>TARA_R110000850_G_scaffold277143_1_pt1 | contig 335013 bp, 323 predicted proteins | sample TARA_R110000850 | Tara Oceans TARA_R110000850 (sample SAMEA4397586) | marine metagenome | biome: Polar Biome; feature: [SRF] surface water layer (ENVO:00010504); material: water (ENVO:00002006), including particulate matter (ENVO:01000060) such as... | depth 5 m | reverse complement strand
CGAAGAAACGAGATTATGAAGCAGTTTTTAAGATGTGTCAAATGAAGTGAAGAAAATGATTAAATATTGTCGATCCAACCTTGGCCGACTCACTCTTCTTTCTATTATTGACCCTACCTTTGCTCCCCTCAGGCGCCCCAGTTGGGGGCTAGACTAGTTCAGCCAGGATGGAGCTCGGTTGTGCTGGAGGCCATACCTATTGATTACTTCGCTCAAAAGAGCTCTTGGCACCACACCATTTCGGACCAAACCATCTATTGCAGCCAATACAACGTGGGATCGGTTAACCTCAAAGAAGTCACGCAAGGCCGTACGCGTATCGCTACGACCGAACCCGTCTGTACCCAAAGAAATAAAACGGGCGTCCACATATTCGGCTATCAACTGTGGCCAGGCACGCACATAGTCGGTGGCTGCGACAACGGGAGCGTTGCCCGACAAGCACGCAGAGACGTAACTTTCCCGCACTGATGCCTGCGGATTCAACCGATTCCAGCGATCGGCTTCTCGCGCCTCTTTCGCCAACTCAGTAAAGCTTGTCACACTCCAAACCTCTGAGGAAATTCCCCAATCCGTTTTAAGTAATTCCGCAGCAGCCTCCACCTCACGAAAGATCGCACCCGACCCAAGCAAACGAACCGATGCAGCCGCGCCCCCTGCGTCGCACACCTCACGTCGATAACAATACATGCCTTGAACAATCTGCTTCTCAATACCCTCGGGCATGGACGGCTGCGCGTAACTCTCATTCGTCAGGGTGATGTAATAAAACTCATCAACCTGCTCCTCAATCATACGACGCATGCCATGGTCCAGAATGACCGCCAGTTCACCCGCAAAGGCCGGGTCATACGATCGACAATTGGGCACCATGGCGGCGATAACATGACTGCTGCCGTCTTGGTGCTGCAACCCTTCACCACTAAGCGTTGTACGACCCGAGGTCGCGCCAAGCAGGAAACCACGCGCCCGTTGGTCAGCGGCAGCCCAAATCAAATCGCCCACCCTTTGAAACCCGAAAATGGAGTAATAGATATAGAAAGGCAGCATGGCCTTGCCATGCACGCTATACGACGTTGCGGCCGCAACCCAAGAAGACAACGCCCCGGCTTCAGTAATCCCTTCCTCCAAGAGCTGTCCGTCTTTAGCCTCACGGTAGGTCAGCATGGACCCAGCATCCTCCGGCTCATACAGTTGGCCATCAGGACTGTAGATCCCGATTTGCCTGAATAAGTTCGCCATTCCAAATGTACGCGCTTCGTCCGCAACAATGGGCACAACCCGCTCACCAATGCCGGCGTCTTTCAACAGACCACTTAGCATGCGGGCAAACGCCATTGTTGTAGACATTTCCTTCCCATTGGCTTCGCGCGCAAATTTTGCATAGCTATCAATCACAGGGATGGTCAGCGCTTCATTTGACCGCGTGATGCGAGAAGGAACGGCCCCGCCCAAGGCTTCACGTCGCTCACGCATATAGCGCATTTCAGGGCTATTTTGCGACGGTTTAAGAAAGTGGAGGGCCTCTACCTCATGGTCAGACAAAGGCAATGAGAAACGATCACGAAATGCTTTCAAAGCATCGAAATCCAGCTTCTTCGCCTGATGAGCTGTCATGCGCGACTCTCCGGCACCGCCCATTCCATAACCTTTTTTGGTTTTCGCCAGAATCACGGTGGGCTGGCCAACATGCGATTTCGCAGCTAAAAATGCGGCATGCAACTTACGAAAGTCATGGCCACCTCGCCGCAAACCATCAATATCCTTATCGGACATGTGCGAAACCAATCGCTGAACCTCGGGGTCTTTTTGGAAAAACTCCAGTGAGTTGTAGGCCCCGTCTTTCGCGCCTAACGTTTGATACTGGCCGTCGACTGTCTGGGCGAACCGGCGCAACAGCGCATGACTGGCATCGCGCGCGAACAGGGGGTCCCAATCTGAGCTCCAGATCACCTTAATGACATTCCAGCCTGCGCCAATAAACAATGCCTCTAGCTCCTGAATGATTTGCCCGTTTCCACGCACAGGCCCATCCAGCCGTTGCAGATTGCAGTTAATAATAAACGTTAAGTTATCCAGCTGTTCTCGGGCAGCTAAAGTTAGGCCTGCGATTGACTCCGGCTCATCCATTTCCCCATCACCAAACACACCCCAAACATGACGATCATGAGTTTGCGCAAGGCCCCGGTTCTCGAGGTAACGCATGAAACGTGCCTGATAAATTGCATTGATAGGGCCAATGCCCATTGAGCCCGTGGGAAACTGCCAGAAATCAGGCATTAACCACGGATGCGGATAAGAGGAAAGCCCTCCGCCTCCAGACTCTCGTCGATAGAAACTTAAGTCATGCTCACTTAAACGCCCTTCCAGAAACGCGCGCGCATAAACCCCCGGCGCAGAGTGCGGCTGATAAAAAACCAGATCCCCCCCATTTGCTTCAGTTCGCGCTTGAAAAAAATGGTTGAATCCCATTTCGAAAATTTCCGCGACGGATGCATAACTGGCTATATGGCCTCCAAGTTCGCCATAAGCTTTATTTGCCCTGACCACCATAACCAAGGCATTCCAGCGGTTTATGGAACTAATTCTCTCTTCTAGCTCAAGATCGCCGGGATAGACTCCTTCGTTATCCAAAGAAATGGTGTTTCGATAGGCAGAGTACGGTAACGAGTTCGGTTTAATGCCATGCGCTTTCACGAAATCGTCTAGCTGACTTAAAAGGAATAGCGCACGATCACTTCCGGCAGCCCCCAGAACGCCCTCCAGCGCCTCCAGCCATTCTTGCGTTTCCTCGGGATCAACGTCATCGGACTGCGCCATTTTCAAGCGCAAGTTCCCACTGCTATTAACCATTTTTACCTCCTGAACGATCAGATCAGTATAGTGAGGCACCCACAAAATGTGCTGCTGTTATCATTTAGAAAAAGATGGTTATACGGAATATTATTTTGAAATCAATCTGAAAAAAAATAATTTATGCGGAAAAAAAGACTAGATTCAATAGACTTGAAAATTCTTCAAGAAATCCAGGCCAATGCGCGTTTAACGAATTCTGAGCTGGCAACTCGTGTCAACCTTTCCGCGTCGCCCTGCCTGGCCAGAGTCAAGGCACTTGAGGAAGCCGGGGTAATCTCACAGTACGTCACCCTGCTAGACCCGCTGCAGATTGGGTTGAACGTTAGTGTGTTTATTGAGATTCGTCTGGAGCAGCAAATCGAGAAGTCGCTTGAGCGATTCCAAAATGCAATTCGCAACTACCCAGAGGTAATGGAGTGCTATCTGATGACCGGAGACTCTGATTATTTGCTCAGGGTGGTGGTTCCGGATATCCAGGCACTTGAACGATTTATTATTGATGAGTTGTCCAAGATACCTGGCGTGTCGAACATTAAATCAAGCTTTGCACTTAAGCAGGTGAAATACCAAACAGCGTTGCCATTGCCCACTCCTTCGACAAGAGCGTGAACCGAATCACTCTGCGCGGGGCGTTGCGCAACCCTTTACTTGGAGGTAATCAGCTCATCGTGCATTGAGCCGCATAGCTATCCACATGGTCTTTCAGCACATTTTCCTGAACCAGCTTCCAATCGGGCTTGCCGTTTTCACCTTCCACCATTTCGAAGATATGGTAGTCCTGAACCGGATAATTATTGTTGCCGAACTTGAAATCGCCTCGCACTGACTCGAAATCCGCCGTTTTAATTGCTTTCACAAACGCTTTTTTATCCGAGACATCACCCTTCAGCGCCTCTACAGCGGCATTCAGCTTCATCATGGCATCGTAACTGAATGCGGCATAAGCTGATGGCGTACGGTTGTATTTTTCGCGATATGCATTCACGAACTGCTTGGAATACTCGCTGGAAATGCCGGGGGTCCAGGTGTCTGCTGCATAAGCACCAATCACTGCCTCACCCATTGCGTCGACGTCTTCGCCCTCAATTGAGTTAGCCGTATAAAGAGGCAATTTGCCGGCAAGCCCTGCCTGCTTGTACTGACGCATAAAGGTGACACCAAGCCCGCCCGGGTAGAACATGAAAACGCCTTCAGGATCGCTCAATGCCACTTGGGTAAGTTCAGCCGAAAAGTCGAGCTGGCTCAAGGGCGTATAAATCTCGTCAATAATTTCGCCTTTATAGGTGTTGCGCAGGCCACTGATCTTGTCTTTTCCGCCGACGAAATTAGGGGTTAGCGTGCTGATGGTTTTCACGCCTTTATCCTGCATGTACTTACCCATTGCTTCAGCCGGCGCATCGCTTTGCCACGACATAATGAACAAATTAGGTTTGCATAGTGCCCCGGCAGTGGGGGAGGGACCCGAAATCGTGCCGATAAACGGCACATCAGTTTCAGCGATTTTAGGCTGCAACGCCATTAATACGTGCGTAAACGTCAAGCCAACCACCGCATCAACGTCCTCTCGCTCCAACAGTCGCGAAACGCCGGTTAACGCAACAGACGGTTTCATTTGATCATCTTCCGCCACGATTTCCGTTTTGACCCCACCCAACTTCCCGTCCAATTGGTCCAACGCAAGGCGAAAACCGTCTAATTGATCACGCCCGTTCGCGGCAGACGGCCCGGACAACGTACCCAGAAAGCCAATTTTGATATCCGCCATTGCCATGCCTGGCACGGCACAAACCAATGCCAACGACAGGACTGATTTCTTCAATATTTTCTCAAGCAACATGTTTGTCTCCTTCCTTATGTTTAAGTCAATGAACCGCCATCAAACCAACCGGGTTTCCAGCTCCCCCAAACTCTCAATCCAAACCCGCATCACATCCCCGCGTTTCAAGAACACCCCCGCTTCCATCCCAACGCCGGCCGGGGTGCCGGTTAAAAGAATGTCGCCAGGCAACAAATCCAGCCTGGCACTTAAGTACGCAATTTGATCTGCCACGGTGTACAAATGATTTGAGGTGCTGGAGTTTTGCCGCAGTTCGTCGTTGAGCCAAAGCTTGATCCCCAAATTTTCGGGGTCACCGGCAAATTCAGCCGGCGTTAAATATGGCCCCAAAGGGCATGCACCTTTAAAGCATTTGTGACCAATCCAATCGAATCTAAACGGCGAACTGACATCAACCTGATCACGCTTCAGGTTGTCGCGTGCGGACATATCGTTGGCACAGCTATACCCGGCAACATAATCCAAGGCCGATTCCACCGATACATTCGACGCCTTTCGCCCGATCACCACTGCCAACTCCGCTTCCCAATCGAGCATATTGCTGTGAGCTGGAAACGCGACATGCTCTTTGTGGCCCGACAAAGCAGCCTGCCCTGCCTTGATGAAATGCCAGGGAGGAAGGCCGTCGGCCTTCGGATCCAGGTTCAATTTCATATTCATGGCCTTACCCATCGCTTCGACGTGATCCCGATAATTAGCGCCTGCGGCGTAAATCACACCACAACGCGTTAAGGGCGGCAAAAACTCAATATCATCCGCGACCAGCAAGGCATCTTCTGCAAGCTCCGGCTTCTTGCTAACATCATCTGCCAGTTCGCGTAGAAACGGATGCGCTTCCGACCAATCAGTGAGCAAATCATCCACACTGCGCCACTCGGGATGGGCCCCGCCCATTACGCCCCTAAGATCGTACAAACGCGCTTGAATCAAAACACCGGGGCGAGCACCACCCTGGCGTTCACGGTAGGTGAACACCTGATATTTCATGACGGAATTTCCTAACAGTTAACGCAGTAAATGTTTTTGGTCGGAGAAATGAAGCGTGACTGATACACCACCTTCCATCAGCATCCACTTCTTCACTTCGACGGTATAAACGCCTTCTTTAATGAAGGGATCGCCCGACAAAATAGCGTGCGCCTCTTCTTCAGACGCAGCCCGAAGTATTGACATACCACCCGCTGCACCCGGCACGCCCCCCTCTTGTACAAAAGGGCCCGAGGCGAATATTTCGCCGCGTTTTTCAGATTGCACGGCCCATTTCAAATGAGCCTCCAGTACAGAAGCAAACTTGGACAGGTCGGCCGGCTTTCTGAAAACGACGAACAAAGGCTTGTTCAACATGCCCTCAATCAGGCGTTGGGTCTCGGGTGTAAACATATCAATCGGGCTCTTCAAAATTCAAAACGAAGTCCTCAGGCGGGGGGGACGCCGCCCAAACAGCGGTAAGCTGGTCTGGCGGAACGTTTAAAGGTTGCCAGTCGGCGTCTTCGGGAATGACGTCGATATCCCAGAAATACTCGGCCAAGCTGCCCCAGGGGTCGCGAATGTAATGGAAATAGTTTGACCCCCCGATGTGCCGCCCAGGACCAAACCCGTCTTTATAGCCGGCGCGCAAAAGCGTTTGCGCGCCAATGGCGATTTCATCGAAATCGGACACTTCAAAACTTAAGTGATGCAAACCCGTGTGCGAGCTTTTTGCAAACGCAAGCATATGATGATCGCCGCCTGCCGACCCTCGCAAAAACGCAAGAATATCGAGCGCCTGATCCGACACCTTCATGCCCAGAAGTTGGGTGTAAAACGCCGTGGATTTTTCCACATCGGGACTAAACTTGATTAAGTGCCCCAAACGCAACGGCCGCGCCTTCTTCCCATGAGTGGTTAAATCACAGGCACGCTGACCGACACGGCGATAACGGCCATGTGCGTTGATTTCAGGCGGCAGCTCGGGCGAGGTTGACGCAGGCTCGACAACATGAATATGCACCCAGTCGTTATGTGGATCTTGAAACCATATCCCTTCATAACCAATGTCAAAAGGCGGGTCCTTCAAAGGTACACCCGCTTGGTGCAGGTTCTGCATGATGTTGGTCATGCCCTCCCCATTCGTGCCGAACGACGCATAGCCCAACTTCTTCTTGGGGCCATGAATCAAACGAACCTGATCCTGCGCCCGCCCCCGGCAACGAAAAACCAGATCATTTCCCACCGAGCGCGACTCCAGACCAAAGAGTTCATAGAACGCGCGCCCTATCTCGAGATCGGGAACAACAATACCAACGTGATGCAACGACCGAATCATGACGGCTCCTGTTAATTATTTAATGGGAGAAAAAGGTGCAGGCGTAAGTAACTCGCTATGCTGACGCTCTACCAGTGGTCCCGCCTTACCCAAAAAACTCCTCCACTCGGGACGGCCGGCCAATGCAGCTTTACGCGTTTGTCGATCTTCGAATGAAGCGTAGCCCCATAGTTGAATAACACGATTCAATTCCCCCACCTCGGTCATAAAGTAACCAAGCAGGTTTCCAAGCGTCGGCCCTTGCAGTGGCAAACCCTCGGATTCGTACAAGCGCAAAAATTCACCCATGCTGCCCGGCCGAATCCAATACGTTCTTTTCTCGACAATCATTTTCCCCCCACTTTCTGGTCCCGCGAATCCGCCTCAAGAAACTTAAGGACGGCAGCAATATCCTCATGCTGGACGCCCTCGTCAAACGCGCGCTTAAAATAAGGCACAGCGGCAGAAAACAACGGTGTGGCACACCCCAGGTCATCCGCCATTTTTTGCCCCAGATCCAGATACTTCTCGAGGGTCACAAAGGGTCCGGGCGCAGGGTCGAACCGTCGATCTGCCATTAAAGGGGCGCGTACGCCAAACATCGCGGAAGCCCCTGCCCCCGCTTGAATCACTTTAGCGACAAGATGTGGGTCGAACCCAGCCCGTTTCCCCATGTTCATCGCTTCCGCTGCGGACAATGTATGAATGGCCAGGAGATAGTTGGCAATCAATTTCATCGAAACCGCCGACCCCAGTGGGCCGAGATAAAAACACTGATCAGTAATAGCACGCAGCAACGGCTCACACTCGCGGAACAAAGACTCGTCACCCCCAACGTAAAACGACGCTTTACGGGCTGCGATCATGGGAGGAGAGCCGCTGATTTCCGCCTCTAGATAACGCGCACCTTTACCTTGTACTTTCTGGGCTTGGGACAGCTTGAAATCTTTGCTATAGGTTCCCGTTTCTATCAGGGTTTTAGAGGCCGACAGGCTATTTAATATGCCACCCTCACCCTCCAGAATTTGCGACGCAGCCGGTTCATTGGGCAGGCATAACAAAACAACATCTGTTTGCTCAACCACCTGCACAGGTGAAGAAGCAAGCACGCCACCCGCCTCGACAAACGCCTGGGTGTCGGAACGACGATAGCCCACGACGCGAACGCCGGACTTAATCAGGTTTGTTGCCATCGGCAAACCCACCTGACCAATACCGATTAACCCAACTGCTTCGGGTAAATTGGCCACTTTGTCTCCTTGGTATTTTGCTTTAATGCTTATTCTAGAGAGTAGGGTGAGCCAAAGCTATAGCGTCGGATTGATGATGATGTATAAACACCATTTATACATTGGGCGGTCGAGCCTTGCAGAAATTATTGCAGCGGACTCATTACACCTGGGGAAAGCACTGCGAGGCTTAGTTTCCCGCCAATGTCGCCCCATAAATTTGCGCGATTAACTCACGTAACCATTTATTGGCCGGATCACGATGAAACCGATCATGCCAATAAAGTGCAATCTCAAAAGTAGGCAACTCCAGCGGCACCGGCTTGATCACCAAGTCGTAATGCTGCGCCAGCGTTTCCGCCAAAAGTACCGGCGCACACCACACCATATCCGACGAAATAATAAAATGGGGCGCAGACAGGTATTGAGGCAGTCTTAATTTAATGTTGTTGCGCGCGCCCGCCTCAATCAAAGCCTTCTCAATCACCAGATGGCCGCTACCGGAATACTCCACCAATAAATGGTGCTGCCGTCGAAACAGGTCGTGAGTGAGCTTCTTTTTAGCCAGCGGATGACCCTTGCGCATGACGCAAACATAATATTGTTTAAACAATACTTTTCGGTGGATGGCTGTTTCAAGAGACGGCAAGAAACCCAAGGCCAGGTCAATACGCCCCGTAGCCAAACCGCTCAGCGTGTCGTCAATCGGTTGGAATGTAGTGCGGATTCGCACGCCAGGAGCAACTTTGGTCACTTCTTGCAGAATACGAGGGAAGTACACGACCTCACCGATATCCCGTGTACGAATCGTGAATTGACGACGTGCTGCGGTAGGATCGAATGGGGTATGGACATTCGACGCCTTGCGCACCATTGCCAACGCCCCCATTAGGGGCTGGGCAAGCTCTACGGCGTAAGGAGTCGGCTCCATACGTCGCCCTACCTGAGTAAAAAGCTTGTCGCCGTACTCAAGCCGCAAACGCTTCAGAGCACTACTAACCGCCGCCTGGGTAACACCCAGGTTGTCGGCGGCTTGAGTCACAGACCTGTCGCGCCACATCGCTTCAAAAACGTAGAGCAGATTCAGGTCTTTCATCGAGACTTTAAACCCCCATGTATTGATGCACGATGTCGGGGTTTTGCTTCAAATCGGCATTCGTGCCGCTCCACACAACCCGGCCTTTCTCCAGAATATAGTGTCGATCGGAGAATGTAGTTAGGGCACTGACGTTTTTATCCACCACAATTTGCGACACGCCCTCTTTCTTGAGCGCGGTCAACGCCTGCCAGATTTCGGCACGAACAATAGGCGCCAGCCCTTCGGTCGCCTCGTCCAGCACCAAAAGACGCGGGTTGGTCATCAGGGCGCGACCTATTGCCAGCATTTGCTGCTCTCCGCCCGACAACTGACTACCCAGGTTCGATTTACGTTCTTCGAGCCGAGGGAAAAAACCATATATACGTTTAAGCGTCCAAGGCTCGATCACAGCATCAACCGGCGCACGGGCTGTTGCGACCAAGTTCTCTTCAACCGACAAATTGGGAAACACTTGACGCCCTTCGGGCACCAAACCCAGGCCCAATCGGGCAATACTGTATGAGGGCAACGCGTGTACGGGCTGATCTCTGAAAGCAATTGACCCGGCCGATACCGGGAGCAAGCCGAACAAGCACTTGATGGCGGTTGAACGCCCCATACCGTTGCGCCCCAACAGCGTTACAACCTCACCTGCGTCGACATCGAACGAGACCCCGAATAGAGCCTGAGCGTGTCCATAAGAAGCCTGTATGTCTTGTACTGATAATAAACGACTCATGTTGCCGCCTGCTCTGTAATTTCATCGCCCAAATAAACTGACTTCACTTCGGGATCATTTCGAATCTCATCGGGTGTGCCGGTGCGCAGCACTTTGCCGTAAACCAGCACAGTAATGCGGTCCGCCAAGGCAAAAACCGCATCCATGTCATGCTCGATCAGCAAAATAGAATGCGTTTTCTTGAGCCTTTTCAGCATCTCAATGACATCGGCGGATTCTTGCGGACTCATCCCCGCCATAGGTTCGTCCAGCAACAAAACCTGGGGCTTTGCAGCCAACGCCATGGCCAACTCAAGCTGGCGCCGCTCACCATAGGCTAACTCGGCGGCACAAGCCTGCGCCCGGTCAACCAAATTGGTGATCTTCAACGCGTCATTTGCGGTTTGTACATGTCGGCCCCAGCTTAATAACGGCTTCCAAAAATAAAAGCCGTGCTCTTTGGCGCCCATTGCCGCCAGAACCACATTTTCAAGAACGGAAAACTCTTCAAAAATAGAAGTAATCTGATACGAGCGCAACAACCCCAGCCGCGCCCGCTCGGATATCGGCAACGAAGTAATCGGCCGGCCGCCAAACATAATTTCGCCCTGGTCGGAAAAGAGCTCACCGGTTAACTGATTAATTAATGTGGTTTTACCCGCTCCATTCGGACCGATCACGGCATGCAATTCACCTTGCCGCAAATCGAGCGAAACGGAATCCGTTACCAGCAAGCCGCCAAAACGCTTAACCAGACCTTGAGTCTGCATGGCTATCGTTGTCATGACGCCTCCTTTTCAGTTGCGCTAGCCGTACCGTCCTTTCTGGCCTCAGGCCGGCACCAGGAGGTCAGGTTATCCATGAATCCAACAATACCCTTTTTGCCCATTAAGCCAATAAACACAATGGCCAAACCGAACAACGCCAGCCAGTGCGTAGTGATCATTTTCAAGATCTCTTCCAGCCCCAGGAACGCAAACGCACCATATAACGGCCCTAAAACACTACCCATACCGCCCAAGACCAGCATGACCACGAGATCGCCGGAAATAATCCATGACATCAAAGAAGGTGAGGCAAAGGCGTTCAGATTGGCCAGCAAGAACCCGGCAATACCGCAGAGCACTGCGGACAAAACATACGCCCCGATAAGATAGCGGCGGGCGGGGAACCCGATTGCATTGACCCTACGCGCGTTTTGTCGAGCACCCCGAATGACCATGCCAAACGGAGAGGCACGTAACCGCGCCATCCACCAAACCGAGAAAATAAGCACCAAAAACGCAACCACATAAACCGTGTAAATGTCTCCCAGGTTCAAGCCCAGCATTTGGCTGGTATTGGCGATACTGGTTCCATCATCGCCGCCGTACACTTTCAAGCTCACAAATAGGAAATACCCCATTTGGGCAAAAGCCAGGGTAATCATGATGAAACCGATACCGGTCGTGCGCAAACTGATCGCGCCGGTTATGTAGCCAATAACGGCACAACTGCTGACACAAATAAGCAATTGCAACCAGCCGTTATCGATGCCGTAGAACGCAGGAATTGCAACGCTATAAGCGCCCAAACCCATGAACAGCGCATGCCCCAAACTAATCAACCCACCGTATCCCAACGCCAGGTTCAAGGCTACAGCGGCGATCGCATAAATCATGACGCGCGCAAAAAACGCCACATAAAAACTACTGTCGGTGGCATAGCCCCAAAAAGGCACCACCACCAAACCGGCAAAAATAATGAATGGCAACAGCCGGTTGAAATTAAGCTTGAATGTATTGGTCATGCCTCAGCCCCTGTTTGGTGCAAACAAACCGTGAGGACGCATGGCCAGCACCACCGCCATCAACACGTAAATCAGCATGGAAGCCACTGCCGGGCCTGCCGCATTAGCCAGATCTCGCTCCATGAAGCCTCTGAATATAAGCGGCAGGAAGGCCCTTCCCATGGTATCGACCACCCCGACAATTAAAGCGGCATAAAACGCGCCACTGACCGAGCCGATACCTCCAATGACAATCACAACCAAAGTGGTAATAAGCACGTGATCACCCATGCCCGACTGAATGGCCAGAATCGGACTAGCCATGACGCCGGCCAGCCCGGCCAAACCGGCACCCAACGCAAATAACAAGGCATTCAAAAACTTGATATTGACGCCCAGGGCTCCCACCATACGTGGATTGACCGAACCGGCCCGAATGAGCATGCCCAGACGGGTGCGATGAATTAAGGCATGGGCACCCACCGCAACAAGCAACCCCACCACAATAATGGCGAAACGATAAGCAGGGTAAGTCACCCCAAAAATACTGATGGTGCTGTCGAGCCAACTTGGCACCGGCAGGAAGTAGGGTTGCGTGCCCCAAAGGATCTGAACAACTTCATTAAAGAACAGCACAAGCCCAAACGTTACCAGCACATGGTCCAGGTGATCACGCGAATACAATTTGGACACCGCCAGACGCTCAAGCACAATGCCCAGCAGGATACTGCCAAACACCGCCGCCGCGAATGCCAACGTTAAAGATTCGGTATGCTTGAAAGTCAGGGCGGCGAAATAAGCGCCCATCATGTACAAAGCCCCATGAGCCAGATTCACAAAGCTCATGATGCCGAAAACCAGCGTCAAACCGGCCGCAAGCAAAAATAGCAAAACGCCATATTGCAGGCCGTTGAGCAACTGGGAAAACACCAGCATTGCACTCAACATTTTGTCTCGTCCTTTGGTGGGCCGCTGCGTTGTTTTAATAAGTTCAGATACAACGACCGTTTATTTGGTGATTAATTTATGCGGCCCCAGTGTAGAAGAATACCGAGGGCCAAGTCTATTAATCTTATTAATACTTATTGTTCAAGCTGAAGCCATACCCGGCCTTGTTCCACCTTAACGGGATAAGACCGGATATCCTCTGTAAGAGGCTCACAAAGGGCTTTTCCCGTGCGAATATCGAAGCGGCCCTGATGCAAGGGGCACTCGATTTCACCATCTTCCAGAAAGCCGTCACACAAGCGAGCGTGTCCATGAGTACAGATGTTATCGGTTGCGAAATACTCGCCTTCGCATTCATAGATTGCAATATCGCGGCCTTGAACCTCCACGCCAATCACATCGTCTTCAGGCAACGCCCCTGAATCAAGGACATCAACCCAATTGTTATCTGCCATACAAACCTCAAACTGGATAAATTAATGAGTTAGCAATCATTTCGGAATCGTAGATACAAAAGCGTGACTTGAATTTCAAGCCTTCATCGGTTTGTACGATTCGATCAATGTAGCGGCCCACATTAAATACAGTGGACTCGCCGTTCAATTTCGTACGGAACACGGCATAGTTCGCCTCTGACTGAATTTCACCGTTTTCCGCACTAAGAATGCGGGGGGCACCGACGACATGGCGCTGATAGTAAGGATCGTGAAACAAAGTCTCCGAAATACCGAAGGCCCGATCTTTCAGCATGCCTTTACTGATAAACCACATTGTGGCCAGAGGAAAGCCGCGCTCAAAATTTTCACGTGGCTGCACTTTATACTCACAGTCGTCAACGAAATACTCCGTCCAGCCATCCCAATCTTCGGCGTCAATGGTCGCGGCGTAATCGGCATAGAGTTTGTTCAAAGCAATAAACGTTTGCAGGTCCATGATTAAATCTCCATGACTTTGCGCCAGTATTCATACATACCCCGGATTAGGGTTTCGGTCACCATATGCTCGGTGTTTTCGGCCTCGTAACCACCAAGCTCTGCAAGCGCGCGATGGTAGGGTTTTTGCTCGAAGCCCGATTGAGAAAACTCGATCACTTCGCCGTCATCGGCAGAGACAAAACCGGCCGGGCCAAACAAATTAGCCTGAATCAAACGGCGCTGCGTCATTTCAGGAGTGTCGTCCTCGAAACCAAAGTGTGTCCATACAAAGTCGAAGGATCCATGCCCATCGGGCTGGATATGGCGTGTGGAAACACTATTCACCTGCTGCTGAAAAATCACGCTGGGGAAGATCGTCATCATCACTGCCGTGGGCTCACCCCACCAATCTTCATGCACGATATCGAGCAAGCGCTTGTCATTGATTTCCATCGACTCTTTAAAACTGGTGATGCCTGTAGTCACTTCGTTTTTCGTTTGAGCATTGCCGCGCGTGGAAATCATTGCCGCATGACGATGTTGATCATCCATACGCAAGGCGGATTTATTATCGGCCCGCCACAAGCCATAAGTAATAAACCAGGTATGCAGCAAACCCGGATGGTAAGGATCTTTAATGTTTTCCTGCATCAGCTTCCAGTTACCTGGAATACGCTGACGGTTGTAGCCCAGTATTTTCAACTTTCGGCCGTTAAAAAGGCGGTCGAAATAATGAAGGATCTCAGGACCGAGAAAATCTTCAAAACTTTCGACATCGTGATCAAAAGAAGCGAATACCACGCCACCCCGCGTTGCCACTTTCAATTTGTTCAGGCTGTGCTCTTTGGTTTTGAACTCTTTGGGCATGCCACCCTGCACCTGCCCATCGCGCTTGACGCCACGCAAAAACGGCACACCCTGCAAATCACCTTTCAAACTATAGTTCCACTGGTGATACGGGCACACCATTTCCTTGGCGTTGCCATGACGCTTTCTGCAAAACTGCATGCCCCGGTGCGCACAGACATTTTCAATGACATTGATTTCACCGTCGAGATCTCGCGTCATGATGACGGAGCGCTCTCCAATGACGGTACGCTTAAAATCGCCGGGATTCGGGACTTCGGCTTCCAGCCCCACGTAACACCAATGGCTTTTATAGAACAAACGCTCCAACTCGCGCTTGTAAATATCCGAATCGGTGTAGGCCCAAAAAGGAATACGGCTTTTACCTTCTCCTTCCCATTTCGGATTTTTGGGAAACACTTCAGAAACCTGATTCACTGTTCTCTCCTTGGCTGCAAATGCCGTTGTTCTCGATTGGCGGCAGCATTAAATCAGCGTGAACCAAAAAGTATAAAGAAGGCATCACCATTTACCTATAGAATTTAATTAATTATGAATATTCATAGGATGAATAATGGAGCTCAAAGACGTTGATTTGAATCTTCTTTTGGTGTTCCGGGAACTGCTGGTGGAGCGCAGCGTATCGGCTGCGGCGGAACGATTGGGGCTGAGCCAGCCCGCGGTCAGCCATTCGCTGAAGCGTTTGCGCCAACTGACCCGAGACGACTTGTTCATTCGCACCCCAAAAGGCATGATGCCCACGCCTTATGCCAGCGCCATGGCACAACCCGTCAACCACGCGCTTGAGCTTTTGTATGAAACGCTGAATCAACAGTCTGAATTTCGCCCCTACGAAAGCCGCCGTAAATTCATTATCGGCATGAGCGACCTGGGCGAAATTGAGTTCCTTCCCCGTTTGATGGCCGCATTGGACGAAATTGCACCTGACGTCACCCTTAGTACTGTTCGCGACCATCGCGGCAGCCTGCGAGAAGCCATGGAAGCCGGGCAGGTGGACCTGGCTATCGGTCTTCTTCCTCAATTGATTACCGGATTTCATCAACAACGCCTTTTCCTGCAACGTTATGTTTGTATGTTTCGCAAAGGACATGCGTTAGACAAAGGCGCGATTACCCGACGCGAGTTTTTCGCAGCGGAACACGTTCGCGTCGTTTCGGAAGGAACAGGACACGACCGTGCCGACGAAATAATCGAGAGCGGAACGGGTAAACGCCGCATCCGTCTGCTTGTTCCACACTTTGTTGCTGTTGGCCACATTGTGCAAACCTCAGACATGATTGCCACCGTTCCGGAACTCTATGCCTTACGGTATGCAAGCCCTTTGAGCTTGAGTTACGTTGCGCACCCGATTGATTTGCCAAAAGTGGAAATCAACTTATTCTGGCATGCCCGGTATCATCGTGATCCGGGCAATCAATGGCTTCGACAACTCATTTTCAACCTGTTTGCCACTTCCGTTCAGGGGCCGCCGGAAGCGCGCCTTTAACCCGCCCACCCCCAACACCCAACAAATTTAAAGGGGGCATCGCTGATGATAGGCATCTTTGTACGACTTGAACGGCGTGCCAATTGTTTTCAGATTCAAACGGTCTTTGTCGTCACGCACCACTTCCATCACATGCATTCCCTGAATCGGAAAGTTGTTGTTGTTGAACGCAAAATCTCCCCGAACAGAATCGAAGTCGGCTTCCTTTAGTGCTTTCATGAAAGCAGCCTTATCTTTTACGTTGCCGCCCACCTTCGCAATGGCTGAGTCAAGCAATAAGGCGGCATCGTAACTTTGCGCAGCATAGTTGGAGGGAATCCGGCCATACTCTTCTTCAAACGCCTTCACAAATGCCTGGCTTTGCTGGTTAGTGAAATCCGGCGCCCAGAAGCCACCGCTGATAATACCCAACGCAGTGTCGCCAATCGCGGGAAGGGATAACGCGTCGACAACAAAGGTGGTTAACAATGGATACTGATCCATTAAGCCGGCTTGAGAATATTGTTTGGCAAATGCCACGCCCAAGCCGCCTGGATAGAATGCGAAAACCGCATCGGGTTGCGCAGCATTGAGCAAAGACAACTCTGCTGAAAAATCCAGTTGATTCAAAGGCGTGTAGAGCTCTTCGGCAAGCGGCTCTTTATAGTAGCGCTTGAAGCCTGAAACGATGTCTTTGCCGGCCTGATAATTAGGCGCCAACACTACAATATTCTTGTACCCTTTGTCGGTAGCGTACTGCCCGACCGCCTCTGCAGCCTGATCGCCCTGCCATGAAGTAATGAACTGATAAGGGGAACATTGCTCACCCGCGATTTGAGACGGGCCCGCATTTGAGCCGATTAGAAATACCTCGTTATCGGTCACATATTTGTGAATCGCCATCATGATGTTTGAAAACGAGATACCCGTAATAATAGGTACGTTTTCCCGCTCTACCAAGCTACGCGCTACTTGCTTGGCCACGCCCGGTTTCATTTGGCTGTCTTCACGAATAAGTTCGATGGGCACGCCACCCAGCTTGCCGCCATTTTGCTCCAACAGCAAATTAAAACCATCGAGTTGATCTTGCCCCACCCCTGCCGTAGGCCCTGATAACTCACCAATAAAGCCTATTTTTATAGGCTCCTGCGCCGAAGCAAAACCCGTTGCTGCAATAGATAAGAGGGATGCGTACAGTGTGCTTTTTAATATCCGAATCATGTTTGTCTCCTGGTTTTATTTATTTGCTGACTTACTGAACCGCTGTTTCCGGTTTCGTTGTGCGCTGGGCTTTTTGCGCCTGAACGCGTTCGGCCTCATCCTGAAGCATCTTCTGGATGGTCCGCCGCATCCGCACAGGCCCCGCGTCTATACCCAACAACACCGGCTTCATATCCCAGAACTCGGTATCACCCATTGCCTTTTGCTGCGCGTCGATAATGGGCTGGTCCTGCATTTCAAACGCATAGCGCCTTAACTTACGAAACTTTTCATCGACCTCAGCCGGCAGGTCAGTTCCCGGTGGCATCGCTGCGGCAAAATGATAGTGCGTGGTTTTCTCTGTTTCGGGCGTGAGAATATGAATTCCGTAGTACCAACCGTAGTCCTCCCTCTGCCCTCCAACCTCGTGAGCACCAGTGTCAAGCAAAAAACAGCTAGGCGGAAGCCAGCGCATATTGGTCCACATATCAACTGGTTTTCCGTCTTGACGATAAAGAAGGTCAAAGATGCCCGGAATCGACACGTTTGGCATCCAGCGCTTGCAATGGATTTCATTACCAACCTCTTCCACGACTTGATCTGCCCCCACTTGTTCTGGGCTACCTAAATATCCGTCGTGCAAATAAGTTATATGACTCAAGTCAAGTAAGTTTTCGCCCATTAACAGGTAGTTCGCCGGGATCTCCAAGTAACCGAAACTGGTTTGGAAGCTTTCGGTGTTATCCATCACGCTGTAATCAGGAATGGTGTCCTCCGTTGCTGGCTCCTCTCCCATCCAGATCCAGATCATGCGGTGCTTTTCCACTACTGGATAACGTTTCACCCGCGCGGCAGCGGGAATTTTTCCGTCCCCATGCGGGTTTTTAACGCATTTACCCGTGCAGTCGAACTGCAGCCCGTGATAAGCACACTCAATCTTGTCGTCAACCAACTTGCCGCGATGCAGAGGAATGAAGCGGTGGGGACAACGGTCTTGCAGAGCCACCACTTCTTTGGCGGCATTTCGATAAAACACGACCTGCTCACCGAGCAACTGACGAGCAAACAGCTCATTTGATTTCACATCATCGGCCCAACACGCAACGTACCAGGCATTCTTTACGAACGGCATTTTTGTCTCCTAAAGCATCATCTGTTTTTTTTAAATTTAACACAAACAGAGTGAACGGTTTGTTTTTTATTTATCCGAAATTACCCTATCTATCTATATAATCGGCATCACATTAAATTGAAGCGTAAACGTGATGCCCACCCAGAAAGCAACCCATGTTGCAAAAACCGGCCGTCGCACCCAAGAGGTACGAAGCCGCGAAGCAAAAGAGAAACTGCTTAAAGCCACCATCGACGTACTGATGCGCCGCGGTTATAGCGGCCTGACAACAAAAGAAGTCGCTACTAGTGCCGGCTTGTCTAATGGTGCGCTTGTACACCATTACGCCTCGAAAGCAGAGCTAGTCATTGCCGCCACAGCAGCCGTTTACGATGAATGCATTGAACGTGGGCAGCGGGTGGCTCGCACACCCGAGGCCATCAAGAATCCCATCGAAGGATTCATGACCGACTGTTTAAGTGTTTATTTTGATTGGCCGTATCTGGCCGCCATTGAAATTATTGTGGCCGCCCGCACAGACCCACAACTCATGGAACGCATTATTCCGGTCATGCAAAATTATCGGGCCACAACAAACACGTTGTGGCTTAAGGTATTCCGCGAAGCGGGTTACACACCCAACCAGGCAAAAACCATTTTGAATCTAACCTTGAACATGGTGCGAGGCTTGGCGGTGCACCGGCTGTGGCAACAGGATCAGGAGTATTTCGACCACTACCTGAAAGAGTGGGTTAAAACAATCAAGAACCAGTTTCCCTTGAAACGCGCTCCAGGGCAAACTGGTTAATAACCCGGCGAACCATTGCCCCACGCGCACGGCCGCACTACTGCGCTTGCGCGCTCTGACTCCCCGCCTCATCCTGGCTTTCAAGCTTCGCCCGCAAATTTTCCAAAGGCATGGCACCATTTACGCGCGTGTTGTCAGGGAAGAACAAAGCCGGTGTCCCCGTGATACGCAACTTGCGCGCAAGAGCAGTAATTTCCGCTACTGGTGTCTCACATTCACGCTGTACAGGCTTAACACCATTGAGCATCCACTGACGCCACGCAGCAGCAGGATCTTCCGCACACCAGATATCGCGCGCTTTTTCATGTGAGTCAGGCGACAGAATCGGGAACAATAACGTGTAAACCGTCACGTTATCAATTTGGGTTAGCGTTTGATGCAAGCGACGACAATAACCGCAATTCGGATCTTCAAATGCCACCATGACCCGACTGCCATCCCCAGTGACTTGCTTAATGGCTTTATCGAGCGGCAATTCGTCGAAATTGACCTGATTCAAACTGTGCAGGCGCTTGGCCGTTAAATCGATGCGGTCGACGGCATCGATTAGCGACCCTTGCATGACGAAACGCACTTCGGCGTCGCTATAAACCAAATCATTGCCAACCTGCACTTCGTACAAACCATTGAATGGCGTGCTACGAACAGCCACGATTTCAACGCCGGGAAAACGATCCTCGAACCGCTTTTTGACCTGATCAGGCTGAACCATAGGCTCAAGCGCTTCCTGTTGAGAGGCAGCCAATGAATTTGATGTGTTTTGGCCTGCCCCTTCAGCACGGGCGGTTTCTTGCACCAGCTGACCCGGAGGGTATTCTTGTTGCTCCAACGATTGCGCAACGCTTGCGCCTGCAAACAAAACACTGCATACAGCAGCGGGAAGCACTTTGCGCACCCAATTCAACAGCATGAAATCTCCTTGAAAAACTTGGCCTCGGCAACGGCGCACCTTAATGGCGCGAAGCACCCTTAATAAGTTGACGCTTAAGCATCGGCACGCTATTTACTAGTGATAGCCCGGCATTTCTTGCCATCACGACCGGTGGTAAACGGGAAGAAAACAAACGATGCAAACCATCGGTGACAAAGCGCATCATGAAAACAGGCTCTGCACGCGCGCGACGATAACGCGCCAACAACCGCAAATCGCCGGCACGCTGATATGACGGCTTTTCGCGTAAAACGTTCAATAATGCAGCGACGTCGCCCAAGCCAAGGTTCAAACCTTGCCCCGCCAAAGGGTGAACCCGATGCGCGGCATCGCCCACTAATGCCACGCCGGGCGAAATCACATCGCTGGACTCAAGAAAAAGGGGAAAACCCAGTACAGGCGCCGCCACCCGAACCTGTCCCAACTCATGGTTGAGCCCGACCAAATGGGTAGTCAGCCAATTGCGGGCCTGGTCTTCTGCCATGGCCAACAAAGGCTCAGCCGCTTTTTTGGGCATAGACCAAACCAGTGAAACTTGCGCACCCGCCTGGGTGTTCGGCATAGGCAAAAATGCAATCACGCCTTCTGGAGTAAACCACTGTAGAGCCGTATTCTGATGAGGTCGCTCGACATGCAAATGGGTAACCACCCCCATTTCATCATAAGCACGCGAAGAGGACTTTATGTGTGCCGCCTCACGAACGGCCGAGCGCGCCCCTTCGGCCCCCACCACCAAATCCACCTCGATAAGTGAACCGGATTCAGTGCAAATTCTGCCTGGCGCATCAAAAGCAACAAAACGATCATTTAGCCACTCAACCCCGAACACCCGCACCGCTTGTGTAAGCGCACGCTCTATTTCGTCTGACTCAACAATCCAAGCCATGACGTCCTGTGCATCCTGCCAGGCATTCAACTCAAGACGCCCACTGGCGTCGCCGAAAACCTGCATGGCTTCCACCGGCGTAACCCGGGAAGCATCAAGCAGCGACCAAACACCTAACGACTCCAGAAAATGCCTGCTGGCGGGCGAAATGGCATAAACCCGAGCACCAAAACAATGGGGCCGAGCCGGTGCAATAACACGCTGCGGGCCAACCAGAATAGTACGAAATCCGGCGCGCGTTAGCCCCAGGGCTGTAGCCAAACCCACAATACCGGTTCCGCAAACCGCGATATCCGTCTTTTTCATCGTGCCGAAGGTGCACCCGCTTGTCGTGGCCAAAGCACCCAAACCTCGCCTTTTTGTTTCATTCTGCCGGCTTGTGCACCGGCGTCATCGCCAAAACCCCAGTAATAGTCAACCCGCGCCGCGCCCTTAATGGCCGCGCCGGTATCTTGCGCAAACACCAGACGGCGCAATGGGGTTGGCGATGCAGGATAAGTGGTGGCCAGATACACTGGAGCCCCCAGGGGTACAAATGAGGTATCGACCGCAATTGACCGCCCCCCGATCAGCGCAATGCCGTACGCCCCTTTGGGCCCCAACTCAGGGTCGAGAACGGCTTCCTCGCGGAAAAACACCATGGCCTCATTCGCATTCAACATTTCCTGAACACGTTGAGGATTGCGTTTCGCCCACGCCTTGATGTTTTGCATGGAAGCCTGTGCCAAGGGAAGCTCTCCTTGGTCGGCAAGCCATTTCCCGATAGAAGCATAAGGTCGGCCGTTGTGGTTGTCGTAAGCTAAACGAATAGTTTCACCGGTGGGCAATTGCGCCCGGCCTGAACCCTGTATTTGCAGGAAAAAAGCTTCAACCGGGTCGTTTGCCCAAACGATGACCGGCGGAGGATCACCGGACTGCGCGATTTGCGCCCTTGTGTCGTATGGGACCACCCGTTGGCCGTCGAGCTTGCCGCGAATTCTTTTTCCCGCAAGTTCCGGGTAAACCGCACCCAGGTCAATCGTAAGCAAATCGTCTGGCGACGCGTACAAAGGCCACTGATATTCGCCGGTACGTTCACGGGATGCATAAATAAGTGGTTCGTAGTAACCCGTGACCGTGTTACGCGCAATTGCACCTGTGTCTGTAAGCAAACGCCAGGGTTGCAAGTGCCGTTGCAGAAACGCGCGAATCGCCGCGGTGTCGGTAGAGCCCTCTTCGGGCAGGCCGGACATCAACACCTCGGCACAGACGGGTTGCCAGACGCGAGGGGTAGCACGCGCCGGCATAGTTAATGACCCCGAAACGGGGCGCATTAAGCCTTTGCAGTTATTAACGAACGCCTTCCACACCTGATTCAGATTGTCGTCCTGCCAGCCTGGCAACGCCCCCCATTCAACGGCCTGAAACTTTCCGGCAAGGGAACGGGCCGGCGTTTCCGGCAATGACGTAAGTTCGGGTACCTGCAATGGCCGCACCGAAATATCCTCAACCGGCTCAGCCGGCGCAACCGACGGTGGCGGCTCAGGCTCGGTAGTGGTACAGGCGGCCAAAAAAATCGACAACAAAAATACGGGCAGTAGCCGGTTCACGGAAACTCCAGAGCAGGAAAATGCGGTCATCAGTACAATCTCAATGCAGTGTGCGCGGCATGGCCAACACGAATTCGGCAATTTCGGCCTCAAACGGAATACCGTTGTCACCCACGCAATGATACGAACCCTTCATGGTTCCATGCGGTGTAGGCAAGGGGCAACCACTGGTGTATTCGAACGTTTCGCCCGGGGCCAAGAGCGGTTGTTGCCCAACCACGCCCAACCCCCGCACTTCCTGCACATTCTGTCGGCCATCGGTAATAATCCAATGTCGGCTGATTACCTGGGCGGCATGTTCACCATTATTGGTAATGCGTACGGTATAAGCGAAAACGTAATGCTGCTGATCAGGTTTAGACTGCTCCGGCAGATACTGAGGGGTTACCGTGATACTCAGATCATATGGTTTCATAAAGCCTTTCCGTGGAATTGAAATACTAATGTCATCCGCAATAATGTCATATTCTGGCCCGAAATTTCAGTGGGTCGCTTCAGGACGGTTATAAATGTCTATATCCAACACCACCCGTATTGCTCCCAGCCTGCTATCTGCCGATTTTGCGCGCCTGGGTGAAGAAGTTCGCAATGTCGTTGAGGCCGGCGCCGACTGGATTCACTTTGACGTTATGGACAACCATTATGTTCCCAACCTTACCATCGGGCCGATGGTTTGCCAGGCGATTCGACCACACACATCCGCCCCCATCGATGTTCACTTGATGGTTGAGCCAGTTGACGACATTATCCCGCAATTTGCCAAGGCAGGCGCCGACATCATCACCTTTCATCCCGAAGCCTCACGCCACCCCGATCGCAGCCTGGCACTGATTAAAGACCACGGCTGCAAGGCAGGTTTGGTTTTCAACCCCGCCACACCCCTGGACTGGATGGATTACGTCATGGAAAAACTCGACATCATTCTGTTGATGTCTGTAAATCCAGGCTTCGGAGGGCAAAGCTTTATTCCCACAACGCTGGCAAAACTAAAACAGGCACGGCACAAAATCGACCAATGGACACAACTGGGCGGACAACCTATTTTGCTTGAAGTGGACGGCGGCGTGAAAGTGGACAATATCGCCCAAATACGCGCTGCCGGCGCCGATACTTTTGTAGCGGGTTCAGCGATTTTCGGCCAAACCGATTACAGAAATGTCATTGACACCATGCGCCAAGAAATTGCCAAAGGTGAAAACAATGCGGATTTGACGCAACCATGACCTATCACGCCGCTCTGATCGACCTTGACGGCACATTGGTTAACACCATACCCGACCTGGCGGATGCCACCAACGCCATGCGCACTCAAATGGGTCTGCGCCCTTTGCCGCAAGATGTCATTGCGCGCTACGTGGGCAAAGGCACTGAAAACCTGGTTAAAAAAGCATTATCAACGCAACTGAATCAAAAGCCGGACCACGCCACAATCCAACAAGGCCTGCATTTGTTCAATCAGCACTACCATCGGGTCAATGGTGAGAAATCAACCGTTTACGACGGTGTAATTACAGGGCTCAACCTGTTTCGGCACCATCAAATAAAAATGGCAGTGGTCACCAACAAGCCCAGCGAATTCACTCTGCCCCTATTGCAGGCCTGTGGTTTGCACAACTACTTCGAGCACGTTGTGTGCGGCGACACTTGCAGCCAAAAGAAACCGCACCCCATGCCACTGTTGCATGCATGCAACTTATTGGGTGTCACCCCCGAGAATACCCTGCTAATAGGTGATTCCGCCCATGACACTGAAGCCGCGAATGCGGCAGGAATCGACGTTTTGGCCGTTCCTTACGGTTATAACAACGGACAAAATGTGCAAAATCTGAAAGTCAGTGATATAGTTTCGTCCATTGAGGCAGCGGCCTGTTGGGCCACGCGCCATTAACCCGGTGATCTTCAGTGCTTATGCCTGGGTCTCCTGTTTGAAAGTCGTACTCAACGTTTTTATGAACCGTTCACAGTCCCTTTACACAATCGTCGGCGCCTATTGGCGCTGGTGGCGTTTGTGTTCCGGGTCGCGGTGAATCGTCTCCTGGCGCGAAATTAAAAAGCAGCTTTCGCGCTAACAGTCAGTTTGAATCCAGCCCGGATCTACACACGTAGCCGGGCTTTTTGGTTTCTGTCCGCTGCGTGTTTCCCAGTAACACCAACCGAGAACACCATGACAGAAATAGAATTCAATGCACTTGCAGCTCAAGGTTTCAACCGCATACCGCTCATTGCCGAAACCTACGCCGACCTGGACACGCCCTTAAGCATCTATCTGAAACTGGCCCACAACTCGCCCGAGGGCGGGCGCAACAGTTGCCTGCTGGAGTCGGTCGTGAGTGGTGAGCGCTTCGGTCGTTACTCGTTCATCGGCTTACCGGCGCACACGGTGATTCGGGCCACCGGCAACAAAACTGAAGTCCTGAAACATGGCAAGGTGGTTGAAACCCATGAGGGCGACCCGCTGGCATTTGTCGAAAGCTACCAAAATCGTTTCAAAGTGGCGCTGCGGCCAGGCATGCCGCGTTTTGCGGGCGGTTTGGCCGGCTACTTCGGCTACGACACCGTACGCCACGTGGAATCAAAACTGGGGCCGGCTGTTAAGCCCTTCCCTTCCGGGCAGGGCGAAGGCACGCCCGACTTGATGCTGCTGCATATCGACGAACTGGTTATTGTGGACAACCTGGCCGGGAAAACCTATTTGCTGGTGTATGCCGACACCGCGCAACCGGAAAGTTACATTCAGGCCAAACGGCGCCTTAAAGCACTGAGACAAAAACTGCGCACGCCAGTGGTCATTCCTTACGCCTACGCCAGCCTGCAAACCGATACTTACCGAGATTTCGAAAAAGAAGACTACCTGGCTGCCGTACATAAAGCGAAAGAATACATTGAGGCCGGCGACGTCATGCAAGTGCAAATCGGTCAGGTCATCTCAAAGCCATTTCGCGACTCCCCGCTTTCGCTGTATCGCGCCCTACGCTCGCTCAATCCCTCACCGTACATGTACTACTGGAATTTCGACGATTTTCACGTCGTGGGCGCTTCGCCTGAAATTCTGGTGCGTCAGGAAACGGTTCGCGAAGGTGCAAATGAGACTACTAAAGTAACAATCCGCCCGCTGGCGGGTACGCGGCCCCGCGGCGCTACCCCCACTGAAGATACGCGGTTGGCTGAAGAACTGCAGGCAGACCCGAAAGAGCGGGCTGAACACGTAATGCTGATTGATCTGGCTCGTAACGATGTCGGACGCGTGGCTAAAACCGGTACGGTTGAAGTAACCGAAACCATGGCTATTGAGCGTTACTCTCATGTGCAACATCTTGTGTCCAACGTTTGCGGTGAACTTAAACCGGAGCTGAGCAATATGGACGTCTTGCGCGCCTCTTTCCCCGCCGGCACGTTAACCGGCGCCCCCAAAGTGCGCGCGATGGAGATTATTGATGAGCTGGAACCCGTTCGCCGCGGCATTTATGGCGGCGCGGCAGGTTACCTGAGCTACAGCGGTGAAATGGACGTGGCCATTGCCATTCGTACCGGCATCATTAAAAACGGCATGCTGTATGTTCAGGCAGCGGCCGGCATTGTGGCTGATTCGGACCCGGAAAAAGAATGGCAGGAAACCGAAGCGAAAGCACGCGCGCTGATTCGCGCTGCCGAGAAAGTCCAGTTCGGTTTAGACGAACCCATTTAAGCCCCGTTGCCGGAGACACAAAATGCTGCTTATGCTTGATAACTACGACTCATTCACCTACAACCTGGTGCATTACTTTGGCGAATTAGGAGAGGAGGTTCACGTTGTTCGTAATGACCAACTCACCATCCCTGAACTGCTGGCACTGCAGCCGGATCGCTTATGTGTCTCGCCCGGCCCTTGTGCGCCGGACCAAGCCGGCGTTTCAATTGAGCTGATTCAGGCGCTGGCCGGGAAAGTACCGATTCTGGGGGTTTGTCTGGGACACCAGGCAATCGGGGCGGCATTCGGCGGCGATATTGTGCGGGCCCAAACCCTTATGCACGGAAAAACCTCACCTATTCAACATAAGGGCGAAGACATTTTCACCGGGCTACCGTCTCCTTTTACCGTTACGCGATACCACTCTCTGGCGATCAACCGCAGCACCCTGCCCGACTGCCTGGAAATAACCGCGCAAACCGACGATGGTGAAATCATGGGTATTCGTCACAAAACCGACCCGATCTTCGGCGTACAGTTTCATCCCGAATCCATCTTGAGCGAGCATGGCCACGCCTTGCTTGAACGATTTCTTAAAATATAGAAAAAGGAAAGCAAAATGACTCACATTACCCCTACAGAAGCCTTGGCCCGTTGCGTAGAGCACCGCGAGATTTTCCACGATGAAATGTTGCAGCTTATGCGTACCCTGATGCGTGGTGAAATGTCGCCACAAATGGCCACCGCCCTGATCATGGGCCTGCGCGTGAAGAAAGAGACCATTGGTGAAATCACCGCCGCAGCGCAAGTCATGCGCGAATTCGCCACAAAAGTGGAAACGCCCAACCCTGATGAGCTTTTGGATATGGCCGGCACCGGCGGCGATGGCAGCAACACCTTCAACATTTCCACGGCTGCCATGTTCGTTGCCGCCGCCTCGGGCGCTAAGGTTGCCAAACATGGCGGTCGCAGTGCCTCGTCATCGTCGGGCAGTGTCGACGTGGTTGAGGCACTCGGTGTGAACATTGAACTCACGCCCGAACAAATTGCAGAGTGTATTGCCGAAACGGGCATGGGCTTCATGTTCGCGCCGGCTCACCATGGCGCCATGAAATATGTGGCCCCCATCCGCAAGGAGCTCGGCATCAAAACCATATTTAATATACTCGGGCCGCTCACGAACCCCGCCGGAGCGGGAAACCAGCTGATGGGCGTATTTCACGGCGACCTGGTCGGCATTCAGGTGCGGGTACTGGAACGCCTGGGATCCAAACACGTTCTGATCGTACACGGCAAAGACGGCATGGACGAGGTCTCGCTGGGCGCGCCCACGCTCATTGGCGAGCTCAAAGACGGTGAAATCAATGAATATGAAATTCACCCGGAAGACTTTAATGTCACGATGTCGTCAAACCGTTCGCTTAAAGTCAATAACCGCGAGGAGTCTGCGGCTCTGGTAAGGGAAGCTCTGGATAATGTCGAAGGCCCGGCTCGTGATATCGTTGCGCTCAATGCAGGTTTGGCCATTTATGCCGCCAACCGCACCCAAACAATGAAAGAAGGCGTCAAACTGGCATTTGAACTCATTGCCAACGGCGCCGCGCGCGAACAGCTGGAAACATTCGCCGCGTATACCCGGAAATTCAAGTCATGAGTGACATTCTTAAAAAAATACTGGAAACCAAAAAGACCGAAGTAGCCACTGCGCGCCAGATGCGTAGTGAAGCCGAAGTCTTGCGCGAAGCCCAAAGCCGCAAAGATTTGCGTGGTTTCATCAATGCCTTGGAAAGCAAAATTGAACAAGGCAAACCAGCCGTCATTGCCGAGGTGAAAAAAGCATCACCCTCGAAGGGTGTGATTCGGGAAGACTTCAACCCTGCCAATATTGCCAGCTCATATGCGGCACATGGCGCCGCCTGCCTGTCCGTACTCACCGACGTGCAGTACTTCCAGGGTTCATACGATTACCTGCGCCAGGCGCGGGCGGCATGCTCGCTACCCATTCTGCGCAAAGACTTCATGATCGACCCCTACCAGATCGCCCATTCCCGTGCACTCGGCGCGGACTGCATCCTATTGATTGTGGCAGCTTTGGATCGCTCGCAATTACTTGAACTGGAAAGCCTGGCACTGGAATTGGGCATGGATGTGCTGGTTGAGGTGCATGATCGCGATGAACTGGAAATTGCCCTGCAAATGCAATCGAAACTGCTTGGCGTCAACAACCGGAATCTGCGTACTTTCGAAGTGTCTCTACAAAACACCATCGACATGCTGCCGCTCATTCCCGAAGATCGTTTGGTTGTCACGGAAAGCGCCATTCACACCCGCGAAGACGTTGAGCTCATGCGCAGCCATAACGTGAATGCCTTTTTGGTAGGCGAACGATTCATGCGCGCTGAAGAGCCGGGCCAGGCCCTGGAGGAACTCTTTTTCTGACACCCTGTGCGCATAACACTTTAAAACCTACCTGATGCCTCATTCTTTATCCGCTCAATACGACAACCAATACATTGGGGGGGTGCTTGAGCAATTTCAGGCGCTCCCGGTTGAGTGGCAACGCGTTCTAGAACCGGAAAGGCACCGCCTGGAAGCGCTAGATGCGTTTCTGACTCAACGGCTTCAGAACGGTGCCACTATTTTTCCTAAAGACGTATTCAAAGCGTTGCAACTGGTTCGCCCGGAAAACATCCGGGTTGTGATTTTGGGGCAAGACCCCTACCACGGGCCGAATCAGGCACAAGGCCTGGCATTCTCGGTTCCCGACACCACACCCTGCCCACCCAGTTTGCGCAATATATTCGGCGAGTTGCATCGCAGCCTGCCTGACGCGTTACGATCGCCCTCGCACGACCTAAGCCACTGGGCGCAACAAGGCGTTCTCTTGCTTAATACCGTATTAACCGTTGAACAAGGCAAGCCCGCTTCGCATGCACGTAAGGGTTGGGAAACCATTACCGATTCGATCATCCGCTTTGCCGGCACCATGCCTCAGCCCAAAGTTTTTATGCTTTGGGGGAACCATGCGCAGCAAAAAGCCAGCTGCGTGCCCGACGCACCCCACAATCTGATATTGAAAGCCAACCACCCTTCTCCACTCTCTGCGCGTCGCCCGCCGGTTCCATTTTTGGGTTGCAACCATTTTGTATCAGCGAACCAATGGTTAGTAGACCAAGGGCAAACACCCATCCACTGGTAACGTAAACAACGTGTCACCTTCACGACTGTTACAAATTAGTACTATCCCTAGGTCGCATTCCGCGTCTATACTGCGGCCACTGCATTTTTAAGCGTTGGCATTTTTGTGCGGCTTGGCCGCATCCTAGCAGTTGGCTCAATCCAGAATCACCCATGCTCAACGCCATCGATTCCTGACCCCCCAAACCTGGTCGCTTCTTCGTTCACTGATAACGATGTCCTTTAGGTTGATTGGTCGGCACGATGTTCAATCAACCGGGTCCGGATAACTCCCCCGTTCCCTGAAAATGCCTTCATTGGCAAAGGATATCTCATGTCTTTCGAAACCCTGGGTCTCGAACCCGTACTGCTATCTGCCTTGCAAAGCGCCGGATTCAGCGCCCCTACCCCCGTTCAGTCAGCATCCATTCCAAAAGCATTGGAAGGCCTCGACCTAATGGTATCGGCACAAACCGGTAGTGGTAAAACAGCGGCATTCATGTTGCCTGCTTTGAACCGTATTGCAAAGGCTGCGGCAGAAAACAAAAAGGGTCAAAACGTTCAGGTGCTGGTGTTGACGCCCACACGTGAACTGGCTATGCAAGTAGCCGAAGCAACAAAAAGCTATGGCGCCGGCATTAAAGGCCTGCATACGGCGGTTGTGGTTGGCGGCATGCCTTACGGCGCCCAAATCAAAGCACTGTCGCGCCGTGTTGACGTACTGGTGGCCACACCTGGCCGCCTGATCGACCATTTGCGCGCACGCCGTATCAACTTGTCGAACATTCATACACTGGTACTTGATGAAGCCGACCGCATGCTGGACATGGGCTTTATTGAAGACATTGAAGCCATTGTGGCTGCTGCCCCCAAGCAACGTCAGACGCTGCTGTTCTCGGCAACCCTGGATGGCTCCATTGCAACGCTTGCCGCCAAAATGATGCGCGAACCCGTTCGCATTGAAGTATCGGGCCAGAAAGAGAAGCATGCCAACATTACACAAAGCCTGCTGTACGCCGACGATAACAAGCACAAAATGCAATTGCTTGACCACTTGTTGCGCGACAGTCGCCTGAACCAGGCCATTGTATTTACGGCAACCAAACGCGGCGCAGACGACCTGGCTGAAAAACTATCAGACCAAGGCTACACAGCCGCCGCCTTGCATGGCGACATGAATCAGCGCCAGCGCACCCGCACACTTGGCCTGCTGCAACGCCAGAAACTGCGTATTCTGGTTGCCACCGACGTTGCCGCCCGCGGCATCGACGTACAAGGCATCAGCCATGCCATTAACTACGACCTGCCCATGCAGCCGGAAGACTATACCCACCGCATCGGCCGTACCGGCCGTGCAGGCAATAGCGGTTTGGCATATACATTGGCAACCCATGCCGAACGCTACAAAATTCGCCGCATTGAAAACTTTATCGGGCAGCCCATTCCATCTGAAACCATTACCGGTTTGGAGCCCAAGAAAACGACTTCAAGCAGCCCGAAACGCACAGGCAAATTTGTCGGTAAGCGTAAGCCTGGCGGCGCGCCTGGTAAAGCCAAAGAGGGTTTCACCAAGAAAGCCTATGGCAACAGCCCATTCGAGAAAAACAGCAGCGGACGTAGCCGGCCCGGCAAACCCGAAGGTGCAACCCAAACTTCGTACGCCAAACCGGCGGGGCGCCCCAGCACACGCCCCGCACGCCCGGGTTTCGGCGCCAAAACACATGCCGCCAAGCCGCAGGGCCGTCGCCCTGCGCCACGCCACGCGCAGTTTGCTTAATTAAATCCTTCCCATCGAACTACGTGGTCGATTGAGTCGCGCGTAGTTCGATATTGATTGATTTTCTGGGTGGCATCCTCGTAACCAAAGGCAATGCCACACACCAGCAAGCGATCTTCCGGCAAGTTGAAATAGTCACGCACAAAGTCGGGATGCGATGCTACAGCCGCCTGTGCAATACAGGCAAGGCCATGACTGTGCGTCAGCGCCATAAAGTTGGCGACATAAATACCGCAATCAACCGCACCATATACACCCAGCTTTTTAGGGGTTGTTATTAGTGCGAGGTGAGGCGCGCCAAAAAACCGGTAGTTCTCCAGCATTTGTCGCTGAGTGGCTTCACGGTCTTCCTTTTTGATTTCCAAAGTGTTGTATAAAGCGAAACCGCATTCGCGACGACGCTGCTGATACACCCCTTCGTAACGCTCGGGCCAGGGAAAATCAGGATTCGCCGGGTGCGATTGAACATGTTCGTAATAAGCATCGCCAAATCGGCGTGTTGCCTCCCCCCCCAGCAACAATATTTCCCAAGGCTGCACGTTGCACCATGACGCGGAACGCTGCGCCTGGTCAAGAATTTCCTGAATGGTTTCCTGTGGTACCTGTTGCGCCTGATAAGCCCGGCAACTGTAGCGTGCCTGAAGAATAGACTCAATCGTTTCCATAATGCTCTTCATCTCGTTTCAATGGCGCCATTCTAGCGCTCTTGCTGACCTAATTCCTGCAGTATTCCGGCTAGGCAACTCGCAGCGGGCCCGGTTTGCGCCCCCTTCCCAAAAACCAGGTACAACGGTGTTTGGCGTATCTGGCCTAATGCAACGGGGATTGGCACCAGCACACCCTGAGTTAAATACGGCTCAACCAAATGCTGAGGCAACCACGCAAACCCCAAGCCCCCAGCCACCAAAGACACCGATGCCTCAAGACTACTGACCGTCCAGCGTTGTGTCGAGCCCAACCAGCCCTCGTTACGCGGGTTCTGTGTGCCCGAGTCCCTCACCACGATATGCATATGTCGCTTCAGGTCGTCCTCACCGATAGGAAGACCTAATTGAATAAGGGGGTGGTCGCGGTGTGCAACCGCGATAAACGGCACGTTCAGCAAGACCTGACCCAAATGTCCGTGGGGAATATAAGCCCCAATCATCATATCGGCCTCTTGCTCAAGCAATGCTTCTTCCGCCCCCGACAACACAACCTCGCTGAGTTTAAGCCGGGTAAACGGCGCCTCTTGAGAGAAACGCTTCAGCGCCTGTACCAACACGGCTTTAGGAAAGGCCACATCAACCACAAGGCGCAACTCAGCCTCCCAACCCGCCCCCATTCGACGCGCCAGCTCTTCCAACTCATAGGCGTCGCTTAACAGCTCCTGGGCATGCGACAGCAGCGTATGCCCCGCATTGGTAAGGTGTGCCTTACGCCCCTCCACCTCCAGTAAAGGCAAATCGATTTGCGACTGCAACTTGCCCACCAAATAACTAATGGAAGACTGGCTTCGATGCAGTGCCTGAGCCGCTTGGGCAAAACCGCCATGCTCCACTACCGCCGCCAGTGCGCGCCATTGCTCCAGGGTTGTTTTTAAGTAGTCCATTCTTTTCAAGCAGGATATATCTATTTATTCGATTTTAATAATCAAATTTTAGCGCTTTTTTATCAAATTTATCGAATATAGAATGAATCTTAACTTAATTAACTTAACTTGAACAAGAGCACATCATGATCGAAGTACGCCATGCCAACGAGCGCGGTCACGTTCAACTCGACTGGCTCAACAGTTATCACTCTTTCTCGTTCGGCCATTACCATGATCCGGCCCATATGGGCTGGAGCGCCCTGCGTGTGATTAACGACGATACCGTTCAGCCGGGCCAAGGATTTGGTACCCACGGGCATCGCGACATGGAGATTCTTTCATATGTGCTGGAAGGCGCGCTCCAACACCGCGACTCTATGGGGTCAGGTTCAACTCTGAAGCCGGGCGACGTGCAGTTAATGAGCGCGGGTACCGGTGTTCAACATAGCGAATTCAATCCTTCGCAAAACGACCCGGTACATTTTCTGCAAATCTGGATACTGCCTGATCAACAGAACGTGACGCCGTCGTACCAGGAACGCTACATACAAGATGCGCAAAAGCGTGGCCAACTGAAACTGCTGGCATCTGGAGACCCTAACGACGACGCCCTCTTTCTGCATCAAGACGCACGTATTTACGCGACCCTGCTCAATGACGATGAACACATTGAGTACGCACTACCATTCGGGCGCCAAACATACGTGCATGTTGCCCAGGGAAGCATCAAAGTGAACAACCACGAACTGCAAACCGGCGACGGCCTAAAGATAATGGATGAATCGACGCTGTTGCTGACTGAAGGGCATGACGCCGAAATTCTGCTATTTGATTTGCCTTGAAACAATGCGCCCTGCCGGGCTCTGCCATACCCAGTTTTAAAACTTAACTGATCTCTAAAGGAGTCAACACCATGTCAAAAGTGCTTGTTTTATATTACTCAACCTACGGCCATATTGAAACCATGGCGCAAGCCGTCGCCGAAGGCGCCCGCGCCGTAGAGGGCACCCAGGTCGACATCAAACGTGTACCTGAACTGGTCCCCGAAGACGTTGCCAAAGCGGGCCACTACAAGGTTGAACAGGCAGCGCCCATTGCACGGCCTGAAGAACTGGCCGACTACGACGCCATTATCTTCGGCACACCAACGCGTTTCGGTAACATGGCTGCACAAATGAAAAACTTTCTGGACCAAACCGGCGGTTTGTGGGCGCAGGGTAAGCTGGTTGGAAAAATTGGCAGTGTATTTACCTCAACCGCAACACAACACGGCGGCCAGGAAAGCACCTTGTTAACCTTTCACACCGTATTGCTGCACCATGGCATGAGCGTCGTCGGCCTCCCTTATTCGTTCCAGGGTCAAACCGACAACACTCAGATTACCGGCGGCTCCCCTTACGGCGCGTCAACCATTGCCAATGGCGACGGGTCACGGCAGCCCAGCGAGAATGAATTGGACGGTGCACGATTCCAGGGGCGCCACGTGGCCCAAATGGCACGTGAACTGAGAATTGGCCGTGAGGCGCTGGCTGAGGAAGCAGCTTAAAAGCTTTAAGGTTCGTGAGCGGGATAAAATGGCGGGGCATGAAAGAACTCGCCAATAAACCCCTGCTCACATCCTTGCTGCTCGCATTGCCCTTATGGCTTATTTTCGACAACTTTGTCGTTGGCGCCATACTGGGCCTGTTGGCGGGGTTTTTCATGACGATGTGTGTTTCCTTGCATCGACTGAAACACGGCAAAAAACCGTCAACCCGAACACCCAGCCCCATGACGCCTGACTCCGAAGTCCCAACGACTCCCCCACCGGCCGGCCTGCCTGCTCTCGACGTCAATTCGGCAACCCACTACCAAAACGTCGTTGCAGCCATTCAGGAAAAACTGTGCCGGCAACCCGACCGCTTCATGCGTTTTGAAACGTATATGGACTTGGCGCTCTACGCGCCGGGTTTGGGCTATTACGTCGCAGGCAGTCAGAAGTTTCCCAACCCCGATACGCCGGGTGATTTCACGACCGCGCCTGAACTTACCCCTGCCTATGGACGTGCACTGGCGCAACAGATCGCCCAGGTGCTCCGTCTATCAGGCTCAAACCATGTTCTTGAGTTTGGTGCCGGTTCTGGCGCACTGGCTTCGAGTATTATCGCCGCACTGCGGGAAATGGGCATAGAACCGCAATACACCATTATCGAGGTGTCAGCCGAACTGCGTGAGCGTCAGGGCGAGAGGCTTAATGGGCTCGAAGCCGATGTTCAATGGCGCGACAATCTTCCCCGGCATTTCGAAGGCTGCGTGGTGGCGAACGAGGTACTCGATGCCATGCCCGTCTCCGTATTCCGCTGGAATGAGAACGGAGAACTAATGGAAAAAGGAGTGACTATGGGCGCACCTTTTTCATGGGCTGAGCGCCCCGCATCAACAGAACTGACTGAAACCGTGCGCGCACGCATGCCACCGTTACCGGGATACACGTCTGAAGTTAATTTACGCGCGGAAGCGTGGATTGATTCGCTGGGCCAATGGCTGCAAAAAGGCGCCGCCATCATCATCGATTACGGTTTTCCACGCCACGAGTACTACCACCCCCAACGGGCCCAAGGCACCCTGATGTGCCATTTCCGCCATCACACCCATGCCGAACCGCTCGTCTATGCAGGCCTGCAAGACATCACCGCCCATGTCGACTTCACAGCGATAGCGGATGCGGCACTTAAAGCCAAGCTTGATGTGTTGGGCTATACCTCGCAAGCCCGATTCCTGATCAACTCGGGGTTCGTTGAACAACTGCCACAAGCCACAAAAACCGACGCACTCGACCAGGCACGCCTGATGGCATCGGCACAAACCTTATTATCGGAAGCCGAAATGGGGGAATTGTTCAAAGTGATGGTATTGGGCCGGGATATCGATCCGCCGTTAATAGGCTTCGAGCGCGGCGACAGACGCCACCGCCTGTGAAATGTGCATGTGAAAACCGGCGCCTACGCGCCGACAAGCGCCGCCAACCGTGCCTGCCTCACCGCTTCTTTAATTGCCTGCGGTTTGCCTTGATGCCGTTTGGCAATCGAGCCCCCATCGACCGCCCTTACCGCGTCCAGGCGTGCCGCCCAGGCTTGACTCAGGGATGCTTCAACGCCGGAAAACTGCTTACCCAAGCAGCAGGCCGCTGCAACCAACTCAAGAAAGCGCTCGGGCTTACGCAAGCCGTCGCATTGTTCAATTAGCGCCAGATAATCGTCGGCAGTTTGGGCCGCCCCCAACTGCGCCCCCACAACAGGCAGCAAACGCGCATAGTCCACACAGTGCGAGGGCGCTTTGACGGCCTGCAAAACCGTATCTGGATTACTTGAAGAAAAACAAAATAACGCTGCGCAGCTGGCCAAAGGCAAATGGCGTTGCGCAGCGCATTGCAGGCTGCGGCGTGCCGCTCCATCGAAATTCAAACCGGGCATAACACGTTGCAAAGCGCCTGTTTCAGCCAGCACGTCGAACATGCGATACGGCGCCTCACTGATCAGCCCGCGACTAACCTCGCGCCAAACCCGTTCCGGAACCAATGCGTCAACCTCACCATCGGTCACAAGCCGACGCGCCAGGTTTAACGTTTCCGGAGCAATGGAAAAATGCGTGAAACGGGCTGCAAAACGTGCCAAGCGCAACAAGCGCACAGGGTCCTCACAAAATGCCTCACCGATATGGCGCAAAACACGCGCTTCAATGTCTGCAAACCCATTCAAAGGATCAACTAATTGACCGTCGGGGGTTTGCGCAATTGCGTTGATCGTCAGGTCGCGACGATACAAATCTTCTTCCAGCGTCACGTCTTGGCCGGTATAGAAAGTGAAACCCTTATAACCCCTCCCCGACTTGCGCTCGGTTCTGGCTAATGCATACTCCTCTTTCGTTTTCGGATGCAGGAAAACGGGAAAGTCATCACCGACGGGAATAAAGCCCTTTTGCACCATTTGCTCGGGCGTGGCGCCCACCACGACCCAGTCACGATCCCCGGCGGGCAAACCCAGCAAGGCATCCCGCACCGCCCCTCCAACGATATACGCTTCTAAATCGCCGATTAAAGGGTCAGGCGCAACAACAGGCAACGTGGGCACAGAATGAACCATTAGGGCAAATTCGTACGTCGCGAGCGGTTCGGGCTAATGGTATCGAGCCGCGCTTTCAGCGATTGCGGTTGACCGGAAAACAACATGGCATAGTAAACGGCGTTCGACAAAACATGCTTTACGTACAACCGCGTTTCCGTGAACGGTATTGTCTCCGTGAACACAGCACCCTCCACCGGACCCAACAGCTTTGCACGCCATTGTTTCGAACGACCCGGCCCCGCGTTATAGCCCGCAGTGGCCAGGACCTGACTGCCATCCAGATCGTCAAGCACCATTTTCAAATACTGGGTACCCAAAATGGTATTGACATCAAAATCATTCACCATAGACGGGTTGAAGTCTGACATACCAATTTTGCGGGCGACCCAGCGCGCCGTAGCAGGCATAAGCTGCATCAAGCCCGATGCGCCTACACGCGAGCGGGCGTCAGTAATAAAGCGGGACTCCTGACGGATCAACCCATACACCCAGGCTGGGTCAAGGTTGATTTCACGCGCCTTCGCACTGACACGGCCTTCAAACGGTGCCACAAAACGCTGAGAGAAATCAGCAATACTGGATGTACGTAATGACGTATTCACCACGCGATCGAAAATTTGCTCTTCGCGCGCCAGTTCGGCTGCCGCCAATAACTGACGGTCTGTCATGCCCCGAAGCGTGAAGTTCCATTCGGGCACAGCCTCGGCACGCCAACCTAAATCGAACAACTTGATACCCCGTTGCAAGCCAGGATTCGCTCGCGCTTCCGCCAACTCCTGAGGCGTCACGGGGGCAGGGGCCGGCGGAATGGGAATCGGCTGACCCAGCTCCTCATTCGCCAATTGCCCATAAAAGCTGTAATCGTTCTGAATAGATTGATAGTATTGCCGCGCCGCGGCTTCGTTGCCTTGTGCGGCCAACGAACGGCCATACCAGTAAACCCATACGGGTTCGGCTTGCTGACGCGGCGTCATTTTCTGAATCGCGCGACTTACCTGAACCCAGTCGATGGGGGCCTGACGCAATTCAGACCGTACCTCCCAGGCATGGTTGTAATCGGTTTTGGGGATATTGCCTGAACGCCGATACCATTGAACCGCATTGGGCTCAACATTTAAGGCGGCAATCAGTCCGAATTGCCCCCACACCCACTCAAGATCAGCTTTGGGAATACTGGCAGCCCAGTTATTCTGAATATAAGCAGTTTCAACCTCGCGGTCGTTGCGCGCGAGGCGCGATAAAGCCAACGTGACCAGCGCGATGTCGGCCGTTGTTTTTGGCGCTTGTTGCCCGGCCAGCCATTGCCGCGGGTTTTTCATGAACGCGGCATACGACTTCATCTGACCCGCATCGAACATCAGTGCCGCCAAACGTCGTGCATTACCGGTTTTACTGGTTTCCAGCGTTGCCCTAAGCATGGTTTCAAGCTGCTTCCAACCGACAATGTTTTTATCGACCAGCTCATCGAGCATCATCCAGCAAAGACTCACGGGCTCAAAAATATCAACCGCCACTTGGCCGTTAACCCGTTCACCCAGCATATGTCGCGACAATAAAACGGCACAATCCACCTGAGAGTTACTGGCAACCACAGGGGCCAACTCAACTGCTTTTGCATAGTCGCCCGACCGGGCCGCCGCAACAATCCAATCGGAGCGAATACGGTCGGCAAGATAAGCGTCTTCGTTGGTGGCCATGAAGCGCTCAAGACGCTGGGTTGGTACCGGCGTTGCCGGATTGGTGAGGTCGCGGCGCAATAGCCAATACTCCGCATAAGAACCCAGAAGCGGCGCCTGCGAGGCCTGCGGCACCAAAGCCTCAAGCTCATCCCAACGCTTTCTCTGCATCGCTTCGCGAGCCTGGATCACAGCCTGAAGAGAAGGGTCGGGCCGGATCGTGATGTTAATGACCTCGACATCTTCCTGTGCCGCCGCCGGTTCCAAACCAGCAGAACCAAGCACGCCGGCCACAAGCAAACCAAGACCGGCACGCCGCCATAATTTCTGATACCGTTGACACTGCTTGAACACCATCTTTGTTTCAACCTTGCAGAATTTCCAACATGACTGACAGTATAGAGAATAATCCCGACGCTATTCGTGATCGTCTCAAAGCCGCTCGCGCAGCGCAAGACCCCATTGAAACCCGTCGCGGAGGATTATTGATTCGGGGCAGGCTCTATACCTGGCTGGCCACCACCCGCGCCGAACAGGAAGAGCGGGGCGAACCGACCTACCAGAACGTCGCCGCTTTTTGGTCGATGCCTGACGAACCTCAGCTTCAGCCGCTGTTATACCAGTGGGTGGAGGAAGAAGGAATCTCCGTATCGTTACCCGTGGTAACCGGGCCTAACCAGCCCTTGGAGTTTCGTATCTGGACGCCCGATACACCGATGCAAACCGGCGCATTTGGAATCTCCGAGCCCCAGGGGCCTGTCGCCCCCACACCCGACGTCGTATTGGTTCCAACTCTGGGCTATACCCGCAAAGGAGACCGCATTGGCTACGGCAAAGGTTACTACGACCGCACACTCGCCCATTTAAAGAAAACGGGCCACAGCCCATACGCCATGGGCGTAGCATGGGCGTGTGGCGACCTGGAACGAATGGGCGTGCAACACACGCCCCTGAACCACGATTACCCGCTTAATGCAATCCTGACGGACAAAGGCTGGGCGCTTAAGTAAGCCGGCGCGCAATGGCCAGCGTTGCACCGGCATTATTCAACGTATAAAAATGCAACCCCGGTGCACCCTGATCAAGCAGATCCTGGCATAAGCGGGTCACGACCTCTGCACCGAAGGCCCGAATCGAGGCGAGGTCATCACCATAATCGGACAGACGCTGACGAATCCAGCGTGGTACTTCCGCACCGCACATGTCGGAGAACCGAACCAACTGGTTATGGTTGGTAATGGGCATGATCCCGGGCACGATCGGGACACTCACGCCCTTTTCACGCGCACGATCAACAAAATCGTAGTAAGCATCCGCGTTAAAAAAGTACTGGGTAATGGCGCTACTGGCACCGGCACGAACTTTCTCAACGAAATGATTCAAGTCTGCCTGTGCACCTTTGGCCTGTGGGTGAACTTCGGGGTAAGCCGCCACTTCAATATGGAACCAGTCACCTGTCTGCTCACGAATAAACCGGACCAGATCAACGGCATAATGCAGCTCGCCTTTGTTCATCCCCATCCCGGAGGGCAGGTCGCCCCGCAATGCCACCAGGCGGCGTACCCCCTGCTCTTTGTAATACTGGAGTATGTCGCCCAATACAACGCGGCTTGCACCAATACAAGATAAATGCGGTGCAGCTTCATAGCCCAATTTCTGCAGCAAGCCGACCGCATCGGCCGTACCTTCGCGAGTTGAACCGCCGGCACCAAACGTAACACTAACGTAGGCAGGGTTTAATACTTCCAACTCTTTGGCTGCTGCAGTGAGTTTGCCCCGCGCGTTTTCATCGCGCGGGGGGAAAAACTCTAGGCTTAACGCCCGTGAAGAACTCATTTTGAAATCAGCCCCGACAAAAAACCCGAGATAATGCTGTAAATCAGTGCCCCCAATAAAGCCCACCAGAACCCGTTAACCTGGAACCCGCGCAAAATGGAGCCCGCGAACCAGAACACCAGCGCATTCAAGACCAACAGGAACAGGCCTAGCGTCACCACCGTGATAGGCAGAGTCAGCAAAATCAACAGCGGCTTGACCAAAGTATTGAGCAAACCCAGTACCAAAGCGGCAATGAGTGCCGACCAAAACGATGCAACCGTAATACCCGGCAAAATATAAGCCACGATTAACAATGCAACCGCATTTAAAACCCAGATGAGCAACAATTCCATGGTCTGCCTCCTGTTGGCAAGGTGAAAAAACCTTTAGTGCTTGAACAACCGATTCAATGCTTAATAACGATAGTGATCGGGCTTGTAAGGACCGTCGACCGACACGTTAATGTAATCGGCTTGCTCCGGGGATAACTGCGTAAGATTGACACCCAGTTTCTTCAAGTGCAAACGGGCCACTTTTTCGTCGAGATGCTTGGGCAGCACATAAACCTGACCGTTTTGGTAGGCTTCACCACGGGTGAACAGCTCGATCTGCGCAATAGTTTGGTTGGTGAACGAGGCCGACATCACAAACGAAGGGTGCCCCGTTGCACAACCCAAATTCACCAAACGTCCTTGCGCCAGCAAAATGATGCGTTTGCCGTCGGGGAAAATAACGTGATCAACCTGAGGTTTGATTTCCTCCCACTCGAGATCTTCGATACCGGCGACGTCGATTTCGTTGTCGAAGTGACCAATATTGCAAACGATCGCCTGGTCTTTCATACGCTCCATGTGCTGACGCGTGATGACATGGTAATTACCGGTGGCGGTAACGAATATATCGGCTTTATCGCAAGCCTCTTCCATGGTGACCACTTTGTAGCCTTCCATAGACGCCTGCAGCGCGCAAATGGGGTCAACTTCCGTTACCCAGACCTGAGCACGCAAGGCCGCCAATGCCTGTGCACAACCTTTGCCCACGTCGCCGAAGCCCACAACAACGGCTACCTTGCCGGCAACCATCACATCGGTGGCACGCTTGATACCGTCGACCAATGACTCACGGCAACCATACAGGTTGTCGAACTTGGACTTGGTCACCGAGTCGTTCACATTGATGGCGGGAAAAGCGAGGTCGCCCTTCTTGGCCATTTGATACAAACGGTTCACGCCAGTGGTGGTTTCTTCTGTAACGCCTTTAATTTGCGCCAAACGTGTGGAATACCAATTGGCGTCCTTTTGCAATTGGGCCTTAATGGCGGCAAATAGAACCCGCTCTTCTTCGCTGCCGGGGTTATTCAACACCGAAAGGTCTTTCTCGGCTTTTGCGCCGAGATGCAAGAGCAATGTGGCATCGCCGCCATCATCGAGAATCATATTGGCTTGCTCGCCGGGCCAATCGAAAATTTTGTGGGTGTATTGCCAGTAGTCTTCCAGCGTTTCACCCTTGATGGCAAAAACGGGGTTGCCTGCAGCAGCGATAGCAGCCGCGGCGTGGTCTTGCGTGGAGTAAATATTGCACGATGCCCAACGCACTTCAGCGCCCAACGCAACCAGCGTTTCGATAAGCACAGCGGTTTGGATTGTCATGTGCAAGCTGCCGGCAATGCGTGCACCTTTCAGCGGTTGCGCGGCGGCATACTCTTCACGCGTGGCCATGAGGCCCGGCATTTCAGTTTCGGCAATGGCGATTTCACGGCGGCCCCATTCGGCCAGCCCGATATCGGCAACGATGTAGTCTTGTACGGAATTGTCAGCAACAGTGTTCATGGTGGTAAAACCCCTAAACCTGCTTAAGCCAACGAGATGAACAACGCTTTTGCCCATCGTCGCCTGCCGTGCAGGTGATGATGAGCGCCGTTGTACTAAAAAGAAGTGGATGACCCTGAGCCTAGCGGGAAAACCCGTCGCAGCGCCCCTCAGGGAAGCCAGTATTGTAACGTAGTTGCGGCAAATTTCCAGATCGGACCGACGTATCACCGCCTGAAGGTCAAGATTTTCGCCGCGGATATCCCTGGGCCTTAATGCGCACCCAAACAGCGCGCTTTTCTTCTTCGGATAAAAACACCCAATTGGCCACTTCCATGGCTGTTCTGCCGCACCCGCGACAAATATCGTCGTACAGCGTCGAGCACACCGCTACGCAAGGCGAGTCGGTAGGCGTCAGGCGACTGTTGTTGTCGGGGTTACGGGCAGAATCAGACACAAAGTACCTTTTGATTAATGCGCTTTCTTGAGCACATCAACCTTGTCGGTGGCTTCCCACGTGAATTCCGGTTCAGGACGACCGAAATGACCATAGGCAGCCGTTTTGCTGTAAATGGGGCGCAGCAGGTTAAGCATGTTGATAATACCCTTGGGACGCAGGTCGAAATGCTCGCGCACCAACAACGCAATTTTGTCGTCGGGAATCACGCCGGTGCCGTTGGTATGGATGGTGATGTTAATCGGCTCGGCCACGCCGATGGCATAACTGATCTGTACCTGACACTCGCGCGCCAATCCGGCAGCCACCACATTCTTGGCCACATAACGTGCCGCATACGCCGCCGAACGATCGACCTTGGACGGGTCTTTGCCCGAGAATGCCCCACCACCATGCGGGCAGGCGCCACCATAAGTGTCAACAATAATTTTCCGACCGGTTAAGCCGCAATCACCCTGCGGGCCGCCAATCACGAAAATACCGGTGGGGTTAATCATGAACTTGGTTTTATCGGTAAGCAGACCTTCAGGAATGATGGGTTTAACGATTTCCTCAATCACGGCTTCACGAATATCGGCCTGGGAAATTTCAGGCGCATGCTGGGTCGACAGCACCACAGTGTCAACCTCAACAGGCTTCCCATCGACGTAGCGGAAGGTAACCTGTGACTTGGCGTCGGGACGCAGCCAGGGCAAACGGCCGTCTTTGCGCAGTTCGCTTTGACGCTGAACCAAACGGTGGGCATACCAAATAGGGGCAGGCATGAGGTCGGGGGTTTCGTCGCAGGCGTAACCAAACATTAAGCCCTGGTCGCCGGCGCCTTGATCCATGTTTTGCTCGGGGTTACGGTCGACCCCTTGGGCGATATCCGGTGACTGCTTGTCGTACGCCACCAAAACAGCACAACCTTTGTAGTCGATACCGTAATCGGTGTTGTCGTAGCCGATACGCTTGATGGTATCGCGGGCCACCTGGATGTAATCGACATTCGCAGTTGTAGTAATTTCCCCAGCCAATACCACCAGCCCGGTATTGCACAGCGTTTCCGCCGCAACACGCGCGAAAGGATCCTGCTCGAAAATAGCATCGAGAATGGAGTCGGAGATTTGGTCGGCAACCTTGTCGGGGTGGCCTTCGGAAACAGATTCAGAGGTAAAAAGAAAATCGTTACTGGACACAGCAGACATCCTTATAAATTAAGGCCGTGTACTTCGGCACTGAGGTTGAACATTGCGTTGCACCTCTGATACCTGCCTGTGCAGTTGCGATCTGGGCGCGACGCTTTAGCGGAATATTGCGCCTTCGGTTAAAAAATTAACCAGCGGCTGTCGCCCCGCAAGTTGTCGGTTAACTCGGCGACATTTTTTATTTTAAGCGAAAATAACAAGTTGTACTGTTTATGCTCATAATTTGCGCTTATAAGCCGCCATGCTGCTTTTTCTGTTTCGTTTATTGTCGTTTTTACCATTATCAGTTTTACACGCCCTGGGGCGCGTAGGCGGGCGAATGGTGTATCGCTTTCCCGACAAATATCGCGAGCGTCTACAAGACAACGCAAGGCAAGCCGGCTACACCAACCCCGCATTCGCCCTGGAATCGGCCGCACAAGCCGGTGCGATGATCATGGAGTTGCCGAAAGTTTGGCTGAAGAATGAAGAAAGCCTGGCTATGGTAGTAAGTGACGACAACCACGTTGTAGAGGCCGCGCTGGCAGAGGGGCGCGGCGTACTTTATCTCACACCCCATTTGGGATGCTTTGAAATTACCGCGCGTTATTTAACCCGGCATGGACCTATTACGGTCATGTTCCGCCCACCCCGCAAACCCATTCTGGCTCCCATTATGGAAAGCGCGCGTAATGCACCCGGCTTGCGTGCGGTGCCCGCCAACCGACAAGGGGTGAAAGAATTCGTTAAGGCGCTTAGAAAAGGCGAAGCGGTAGGAATGCTGCCCGACCAGGCGCCGGGGGAAGGCGAAGGTGTATGGGCTCCCTTTTTTGGGCGCCACGCCTACACGATGACTTTAGCCGGGAAACTCGCGGCACAAACCGGCGTAGCTGTCATCATGACGGCAGGCGAACGCCTGCCTCAAGGTAAAGGTTGGCGCATCCATTACGTTCGCCTGCCCGATCCCTTCCCTACCGATGCACTCGCGCAGGCAACGCTTATCAACCAGGCCATGGAGACACTGATCCGACGCTTCCCCGAACAGTATCTTTGGAGCTACAACCGTTACAAAACTCCGGCCGGCGCGCCTCCTCAGCCCAACAATGCAACACATGACTCTTAGTAAATCCACACTTCTTCGCGCCGTTTTTGAGTATTTTGGCCGCTGCCCAACCCGAACACGTTTGCGATGGGGACGTATTCTTGGGTGGCTCACCCCCCGGCTCATGCGATCACGCGCACATATTGTGCGTACCAATTTGCGGCTGTGTTTCCCAAATCTTTCAATTAAAGAACGCGAGGCGCTGCTGCATCGACATTTCTATTTATTGGCGCAATCCATTATTGACCGAGGCCTTATCTGGTTTGGTGCGCCCGACCGCGTTGCGCGAACAGTCAAAATAAGCGGGCTGGAACACTTCGATGCGCTGCTACAGGCCAACCGCAAGATATTGGTTCTGGCCCCGCACTTTGTCGGGCTTGATGCCGCCGGCTCAAGGCTGACAATGCACAGCAAGCGCACAGCCACGTTTTACACCCCTTCGAGCGATCATGATGTCGACGCACTCATGCGGGAAGGTCGCGCGCGCTTCAACGAATCATTCCTGATCAGCCGCAAAGACGGCATTCGCGGGTTGATACGACTGTTACGTCAGGGCATTCCCATTTATTACCTGCCCGACATGGATTTCGGCCCGAAGGGCGCCGTATTTGTGCCCTTTTTCGGCGTGCCTGCAGCGACACTGCCCAGTACCGCCCAAATCGCACAATCCTGGGATGCCGCAGTATTGCCCATTATCAGTAATCTTGACCTGGCAACCGGGGTCTACAATGTCCGTATTCTGCCTCCCGTGCCCGACTTCCCCGGCGACGACGACCTTAGCGCGGCCACCGCGCGCATCAATCGGCTCATTGAAGACTGGGTGCGGGAAGACCCCGCGCAGTACTATTGGGTACATCGACGCTTCAAAACACGCCCCAACGACGGCCCCAAACCTTACTAGTGAACACCATGACGATCTGGACATTCACCAAAATGCACGGCGCAGGCAATGACTTCATTGTCCTGGACGGCATACGCCAGCCAATCGAGATGACACCACAACGCGCCCGTGCGCTGGCAGATCGTCATTTCGGCATTGGCGCCGACCAGATCCTGTTGGTCGATACCCCATCACACCCCGACGCCGACTTTCGTTACCGGGTATTCAACTCCGACGGCAGTGAAGTGGAGCACTGCGGCAACGGCGCGCGATGCTTTGTCCGCTTCATCCACGAGCAAGGGCTTTCAAAACGAAACCCCTTAAAAGCCGAAATACAAACCGGCCTGATTGTATTAACTGAAACCGACAACGGCGAAGTTATCGTGAACATGGGCCAAACGCGCTTCACCCCTGCAGATGTCCACTTCGATACTTCGGCCTTAAGCAATGAAACACAAGGTGAAGACACGGTCTGGCAGTTACCGTTAACGGCCTGTGCCTCTCCCGTTCGTATTTCACTGGTTGCCATCTCGAACCCACACGCTGTTCAGGTTGTGGAAAACATCGCCACCGCGCCCGTAGCTGAACTGGGCCCGTTAATTGAGTCGCATCCTCGCTTTGCCCAGCGTGTTAACGCTGGTTTTATGGAAGTGGTCGACCGCCACACCATCAAGCTGCGCGTGTATGAACGGGGTGCAGGTGAAACCTTGTCATGTGGCACGGGTGCCTGCGCAGCAGCGGTGGCAGGCATACGCCGCGGCCTGCTCGACAACCCGGTAACAGTGCATACCCGGGGCGGCACGCTAACAATCGACTGGGCGAATCCCGACCTTTATATGACCGGCCCCGCAACAACTGTGTTTACCGGGCGGGTGGACATTGATAAGCTTACGCAACACGACTGAACAAGGATAATTGGCACATGAGCGCCTCCACCTTCACCCCCGAAGAAATCGCCCGTTTTCTGGCAAGCAACCCTGATTTTTTCCAGGAGCACGCAGAAGTATTCTCTGAGTTACGGGTTCCGCACCCACATGAAACACGGGCAATTTCTTTGGGTGAGCGCCAAATTCTTACGCTTCGCGCCAAAACCAAAGACCTTGAATGGCGCCTGTCGGGTTTAATCAACAACGCATCGGGCAACGAAAAAATCAGTCGCACCCTTACAAGCTGGTGCTGCCGGATGCTGGCCGAACCACAAGCTGAGCGCCTGCCTCAGTTAATTGTCGAACACCTGTCGTCGTTGTTCGAACTACCCAACACCACGCTGAAAGTGTGGGGGCTTTCACAGTGCAACGACACGCATTTCACCGACGGTATTACGGAAGAAATAAAACAATATGCAAACGCCCTGAACGCACCCTACTGCGGGCCGGTTATCGACCAGCCTGTTCTGGCCTGGCTGAGCGCACCCGCGCAATCACTGGCGGTGGTCCCCATGAAAGACGATTCAGGTGTGTTTGGCTTGCTGGTTTTGGGTGCAGAAGACAAAGACCGATTCCAGCCCGACATGGGCACGGCATTCCTGGAAATATTAAGCTCGCTGGCCTCGTCCGCGCTTTCGCGTTTGAAATAGGATGAACGCCATGAACGCACTGCCCGAACCTGTGCGTCAATGGCTGATTCACCTGGAAACGAATCGTCGGTATTCGCGCCATACATTGCAGGCCTACGAACACGATCTGGCACAGCTGATTACACTGAATCCAGACACCACGCTGGAAAACCTGCGTGAAGATCACATTCGGCGCACTATCGCCCGCCTGCGCAGCCAGGGCCATCAACCTCGCAGCCTGGCCCGCGCACTTGCCGCGTGGCGCGGCTTTTATCAATGGTGGGCTCCACAGGCCGGCTTAAACGAAAACCCGGCAAAAGGCGTTCGTGCCCCTAAGGCAGCCCGCCCATTGCCCAAAGCGCTTTCCGTTGAACAAACACAAGCCTTGCTCGACCGGCCCGGGTTGCCCCCGCCGGAGTCCAACATCGAGCATCGTGATCAAGCCATGTTTGAAATTCTGTATTCCAGTGGTTTGCGCCTCGCGGAACTGGTTAGCCTCGACTGGCGTTACCATCGCACCGATCAATACACTTCCATCAGTTGGATTGACCTTCCCAGCGCCCAGGCAACGATTACCGGAAAAGGCGGGAAAACACGCCAGGTACCGTTGGGACGCCACGCGGTCCGCGCAGTACAACAATGGCTTGAAGTGCGCCACACATTGCAACCAAGCGAACCCGATACCGACACCCAGGCCGCTCTTTTCCTTGGGGAGCGAGGCAAACGCATTAGCCCGCGTGTCGTTCAGTTGCAATTGAACAAACTGGCGCATCGGCTGGGCCTGCCGGTAAACGTTCACCCGCACAGCCTACGCCATAGTTTTGCCAGCCATATGCTGCAGTCGGCACAAGACTTAAGGGCTGTACAGGAACTATTAGGACACGCCAATATTTCCACAACCCAAATTTACACGCGTCTCGACTTCCAACACCTGGCTAAAGCTTACGACCAGGCCCACCCGCGAGCCACGCGCAAAAACAAGTAGCAGCGTCGGCCCGCGCCTGACACTCAAGGTTTAATCGAAAACAGCACGCGGCCTGCATTCCACTTGAACATACCCAAGTACGTACCCGCCGGTTGATCGACCGACGCCAGTGTGTCGGAGTAAAGTACTCCTCCCACTTTCAGCCCGGTATCACGGGCAATCTGCTCCAGAATGCGTGAAGCGCCGGTCGCGTTTTCATCGAACAAAGCCACACCTTTGCTTTCCCTGATCAGCCGGATGATATCGGCCATTTCCCGGGCCGACGGCTCGGCATCGGAAGAGATACCCGCAATAGGAATAAAGGTCACGCCATAGGCCTGACCGAAATATCCAAAAGCATCATGCGCCGTAACAACGCGACGCCGCTGCTCGGGAACTGCCTCTAGTTGCCCTTTGATTTCGTCATGCAGCTTTTGCATTTCTTCCACATATACCCGGGCACGCTCCTGGTACTTGGCGCGATGCGCGGGATCAATTCGCGCCAGGCCGTTGGCGATATTCCGTGCATACTGCATACCATTGGCCAAGTCTTGCCAGGCATGAGGGTCGACATCACCTTCATCGCCATGATCATGACCGTCGTGGTTATGATCATCATCATGCGAAGCAAGCTGGCGCGGCTCCACCCCCTTGGACGCCACAATTTCCAGGCCATCGAAACCGGAGGCCTTTACCAGGCGCGGCAACCAACCCTCGAAGCCCAACCCGTTCGATACCAGGACTTGAGCCTGGGCAAGCATTCGGTTTTCGCGTGCGGTAGGCTCGAATCCATGTGAGTCCGTCTCGGGGCCAACCAGGGTGACCACTTCGACGTTTTCCCCCCCAATAACAGAGACCATGTCGCCCAACACAGAAAACGTCGCCACCACGCGCACCGGCGCCGCTGCAAGTGCGCCGGCGAAAAACATGAGCATCGCGGCGACACATAACCGCTTGACCGCCGCCGCACGCAGGAAAATACCGCCTAACCTCATGCTCTACTCCGCTTTACCCACATTATTTAGCAATTTGTGAAAGATAACGCCGCGCGCGATACTGGCGCGCAACCTGAATCAAACCCCCTTGAGGCCCCGCCACAACAGAAGCAAAATACAAAATGCCCGCCGTAAGAATAATGGCTGCCGAAGCAGGCACATTAAGGTAATAAGAAAACAACAACCCAAGGTACGATGCCGCAACACCAATGAATGCAGCCATGGCCATCTGCCGCACAACAGAGCGCACCCAAAACCGGGCGGAAGCAGCGGGCAGCATCATGATGCCAACTACCATGAGCGTGCCTAAAACCTGAAAACCCGCCACCAGCGTCATCACCAGCAGAACCAAAAAAACCATATGGCTGATGGAACCATGCCCTTTCTCTGCCCGCATAAATGCAGGATCAAGACATTCCGCAACCAAAGGACGCAAAATCAATGCCAACACAAATAGCGTCACCGAAGCCGTTGACGTCACCAACAAAAGAGACGCGTCGTTCAAACCCAATACGGTTCCAAACAAAACATGGATCAGATCCATATTGGAGCCCCGCAACGATACCAGCAACACACCCAAACCAAGGGAAACCAAATAAAAAGCCGCAAAGCTGGCATCTTCACGTAATGGTGTAAGACGCGACACAAACCCGGCCAATACGGCCACCAGCAACCCGGTTACCAACCCGCCAAGCGCCATCGCCCATAACGACAACCCCGCCGTTAAAAAACCGACCGCCACACCCGGCAAAATGGCATGCGCCATCGCGTCACCCATCAGACTCATGCGTCGTAACACCAAAACGACACCAAGCGGGCCGGCAGCAAATGCCAATGAAACCGAACCCGCCAGCGCACGCCGCATAAATGCGAACTCCGTGAACGGCGCGAACAGAAAATCTATTCCGCTCACAGGTAGTCTCCTGCGCACAAGTGACGCGCCAAATGCAGATTCTCGGTGGTTAACACCTGCCCGGTTTCCCCCCAACCAACAACCTGCCCCGCCAGCAAAAGGGTTTCTGGAAACAAGTTACGGACACAATCAAGATCATGCAATACGACAATCACCGTACGCCCCTCGTTATGCCAGCTCAGTAACAGTTCCAGCAAGTCTTCCGTTGTGTGTCGATCAACGGCGGCAAACGGTTCGTCGAGAATCAGCACGCTTGCGTTGTGAAGCATTAGCCGCGCAAACAATGCGCGCTGAAGTTGCCCCCCGGAAAGCGTACCGATAATGCGCCGGCTGAAATCCGCCAACCCTACCGTATCAAGTGCCTGCAACACACGGTCGTGCTCAGATAGGCCAAAACCCTTCCACCACCCCGTACGACGCCACGCTCCCATGGCCACAAGATCATAAACACTGATCGGAAAACTTCGGTCAAGCTCACCAAGCTGCGGCAAACAGGCCACGTTGTTTTGGGCGTCGGGTGCAAAACGGATCTCGCCGCTTAACGGGCTTAATTGCCCCATCAACGCCTTAACAAGGGTTGACTTACCCGCACCATTCGGCCCGACAATAGCTGTTAAAGACCCCTGCACAAAACGGCCGGAGACATCGCGAAGCGCAACACGATCGCGCCAACCCAACGAAACCTCATCAAGCTCAATCATCGCCTGGTTCATAAGCCACAACCTACCACCACTGCATGGCCCAGCCCGTCACCGCCCATAAAAAAGCGACCACAATTGCAGTACGCCATGCACGAGCCCAAGCGGAAAACAGAACGATGGAGCCGCGATATGGTTGACGTTGACGCACAGATCGGGCAAAACCAGACATAATTGAGGATAATGAGAAGTTGAATCTACAGCGTTGCTAGAGTAATGTTATAACATACGGCACACGGATACACTATGCCTCGTCAAGCCAGCGAATTGTCCTCGGGCATCGCCAAACAACTAAAAACTGCGGAAAAGCTTTGCAGCCAGCGAGGACGCCGGCTCACGCCTATTCGACGCAAAGTGCTGGAAATTTTGTTGCGGCGACAGCGTAGTGTGAAAGCCTACGAACTTCTGGAAGAAATTCGGGAATTCCAGCCCGGTGCCGCCCCTCCCACCGTTTACCGCGCGCTCGACTTCTTAATTGAGGAAGGGCTTATTCACCGGCTTGACGCCGTCAACGCATGGGCGGCCTGCATGGATGCCGCCGGCGATCCTCACGACATCCTGGTCATCTGTACCCAATGCGGCGCAGTTGCAGAATTCAGCGACCCCGAGCTTCATAAGAAACTGGCACGCAAAGTGGCCAGTGCGGGCTTTGTTCTGGAACATCACGAAACCGAGTTACGGGCTTTGTGCAATCGCTGTCATCAACAACGACACAGCAGTGGGCACCCGGAAACAACTCAGGCATGAGCCAGTACTAACCCGAACCAAAAAACGCTTGAAATACAACAACTAAGCAAACCGTTTGCTCTTGGCGCCGGCCTGTGCTGTAATCGCACGTTGATATTTTTTTATGCATCCCCAAATGATTCGGGAATCTATTTTTCCCTCTTAGGGCTGTGTGTTGTGAGCTGTTATGACCACCGGTTTGAAAATTGACAATATGGTGCCCGTCACCATCCTTACTGGCTTTCTCGGCGCCGGTAAAACCACCCTGCTTAAGCGCTTGCTGTCGGAAAACCATGGGCAGCGCATTGCCGTTATTGAAAATGAATTCGGGCCGGAAAGCATTGATAACGAATTGCTGGTTCAGGAAAGCGACGAGCAAATCATCGAATTAAGCAATGGTTGCGTGTGCTGCACCATTCGCGGCGATTTGCAACGTGCCCTTGGCGAGCTGCGCGCCAAGCGCAAAGCCGGCGACATCGCCTTCGACCGCATTGTTATCGAAACAACCGGCATGGCCAACCCGGGCCCGGTATGCCAGACGTTTTTCATGGATGACGACATCGCCGAATACTATCGGCTCGACTCCGTCATTACCATTGTCGACGCCAAGCACGGCATGGAAACGCTGAACGAACAGGAAGAAGCCCAGAAGCAAGTAGGCTTTGCCGACCGCATCCTGGTTTCCAAGAAAGACCTGGTGAGCGACGACGAGTTTCAGGCACTGCGTTCACGTATTGTGCACATGAACCCTCGCGCGCCCATCACAACGGTGCATTTCGGCGAAGCCGACATAAAAGACTTGCTCGACATCAGCGGCTTTAACCTGAACACGATCCTGGATATCGACCCGGCGTTCCTGGCGGACACCCACCCCGACGCGGCACACGATCACGACCATGGGCACGACCATCATCACGAGCATCACCATGATCACCATCACGCGCATCACAGTGATGAAATCGGGGCGTTTGTATATCGTTCAAATGACGCGTTCGACCCGGAAAAGCTGGAAGAATTTTTGGGGGGCATCGTACAGGTTTATGGGCCCGATCTTCTGCGCTACAAAGGAATTCTGTATATAAAAGGCATTAACCGTCGCATGCTGTTCCAAGGGGTTCACATGATGATGGGTGCCGAGCCGGGCAAAGCCTGGCAAGCCAATGAAAAACGTGGAACCAAAATGGTTTTTATTGGTCGAAAACTGCCCGAAGACATTTTCCGTCAGGGCCTGGATAATTGTCTTGCTTAACACTTATTATTAAGCACAAGACGTCTATTTTTAGGGGTACATCATGGCCACCAAATCAGGCAACACCAAAGAAGAAGCGCAAGCCAAGCCGCTCACCGAAAAAGAACTGTTAGCCATGCCCGAGTCCGACTATATGAACGAGGCACAACTGGCCTTTTTCCGCGATCGGCTCAAACAGCTTGAGCAAGACATCCTGACGAACGCCGGCGTTACAACCGAACACCTGCGTGAAACCCAGTTTGTTCCCGACCCCGCCGATCGCGCCACCATTGAAGAAGAGCACGCGCTGGAATTGCGTACGCGCGACCGTGAACGCAAGCTATTGAAGAAAGTTCAGCAATCGCTCACGATGATTGACAGTGGCACGTATGGGTGGTGCGAGGAAACGGGCGAACCCATTGGCATTCCCCGTCTGCTTGCACGGCCAACCGCAACCCTATCGCTGGAGGCACAAGAGCGGCGTGAAATGCGGCAAAAACTTTATGGCGACTAAATAGCCGGCCCCGGTGGGTTCACCACACACAAAACGGCATTGTGTCGAAAAACACAGTGCCGTTTTTTTATTTCCTTAACGCCCGACCCTTGAAAGGGGCTTGAAAGTTTGCCTTTCAGCCCCAAATAAAGCCTTCAAAGGAAGGAATATGGAACAATTTCACGCTACTACTATCGTTTGCGTTCGGCGCGGCGACCAGGTGGCCATCGGCGGCGATGGTCAGGTAACCCTGGGCAATATCGTATTTAAAGGAACGGCCCGCAAAATCCGCCGTTTGTTTCACGACAAAGTACTGGCCGGTTTCGCCGGTGCCACAGCCGATGCTTTCACCCTGCAGGAACGATTTGAAGGGAAACTGGAAAAACATCAGGGTCATTTGTTGCGCGCGGCCGTCGAGCTCACACGCGACTGGCGCACAGATCGGGTATTGCGCCGGCTTGAAGCCATGTTGATTGTGGCCGATAAAGAGCACTCGCTGATTCTCAGCGGCAATGGCGACGTGCTTGAGCCCGAATACGGTTTAGCCGCCATTGGTTCGGGTGGCGCTTACGCGCAATCGGCTGCATTGGCACTATTACAGAATACCGACCTTTCCGCCGAGGAAATCGTAAAGAAATCATTGGGTATCGCCGGCGACCTGTGCATTTACACGAACCAGAATCACGTTATTGAAACCCTGTAACTGAAAAGCAAATTTATGTCCGCCCTGAACATGACCCCCGGGGAAATTGTCTCCGAACTCGACAAGCATATTGTTGGCCAAAAGAAAGCGAAACGATCTGTAGCCGTCGCCTTGCGTAACCGCTGGCGCCGCCAGCAGGTCCCTCAGCCGCTGCGTAACGAGATCGTGCCGAAGAATATTCTCATGATCGGCCCCACCGGGGTCGGCAAAACCGAAATTGCGCGACGCCTGGCCAAGCTGGCCAACGCCCCTTTTATCAAAATTGAAGCCACCAAGTTCACTGAAGTGGGCTATGTCGGGCGCGATGTCGACACCATTATTCGCGACCTGGTCGACATTTCCATCAAACAAACCCGTGAACTTGAAATGAAACGGGTCAAAACCCAGGCTGAAGATGCGGCGGAAGACCGCATTCTTGATGTCCTGATCCCCCCTCCTCGCGACGCGCACGGCCAACCCCAGCGCGAAGAGAACGCGGCGCGACAAACGTTCCGTAAACGTCTGCGGGAAGGTCAGCTCGACGAGACTGAAATCGAGATTGAGGTTGAACAACCCATGCCGCAAATGGAAATCATGGCGCCGCCGGGCATGGAAGAGATGACCGAGCAGCTTAAAGGCATGTTCGCGGGCATGGGACGGGAAAAGAAAAAGACCCGGAAAATGACGGTTAAGGAGGCCTTCCGCCTCATTACCGAGGAGGAAGCGGCCCGGCGCGTCAATGAGGAAGAGCTACGCAGCACCGCCATTACCAACGCGGAACAGAACGGCATTGTATTCCTGGATGAAATCGACAAAATCACCACCCGACAGGAGCAAACCAGCGGTGATGTTTCGCGCCAAGGGGTTCAACGCGACCTGTTGCCATTGGTGGAAGGCACCAGCGTAAATACCAAATACGGCGTGGTGAAAACCGATCACATTCTGTTCATTGCATCGGGAGCGTTTCACTTGGCCCGGCCATCCGACCTGATCCCAGAGTTGCAGGGCCGGTTTCCGATCCGTGTAGAGCTCGATTCGCTAACGGCTCAGGATTTCGTGCGAATCCTGTGTGACACTGACGCTTCACTGACCAAGCAATATCGAGCGCTCATGGCAACTGAAGAAGTGAATCTGGAATTCACCGACGACGGTATTCAGCGCCTTGCCCAACTGGCTTATGAAGTAAACGAACGCACTGAAAATATTGGCGCACGACGTTTGCATACGGTAATGGAAAAACTGCTGGAGGAATTGTCGTACGAGGCAACATCCAATGGCGGAAAAACGGTTGTTATTGATACGACGTATGTAAACAACCAACTGGAAGACGTTGCCGGCAAAGAAGACCTTGCCCGCTACGTACTGTAAAAAGCAATACAGTAATCAGCCCTTGCGAATTTCAATAATCACGTAATCGCCGTTTTGGCGGACCACCGTAAACGTGACTTGATCGCCGGGCTGAATTTCCTGGATGAGTTGCGGTTCCACGCGATAAACCAGCGTCATGGCGGGAAGCTTAAGCTCGACGATTTCACCATGCATAATGGTAATTTTACCGTCAGAGGGATTGACCCGACGCACTTTTCCGGAGGCTGTGGCCTGCTGAGCCCGAACCGGCGCAAACGAAAACGCCGTTAATATGCCGGCCATTGCCACCAAACCGGAAATTGCTTTTCTGCGCGACCAAACCATTGCGCTACCCCTGCTTTTATTAGAGAAATTACAATCCATTCAAGCACATCATACCAACACTGAGCATCCACCATGGCAAACAGACTGTCAGTGATCGCAACACGCACCGGTGACGACGGCACCACCGCACTGGGTGACGGCACCCGCATCAACAAACATGCGCCACGCGTTCAGGCCATGGGCGATGTCGACGAACTGAACAGCATGATTGGTTTATGGCGAACCGAGCCGCTGCCTGAAGAAATCAACACACTGCTTGGCCAAGTTCAGAACGATTTGTTTAGTGTCGGCGCCGAGCTGTGTCTTCCCGGCTACGCTGCCATACAAACAGAGCAAATTGCCCGATTGGATCAAGCGTTGAAGAAATTCAATGCCATGCTGGCACCATTGAAAGAGTTTGTGTTGCCCGGCGGAACCCGCGCCACGGCCTTGGCTCATCTGGCTCGCACCGTGTGTCGTCGCGCCGAGCGTAATGTTATCGCCCTAAGCGAACATGAAGCGGTTTCAGAACCCGTAAAGCAGTACTTGAACCGACTCTCCGATTTATGCTTCGTGTTGGCCCGCACATTGAACGAGAAAGAGGAAATGTGGCACAACCCGGGCAAGGAAAGTTAACTTAACTGTTGCTTCACGCCTTAACCGTCCAGGTCGCGCACATAACGATTAACAAGATTTTCCAGCGCTTCCAAATCGGGCGCGGCCCCATACACATAATGATCGGGCCGTGCAATGACGTAGCGGCAACCCAAAGACTCGAGCCAGGGCGCCATGACCGCCCCCTCTTCCGTTACACAAATGCCTGAACAAGCCGATGCGCCATTGCCTTCGTCGTCGATGCATATCAACGTTGCATTGATTCGTTGCGCCAGGTCGTGCAACCGGCCCGACTCCGCTTCGCAAGCCACGCCGATCGACAGTAAACAAGAACGACCCTGAACAAACTGATCCAGCCAACCCGAACGCGGGGAACCCGGCTCATGAACAATGACACGCGGCTGGGGAAACAACGTTCCTGCGCCCGGCGCAGTTGCGTCGATCAAGCCGGACGTCAAACCGGGAATCATGTTCTGACGAATCGTTGTTTTAATGACGCCACCCTGCTTTGCGCGCAGGTCTGCATCACGACGACGAGCTTTGTCGGCGTCTCTTTCACAAATAATTCGTCCCAGCTCCATTGCCGCGCGCGTGGTGGCAACCACATGCGGATGACGCTCCTGCTCGTAAGACTCAAGAAGAGCATCATTTCCGGCCCCTTTCAGTACCCATTCCAGCTTCCAGGCAAGATTAAGCGCATCGCGCATGCCCTGAACCATGCCTTGAGCCATAAACGGAGGGGTCATATGCGCCGCATCACCGGCCAGAAGAACACGCCCTTTGCGCCATTGGCGCGCAACGAGCCCATGAAAGCGATACGCGGCATGGCGCCACAAGCGACCCTCACCCGGCCTTAACCAGCGAGATAACATGGGCCACAACACCTCTTCGGGATAATCCCCCGAGTTTTGCTCACCAGGCAGCAACATCACCTCCCAACGCCGATGGTTCCCCGGTCCCACCACAAACGTGCAGGGACGGTCGAGCTCACAATACTGAACCTGGGTATCGGGCAACTGTGCCAACTTTTCGTCATTAACGATTGCGTCGATAACCAGCCACGCCTCATCAAAACCAAGATCTTCCAGATCGATACCCAGACGCTTGCGGATGGGGCTTGCGCCACCATCGCAGGCAATCAGATAGGCTCCACTGAATCGAGTCACTTCCGTTTCACCTTTCAGCTTTACGTCTACCCAGGCCGAATCGGTATCCTGCCCGTTATCGATCACCTCAGCGTCAAGAAAAATATGCGCTGCGTCTTGTTTAGATAACCGTTTACGTAAAACACTTTCCAGCGCGGGTTGATTAAAAACATAATTAGGCGCCCAACCCAGGCGGTGCGGGGCAGGCGCGGCATCGAGACGCAAGATGGGTTGACCATCGACCCCGCGATACTCGCTGGGTCGATAAGGCGCTATAAAATCCTGCAGTTCGTCGGCAACCCCAACTTCCTGCATAATGCGCAAACCTTCGTGGTCTATTCCAATCGCCCGAGGCAAAGGGTATAAGTCGGGCAACTTATCGAAAACAGCAACTTGAAGCCCCCGCGCAACCAGCAAATTTGCCAGCGTGGCGCCGGTTGGCCCATAACCCGCAATAATGACATCGTAGTGCTTCATCTTACTTACCTTTCAGCTCCAGGCATCGTGACCAGTCGAACCTGTGTGCACAAAAACTACCGTTGCCCATCATGAACGCTCACGGCCTCTTTAGTCAGACCTCCCAGGCGCGCGTGAATACGACCGCCCGTGCCTGCAAGCAACGCAAACAGAATTTCGTTAGGGCGCGGTGCATCTTGAATACCCACCTCACCAATGGTGTAGTGGCTGCGCACATAAGAGGCGTGAATATAATGCAACGGTACGATCAAGCGATAACCGGCGGCCGCCACAGCCTTGGCGGACGGCACCATCGCTTTAGGCTCACCCAATGCAGCACGCAAGGCCCAACCACCGGCCTCATGCCATACTGCGCCATGCTCTAGCTCGCCATTCACGCCCACAATCGCACCTTTGCCATACACTTCGATATTGTCGGCCCCGAGCGCGTTTACCAGCTCGGCAGACAGCGTTTTACCCAACTCGCGCAACGCCGCCATAAACGGCATTAAGTCTTCCTGATAGGTGCCGGCATAAGGATTACGGATAACGGCACAAGCCGTTGCCACCCGGATTGGATGCGCTGACCGCGGTCCACCCTCGTGATAGATGGTTTCAATAGTCAAGCTTTGCTTGCGGATATCGACAAGAGACATGTTGGTAGGTTCCGAGTTAAATAGAGCAGGAAAAGCAAATTGAACACTGGGATGACTTATTTTAATGCATAAATAAATATTTTATGCATAAGTATTAACCATAAAAAAGCTTCTGATAGCCGTAAAGAACACATCATGTGGGGTTAATCCTATTGCCCTTCCATAAAATAATATACATAATAATTAAAATTACGCACAAAATTCATAAGGAGACCCATATGGCTCAAGCCACCTCACCCCAACCGATTCGCCGCGTGGTCATTGCCAACAAAAACGGCAAGCCAAGCGTGGTCAGCGACACGCAAACAGTACGCACTTTCGACAACCACCCAGCCTTTGCCAACACGCTTTTATGGGCAACGCCCTCGCAGCCGAAAGTGGGTAACGCTGAACTGGCGGCCGACCCGGTACAACCCACCACAAACTTCCTGCCCCCCGTCGGCGGCACCCGCCTTATGATCGTCACCTTTCCACCCGACGCTTTAATGGGCGATCCTTCGTTCGACGGTGCGGCATTCGGTGCTGAAGTCGCTCAAAAAACACCCGGACTGGCTCAAACATTCGAAATGGACGATCCGGCCATGCACACGACCGATACCGTCGACTACGCCGTCGTTCTGGATGGTGAAATATGGCTGGACCTGGGCACGGGTGAGGAGCTGCACCTGAAAAAACACGATGTCGTCATTCAAAATGGCGCACGTCACGGCTGGCGCAATAAAGGCACTGACGCAGCCACCATGCTGTTTGTACTCATAGGCGCCGAACGCCAGAAATAAGTTAGAACTGTAAGAATCACAGGCCCCTGCCGCTTATTTGCCGCTAAACGGTAAATCGCGACAGGGGCCTCTGTTTCCAGGCGACAAACCAACCAGTGCGCTATCCTCCCAAATAAGCCTTCTTCACCGACTCGTCGTTCAAAAGATCCTGCGCCGCTCCCGTCCCGACAATCTGCCCCTGTTCAATCAAGTACCCTCGATCAGACAATTTCAAGCTTCGCTTTGCATTTTGCTCGACCATCAGTATGGTGACGCCTGTTTCACAAACACGCGCCAGTGTTTTGAACAGCTCGGAAACCATAAGCGGAGATAAGCCCAGCGAAGGCTCATCCAACAATAAAACTTCAGGGCTCGACATCAGCGCACGGCCAATCGCGACCATTTGCTGCTCACCGCCACTCATTGTTCTTGCCGTTTGCGAGAGGCGCTCGCTCAAACGAGGGAACAACGACAAAATGCGTTCCAGGTTTTCGGTTTCACCAACGCGTGCCCGCTTTGGGTAAGCTCCCATAAACAGGTTTTCACGCACCGTTAGTTCACCAAAAATACCCCGCCCCTCGGGCACAAGCGCGATACCCGCCTCAACACGCTCGAAATCGCGCAGCGAACACAAAGATCGTCCGTCCAGATTGATTTGCGCGTCTGTCGATACAGGAATCAGCCCAGCCAGCGCCTTCAGCAATGTAGATTTCCCCGCACCATTTGCACCCAACACGGTCACTACTTCACCGCGCTGAACATTCAAGGAAACATCATCCAACGCTTTATGCATGCCATACCAGGCACTTAATGCCTTAACTTCAAGCATCCTCGTCTTCTCCAAGATAAGCCCGGATCACTTCCGGATCGGCCAGCACTTCGGCCGGTGTACCCGAAGCAATCGGCATGCCTGCACTCATTACGACACAGCGGTCACATAAAGAACGAACCGCTTCAATTACATGCTCTACCATGACAATAGAAATATTCTCTTCCCTGATTGAGGCAACGAGCTTCATGGCATCAATAAGCTCAGTTGGATTTAATCCTGCCAACCATTCATCGAGCAACAGCAACTTGGGCCGACTGGCCAAGGCCCGGGCGAGCTCGACCTTCTTCTGAGTCATATAGGTCAGGTCACCAGCCAGCGTATCGCCCTGACCTGCAAGCCCTACTTTGGCCAATAAGGCGTCGGCCTTTTCATCGGCCCTCGAACCGAACTCATGATCGTGAACAAACGCCATGCCCGCCACCACGTTTTGTCGCACCGTCATACCGCTAAACAACCGCACCAGTTGATAGGTACGACTGATCCCGTATGACGAAATGCGATACGACGGCATGCCGGCCACTTCGTGCCCATTAACTTTAATGGAGCCCGCATTAGGTGCAAGCACGCCACTGATCAAATTGATTGCGGTTGTTTTGCCCGAACCGTTTGGCCCCAGCAGCCCAACGATTTCACCGGCCTGAACCTCGAGCGACAAGCCGTCAACGGCTCTTAATCCGCCGAACCGACGCTCAAGGCCTTTTACCTGGAGTAATGCATCAGCCACGAATCGCCCCCCATCGCCGCAACAAGCCCAGAATGCCGCCTGGCAACCAGTACACAATAATTAAAAAGATCGCCCCCAGCACCATGCTGAAATGATCCGGAAAATATTTGGTCAATACTTCAAAAGCCAGAATGAGTGGCACGACGCCGATAACCGGCCCGAAATACAGCGCAATCCCACCCAACAACGCCATGACCAATACCTGGAATGACACCAGCGCATTAAAGGCGATCGAGGGTTCAATATAGGCCCAACGCGGCGCAATAATTGCGCCCACCACCGACATAATCATTGAGGTACCCACAAATACCAGCAACCGAACCTTAACCGTATTAATGCCACAATTGCCGGCGGCAACCTGGTCTTCGCCGATTAAACGCAGGGCGAAACCGAGCCGCGAACGCGAAAGCCAGGCACCGAGAATCAACACCAGGGCAAACAAAATTAGAAGCTGCCAATAGATTTCAGCCGACGTCACGTCAAGAAAGATATAACGCCCCACAGACCCGCTGATATTGGACTCATACCAATTCACCAACTGGCGAATCATTTCCGCCACACCGAAAGTAAAAATCACGAAGTACATACCCGACAAACGCAAGGTACATAAACCAATCAACAAAGCCAGGATCCCGCCAAACACAGCCGACAACAACAGCACCAGCGGCCAGGGCAGTGTTTCTGAAAACAAGGCGACGGTATAGCACCCCACCCCGACAAAAGCGGCTGTCGCCAGCGAAACACGCCGGGTTGTGCCACAAAACACCCCCCAGGCAGTGGCCAGGTTGGCATACATTAGCAAGCCAATCAGCAGGGAAACAATATAGTCGTTGGTAAATTGGGGAACAACGGCCAGCGCACCAAAGACAACGACAAACAAGATAATGGATAATGGATTCAACTGTTTCACGACACCGCCCTCCCGAACAAACCGGCAGGACGGAAAATCAGTACAAGCAGGAAAATAGCGTAGTTGGCAGCCAGTGTTAAGCCTGAATCAACATAAGCCGACACAAAGCTTTCAATGAGCCCCAGCATTAATGCGGCAATAACACAGCCCACAAAATTGCCCACGCCACCCATAATGACGACAATCAGGGCTTTCATGGTGTACACCACACCCATCGTCGCACTGAACGTAGAAAACATGCTTAGCAAGACACCCGCTGCCGCCACCATCCCGGTTCCCAGGGCAAAGCCCAACATGGCGATCCGGATAACATTCACACCCACCAAAGGCGCAGCGCCGGGGTTCACCGCAACAGCGCGTAAAGCAGTACCTACCCGCGTTCGCAACAGAACCCAATAAAGCCCCAGGGCAAACAAAATGGCGGCCAAAAGCGCAATAAGGCGGTTTGCCGATACTGTTGTACCCAGCACATCGACGGCAACCGACAAGAATGAGTAGCTTAGATAGTTGCCGCCAAACAGCGCGAGCATGACTCCCTGGAGGAAGAACAGCAAACCAAAAGTTGCAAGAATACTGTCGCCTTCAAGCTCTTCCTGGCTGCGGCTTCGCTTTACCAGCGGCACCAGCGCATAACGGTAGAGAAACGCGCCAAGTATCGCGGCCAGCGTTCCCAATAAAATAGTGGAAATAAGCGGTGAGATTCCCAACTGGGTAAACATAACCATCGCAACCAGCGCAGCAAGAATCAGCATCTCACCATAGGCAAGATTCAGAATTCGCGCCACGCCGTATTGCAGGTTGAAGCCTAGCGCCAGCAAGGCGTAGGCTCCCCCCAAGGTTAGCCCAAATAATAAAGCATCAATTAAGGGCATACTAACTCCGGATTAGCTCCAGTTTGGCTTATCGATAATAGGCTTGGCTCCTTCCCGGTCTTTGGGCGCAACCCCCCAGAACGTATCGCCCTGCCACTGACCAACCAGCCACGCATCGCGTGCAATATTGTTTTCAAAGCGCAAGGGGCCGGAAATTGTGTCGAAGGTTTCCTGCTGAAGCACTTTGATAATTGCAGGGCGATCAACCGTTCCCACGGTCTCGATAGCCTGACCCAAAGCCTGCAGACCCGAATAACACAGATAGCTGACCCATTGGTCGGGCAGCCCCCCATTCAAGGCCTGGAAGCGCTCGATATAGGCTTGCAGTTCCGGGGTTTCAGGGTTCCAACCGCCTGGACCCATGACACCTTCCGTTGCTGCCGCGAAGCGCTTGCGGTAAATAGGCAGCGCCGAACCCACGCCGATGTAGAACACCTTCGGATTAAAGCCGCGCACCCTCGCTGCTTCAGTGAGCCCCATGGAGTCGGGCGGATAACTGAATGCCAGGAATACGTCGGGATTGCTTTGCTGGGCGGCAGTGATAATTGGCGTGAGATCCTGAGTGCCAATGGGATAACCGGCTTCGTGTACGATTTCAAAATCGGTATTGGCGAAAGCGTCACGTGCCGCTTTGACCAATTCAATACCACCTTGGTCGGTTACGTTCACAATCGCTACGCGATTATTGATCTTGCCCGCCTTGCGCATTTCCTGAAGCACGTCGACAATCGCCGTCCCATAGGGAGCATTGGGTTGCAACAAGGCAAAAACATTATCCCAGCGCTTAACGAGTTCGGGCATGCGCTCAGTGATGAAGGTGGGCGCAATCATGGGAAACTTATTACGGAAAAACACAGGCGCAACCGCCATGTTCATGCCGGTTCCCCAGGGAGGCAGCAAGAAGTCAACTTTATCCTGGTTAACCAAACGATCGATAGCGCGTACCGCTTCTTCGGGCTGACTTCGGTCATCGTATTCAACGACCTCGATCAACTTCTTTTTACCGTCTACCATCAGGCCGCCGGCCTTGTTTACGTCATCTACCCACAAACGATAATTGGGGATTTGAGTGGAACTGGCCCCAGCAGTAAACGGGCCGGTTTTTGAAATTGCCCAGCCAAATCGCAAAGTGTCACGATCTGCCTGCGCAAACGAAATGGTTGGCGTGGCCATTGCAGCGGCAGACACCCCTGCCACTTTCACAAAGTCACGCCGGCTGAATCGATTTCCCATACCTGTCTCCTTCCTGTTGTTTGAATACTGCGTAATCTGCTCCCCGCTGCCATGAATATCCGGCAGCAAGGGTTGCAGGGGAAATAAAAGCGGTCGCTTCCGACGACAACCGTTAAGGGTGAATCACAAAATTACTAAAGCCGCCGCTGCGATTTTCAATACCGGAAATCGCCTCGTTGATTTGCTCGAGAGGACTGGCCACATGCTCGAATACAGACATATTCAATGTTCCCGCACCCGCCATATCAGCCATATCCTGACCTTCGGCCGCAGTGAACCAGCACGAACCGATGACCGTTTGCTGCAAATCCATAACGGTATGCAAGTCGACCGGCACATCGCCTGCAATGGCGCCGATATCAACGGCTTTGCCGCCGCGCTTTAGCACGCGCATTGCCGACAACAAAATGTCGTGACCACCGCCCGGCCCGATGCAATCGACGTACAAATCCAGCCCTTCATTTGCCGTCATGCGCTGGACCCAGTCTTCAACCGACTCGTTATCATTTATCGACTTGACCTCGATGCGCTCCGGTGCCAGCGCTTTAACGCGGGCCAGTAGCTCTTTATTGCGCGCCACCCCCAGGATACGCGTCGCCCCCATCCCCAAGGCCAGCAGAATAGCCCCCAGACCCAGCGTGCCGCTTGCTCCGCTCACCATGACGGTTTGGCCGGGGCGAATTTGCGCTTTACGCAAACCGGCGTACGCCGTACCCAAATAGCCCAAACGCGCAGCCTGATCGTACGAAACGCTATCGGGAAGGGACACCAGCGAATACTGAGGTGCGGTCATGTACTGACACAAGCCACCATAAGGGTAGTCATCGAAAATCTTCAAAGACTTTTCGCTGAACCCAAAGTAACCGTTGAAGGTGTAGTACTCGCAATGCTCATGACGACCGTCGCGACACGCACGGCACCCGCCACAGTGACGACCGGGATTCACGTAAACACGATCACCGGGCTGCCAGTAATGCACCTGCGAGCCAACCGCCACAATTTCCCCTGCCGGATCCAGGCCGAAAATAGCCGGCAGAGGCGGCAATGGGCGCTCTGGAAACCAGGTTGTCCAATTCTTCAACACATTACCCAGGTTAGGCACAATGCCGCATGAATGAACTTTCACCAGTACATCATTGGAGCGCACCTCAGGCACCGGCACTTCCTCAATTTTCATAGGGGAGCCCACATCGTGCATGCGGGCTGCTTTCATTGTCTTTGGAATGGACATCTCGTCTCCTTGTTGCTGCGCCCTTCTTTTTCAGGCGATATGTTTGCTAAGCGATTTACAAGACTTAAATTAAAGTTATCTTTTCATGACAAAAACTATTTAAACATAATTTCTATGCATAAAACATAATTTTGAGCACAAGGGTTTTTACTAACAAGGGTATACCCGCCGCCCCATCACCAAATGAAGACGCTTGATCTACAATTCAGATTCGTCAACAACGCCAAAACGATATGCCGAGATCAGCCATGGCTTCAGACAACATTGCAAACTACCCTCTCACCGAGCAGGCGTACCGCACATTACGCAAGGCCATTGTGCAATGCGAATTCCCGCCCGAGGAGCGCCTGCGCGTCGATGAGCTCAGTTCCCGCTACGGATTCAGTAGCAGTCCGGTGCGCGAAGCACTGGCACGACTGGCCGAACAAGGCCTGGTTCGCTCCATAGAAAACCGCGGTTTTCGCGTTGCTCCGCTGTCGATTGACGGCTTGAAAGACCTTACTCGCGTGCGCCTTTTAATCGAAACAGAAGCATTGAAAGACGCCATGGAGAGCGGGAATGATGAATGGGAAGAGCGCATCGTGGCCGCATCGCACAGCCTTCGGCTGGCGGAACAAAGGCTCAGCGACGGGCCTATTGCGCTGGATGAGTCATGGTCGGAACGCCACCGCGCATTCCACCTGGCCATTTATTCCGGCTGCACGTCGCCTTTGCTACTGAATCTTATCGAACAGCTTTTCGATAATGCGGAAAGATATCGGCGCTATTCCGCGCGTTTTCGCAAAGCACACCGCAAAAAGAATCAGGAACATCAACTCATCATGAAAGCGGTTCTGAAGCGCGATAAACGCGCTGCCGTCTCACTACTGAAAAAACACATTCGGGGCACTGAGCAAAGTGTGATGGAAAGCGTCCTCGCCATGCATGAGACCGACCAGGAAATGGCCATCGCCAGATAAAAGCATAGCAAAAACCCTGATACATAAAAATTAATTTTATGCATAGAATTTGCGCATGACCGTTGTCATGCGTTTTTTTTTTGCGCGCTTATTAATTGAATAAACCGTATGGCATGCACCATACCCGGAGGAGTCTTATGCGTTACCTGAAAAATGCCTGGTACGTCGCTGCCTTGTCCAGCGAAGTTGGCCCGGAAGACCTGTTTCACCGCAAATTATTAGGCACGAATGTGTTGCTTTACCGCAAACAGAACGGTGACCCAATCGCCATGCGCGACCGCTGCCCGCATCGCTTCGCTCCTCTGCACCTGGGCAAGCGCGAGGGCGACCAAATCGTATGCCATTACCACGCCCTGAAGTTCGACTGCACCGGCCAATGCACGCACAACCCGCACGGCTCGGGCAATATACCGAAAGCGGCCAAGGTTCCCACTTACCCTTTGCAGGAAAAATACGGTTTTATCTGGATCTGGATGGGCGACGAACCGGCCGACCCGGCGCAACTGCCCGACTACACCCCCCTGGATAACGGCCCTCCCACCGGCATTGGCTATACCCATATGCACATGAATGCCAACTACCAGCTCATGATCGATAACGTAATGGACCTCAGCCATATCGATCACGTCCACGGCGACGCCATTTCCACTCGCGGACAGTTATCACCGATCATTCCTGAGGTCAAAGAAACAGGTCATTCAGTATTTGCGCGTTGGGAATGGAAACAAACCCCCCCGATCTTTGTTCTGTCTCACTTCCTGCCCGACCCCCAGGCTGAAGCGCGACACTTTTTCACCGTTGAGTGGATGCCGCCTGCCAACATCCAGCTTTCCGTCGGCGGAGCGCAAGGCGACACACCTTTTGAACAGGGGGTTGGCGCATACGACCTGCATACCTGTACGCCTGAAACCGAAGACAGCACCCACTATTTCTTCGCAACACGACGCAACCACCTGGAAGACGACGCCGACTTCAATGCAATGAAGCTCAAAGCCATGCGGGACGCCTTCGAACTGGAAGACGGCCCTATCATTCAGGGCGTTCAGGAGGAAATGGATGGCGAGGAGTTCTTCGACCTTGATCCTGTACTGATGTCTAACGACATCGCATCAGTGAAGGTTCGCCGAAATTTGTTGAAATTGCTTGAAATAGAAGACTCAAAAACACCCCAAGCTGAAACGGCAAAGGCCTAAATAAAAAGCCATCCCGATTGTGAACTGACCGTCCAGCTTTATGGGGTCAGTTCATTGTTGTCCGGGATGGCTTTTTAAATTTACCACGACGCTCAAATTACCTAACTGCCGACAATATTGAATTAAACGCCTGCAGCATGCGCCTGCTCATCAGCGTGATAGGAAGATCGCACCATTGGGCCGACCGCAGCATGGGTAAAGCCCATGGCATATGCTTCTTTTTCAAGCATGGCATAAGTATCGGGATGCGGATACCTAACCACCGGCAAGTGATGTTCAGAGGGCTGCAAATACTGGCCAATCGTCAGCATATCGACATTGTGCTCACGCATGTCACGCATGACTTCCAGAATTTCTTCATCTGTTTCGCCCAAACCCAGCATCAAGCCCGATTTTGTGGGCACGTCGGGATGCAGCGCCTTGAACTCTGCAAGCAATTTAAGGGAGTGGTGGTAATCGGAGCCCGGACGAGCCTGTTTATATAGTCTGGGCACCGTTTCCAGATTGTGATTCATCACATCGGGCGGACAAGCATTCAAGATACCCAAAGCGCGTTCAAGCCGCGCACGAAAATCAGGCACCAGAATTTCGATTTGTGTCTTTGGAGACAGCGCCCGTACTTGACGAATGCACTCCACAAAGTGTGCCGCCCCGCCATCGCGTAAATCGTCACGATCTACCGAAGTAATCACCACATACGACAATTTAAGATCGGCAATAGTGCGCGCCAGATTTTCCGGTTCTTTTTCATCCAGCGGATCGGGGCGTCCATGCCCCACATCACAGAAAGGGCAACGACGCGTGCACTTGTCACCCATAATCATGAAAGTAGCTGTGCCTTTACCAAAGCACTCACCTATGTTGGGACACGACGCCTCTTCGCAAACGGTATGCAAATTATGCTCACGCAAAATGCGCTTGATATCGTAAAAGCGAGAACCGGGTGCGGCAGCCTTAACCCGAATCCAATCGGGTTTTTTCAACCGTTCAGCGGGCACGATTTTGATTGGAATCCGCGACGTTTTGGCTTGAGATTTCTGCTTCTGTGTTGGGTCGTAGCCTGAGGCGGCCTGACCCACAGCTGAATCAGTCATGGACTTCATCCTTTCTGTCTCGCAACACGTTGCCGTGTGCCGGTTGTATTGGTAAAAACCCTATTCTACTGCCCCATCAGCCGGAAAGGCCAATTCCCCTTGACAACAAAAGGGGCTCAACTTGTTTCACGCGCAGGAAAAGCCTGCAGCAAATACCGGGCCAGCAAATTACCCGCCTCTGAAACAGTGGTATGCACGCCACAGCTGGCCAGATCAACCGTTACCAAGCCCTCATAACCGCAAGGATTAATGCCCAGAAAGGGGTTCAAATCCATTTCCACATTCAGGGCAACGCCATGATAGGTGCAGCCGTTACGTACTTTAATGCCCAGAGCCGCAATTTTCGCCAGTTGTGTCGTTATGTGCTCGTCGACGGGCACATACACGCCGGGTGCCCCTACCTTGCGACACGCCCCTTCCAGACCGTAACTGTGCAACACGCTAATGGCCACCTCTTCCAGCCGATGTACGTACTCTTTAACATACAGGCCATAGCGACGAAGATCGAACAAACAATAGGCCACCACCTGGCCGGGACCGTGATAAGTAACCTGCCCGCCACGGTCGGTTCTCACAACGGGAATCGCCCCTGGGTTCAACACATGTTCCGTTTTCCCGGCCAGCCCTAAGGTGTATACAGGCTCATGTTCAACCAACCAGATTTCATCGCGTGATGTAGATGTGCGTGCTTCGGTAAACGCCCGCATGTCTTGCCAGACTGTTGTATAAGATGCGGGACGCGGCAACCACCTGACATTGATCACAGCACAATCGACACCATAGGATGACCATGCAGCGCACGATAGAGGTCGTCGAGCTGTTCGCGCGAGGTTGCCGTTACTGTAAACGTCAGGCCCAAATAGTTTCCGCTGCGACTTGGGCGCATTTCTACCGTTGCGGGGTCAAATGTCGTATCGAACTGCAGCACCACTTCTGTAAGCACCTGTGCGAACTCCGGATGAGCCTTACCCATTACCTTAATCGGAAAGTCGCAAGGGTACTCAATTAAAGATTGCTCAGGAGGAATTGGGGGCATGGCCATGTTAAAGACTCTCTATCACACGATCGTAACTTGCCCGCAGTAACGCATAGACCGGGCCGGGCTCACCCGTGCCAACCGGATTACCGTTGTAACGCACAATTGGCAACACTTCTTTGGTTGCCGACGTTAACATTAGTTCATCGGCGTCGTTTACCTCTTCAGCTGAAACAGGACGCGCCTGAAATGGAATGCCGGCGTTACGCGCAAGCTCCGCCAAAAATCGGTAACGAATGCCTTCAAGAATAAGATGATTCGCTTCGGGCGCCATGAGCACACCATTTTTAACCACCCAAATATTGCACGACGAGCCTTCCGTTAGATACCCCTCACGAAATTGCAGCACTTCATCGACCCCGGCATCAACCGCCGCTTGCTTGGCAAGCACGTTGCCCAGAAGCGAAATAGATTTGATATGACACAACAGCCAACGCGTATCGGGAACAGAAATGGCGGCAAGCCCTTCCTCGCGCTGCGCCTTGCCTGGTCGTGCAAAAGGCGATGCCATACAGAACACTGTGGGCTCGATAGCAGCAGGAAAAGCATGATCTCTTTTGGCCACCCCACGGGTCACTTGCAAGTACACCATTAAATTCGACGCCGAATCGTCCGCCCGTGCGAGCACCCCTTCGACCAGAGCCTGCCATTGCGCCTCGGTGTATTCAAGATGAATACGCACCGACTGCAAACTACGCTGCAACCGCGCAATGTGTTGATGCATGCGAAAGGGCACGCCCTTGTACACAGGCACCACCTCGTAGATGCCGTCGCCGAAGACAAAGCCCCGATCAAGCACCGAAACTTTGGCATCGGCCAAGCGAAGATATTCGCCATTCAAATAAACAATACTGTCGTTATCAACGCCTGAAATCATGAACGCCACAGCCAGAAGAAAAAGTAATATGCGCTATTGCAACATCAGCTTGACCTTGTCGATCATGCGGGACATAAACCCGGCCTGTTCGACATCGGTCAACACCCGCAACGGCTCTTGACGCAGCGCCAAGTCGTCTAGCATTAGCGTTACAGTGCCCACTTGCTGGCCCGCTTTCAATGGTGCAATAAGCGGCTGAGTATATTCAGCGACAGATTCGATATCGGCTGCTTTCCCACGCGGCACAGTAAGCCACACCGGCTGTGACTGGCCAAGACCCACTGTTTCAGCCATACCTTGCCAAACACGCGCATCCACAACGGGCTTGTCCTGATCAAGCAATTTGACTGTTTCAAAATTCTGGAAACTCCAGTTCAGCAATTTCAAGCTATTTTCCGTGCGCGCTGCATCACTATTTGCGCCGACCAGCACCGTCACGACACGACGCCCGTCGCGCAACGCTGTCGTAATCAGACAATAACCAGCCGAAGACGTATGCCCGGTCTTCAGGCCGTCGACGGTTTCATCAATCCAAAGCAAACGATTACGATTGCGCTGACGAATGTCATTGTAGGTATATTCCTTCTGACTGTAGTAGTGCAAATGTTGCGGAAAATCATTAATAAGGTTCTGAGCCAGAACGGCTAAATCCCTTACTGTCGTTTTGTGATCGGGATGCGGCAGACCTGGCGAATTCGTATAGTAAGTATCGTTAAGTCCCTGGCGCTGGGCTTCCTCATTCATGAGCGCAACAAAAGCGCTTTCACTTCCGGCCACTGCCTCAGCCAGCGCCACTGTAGCGTCGTTACCCGATTGCACGATAAAGCCCTGAAGCAAATCACTTACTTTCACGCTCGTATTCACATTGATGAACATACGTGAGCCTTCTGTTTTCCAGGCTTTCTCCGACACAGGCACTTCCTGGTCCATAGACAATCGACCGTCTTCGATAGCCTTGAAAATAATGTACGCCGCCATAAGTTTCGTAAGCGACGCAGGCTCTACCTCGGTGTTGATGTCTTTTGCCGCAATAACCTGACCGCTGTTCATATCCAGCGACAGCCAGGCTTTGGCAGCCAGATCGGGCAACGGCACGGTAGATAATTCCGCCACCGTAATATCAGAGACGCTTTGCGCATGGGCATAGCCACTGCTTAAGGCCAATGCAACCCCCAAACAACCCTGTGCCAGAAAACGCGAACTTGTTCGGTAAAGAGAGGAAAACTTCAACATAATTTAATTAACCCGCCTAACGTGATAACAAACGTTTGGAACTGTAAGCCGAAAAAAGTTCATTATAGGCTTCGAACCTGCCCTGTCAGCCACCCTAAAGTGTGGCAAGACGTTGCTGAACCAATGACTTCAAAGAAACCAGCTTGCCGTGAAAAAAATGTGACGCATCCGGAATGACCGTTACCGGCTGCTCGTGCCGCCGGGCAAAATCCATGGCCTCAGAAAAGGGCACAACCTCATCAACCTCGCCGTGGACCATCAACGTATTTTCCGGCAGGGAAATATCACGAAACTGAAAACGCCCCACGGCAGCCCCCACCAGAATCAACGCACTGGGCGTGGCACAAACCACCGACCCGCTCTCTACAGCATCCTCCAGGTTTGCCTGCAACTGGGCGGCAACTGCGGTTCCAAACGAGAATCCCGCCAGCATCCAAGGCTTTGCCGCCAGATCGGGATAAGCCTGGACGAATTGCTCAACCAGCATTTGCATGTCTGTTGTTTCGCCCTTGCCGCTATCGAACTCTCCGGCAGAGTCACCCACTCCACGAAAATTCGGCCGCAGGGTGACAAGATTACGCTGCAAACAAGCGCGCCCAATAGTGGTAACCACTTTATTGTCGCGGGTGCCACCGTGCAACGGGTGCGGATGCAATACCAAAGCCCAGCCCTCAACGGGTGCTTCCGGCCACTCAATCACACACTCAATCGGCCCCGCCTGCCCATCAAATGCTTTTATTTCCTTATGTTCCGCCATTTCCATACCAATCTATTTTGCGCTTTAAACTATCCTTATTTCCGGCACCCTAAAGCTTAACCTGAATCCTGACGCTTTTTTTAATCACGGCCCATGTCAAACCTTGCGCTTCCTTCTCCTGATCAACTGCAACAAGCCTTGATCCAGGCCCTGCCCGCTTTCCGCAAAGTTACGTGGTGCGAACACACCGACTCAACCAATGCCGACCTGCTTAACCAGGCCAGAACCACACAGCAAACCCTGGCCCGCCCCTGGTTGCACGGCGCACATTTCCAACGCGCGGGGCGGGGCCGGTCCGGGCGAACCTGGCAAAATCGCGCGGGTGCGAACCTCATGTTTTCCTGCGCATACGACATATTTATTCCAACTCGCCAGTTACCCACGCTATCGCCGCTGGCCGGTATTGCAGTGGCTGAGGCCCTACGACGCCGGATCGCCCCCGCAAACCAGCATCGCCTAACCTTGAAATGGCCCAACGATATCTGGTGGGACCAGGCAAAACTGGCCGGCATTCTTACCGAAGTAACGCGTGCAGGTACCGCAAAAAGCTCAGAAGATCATCATGTGGTGATTGTTGGAATCGGCCTGAATATTGAAGACGCCCGTGCACTGAGCCAGTCGTTGAATCGCGCCGTTGCCGACTGGTCGAGCGTCTGCTCGCAAGACCACGAAGCCCAAAAAGCCAGCCTCTCAGATCTTGTTATCGATATCGCACAAAACTGGCGCAACATATATAGCGACATTACACGTAATGGCTTTCACGCGCTTCCCGAGCGATATGCAAAAGTGGATGGTTTGTTGGGCCAACACATTAACGTTATTCACAATGACAGGTTGTTACATGCGGGAATCGCCAAAGGGATTAACATCATGGGACAATTGCTCGTACACGGCCCCAATGGTGAAACCGCGTTGTCATTAGGCGAAATATCCATCCGGCCCCGTGATGCGTCAAATCAGGCATAACAGCAACAACTCCGGGAGGCTGCCATGATTATTCTGATTGATGCGGGAAACACGCGAATCAAAGCGGGTTGGGTCAACCCCGACACAGGCGAACGCGAACTCACCGTCGTTGCATTTCAACATGCCGACCTCGACCAACTGGCTCACTGGCTGGGCACACTTCCGTTGCCGCCGACCTCAGCCCTGGGCGTCAATGTAGCAGGCCCCACCGTTGCTGCTGCTATAGAAAAAATACTTTCAAAACACAACTGTTCAACTGAGTGGGTTACCGGTGAACCCCAAACGCTTAATGTCACCAACGCCTATGCCAACCCGGAGCAATTGGGCTCGGACCGCTGGCTTGCACTACTCGGGCTTGCGCAGCGCCCCCACCCCCAGTTGGAACATGCCGGCACAGCACCCTGCCCCCTGATACTTGCCAGCTTCGGCACGGCCACCACGATTGACACATTGGTTGTTAAAAAAGCCGGCGACGAAACCCAGGCCGACAACCTGCACTACCAGTTTCCCGGCGGCCTGATCCTTCCCGGACCGGCATTGATGCGTACTGCGCTGGCTGAAAATACCGCTCATTTGCCGGACGCCAACAGCAACACCACCATTTACCCCACCCACACCCACCAATCCATCGCCAGCGGCATCGCGGCGGCGCAAGCCGGTGCTGTGCTGCGCCAATGGCTGGCCGCGGTGGAGTACTACGGGCTTGCGCCACAAGTATTTGCTGCCGGCGGCGGATGGCCGCTTGTAAAAGAAGAAGTCATTCGACTCTTGCATTTCACACAAGGCCGGCTCGACCTGCCCACCACACCAATAGAATGGCTGCCCACCCCCGCGCTGGATGGGCTGGCCGCGCTGGCGCTACAATTACAACAATCCAAAAATTTAAACTAGTCTTTTCCAGCATATGAAACCTATACGCAAGGCCGTGTTTCCCGTGGCGGGCATGGGCACTCGATTCTTACCCGCTACCAAGGCCATGCCTAAAGAAATGCTGCCCATTGTCGACAAACCTTTGATTCAATATGCCGTTGAGGAGGCTGTCGCTTCCGGCATTACCGATCTTATTTTCGTTACAGGGCGCAACAAACGGGCGATTGAAGACCATTTCGACAGCGCACCAGAGCTCGAAGCGGACTTAGCTGCCAAAAACAAGCAAACCCTGCTCGATGCTGTACGTAACATCATTCCATCGTACGTAAACTGCATCTACACACGGCAACCGGCGCCTTTGGGCCTGGGGCATGCCGTACTATGCGCCGCGCCTATTGTCGGCAACGAACCTTTTGTTGTTCTGCTGGCCGACGACCTCATTGACTCGGACACCTACGCCACCCATCAGCTTGTTGAAGCAGCACACCAGCACAACGGCAGTATCCTGGCAATTCAATCCATTGAACCGTCAGACACACAAAAGTACGGAATCATTGCCGGCCCCCGCGTAGACGACCGCACCACCCGTGTGGAAGATATCGTGGAAAAGCCCAAACCGGAAGCGGCTCCCTCGAACCTGGCAGTTGTGGGGCGTTATGTGCTCGAACCGGAAATTTTTGAACACTTGCGTCGCACGCAGGCGGGCGTAGGCGGCGAAATTCAGTTAACCGACGGTATTGCCAGCTTAATGTCTGAGCGACCGGTGTTCGGTGTGGAATATACCGGCACACGCTACGATTGCGGCAGCAAGGCCGGCTTTTTCAAGGCAACCATGGAAATCGGCCGCAAATACCACGGCCTTAGCTAGGTTTTTTACGTTCCGCTTTTAACTCATTCAAACCGGTTAACACACGCGCCACGGCCCCCGTGTGTTTGCTCACCCACTGTGTGCCGGCCTGCGTCATGCGGGCCAGCCGCTGAGGCTCATCGAGTAGCGTTAAAGCCTGCTGAATTGCGGCATCAGCGGTCGGTACGCGCAGCGCCGCCCCTTCCTGAATCGCATCAAATACCGCCTGACTGAAGTTTTCCGTATGTGGGCCCACCAATACCGGCACCCCGGTTGCACAAGCCTCAATAAGGTTTTGCCCCCCAAAGGGCAGAAAACTGCCGGCAATGATAGCAACATGGCTGGCTGCATAATAGCGCGGCATTTCACCCAGGCTGTCACCCAAAAGGACCAACTGGCGCCCTTGAGTAATGATGCGCGCATTCACCGCCCCCGTTTCCCCCGTTTGAACAAACTCGGAACGACGCATGTACGACAACCCGGCACTTTCCAGTTTTTTTGCCACGTCCTCAAAACGTTGCGGGTGTCGCGGAACCAGGCAAAACAGCACCTGCTCTTCCAGTGAGATCCCTTGTGACTGCGCTCGCCGGATCTGCTTTTGAATCGCGTCAATGAACAACTCATCTTCACCCTCGCGGGTACTGGCAATGGTGACCATCTTGCGCGACAGGGCTTGGGCAAAGGCCCGGCCCCGTTCTATATACTCGCGCGGCAAAGAAACATCGAACTTAAAATTACCCGAAACCCGAACACCCACCACACCGGCCTGCTCAAGACGCTGCGCATCCTGCAAGGTTTGCGCATAAACGACTTGCAGACTTTGATACGCTTCACGCATAACGCTTCCCAGCCTGATCGTTTGACGCAACGAGTTATCGGAAAAGCGCGCACTGGCCAACAAAAGCGGTATTTGCATGCCTCGAGCCTGAGCGATGATATTCGGCCATACTTCGCGTTCGATGAGAACGCCGACACAGGGTTGGTAATGCGCCAGGAAACGACGGACACTGCCGGGAAAATCATAGGGCAACCAAGCCTGCTGCATACGCCCGTCTTCAAGCGCATGGGCAAACATTCTTGCCCCTTCCGCACGCCCCGTAACCGTCATGTGGGTTAATAAAACCTGATCGCCCTGTGCCAGCAGGGCGTCAATAAACGGTTGTGCCGCGCGCACTTCACCCAAGCTTACTGCATGTACCCAAACAGGATGACGCAGCTTTGCCGGTTCATCGTAACGGCCAAAACGCGGCCCCGACATCACTCCCCAATCACCCCCCACGCGATGCGCCCGCCAGCCCATCCAGCCCAACAACAAGGGCGAAAGCAAATGAATACCAACGTTATATAAAAAACGATTCAAACCAACTCCGATGCCAATGCCTGGCGGAGCGCGCTCAGCACTGTTTGTGCCGAAGGCGCATGTCCGCGCTCGCCCAAACTGGCCGTATAACCACTACCTTGAAGAGGGGTGCGCACAGGCGTTGAGGCCTTATAAATACCAATTGTCGGGCGGCCCAGACCAGCCGACAAATGGGTAAGCCCACTATCGAGCCCCACCATCACCCTGGCCTGCGCGAGCCGCTGTGCAATTTCCGTAAGCGACATCCTTGGCAGCACCTGCGCATTGGGCATGCCGTCCACCAGGGCCTGCGCACGCGCGGTTTCAGCCGGGTTCCCCGCCAGAAGCTGCAATGTCAGCCCTTGCTCCGTTAAAAAATAAAAAACCGTGTGCCAATCGTCTGTCGGCCACAGTTTGTCGTCACGGCTGGCCGAAGGCATGATCACCGCGTAAGGTTCGATATTCTTATCTTCAGTAAATTGCTTAAGGCCGAAATCGGGCTCACCCGACAAAGTATAGCCAAACACCGAAGCGGCCAACTTACGCTGGCGAATGACCGCCGGCTGCCAGAACTCGACGGAATGCTTAACATCGTAGAAAAATGAGGCAAGCGGCTCGCGCGCTGATTTTCTATTCAAACCGTGACGGGTACCGTGAGTTTGGCGTACCAGCCAAACCGACTTCATCAAAGCCTGCATATCGAGCACAATATCGTACTGACGTGCGCCCAGATTCTTGCGCAACGCTGCACGCTCGGTGCGTGTTTGCGCCGACCACCAGCTTTTTCGCCAGCGCCGATGCGCAACAGGAATAACCTCATGAACAGCGGGATGCCAAGCCGGAATTTCAGCAAAGCTCTCCTCGACCAACCAGTCAATTTGAGCACCGGGCACATGTGCCGCTATATCGGAAATCGCCGGCAACATATGCACCAGATCACCCAATGACGACGTGCGCACAATGAGAACACGTTTAGTCATGACGCAACCATGGATTGCTGCAATGCGGCGGTTACCGCTCGTTTGAACTCGGTATCTTTCGACAGCCTGGCCCCGAATAAAGCTTCGAACGAGAGAATGTTGTCGACAACCGCATACGGATCGGCATGCGCTCCGCCGACCGCGTTTACCCGCTCAAGCAACAGCCCCGCGCGCAAATCATCAAGCGGTTCGGCCCCAGCCTCTGATGCGCGCATCAACCAGCGTATCCACAAAGCCAGTACTTTGGCATGGCGGTCGATGCTCAAGCCATGGCGTAAACGCTCCTCCACGGCCGGGACAATGGCATAGATAAGAATATGCGACGTCTCGATTCTTAATTGCGCGGTGCCAACCCTTAATTCAGGGTTATCAAAACGACGTATCCACTCTTCTTTAAAAACTCGCCAATCGTACTCAGGGCGTTTGCCCAAAGTCGCTGCCGCATCATCCATCAGCTCTGCCACAAACTGCCGGATTACCGGGTTCTGATGCGCCTGATATAAAGTGGCAAACCCTTCGAAGTAACCCAAGTACCCAATGGCCAGATAACTGGCATCCAACAGGCGATAACGCAGTTTTTCATAAGAGGACACATGCGCGGTCGCCACTGCGCCCACTGTTTCCCAGGCCGGCCTGTCGTTACTGAACCAGTCTTGCATCACAAACAAAGAGTAAGGTTCGGTCACAACGGGGGCAGCATCGTGCACGCCCAACGTTTGCTCAACCCGATCGATGTCTTTTTCCTGCACAGGCGGCGTTAAGCGGTCGACAAGCGTACAAGGGCAGGCGTATTGATCGAGAAAATACCGTAGCAATTCCTTATCACCTAGTGAATCCTGCACTTCCTGAATATATTGTTCGAGCACACGCTGCAGCACCTTACCGTTCGCCGGAATATTGTCGCAGCTCATCAAAGTAAACGGTTTGTAACCCAGCCGTTTTCGCTGAGCCACCGCCCAAGCCAGCACCCCGATTGCCGAACGGGGCTGCCTTGGATTTTGAAGGTCGCGGGCAATGTCAGGATCATTGGTTTTCAAACAATCTTCGCATGCGTCGTAACCGTAGCCTTTGTCTGTCAGCGTCATGGAAACAAGGGCAATTTGCGGTTGAATCAAGGTTCGCAGGACGCGATCAGGCTCATCGGGCAAACTCACCACTTCAACCACACTGCCCACCACGTGCAAGCGACTTTGTTCGGCTGCGAGCTCCAACAACGAATAAAGGCCATTTTGCGGGGTCAGCGCACGGTCGACCCCGGGACTACGCAGGCTTACCCCCATAATGCCCCACTGGGTATCACCTTTTTTCATGACCTCATCGGTATAAACCGCAAGGTGACTGCGAAAAAATGCGCCCGCCCCCAAGTGCACGATGCGAATCGGCACACAGTTGCGTTCGTAGGCCGGTTTGTCAACTGACTCAGGCAACTGCAGCAGCGTTTCAGGACTTAATCTGTTCATTCTTGTCTTTCCGTTTTTACAGGCTTCATTATGCGAGCCACTTTATTGTGACGCAACGCAGGCGGTCGTCATCGGCGAACGGGGCGCTGTGCCACTTGCAACTCGATACGTCGGGCCTTTCCACCTCTGAGTATCCGCAACATCGCCTGCGCCCCCGGCTCAATCCGGGCAATCTGGCTTAGAAACCCGGCGGTATTTTCCACTGTCTCACCATTAATCTCACGAATGATATCCCCCACCCGCAAACCCGCTTCCGCCGCGGGACTTTGCGGCACGATACGCGCTACGATCACGCCTTCTTGCGCCGCCAAACTAAAAGCCTGGGCCAGATCCGGAGTAATATCTTGCGGCTCAACGCCGATCCAACCCCGCGTGACAAAGCCCTGTTTCACAATATCTTCGAACACTTTCTGGACAACGCCGACCGGAATCGCAAACCCGATACCCAGAGACCCTCCGGTTTCCGAGTATATGGCGGTATTGATACCAATCAGACGGCCCTGCGTATCGATCAGCGCACCGCCCGAGTTTCCCGGATTAATGGCGGCATCAGTTTGAATAAAATTCTCATACATATTAATACCCAGCCGGTTTCGGCCAAGCGCCGACACGATGCCGATTGTAATGGTTTGCCCAACGCCAAACGGATTACCAATTGCCAACACAACATCACCCACCCGGGCCGCACCGGTATCAGCCCAGACAATAGGCGGCAACGCCTCTTCTTCAATTTTGAGCACAGCCAGATCGGTTTCAGGGTCGGCACCAACAAACCGGGCGTTGCTGACGCGCCCGTCAGCCAATGCCACCTCGATTGCATCCGCTGACTCAATGACATGATAATTAGTAAGAATATAACCATCCCGGCTGACAATCACACCTGAACCCAGCGTTGTCGCGCGACGACTGCGGGAAAAGCCGGGCAAATCACCAAACAAACGGACAAGGTCAGGGTCGTCGAGCAGGGGCAAAACAGGTTCGAGCACACGTTTGCTGGTATAAATATTCACAACCGACGGCGATGCCCGCTGCACGGCGTCAGCATAGCTTGCAATCGGCACAACATTGGATATTGACCCTTGACGCTGATCTGTGTCGCCGACGCGCAACCAGCCGGGTCGCAATGTATTGATAATGAAGAGAATTCCCAGGCAGACGGTAACGGTCTGGGCAAACAGCAACCAAAATCGACGCATAAATTCAAAATCAGATGAAAACAATCAACACTCAAGACCTGGCCCAATGGCTCGACGCCACGTTACAGGTCCAACGATTCAAAGATTATTGCCCTAACGGCCTCCAAGTGGAAGGCAAAAGGCAAATCAGCCATATTATTACCGGTGTCACCGCCTCCGAGGCCCTGCTTCAGGAAGCCATCCGACGAAAGGCGGATGCCGTCATTGTTCATCACGGCTGGTTCTGGAAAAATGAAAATCCCGTGGTTAAAGGCACCAAAAAACGGCGTCTGGCACTCGCGTTGGCACACGATCTGAACATTTTCGGGTTTCACCTGCCGCTGGACGCCCACCCGGAGTACGGCAATAATGCGCAACTGGGTATTCAACTTGGGCTGGAACCCTTGCGTGACACAGAAGGCGCCCCCCTTACCTGCGGCCCCGAAAACCTGGTTTGGCTGGGTCAGTGCCCCAAAGGCCGAACCCTGGGGGGGCTGGCCGACGACGCAGAAAAAGTCTTGCGCCGAAAACCTCTGGTGATTGGCGACCCCAGCCATAAACCCAACCGCATAGCCTGGTGCACGGGTGGAGCACAAAACTTCGTTGAGGCGGCAATTGAGCACGGTGCCGATCTATTCATTACGGGTGAGGCATCTGAACCCAACTTTCATATTGCCAACGAAACCGGTGTTTCATTTATGGCCGCCGGCCACCATGCAACCGAAAGGTACGGCGTTCGCGCCTTGGGCGAGGCTATTCAGAAAAAGTGGGGCGTCCGGGTGACGTTCGTGGACCTGGACAACCCCATTTAATTTCCGGAACGCATTTATTTCTTCAGCAAGTCACGGATTTCACGCAATAAAGCCACGTCTTCCGGAGGAGGGGCCGGTGCCGCCGGGGCCTTTTCCTCCGGTTTGTTCATTGCAGCGCGTGCCTTGTTGGTCATTTTGACCAGCATAAACACAACCAGCGCCAACAAAACGAAGTTGATCAGAATGGTAATGAAGTTACCCCAGGCCAGTAAGTTCGCCCCCGCTTCCGCCAGCGCGTCGTAAGTTCTTGGCCCGGCATACCCTTGCGGCTCGCTCAACACCCAGAACATGTTCGCAAAATCGACTTTGCCACCCAAAATAAGACTAATGACCGGCATGATGACGTCTTTGACCAGCGAATCGATAATCTTCCCAAACGCAGCGCCAATGATGACCCCAACGGCCAAGTCAATCATGTTTCCCCGCACCGCAAATGCCTTGAACTCGGCAATAAACCCTTTCCCATTACTCATTATTCTCTCCCAGGAATTCACCCGACATCGGGCTAACGCTATAATACGCGGTTGGTAGAATATTCAATACGGTAAAAACGTTGAATTTATTGCCTTAGAAAAGGCATGAATTAAGGATACAAGAATGAGTCAGGATAAGTCACAGCACGACGGGGCTGAAACGGTTGATTTAAGCAACCTTCCGCCTGATCCGTCGCGCCGTCTTTGGGTGACCACCGCCTGTGCTGCGGGAGGTATTGCCGGTGTCGCCACTGCTGTACCTTTTGTGGGCAGCTTCGCACCCTCGGAAAAAGCCCGTGCGGCGGGCGCACCCGTTGAAGTCAACGTCTCGTCTATCAAGCCGGGCGAAATGCGCACCGTTGAATGGCGCGGCAAACCGGTCTGGATTCTTCATCGCACTGAACAGCAGATCCAAGAGCTTAAAGATAACGACAGCCAACTGGCCGACCCCAATTCGGAACGCCCCGGCTTCACACCGCCGTATGCGCAGAACGATTACCGCTCGCGCAAGCCTGAGCTTTTCGTTGCCGTTGGTATCTGCACGCATTTGGGCTGTTCACCTACGCCTGAGTTGGCTGCGGAACCGGGTCCAGGGTTGCCTGCCGACTGGGAAGGCGGTTTCTTCTGCCCCTGCCATGGTTCCACATTCGACCTGGCCGGCCGTGTTTACAAGAACAAACCGGCGCCCGATAACCTGGAAGTGCCGCCGTACCAATTTTCGGCCGACGGCAGCAGTGTCATCATCGGTGTCGATGACGACAACAAGGCTTAAAGCTTTATTCCACATACAATACAGACGCCACAGTTAGATTAAAGGAACCGTTTCCATGGCTGGTGACAAAACCGTCGAAACGACAGGGCTTTTAGGATGGATCGATAAGCGTTTCCCGCTTACGAAACTCTTCAAAGAGCACATGTCGGAATACTATGCGCCCAAGAACTTCAATTTCTGGTATTTCTTTGGGTCCCTTGCGCTGCTCGTGCTGGTTATCCAGATTGTGACCGGCATTTTCCTGGTCATGAATTACAAACCCGATGCCGCGCTGGCTTTCAACTCGGTTGAATTCATCATGCGTGAAGTGCCCTACGGCTGGCTCATCCGCTACATGCACTCCACCGGTGCCTCCATGTTCTTTGTGGTGGTTTATCTGCACATGCTGCGCGGCCTTTTCTACGGCTCCTATCGCAAGCCCCGGGAACTGGTCTGGATCTTCGGTGTTGCCATTTTCCTGTGCCTCATGGCTGAAGCCTTCATGGGCTACCTGTTGCCCTGGGGTCAAATGTCTTACTGGGGCGCCCAGGTTATCGTGAATCTGTTCTCGGCCATTCCGTTTATCGGGCCTGAACTGGCTATCTGGATCCGCGGCGACTACGTGGTTTCCGACGCAACCCTGAACCGCTTCTTTGCTTTCCACGTTATTGCAGTCCCTCTGGTACTGATCGGCCTGGTCGTTGCACACATCATCGCGTTGCATGAAGTGGGCTCGAACAACCCGGACGGCGTCGAAATCAAGGAAGGACCTAAAGACAGCAAAGGTCGCCCGCTCGACGGTATCCCGTTCCACCCGTACTACTCCGTCCATGACATTATGGGCGTTGCCGGGTTCCTGATTGTGTTCGCCTTTATCGTATTTTTCGCACCGGAAATGGGCGGATATTTCCTGGAATACAACAATTTCATTCCAGCCGACCCCCTGAAAACGCCGGCGCACATTGCACCAGTTTGGTATTTCACGCCTTTCTATTCCATGCTGCGTGCCATTACCGATGACTTCACCTGGGTTTTGGCCGGCGCATCGGTATTGGGTGCCATCGCCTTGTTCCTGAAAGGCAACCTGCGCGGCATCTGGCGTATTGCAGTCCCAGTCATTCTGCTGGTGGTTGCGGTTTTACTTCGCACCATCGACGCGAAATTCTGGGGTGTGGTCGCCATGGGTGGCGCAGTGGTGATTCTGTTCTTCCTGCCTTGGCTGGATCACTCGCCGGTGCGCTCAATCCGCTATCGTCCCACATGGCATAAATACTTGTACGGTATTTTCATCGTCAACTTTCTGGTGTTGGGTTATCTGGGCACGCAAGCCCCCAGTCCGGTTTTCAATATCATGAGCCAGATCGGCACACTGATTTACCTGGGCTTTTTCCTGCTGATGCCTGTGTGGAGCCGTCTTGGCACGTTCAAGCCCGTGCCGGATCGCATTACGTTCAACGCTCACTAAGCCTACACTCACGGAAAGATTATGATTAAAAAGCTGCTTGGTGCCTTGGCTCTTACTCTTACCTGTTCCGTCGCCGTTGCTGCCGGAAGCTCGTATGAGCTCGACCATGCGCCCGATCGAATCAACAACATGGCCTCGTTACAGAATGGGGCCAAGCTCTTTGTCAACTATTGTTTGAACTGCCACAGCGCAAGCTCCATGCGGTACAACAGATTGAACGACATCGGGCTCACCGACGACGAAATCAAGAAGAACCTGCTGTTTACCAGCGACAAGGTGGGCGACCTTATGAACGTCGCCATGCGTAAATCCGACGGCACTGCCTGGTTCGGCGCCTATCCGCCCGACCTGTCCGTTATTGCCCGCGCAAAATCCACCAACCTGGGGCCATCAGGTGTTGACTACGTCTACACCTTCCTGCGCACGTTCTACCGCGACACCTCAAAACTATCCGGTTGGAACAACGCCGTATTTCCAAGTGTGGCAATGCCTAATGTATTATGGGAGCGTCAAGGTCCCATCGAATACATCAAAACCGAGATCCACCAGGTGACGGAAGACGGCAAGACAAACTGGGAACACAAAACAACCCGTTACGACGCACAAGGTTTCTCTGAAACCGAATCGAAACCGATTGAGAACTACTTGGGCGGAGAAGTGGTTGATCACATCTTTGAAGCACCCAGTGCCGCACAACAGGCTCAATACGACAACGACGTCGCCGACCTGGCTAACTTCCTGGGCTGGATGGCTGAACCCGACCAGCTTTTACGCAAGAAAATCGGGGTCTGGGTCCTCCTGTTCCTCGGTCTGTTCCTGGTCGTGGCCTGGCGTTTGAACGCAGCCTACTGGAAGCATGTGAAGTAAACACGGCAAACGCGGTTTGCCACCCGGCGCGTTAGCCGGCCTAATGGGAAAATAGGCGTAACTGAATTGGGTACGCCTATTTCCCTTTTCTGAGCAGTCTTTTTAAGCTCGTATTTTTTTAGAGGGGAATCCTCGCCATGATGGTGCTTTACTCCGGAACGACTTGTCCTTTTTCACAACGCTGCCGCTTCGTGCTGTTCGAAAAAGGCATGGACTTCGAAATCCGTGACATCGATCTCTACAACAAACCCGAAGATATTTCGGTCATGAATCCCTACGGCCAGGTCCCTATCTTGGTCGAGCGTGATCTGGTTCTATACGAATCCAACATCATCAACGAATACATTGATGAGCGTTTTCCGCATCCCCAACTCATGCCGGCCGATCCGGTCATGCGCGCACGCACGCGCCTGTTCTTGTTCAACTTTGAAAAAGAACTGTTCATTCACGTCTCAACACTTGAGAACCGTGCACCCGCCGACGAAAAAGTCTTGGAGAATGCACGTCAGAATATTCGCGAGCGGCTTTCACAACTGGCACCGTTACTCATCAAGAACAAGTTCATGCTGGGCGAAGAGTTTTCAATGCTCGACGTCGCCATCGCACCATTGCTATGGCGCCTCGATCATTACGGTATAGAATTACCCAAGAACGCCGCCCCCATCCAGAAATATGCTGAACGCATCTTTTCACGACCTGCTTACATAGAAGCACTGACACCGTCGGAAAAGGTTATGCGCCGTTAAAAAGTTATGCCTGAAACGTCGACCAAACCCTATTTAATCCGCGCACTACATGAATGGTGCACCGACAACGGCTATACGCCACAAATTGTCGTCTCAGTCGACGCCAATACAGTTGTGCCCAAAGCGCATATTCACGACGGTCAAATTACCTTAAACATCGGTACGTTGGCCACCAATGCGTTGGTATTGGGTAACGAATATATTGAGTTTCAGGCACGCTTCAGCGGGGTAACGGAACATATTTTTGTTCCGGTTTCTGCAGTTGCCGCTATTTATTCACGGGAAACCGGGGCCGGCATGGGGTTCGAAGTAGAACCTTCGGCCCCCTACCCCGGCAGCGTCGAGGAAACTGTTGACTCCACAGGTGAAACAAAAGCAACACCTGCCACTGATCACAAAGACGACGGTCCGGATGACGATCCTAAGCGGCCACGTTTAACCATCGTCAAGTAACACAACCAAAAACATAGCAATTGGAGACACAATGAGCAACAGCTTGCAGGAAGAGCTTCTTATTCGTCAAACCGTTGAACGCTGGGCCGTATGGCGCGATGCCGGCGACTGGGAACGCTTCGCCTCCGTCTGGCATCCAGACGGCGTCATGATGGCCACCTGGTTCCAGGGTCACTATAAAGACTTCATTCGCGTGACCCAGGAAGGCTGGAAAAAAGGCGTGAGCATTTTGCACTTTTTGGGTGGCTCAGCTGTCGACATCAACGGCGACCGCGCAATTTCGCAAACGAAAATGACGATTTCCCAGCGCGGCGATGTAGAAGGTGTATTGTGCGATGTGGTGTGTACAGGCCGCTTCTACGACTTCATGGTAAAGCATGAAGGGGAATGGAAGGTATTGCATCGCCAACCCATCTATGAAAAAGATCGCATCGACCCGCTGGATCCTGCTGCAGTTTTAAAGCTCGACCAAGACGCCCTGGCCAAGATGCCTGCCGGTTATCGCCATTTGGCTTATATCCAAACGCGCATTGGCTACAACGTGAAAATGGACATGCCCATGCTGACGGGGCCCGAGGTTGACGACCTGTATCGCCGAGGCCGTAATTGGCTGGCCGGCGGCGACGGCGAATTTCCTAAGTTCTAGCCAAGCAAGCGCTCAAAAAAAATAGTAGAATAACGGTCTTTAGCCGGCTTAGCTCAGTTGGTAGAGCAGCGCACTTGTAATGCGAAGGTCAACAGTTCGAATCCGTTAGCCGGCACCAGGTATTTATGCGGATCTCCGCAGCAAAATGGCCCTCAGAAATGAGGGCCATTTTTTTTATTGAAAAAAATACATATTTGTAAGATTGCTTAATGGAGTGCCGAATTTAAAACTACCCCAGATGCACTGAATGACAGCATCCAGAGATACACTGAAACTAACTTAGTGGTGGAGGATGATGAGCGGGTTCGCACGATTATCTTGATCGAGATAAAACACCATCTAGACTCAGCTTGCCCGCCCCCGAGAGCAATAACGAGACGGTCATTGCCAACAAAGCTAAAGCAAACTCATAACCATTGTTCGACATAAACAAACCGTTTCCAATGTGAACGCTCAAAATAGCGACCACCATTGTTACTGCCAAAATCACCGATGCCGGCCTTACCAGCAGTCCAATTATCAGCGCCAACCCGCCAAAGAACTCAGCACTTCCCGCAAGCAACGCCATTGCGTAACCTGGCGACAAACCTAAAGAATCCATAAATTGCCCGGTGCCTGTTAGGCCGTACCCACCGAACCAGCCAAACAGCTTTTGCGCGCCATGTGCGAAAAAAATAACACCGGCTACCACGCGCAACACAAGTGGCGCCCAACGCTGTTCGGTTTGCAAAAGCCGCCGGCTAAACGTGTTTTGAATATCTGAAGTGACTGACATACTGACCTCGTAAATGTAGAAAATGACTTAAATGTCACGTTGAGGCTCACTATACTGATTCATTAATAATATATAAACTGTGGTTTTTGAAATAGATTGTTTAATAAAAAGAGACAATGGATAAATTCCAGGAAATGCGTGTTTTTGTTCACGTAACCGAAGCGGGAAGTTTTGTGGCTGCGGCAAACCAACTTGGTTTCTCAAAAGCCGCCGTATCGCGCTATGTCTCCGCAATGGAACATCGTTTGGGCGTCAGACTTATTCATCGCACAACCCGACGACTTTCATTAACTCAAGAAGGTGAAATTTTCCTGGCACGCTGTCGTGAAATTTTGTCTCGGATTGAAGAGTCGGAAGCGGAAATTGTCACGCAAAGCGATGTCGCTATTGGACTATTAAAAGTCAGTATCCCGGTGAGTTTTGGAATAAAACACTTGACTCCTTTATGGGGTGAGTTCATAGCCACCCATCCTAACGTCACACTGGACATCCAACTCACTGATCGCGTTACCGACATTGTGGAAGAGGGATTCGATTTGGCTGTGCGAATTGCGCGTTTACCTGACTCCTCACTAGTTTCGCGCAAACTGGCCAGCACAACATTAATTTTGTGTGCATCGCCCGCCTATCTTGCAAAACATGGTGAACCACAGCAGCCTGCCGATCTCTCCCAGCATCAGACCTTAAGCTACAGTCTGTTTACAACCGGAGACCAATGGTCATTTACCGGCCCGGATGGCCCCGCCGTGGTGAGGGTACAGCCTCGTCTCTGGTCGAACAACGGGGACACCTGCGTTGCTGCCGCAATTGCGGGAAACGGCATCGTTCTGCAACCTTCTTTTTTAGTGGCAGAAGCTCTAGGCAAAGGGGAGCTGGTTCCCCTATTACCTGAATATCAGTGCCCAACACTTGATATATATGCGGTTTACCCGACACGTCGTTTCTTGCTTCCAAAAGTGCGTGCACTCATAGATTTTTTATCGAACAAACTTAAAAACCAACCATGGATAAACCCTGCCTGGGGTACGAAACCAATTATGTAGATTAGTCACGCGAAAACGGGCGCCCCTGGAAGTCAACCGTGACCAAATTACCGTTTAGCTCTCCCATACCCGGAGCATTCGTTGGCATACCGGGGGCCGCCACTCCCTTCATCGCCGGGTTGGCCAGCAGTTTACGTACCACATTAGCCGGCACGTGCCCTTCAACCACCTGGCCCGTTTCGTCCATGACCGCCGTGTGGCATGAACCCAGTTTTACCGGTACGCCCAGCTTTTCCTTCACGGAAAGCATATCGCGCGTTTTTATTTGCTTCACTTCGAAACCGGACTCCCTCATGTGTTTTGCCCAACCCGTGCAGCAACCACAGTTGGGATCTTGATAAACGGTAAGAGACGCATCATTCGCATGCGCCATTGAAGCAACAAGAAGAGTGGCAAGAAAAGCCAGTCGCTTTTTCATAGGAATCCTTTTTAACAATAAAAAGCCAAAATGAATAATTGCACAATCACGGTGCGAACACGCACCTTAATGCAATAGATGCCCGAAAATGGTGCAATTCGCTCACAAACTCAGACCCATAACTAAACAGCGTGCACCATACAAACCCAACGACAACAAATTGTGCACAGCATTCGACCATGCCCATTATTGTGAGTTCACTTCTCGCCAAACGTTGGCACAGAACTTGCTAAGACAACAGTATAAGAAACTCAAACGCACCTGCGCCGCGCTGCGCAATCACAATGAAAAAACGCGATAGTCGTATCCATTATGCAAAACTGGCTTGCTCGCCTGGAACTTGAATTTAAATCGGGTTATGCCGATAAGACGGTACTAAGCCATAAGAGGCACGAAGGCCCTTTACTGGTGCAAAAAGCGCTGTATCCCGAAAACAGGCATACCTGTCATGCGTCGATCCTGCATCCTCCTTCCGGCATTGCAGGCGGGGATCATTTAACTATCGACATTCAGGTTCATGCACATGCACATGCCGTTATCAACACCCCCGGCGCAACGCGTTGGTACAAGGCAAACGGCAAAACTTCAGCACAACACGTCACACTCAAAGTTCAAGAGAATGCCAAACTTGACTGGCTGCCTCAGGAGAACATCATCTTCGAAGACGCTGACGCGACAACACAGACAACCATCGCACTGCAAAGCGGTGCTCGTATGATCGGATGGGAGATTGTTCAGCTAGGCAGTGTGTGTACCAATGAACATTGGCAGCGCGGCCAACTAACTATGGACTTGCGCCTGACACTTGACGACCGCTTACTGTGGATTGATACGGGCCATTTATACGCGCAGCACCCTTTACGCTTCTGCCAAAGCGGCATGAGCGACTTTCCGGTTACCGCAACGTTATGGGCTTTCGGCCCAAAGTTAGCTGACCTCACCTGCGAAGAAATCAGTCTGTCGTTGCCATGGCACGACTCACTTCGCGCCGGCTTTACCCAAATTCCAAGAACCAATAACCAGGCACTTTCCCTTGTTCGCGTGCTGGGCAAACACGCGCAAGAAGTTCGCGCATTACTCGTCGAATTATGGTCGCAGTTGCGCCCCCTGATCCTGAACGTGCCGGCAACACCTATTCGTTTATGGGCCACTTAATAAATCCAACCGGAGCAGACAATGGAACTGACCCCTCGTGAAAAAGACAAGCTACTTATTTTTACTGCCGCATTACTAGCGGAGCGACGAAAAGCACGCAAACTAAAGCTGAACTACCCGGAAGCCATGGCTTTAATTTCAGCAAGCCTGATGGAAGGTGCACGAGACGGTAGAACCGTAAGCGACCTGATGCACTACGGCACCACACTTCTAACACGCGACGAGGTAATGGAAGGCGTTCCTGAAATGCTGACTGAAGTGCAGGTTGAAGCCACATTCCCTGACGGAACCAAACTGATTACCGTGCACAACCCAATTGTGTAAGCACGCCAAGGAGCTCGCATGCAACAAGCAAACCAGACTTTAATAAACAAGCCCCACACGACGAATCGGCATTTCATCTTCGCAACAATTTCACTCTTTGCGCCCGCCTGGGCGTTCGCACACCCAGGCCATGCGAACGATCTGACACACAATGCGTTTTACATGGGAGTGACTCACCCTTTTACCGGGATCGACCATTTACTGGCCATGTTAACGACAGGCTTATGGGTAGCGCTTACCATGACAAGCCGCCTGCAACAGGCAAGCACCTTAATGGCCTTCCTGGTCGCCATGCTTATCGGTAGCGTACTTAGCATGCAAGGAACGCACCTGCCGGCCGTGGAACCTTTCATTCTGCTTTCATTGCTGGTCTTCGGTTTGCTGGTTGCCACAGCCGTTCGCCTTCCCAATTGGATCGCGTTTGGCATAACTGCTTTCTTCGCCCTGTTTCATGGCTTTGCGCACGGCAACGAAATGCCCGCCCAAGCGCAAGCGATGGGATACATCGGCGGCTTTCTAATTGGCACATTAGCCCTTCTGCTTGCCGGCACCTATGCGGGCCAAACATTGCGCCCGCACGCCAGTTGGGCCATCCGCACCGGAGGCGCATTGGTCGCCGCATACGGCGTGACGCTGTTGGGTTTGGCCTAACAAGGAGATACAACATGATCCCCGGAGAAATTCTTGTCGCCGAAGACGATATTCCGATCAACATTGACCGTGAAACTTGCCAGGTCGATGTCATCAACACCGGCGACAGGCCGATACAGGTCGGATCGCACTTTCATTTTGCCGAAACGAACGCCGCTTTGCAGTTCGACCGCAAAGCAGCCTATGGCTTTCGTTTGAATATCGCAGCCGGCACCGCCGTGCGCTTCGAGCCCGGTCAACGGCGCACTGTGAAGCTGGTGGCCTTGGCCGGATCCCGGCACGTCTATGGCTTCAACAACCAGGTAATGGGAGCGCTGTAATGCCCACGATAAATAGACAGGCCTACACCGAGATGTTTGGCCCGACAACGCTCAATGGAAAGGGTGACCGCGTTCGGTTGGCCGATACCACGCTATTGGCGGAAGTCGAGCATGACTTCACCATATTCGGCGAAGAAGTGAAGTTTGGCGGTGGCAAAGTCATTCGCGACGGCATGGGGCAAAGTCAGCGTAGCAGCGCCGATTGTGCTGACACGGTTATTACCAACGCACTGATCATTGATGCCGTCACCGGTATTATTAAAGCCGACATTGGCATTAAAAACGGCCATATTCATGCCATTGGCAAAGCCGGTAACCCGGACATTCAACCGGGTGTGACAATCGTAATTGGCCCAGGCACCGAAATCATTGCCGGGGAAGGCATGATTGCCACCGCCGGCGGTATCGATGCGCACATTCATTTCATTTGTCCACAGCAAATTGAGGAAGCGCTGGCCAGTGGTGTTACCACAATGATTGGCGGCGGCACCGGCCCGGCCACCGGCACATTGGCTACCACCTGTACGCCCGGCCCCTGGCATATCCGTGCCATGCTGGCAGCTGCCGATGCCTTCCCGATGAACCTGGGTTTCCTGGGCAAAGGAAACAGCAGCCGGCCTGAACCACTCATCGAGCAAATAAAGGCCGGAGCGATGGGGCTGAAACTACATGAAGACTGGGGCACGACGCCGGCAGCCATTTCAAACTGCCTGGATGTAGCAGAAACCATGGATGTGCAAGTGGCCATTCATAGCGACACCCTGAATGAAGCAGGATTCGTTGAAGACACCTTCCGCGCTTTTAAAGGCCGCACAATTCACGCTTACCATACCGAAGGCGCGGGTGGCGGTCATGCGCCCGACATTATTCGGGCGGCCGGCATGCCCAATATTCTGCCGTCGTCAACCAACCCCACCATGCCGTTCACGGTGAACACCATAGACGAGCACCTCGACATGCTCATGGTGTGCCATCATCTCGATCCGTCCATTGCGGAAGACATCGCGTTTGCAGAAAGCCGCATCCGGCGCGAAACCATCGCAGCGGAAGATGTCTTGCACGACCTGGGCGCATTCTCGATTATGAGTTCGGACTCGCAGGCCATGGGGCGGGTAGGCGAAGTCATTTGCCGCACCTGGCAAACGGCCGACAAGATGAAAATCCAGCGCGGCGCACTACAAGGCGACACGTCGTATGCCGATAACAACCGCATTAAACGCTATGTCGCCAAGTACACAATTAACCCGGCCATTGCGCAAGGCATCTCGCACAAAGTGGGTTCGCTTGAGCCGGGAAAGCTCGCCGATATTGTGTTGTGGCGCCCAGCCTTCTTTGGCGTGAAGCCCAGTTTGATACTGAAAGGCGGCATGATTGCCGGCGCCTATATGGGAGACCCGGGTGCGTCCATTGCCACACCGCAACCCGTTCATTTTCGCCCCATGTTCGGCAGCTTCGGACACGCGTTGAAAACCTCGCTGACCTTTGTTTCGCAAAGCGCTTTGGTTAGTCCTGAGCTAAAGGACCTGGGCCTGAACAAACCACTGGAGGCGGTATCCGGCTGCCGCACCATTGGCAAGCAAGACATGATTCTGAATAACTGGATGCCCGACATTACAGTGGATCCCCAAACGTATCAGGTGATGGCCGATGGTGAATGGCTAACCTGCGAGCCGGCCAAAACCTTGCCGATGGCGCAACGTTATTTCTTGTTCTGACCGCATGCTAAACGAATCGTTGCTCAATACACCACGACCACATGCCTTAGGGCCACACAGGAAACACACACCATGTATATTTTCGATCGAATACTACTTCGCGACACCCTACCGGAAAAACCGCCCGCCAACGCGTTAACGTTAACTTTGCCACTGCAATTGCGACGACGTAGCCGCCAGAAAGCCACACTTGAAAACGGCACCGATATTGGCATTGTCCTTCCACAAGGCACCCTACTCAACGACGGTGACTTGCTCAGCAACAAGCAAGGCCAATACATTCTGATCAAAGCCGCACAGGAACACGTACTGCGCGTTTGCGCGAACACAAGCTTGAACCTCATGCGCGCCGCCTACCATCTAGGCAACCGGCATGTAGCGTTGGAAATACAGGCAGACCACCTGAAACTGGAATACGACCCGGTCCTGGAAACCATGCTCAGTCGAATCCCTGGGGTTTCCACCAAACAAGTGCAGGCACCCTTTTCCCCTGAAACCGGTGCCTATGGTGGAGGCCATAAGCACGGGCATGATGAAACGTTCGACGAAGATTATGCGCTGGCACAAGCAGCCTATGATGCACATGAGCACACCCACACGACCAAAAACGCAGTCGACCATCATCACACCCATGATGCTTCCACCTGAACAACTGGCAGCGTTATTGCAATTAACCTCCCCAGCACTTCCCATTGGCGGCTACAGCTATTCGCAAGGTCTGGAGTCGGCTATTGAACTAGGGTTGGTTCACGATGAAGAAACGGCCGGCCAGTGGATCGCAGATCAACTGGAGCAAGTGCTGGGTTATGGCGAAGCGCCACTATGGTTGGGCCTTTACTACGCATTTCAAAACGCCGACGAAAACACCATTCACCAACTGAACGACTGGTTTATGGCGTCACGCGAAACCCAGGAAATGCGTCAGGAGACACAGCAAATGGGGTGGTCGTTACTACAGCTGGCCGAATCACTGGAATGGTGCTCACCACAAAACCTGGGTTTAATGAAACGACTCAACCCCGCTTGTTTTCCCTGCGTGCATGCCGGGTTGATCGAAGCACAAGGCATTAGCGCGCAAGCCGGCCTTACCGCCTACCTTTTTTCCTGGCTTGAAAACCAGGTCATGGCGGCCATGAAAAGCGTACCGCTGGGCCAAATGAGTGGACAACGGATGATTCAGCAATTGCGCGAAACACTGGTCAGAGTATGTGAACTGGCACACCATCGCGCCGCTGAAGTACCACTGAGTCTGTATAACTTTGCTCCGCAATTCGCCATTGTGGCCGCACGCCACGAAACCCAATACTCACGCTTGTTTCGCTCGTAGCCGTATTGATTACACCGCGCATGCTTAGCCTATCAAGCCAATAAGGAAAACCATTATGAACGCACCGGAACACACAAAACCCATAGGAAAACGCAGCAAAACTTTGCCGCCCCTGCGTATTGGCGTAGGCGGGCCGGTCGGCTCAGGCAAAACCACTTTACTGGAAATGCTCTGCAAAAAAATGTCCGCCCGTTACGACATCGTGGCGATTACAAACGATATCTACACCAAGGAAGACCAGCGCCTGCTTACGCTTTCCGGCGCCTTACCGGCCGAGCGCATCATGGGGGTTGAAACCGGCGGTTGCCCCCACACCGCAATTCGTGAAGATGCTTCCATTAACCTGGAAGCCATCGACCGCATGCTGCATCAGTTTCCCGATGCCGATATTGTGTTCATCGAGTCGGGCGGTGATAACCTGGCGGCCACTTTCAGCCCGGAACTGTCCGACCTCACCTTATACGTTATTGATGTTTCAGCCGGTGAAAAAATCCCCCGTAAAGGCGGCCCGGGCATTACCAAATCGGATCTGTTGATTATTAACAAAACAGACTTGGCCCCATTGGTGGGCGCCTCGTTGGAAGTAATGGAACAAGACACCCAACGCATGCGTGGCAACCGACCCTTTGTAATGGGCAGTGTGGGAAAAGGGAAGGGAATCGAAGAAATTATTCAATTCATTGAATCCGAAGGTTTGCTAAGCGCGACAACCTGATCGTCGACAATTTAACCAACCGTTACTTTTTCCTTTGACACGTGTCAACGATTTGACCCGGGTTTTCAGACAAAATTAAGAATCCATAATTAAAGTCACGTAAACTGGTCCAAATAGGGGTGGCCTATACAGCCCACCCCTTTCCTATCGACAACCAGTCAACTCACTATTCAAAGGAGTCAGCGATGGAAAACACTTCAGCAGGCAAATGCCCGGTTATGCATGGCAGCCTGACCTCAGCCGAGAAAACGAATATGGACTGGTGGCCAAAAGCACTGAATCTGGATATTCTGCACCAGCATGATGCCAAAACCAATCCGCTGGGCCCGAACTTCAACTACCGCGAAGAACTGAAAAAACTCGATTTCGACGCCCTGAAAAAAGACGTAACCGCCCTGATGACCGACAGCCAGGATTGGTGGCCGGCCGATTGGGGCCATTACGGCGGCCTGATGATTCGCCTTTCATGGCATGCCGCCGGCACTTATCGCGTGGCAGACGGCCGAGGCGGTGGCGGCACAGGGAATCAGCGCTTCGCCCCCCTAAGCTCCTGGCCTGATAACGCCAGCCTCGACAAAGCTCGCCGCTTGCTATGGCCTATCAAGAAAAAATACGGCAACAAAATCAGTTGGGCCGATCTCATCATTCTGGCCGGCAATGTTGCGTATGAATCGATGGGCCTGAAAACATTCGGTTTCGCATTTGGGCGCGAAGACATTTGGCATCCAGAAAAAGATATTTATTGGGGTTCGGAAAAAGAATGGCTGGCGCCCAGCGGCAGCGAAGGCAGCCGCTACTCCGGCGAGCGCGACCTGGAAAATCCGTTGGCTGCCGTCATGATGGGGCTTATTTATGTCAACCCCGAAGGCGTTGACGGCAACCCCGACCCCCTGAAAACGGCACACGATGTGCGTGTTACGTTCGAGCGTATGGCCATGAACGACGAGGAAACGGTCGCCCTGACAGCAGGGGGCCATACAGTGGGCAAATGCCACGGCAATGGCGACGCGGCCAAGTTAGGTCCCGCTCCTGAAGCTGCCGATCTCGAAGACCAAGGCATGGGTTGGACTAACCATAACCCTCGAGGAATTGGACGCGACGCCATTACCAGCGGCCTGGAAGGCGCCTGGACGACCCATCCAACGAAATGGGACAACGGTTACTTTCATATGCTGTTGAACCACGAGTGGGAGTCAAAGAAAAGTCCTGCGGGCGCGTGGCAATGGGAGCCGGTGAATATCAAGGAAGAGGATATGCCGGTGGATGTGGAAGACCCTTCCATTCGTAAAATGCCCATTATGACCGACGCCGACATGGCGTTGAAAATGGACCCGGAGTTCCGCAAAATCTCGGAGCGGTTCTATAAAGACCCTGAATACTTTAACGATGTATTTGCTCGCGCCTGGTTCAAACTGATTCACCGCGATATGGGGCCAAAGTCGCGCTATATCGGCCCGGACGTTCCCCAGGAAGACTTGATCTGGCAAGACCCCATTCCGGAAGGTCGCACCGATTACAACATTGATGCGGTCAAAGAAGCCATTAAGAACTGCGGCCTGAGCCAAAGTGAAATGATCGCCACAGCTTGGGATAGCGCCCGCACTTTCCGCGGCTCCGACTTCCGGGGCGGTGCCAACGGTGCCCGTATTCGTTTGGCCCCCCAAAAAGACTGGGAAGGGAACGAACCGGCACGCCTGGCCAAAGCCTTGACGGCTTACGAAAAGATTGCAGCGGATACGGGCGCCAGCGTCGCCGACGTCATCGTACTGGCCGGCAATATGGGGGTTGAGCAAGCGGCTAAAGCGGCGGGGTTCAACATAACCGTTCCGTTTACACCGGGTCGCGGCGATGCAACTCAGGAAATGACCGACGTGGAATCTTTTGAGCCCCTGGAACCCGTCGCCGATGGTTTCCGTAACTGGCTCAAGAAAGACTACGCTGTCAAACCCGAGGAAATGTTGCTTGATCGTGCACAGCTTATGGGCCTGACCGCCTGCGAAATGACGGCACTTGTGGGCGGCATGCGTGCGCTGGGGACCAACCACGGTGGCACCAAGCACGGCGTATTCACTGATCGTGAAGGCGCGTTAACCAACGACTTCTTCGTTAACTTGACGGACATGGCCTACAGCTGGAAACCCAAAGGCGCCAACCTGTATGAGGTATGTGACCGAAAAACAGGTGAAGCAAAGTGGACCGCCACCCGCATTGATTTGGTGTTCGGATCAAACTCAATATTGCGCGCCTATGCAGAAGTCTATGCCCAGGACGACAGCAAAGAGAAGTTCGTGAAAGACTTTATCGCCACATGGACCAAAGTCATGAACGCCGATCGCTTCGATGCATAACGCCGGGGCCATTCATCCGCCTGGATGGATAGGGGCCCTTATGCTGTCGCTGTCAGCGGCATAAGCCGGCCTCGTTAAACAATCAGCCCTTTCCGCCTTTGGCCGAAAGGGCTGATTAACTTCACCGTGCACAATATTCAACGATCAACCTTGGGTTCCACAAAAACCTGACCCGACGAATTAACGCGGATAATCATGGCGAACGGTTGCAAAACATCGTCACCCTCTTGTGCCGAGGCGACCTGCCCGCTAAGCTCAAAGCGTAATGTAATGACTTCCCGCTTTTCTTCTTCAACCGTAATCTTCGGATTCAACAGCCTTTTTTCATAACGGACAACTTGACGAATAATCGACTCCGACAACGACTCGGTTGTGCCCAACGCAAATGAGCCGGCAATATTGCTCATGTCGGGCATGCCGTAATTTGGATCGATGGGAACAGAGCCGGCACGCGTATTCAGCAACTTGCGCAAATGGCCCACAATAGAGTCACGCAATTGGCGATCAACCGAACGCCCGGCCACAAGCAGCGGCTCCTCAAGTGCCGAAAGTCGTTCCAAAAGGCTTATCTTATACATGAAGCTATCCTTGCACCTTGCTTATCCTTGACACCCGCAAGCGGGATCATGCAATATTAGTGACTCTTCGGCGCACCGTCCACTATATTCATGGCTACAAGCTTCAACCGGTTCTACGCAACTGAGCTCGCACGCTTGCGAGCCAATTCTTTGGAGTTCGCACAAACGAACCCGGCTGTCGCCCCCATGTTGGGCGCAGTCACAACCGACCCCGACGTCGAGCGCCTACTGGAGGGGGTCGCCTTCCTGAATGGCCTTACGCTGCAAAAGCTCGACGATGAATTCCCTGAAATCGTCCAGGAGCTGGCCAGCGTTCTGGTACCGCAGTTTCTGCGCCCCCTGCCGGCAGCGTCACTCATTTCATTCACACCGAAAACACAACTCTCGGAGCCGGCGGTTATCCCAATCGGAACCGAAATCGGCGCGGCACCAATCGACGGCATTTCATGCAAGTTTCGTACCACCGCCGATATTCATGCCCATCCCATCACGCTCGAAACCGTTCTATCAGACCAGCTTTCCGATGGCAATCAGGTACTTTGGCTGCAGTTCAAAACATCTGAGGAATCAGACGGCATGCTCTTACCGCCCCGGCTACGTCTGTTCCTGGCACAAGAACACTCGTCTGCAACAAACCTGTTCATGTTGCTCGGCACGCAACTTAAATCAATTCGCCTGCTTGATGCACACGGCCAAAGTGTGGTGCTTTCACCAAAAGTACATTTCCCGGCGTTCGATGAGCCTCTGTTGCCCTATCCAGATAACGCTTTCCCCGCATTCGGTTGGCTACAGGAATTATTGTTTTTCCCCCAAAAGTTTTTGTTCTTTGAAATCGCCGACATTTCAAAAGGTCGCGGCACCTTGCAAGGAGACAAATTCCGAATCGAATTTGTCTTTCATAAATCACCTGTTCCCTTGCCCAACCTGGCGGCACGCGACTTTGCCTTGAACGTTGCCCCGGTTGTAAACCTGTTCGAGCATGAAGCCGAACCGATCAACCTGAATCATGAAACATCAGAGTATCTTGTCTTGCCCAGTGGCGCGCATAAACGGCAATTCCAAATCTACTCTATTGATACCGTCACCGGATATGTGCAGGGCAATGCGCGCAACAAAGATTACGTGCCCTTTTCTCTCTTAACGCACGATAAAGACCGCAGCCAGGCCAGCTATCGCACATCCATGCGGCCCTCGCTGGTGGGTGAAACCATCGACACCTATTTGTCCGTCGTTTACGACCAGAACGACAACCCTGAAAATGAAACGCTGTCGGTCAGCCTAACCTGCACAAACCGGTATCTGCCGGAATCACTCAAACTGGGCGATATTTCAAAACCAACCAGCACCTCGCCCGAACGCTTTACCTTTCGCAACATCACACCGGTGACCGCCTCCATCGACCCGCCCAGCGGAGAAAAGCTGCTGTGGGATGTCATCAGTCACACCACGCTAAATTTACTTTCTTTGTCCGGCGTCGAGAACTTAAAAGGTATTTTGCGACTCTATAACTCTACCTGCACCCATGATCGGGCGACACGCAGTGCCAACGACCGCCAAATTGATGGTTTGGCCGAGCTGCAAGTCACACGTGAAACCCGTCTGGTACGAGGCGCCATGATGCAAGGCCAGCACGTTGTACTGACTTGCGAGGAGAAAAACTGGGCAAGCCCAGGGGCGTTGTACTTATGGGGCAGTGTGCTCGACCGATTCCTGTCATGCTATGCAGGCATCAACTCTTACACACGATTCGAAATTCGAGATAAAAATACGGGAACGGAGTTTAAATGGCCGATCAGGATGGGACAAAAGCCCTTGCTATAAAGGGTCGTTTACTGCAGCAAAGTGAACGATTCTCGTTTTTTCAGGCCTACCGCTTATTACGCCTTACCGCCTTGCAGGAAGGCCGGCCGGAAGCCGATGTCAAAATACGCCCCAGCCTTTCATTACACTTTCCAGGCACAGACCTTAACGACATCAGGGAAACCGCACCCGGAACTTACCGCTTAACAGCAAATTTTCTGGGTTTGTACGGCGTGACGTCGCCTTTACCCAATTTTTATTCCGAACAGCTTCTCGACGAGCACCACGAAGGTCGACACAGCAATCGTGACTTCCTCGACATTATCAGCCAAACCATTTACCCGCTGTTCTTCCGGGCATGGCTGAAATCGCGCGCCCACGTTCGCATCAAAGAATTCAACGATCACCGGCTGCTGGAAATATTCCATACCTTCGTAGGTATTAACGAGCCCTTGCGCTTCCTTAACAAGCCGGGTTTCAGTCATTTACTGCGGTTTGCAGGGCTATTCAGCCAGTATCCGCGCTCGGCGATGGGTTTGCGCACCATTATCGCGGCACTCTATCCAAAATCAAACGTAGAGGTCGTTCAGCAAGACGAGATGTGGCAGGCCATTCCAGCCGACCAACGCTTACAACTGGGCTCACAGGCATGTACCCTGGGCCACGACAGCCATGTGGGTGCGATTGTACGCAGCCGCAGCAACAACCTAACGATACGTATCCATGACATCGACCAAACCACTTTTCTGGGGCTACTCCCGGGACAGGAAGAATTCAACAAGCTGGCATTCATTATCCGTTATTATTTACTCGATCCGCTGAATGTACGTCTTGACCTTCAATTACGCCGCGGTGCAGTTCAACCCATTCAGTTGGGTGCACCGAACAAGAATTGGGCGGCATTGGGCCACGACACTTGGCTGGTCGATACACAATCACCTCATGAAGCACACGCACAAGTCGTGTTGTAACTCCCTGCGCCCCGCACTAAAGGACCTTCCCCATGGCTAGCAACGCAGAAAAAGAGCTACTGTTCACATTCGAACTCAGCCGTAAAGACCTTCCCACATTCGACGTCGTTCGCTTCACCGGCAATGAGTCGGTATCCGCCCTCTTTGAGTTCGATATTGTTTTGGTGTCGACTGAAGGTAACGTGGACCTGGACAACGTACTGAACGCCACGGCCACGCTGCATATCTGGGCTCGCGACCACGCCGGCTCAACGCCGTACCATGGCATGATTGCGCGGTTTGAACAGGAGGGTCAGGTCGACGACTACTATTTTTATCGCGCCACGCTGGTACCCCGCTTATGGAATCTGGGTCTCACGTTTCTGAATGACGTTTATTTGAACGAAAACCGGATACCGGACATTATCCGTTCAATCCTGGATCGCAACGGCCTGAAAGGGCCGGATATCAAACTGACGCTTAAAAATGAGAGCGACTACAGGCAGCGCAGCTTCATCTGCCAATATCAGGAGACAGACTTCAATTTCATTTCACGCTGGATGGAGCACGAAGGGATCTATTATTTTTTCGACCACGACGACAATGCCTCTGTAGGTGAGGTACTCAACATGGTCGACTACAAAGAGGCCCAACCTGAGAAAACCATTTCTTTGCGTTATACACCGCCAGAGAACGTACAAACCGACCGGCAGGACACCTGCGTTACCGCCTTCACTTGTCGCAAAACCCACATCCCCGGCAAAGTGCTGGTTCAGGATTTCAACTTTCGCAAAGCCAGCCTGGGCGACAACCTGAAATCGGAACAAGTCGTCTCCGGCGGAAAGAACGGCCACTACATGTATTACGGCGACAACCTCCGAACCGAGCCCGACGCTGAACGACTGGCCAAAATCAGGTCTGAAGAGCTGGCTTGCAAAGGCACCACATACCACGGTAGCGCCCCCGCGGCTGGGGTGCGCAGCGGTTACTTCCTTGAGGTCACACACCATTACCGCGACAGTTACAACGGCAAATACTGGGTCACCTCGGTTCAACATCAAGGGTCTCAAACGGGCGTTATTCTGGCCGGCCAAAACACCGCTTACAACGACAATGAGCAAGGCGCCTTATACGAATGTCAATTCACGGCACTTGAAGCGTCACAACAGTTTCGACCGGTGCGCACCACGCCGAAGCCGGTTATTGCAGGCATTCTTAACGCCGTGATTGATGCCGAGGGTGAAGGCGATCACGCCGAACTGAATGAGTATGGTCAATACAAGGTGCAATTGCTTTACGACTACTCATCCAAATCGGCCAACAAAGGGTCTTCGTGGCTGCGCATGGCCACGCCGTATGCCGGCAAGAATAACGGTATGCACTTCCCATTACTGAAAGGCACCGAGGTACTTATCAGCTTTGTGGGCGGCGACCCCGACCAGCCCATTATTGTGGGGGCAGTCCCGAACTCAGAAAACCCCAATGTGGTACGCGACGCCAATGCGGCGTGCAACGGTGTACGCACATCCCGGGGAAATGTACTGAACATGGTCGACAAGCCGGGTAGCGAGGTGGTTTCTCTTTTCTCACCTGCGAAAGGTTCATGCGTCTATATCGGTACATTCCCACTCATCGGGGCCGATGTCTCCCTGGGCACCCCCAACCCGGCTGACGTCTTGAAAAACATAAGCTGAAGCAAACCCATTAATTTCAGAACCTCACAACCAACAGGACTCAAACATGACAGGAATTGCGAACGTTAGTGAAGGTCAGTCGTTAAGCTGGTTTGGCGCCGGCAAAACCGAACTGATCACCGCGTCCGACCTGGAAGTGATTTACGGCGTGAGAACCGAGGTTACGGTTGGCGTAAAGAATGATTTTGCATTGGCGCTGCAATCAGAAACGTTCATCGGCTCCAAATTCGAGGCTAAACTGGCGGCGGAATTCGAGCTCACTAAAACCGCCACGGTTGAAAGCGCCAAAGAAGGTGAGTTCTATTACATGGACTCATACATTGGCACAGTGGGCGCCAGTGTGGAACAAGTAGCGTATGCGAAAACACTTCGCACCGCGACGTTCACCCTGCTGACAATTCAAACTCTGGCCATGCTTGCCGCCGTCACGTATGCGACGGCTCATAAAATCATTACCCCGCACGACGAGGAAGTCAAAGTACCCGAGCTCGATATCGCATTGGGTCAACTCACATCAATTGCGTCCATTGCCGCCACCATTGCACCGCTTCTTTTGCTGAAATACGCAAAATGGCGCAAGCTGGGAGAAAACGACTCACCTGCCGGAGTGCTCACCATGGACGCCATTGGCGGGGTATTTTTGGGTACACGCAAGATGGCGCCCATCAGCCCGACATCCGGCGTGTTTATCAGCGAAAACAGCGTTCAGCTTAGCTCATCCGACACCGACCTGGGATACAGCAAACCGAACGGCGGCACGTCGATTCTTGGCTTTACGCGAAACGCAGGCGATGCCGGCGTAGGTGGATCACGGCTGGAAGTCTCCGCCGATGGCGTGACACGCATCTATGGTTCAGGCATTCAAGCCGACCTGCTCACAAATGCAGGCTTCTCGTCTCATACGGTTAATGCACAGCAACATTTCCTGAACGTCACCACAGCCAACTCCACCACGGCCGCAGGCCCCGCGTTGAACCTGATCGACACCGGCGTCCAGGCCAAATTCAATGACGAAAACAGTCTATCTGTTGGAGATGGCACCATCAGCGCCCTGGCTGGGGGGCCGGCCGGCTCGGCAATGCGCCTCACGGCAGACGAAAGCAGCATTGGTACGGGCGGCAACAACATCACCATCAACGCTACCGGCGTCGTTTTAAGCTTCGGTGACTCGAAAGTGCGTATCGATGCAACCGGCTTCGCCCTTGGCGATGCCGTGACCGTTTTGAACCCCGGCCCACCAGGCTTAACTTTTGCGGGCATTCAAGGCGCAGTCTCTGATGTTGCCGCACTAAAAACCCAAATGGCGGCCAGACAACTCACCGACACCGCCCTTAACGACAAATTCAAAGTGGTTAAAAACACGACCAGCCGTTTAAATCGCATCCTCATGACAACACGCAACCGAGTCGACGCCATTACAGAGCAATTGAATGCCGAATAAAATGCCCATGCATGAAACCCTGCCCGGACTCAAAATAATCAAGCCGGGTCGCACCGAGCTGGTTCATCGTGTTTATAGCCCGGGGCCTGATCAATACGCCATGTCGTTCGGCGTACTGGTACCCTTCATTCTTCACGCGCCGGGCGCAGAACAAGAGATCGAATTCTCATCTATTTGGGAACATGCCGCAAAGATATTGCAGAAAGACGAAACGCTTGATGAAAGCTGGCCCAAACCAAAAGCCGAATTTCTCGCCGCCGGCTGCTGTTACCCGCCCGCCGGCACCACACAACAGCCCGTCTCGGCCCGCATTTCAATTGGGGCCCTGAATAAAAGGCTGGCCGTTTTTGGTCCCCGCCAACTCAACGCCACCGGTGGCATCTCAGCCCCCGCCCTCTTCGATCGCATGCCAGTTACCCTGGCCAATGCATTTGGCGGTGAGGGTTACGACACCAACCCAAATGGCAAAGGTTATAGCAACAAGGGGGGCATTACCGAGTTGCCCAATATTGAATTACCCGACCACCTCATGCTGTCGGCGAACGACAAACCACCGCCTGCAGGATTCGGCCCGCTGCCCAGTGCTTACCCCCAACGCGCGCGCTACCTTGGCAAACAAGACGAGCACTGGCGTAACACGCGCTGGCCGCACCTTCCTATCGACACCGATGCGCGCTACTTTATGGCCGCATCGCAAGACCAGCACCTTGACGGTTTTTGGGCGGGAGGTGAAGCAATTGAAATCCAGAATATGCATCCGGAGCATGCCATATTGCAGGGTCGATTGCCCCGCAGCCGGCCGCGCTTCTTCGTGCACCAGTCCGACCCAGATAGCAGTGCACAATTCCGCGAACTGAAAGTGCATGTCGATACGGTCTGGCTATTACCTGAAGAGCGGCTGGGTGTTTTAACGTTTCGCGCCAGTATCGCTGTGTCCGACCCCGATGGGCGCGATATCAACGCGTTTTATGCAGAGTTTGAAGATCCCGGCGAACTCCCTTTGCCAGTCGACCTGTATTTGAACAACTGCCTGAAAGGTATGGCACCCGAGGTATTCAAAGACGTCCCCGACGTCACTTCCCCGGAATTTAAAGCTTCGCTTGAGTCAACCTCCAGCGAGGATTTGCTGCAAAAAGTTCGAGAACAACGCGATTACTTTCAAAGCTCTTTGACGAAGGCGGGTATTCGCGAAGATCAATTACTGGAGATGCTGGAAGCGAATCCGCAAACCCGCCAGTTCGCTCAGGCCATGACACAGCGCAGTAAATCTCTTACAGGCTTTTTTAACGAAATAGAAGGGTTGATAAAGGTCATCCAGGAAGAGGAAGGCACGGAGCCCGAAACCGCGACCGAAAAAACCGACCCCCAACCTGCCTTGAAAGAAGCCTTAACACCCTATCCCAGGCCTGCAGCCCACGCCCCTACAACTCCGCCGCAAGGCAATGAAACGGCTCCACTTCACGACGCCACGGCTGCCGCTCGCAACCGGCAACTCGTCGTCAGCGCACAGGCCAATGGATACCCTTGTGTCAATCTCGACCTGACACACGCCAACCTGGCCGGTCTGGATTTAAGCGGCATGGATTTCTCCGGTTCGGTGCTGGCGGGCGCAAATCTGGCAGGCGCAAAGTTACAAGGCGCGTGTTTAAACGGCGTGTTTGCAACCGGCACCCGCTTCGATGCAGCCGATTTGTCCGGCTGCCAACTGGTGAAAGCCAGCCTCGGGAAAAGCAGTTTCGTCGGCAGCACGTTGCGCGGCGCAAATCTTGACGGCAGCGACTGCACTGAAGCGAATTTTTCGGGCGCCGATCTTTCCAGCACCAGCCTGCAGTCCGCCACTCTTTCCCATGCGTGGTTGCAAGGCATTCGGGCCGAACGGCTGATTGCGACGGGAGCCCAACTGGACCAAGCCAACCTCGACAATGCCCAGTTGCCTGCTGCACTGCTTGAGGGTGCAAATCTTTCCGGCGCATCGGTTCAACGCATTAATCTGCAGGGTGCGATTGCGCGCAAAGCCAATTTTTCCCAAGCTAACCTGGCCGGCGCCAATCTGGCGCAGACTGACCTCAGTGGCAGTCAGGCAAGCCCGGGAACCTCATTTCAAAAAGCGATACTCGACGAGGCCACTCTTGAAGCGGCTGCATGGACAGGCGCCAACCTGAATGAAGCATCTATGCTGAATATCAAAGCGAGCAAAATTGATTTGTCCGACTGCATCGTCACCCATGCCAGGCTTGCAAAATCAGACCTGCGTTCCGCGTGCTTCGATCGCTCCGACCTGGAGCAGGCCGACCTTAGCGCATCGAACCTGATGCAGGCCTCGTTTATTCACGCAAACCTGCAAGCAGTGAATCTAGACAATAGCAATCTATACAACGCCACCTTTGTCGACACAAAAATCGCCGGCGCCCGCTTCAATAACGCCAATCTCGACAACACCGTGTTAGCGACCCCATAACCGCTTGAAGGTATCCTATATGGCTTCATCTCCTCAGTCTCTTATTGTTAACGGTGTTTTGGAAGACGCCGATTTGTCCGGTGCATCGTTGGCCGGAACCGGCTTTCAAACCATTAAATTTCGCAAAGTAAATTTTCGGGGAACCGACCTTTCCGGTGCCGACTTTTCCCAGGCGCAATTCGACGATTGCGACCTGAGCGGCGCCAACCTGAATGAGGCGCAATTTATCGGCGCCACAATTAACAACACGAACGCAACCGGCGCAAACCTCAGCAAAGCAAACCTAACCACTACATCAGTGATTAAATCCGACTTGAGCCAGGCCAACCTGGCCGAATCCGATTGTTCGGCCAGCCTGTTCGACAACTGCATTCTGGATAACACCGTCTTTGAAAAAGCCGATTTAAGTACTGCCCGAATGAATGTGTGCTCCCTGAGCGGAACGAGCTTCAAAGAAAGCGACTTAAGCCGCTGGATGGTGATGGAATCGGACTTGAGTGCCGTTGTGTTCGGAAAGAACAACTTGAGCCAGGCCATGCTCATGAACGCGAATTTGTCGGGCCAGCAGTTTCCCGAGTGCGACCTGACGCTGACACTCTTTGTTGAGGCTAACCTGCAAGGCGCCAACTTCTCGGGCGCCTCAATGTCGCAAACACAGTTTTCCATGTCGATAATGAAAGGGGCGAATCTCAGCAACATCAAAGCGGAAAACACCAGCTTTGCCGCCGCCGACCTCACGGCCGCCGACCTTACCGGCAGCGCTTTTGAAATTTGTGATTTCTCGCATGCCAAATTGGTACAGGCCCGTGCAGGCAACAGTTCCTGGCATGTCACACCCATGGTGGGTGTGCAAGCCCAGCAATCTATCTGGGATGGTGCGCAACTTGAACTGTGTGATTTTTCACATGCCTCTATAGACGAAGCCAGCTTTAGAAATGCCACCATCAAATTATGCAACCTGCATAAACTTTCGGAAGAAAAAACAATTTGGGACGGCGCCAACTTCAATGACACCTTCCGTACCGACCCAATCCGAGAGAAAGCAGAAAACTGGCAACCTCCTGCGTAACCCCTGGCCAACCGGAAAACAATCATGTCTGCAACCGTTCACCGCCTTAAGCCCACGCCGGAATCCTCGGCACACAGCCTGGGCACCGCAACCGTTACCGGAATATCGGGCGAACACTTTTTACTGAGTCATCCCGAGATCTTAAAGGCAAGGCTTGCAGCCAGTTGCCTTTTAACGCCGGAAGCGGGCGACATCGTACTGGTGTCGCATGCAGCCGGCCATAACTCCGGCTTCATCCTGGCCATTCTGCAACGCAATGATCCGGACAGTGGCAGTTTGAACTTGCCGGGTGGCGCACAACTTCACACAAATCAGGCCGGGGTCGAGCTGCAAACCCAAAACCTGTACCTGAACAGTGCGTCCCACCTCCAATTAAACAGCGGCACGCTCGATATCAATGCGGTAAGCTCAACCGTTAAGGTTAAGCACTGGCAAGGTTGGTTCGACACCTTTGAATCATGTGCGGTCAATGCCTCATTTACCGCAAAAACCTTTTCGTCGCAGGTCGGGCGGCTGATCCAGCGCCTTAAAGAAAGCTTCCGCAAAATCGACGGGCTGGACGAAACCCGTGCCGGTCGTGTTCGTGTTTCGGTCGACGATCACCACCACATTGAAGCGGGCCATGTTACCCACACGGCAAAAGGCTTTGTAAAGATAGACGGCCAGAAAATAGATTTGGGCTAGGAGAACATATGTTTGTTGCAACCATTCAAGCCGGGCAAGCCATGTGCATGCCCGATGTATGTAAAACCCCTGCCCCGCCCGGGCCGCCTATTCCTATTCCTTATGTGAACACGGCAATGACGACACTGGCCAACCCCACCAGCCTGAAAGTACTGGTCAGCGGCTGCCCCGCGCTTACCAAGGCTTCAAAAATATCAATGAGCATGGGAGACAACACCGGTGTTGAAGGCGGTGTTGTGTCGGGCTCAATGATGGGAGAATGTGAGTTCGTTACCGCCAGCTTCAAAGTTAAGTTCCAGGGGAACCCGGTTGTACGGCAAATGGACTCGGCAAAATCAAACAAAGGCAACACATTCGGGGCACTGCTGGAGCCCAGCCAGGTGAAGGTCAACGCAAACTAGGTTATTTCTTTTCAGACACGCGCACGGCCGGTGGCCCGGCCTTCTGCTTTTCATTTACGGGTCGTCCGTCGCTATTCAATTTAATGCGATCGCCCGGGTAGTAATCAAACAACGCACTACGCTTTTCCCCTTTGAACTGATACGTGACCCGATAAGGTTTCTCGGTGTACGTAACGCGCGTTGTCGGCACACAGGTAGTCTCCAGATAAAACTGCTGGTTCGCCAAGTACTGCCCTGGCTGCGGCTTTTGCAGCAACTCTTTCGGCGGGCTGTCGGGAAACAATAATTTCATTAAACCATCGCCCAGAATACCGCCAATCATCGACAACATAATGGTTAACGGCAGCTTGGTCGGCCAGAAATGCTGCGCCAGAACTCCACCCCCATAGGCGCCCGCAACCATGCCCGGGCCGGCGACCGCCCCCACCGCCACGCCGGCCAAAATGGTTGGGTAAAACCAAAGCTTCTCACTTTTGGGCCCGTAGTTTCGCGTGAACTTATACCCTACCGCACCACCCAACAAACCACCCAATATTGGCTGCCAATACTTGACAAGCCAGGATTGGCTTTCGTATTGTCTCTGGGCGCGTTCGCGGTCGCTGACAATAGTTTGCCAGCACACGTCCGTCTTTTCTGCTTTCTCTATCACTTCCTGGGTTACCGTCAGTACCGCTACGGTGTCTTCAGGTGGTGTCGACATATTGCGAAACAAACTTGCATTTGACGCATGGGCCGGCGGTTGAAAAACCGCCATGCCGATACCTAGAAATAGCGTTGGGAAAATGCGCCAGTGCAATGATTTTTTTGGAAAACCTGGCAAGGAAAAAGACGGCTGCGATGGGTCCATGGGCTATAATCCTGCTGGTTAGGGTAAGGTGTTGGTTCAATTTACATAGTGTATTTTTTTATTTCTTCAATTTGCAACTCTTAGGTCCTCATGCCAAGACGTCAATTACTGACACTCATGCTTGCCAGCCTTCTGATCATGACTCAGGGGTGTTCCAGCGTGAATTCGGCCATGGGGGGAAACACACAAAAAGAAGCCAAAGCTGAAGTAAGCTGGGACTACAAACGCGACGGCATCCAAATTGAACTTATGGCAAGCGCCGATATCAATGCTTATTTCAATCAGTCTCACACACTGGTGCTGGGCATTATGCAGTTGGAAGACTCCAAACCGTTTCTGAAATTACTGAGCGATAAAAAAACACTTGTCGACATGCTGGCCAGTGGAGACCCAGGAAAAGAGATTTTGCATATGGATCGCTACGTCGTCAGCCCGGACAAACGCACTATCTTGAATATAGACCGCGTTCAAAACGCAAAATTTATAGGCATCGTGGCCGGCTATTACGACTTCGATCCCACCCGGGCCGCCCGCCTGTTTCGCATACCGCTGAACATTCAAACCGAAGGGCTTGTTTCCACGACCTACAAAGCGGAGCCGGCTAATTTGGCGTTGCGGCTTTATCTGGGGCGTCAGCAAATAACAAACGCGCAAAGCCTTACGTTCGACCCCGACAAAAAACCCGATGTTGAAACCATTCCTCTGGAGCAAGGCAATCCAGAGATCAAGCTTGACGAAAAAACACTCCAACAAGCAGACGATGCAGCCGGCGCTGCGCGCAAACTAAGGCAATAAAGGAACGCTTCATGGACTTCAGGACCGGCACCTACTGGCATCAGGGATTGTTTCTTCAACCCCAGCATTTTCAACGGCAAGAACTGAATCAACACTTCCTGAAGAAACCACTTTATGAAATGGTCACGCCGCATTTCTGGGGCGCCGGGAAAATAGAATTTGCCCCTGAGTCACTTTCCGCCCGCTCTGTTGAAATTCGCAGCGCTCGCCTGGTTTTCCGTGACAACACCTATGTAGAGTATCCGGGCAACGCTATTATCGGGCCACGTTCTTTCGATAAAGTCTGGACCGACAGTGACCAGCCGCTGGATGTTTTTCTGGGATTGCGAAAGCTCTCTCAGAGTGCGCCGAACGTCACGCAGGTCGACTCATTCGATCAAGCCGCGTCGGCGCCAACGCGCTATGCTTCGCAAACAGACGGCGAGGCCATGCGCGATCTGTATACCGATGGCCCGGTCGCCACCGTGCCTGTCATGATGCATGTTGTGCGTATTTTCTTTGGCCCGGAAGTAGCATCACTCGACGATTACGATCTGATCCCAATCGGCAGCCTTGCGAGAGATAACGATGTGGTGAAACTCACCGCCGACAGCGTCCCCCCCTGCTATGCGCTAACGGGCTCTCATGTATTGCAGGATTTGCTGCGTGATATTCGCGACGACATGTCGGGCAGAATGCGGCAACTGGCAGAATATAAAGCGCCGCGCGACATTCAGCGCGAAGAGCTTGATCCGGAATATTTTATGCTGATGCAGTCGTTGCAATCACTGAACCGGGCGGTGCCGCAAATTGCACACTACACCGAAACCGCCCAGGTACACCCGTGGGAAGTGTATGGTTTTCTGCGCACCTGCGTTGGTGAAATGAGTACCTTCACCGATTCGTTCGACGCCGCCGGCCGACGGCGCGACAGCCAGGACGAAGGGCTACCCCCATACGACCATCTTAAGTTGTTTACTTGCTTCAGCACGGCGCGCCGCGTAATTAACCAGTTGCTTGCCGAGATCTCGGTAGGGCCGGAATTCCGTGTCACCCTGGAGCCCCATGAAGATTATTTGATCGCCAGTGTTCCGCGCGACTATTTCGCCGCCCGTAACCGTTTCTACCTAGTAACCCAAACCGCCTCAAAAAACGATTACTCCAGCGAAGACTTCCTGCGGCTTGCGCGTCTTGCCGCCCCGCAATCGCTACCGACCATGATTGATCACGCGCTACCAGGCATTGATCTCATAGAAGTGGCCACGCCCCCGCAAGGCCTGCCCAAACGCGCCAATGCGCGGTACTACCGTATCGAACAAATGAGTGCGGAATGGGAAACAGTTGAACAAACTGCGGAGCTTGGACTTTTCTGGTCCGATGCCCCGGCCGATCTGCATGTTCAGCTTATCGTGCTCCGAGGCTAAGATGAAACTGTGCGACTACTTCATTCCACTCACCGCGCTGGTAAAAAGTTTCGACACGACCGCCACCGATACGCCCGAAGCGCTGGCCGGGCAAATTGACAACCTGATTCAACAGGCGCAAAGCCAGGCACTGCAAGAGGGTGTCGAGCTGAACGCCTTTCAGGAGGCCCTGTTCCCTGTGCTGGCCTGGGCCGACGAACATATTTCCCGTCGTCACCAATGGGACTCGGAACACGCGTGGCAACGCCATCTTTTACAAAGACGCTATTTCAAAACCGGGTTGGCGGGCCGAGAGTTTTTTGAACGGCTCGAAAAACTTCCCCCGGGAGAGGCCGCTGTACGCGAGGTATACCTGCTTTGCCTTTGCCTGGGCTTCATGGGGCGTTACAGCATTTCGCCTAATTCCGCTGAGCTTGCCAATATTCGGGTGGAACAATACAAACTGCTGCAAAAGGCCGACGACCGTTATAAAGCCGCCGAGAAAACCGCTTTGTTTCCCAAAGCCTACACAATGGCCGGCAACACGCGGCCGGCAAAACAAAGAAAACCTGCGCTTACCAGGAAAATCTCATTGCGTCGCGCTCTCATATTTATCCTGCCCCCCATTATCGTGTTGGTCGTTGCCTTTATTCTGCATACTGAGCTGACCTACGCCGTTCAGAACTTCCGCGAGGCGGCCAACTTATGAGAACGCTGCTTTCCATCATTTTGTGGCTCATCGTTCTTATTGTGCTGGCCATCGTCAGTTGGGCCGTCATGCTTTATTTATCGTGGCCATACTGGGGTGGTCTGGCCATTTTCTTTGGTGTGCTGGGCATTTATTTCGGTATCCGGCTTTTGCGGCGACTGTGGTATTTGTCGCGATCGCGCGTCAAGCTGGCCGCCTCGGAAAACGCGGGCCGCAAAGCTGCCGACAAACCCAGCGCACTCAGCGAACTTACCAATAAATGGAAACAGGGTATCGCCACCCTGAAAAGCTCGTCGCTACGACGCTTTGGCAATCCCATCTACGCCCTGCCTTGGTTTATGGTTGTGGGGGAATCGGGTGTTGGAAAAACATCGGCCATCACACGCTCGCGCCTTAGCTCGCTGAACAAAAGCATTAATCAATTCGAACCCATTACCCAAACACTGAACTGCGATTGGTGGTTCTTCAACCGTGCCGTCGTCATCGACACCGCCGGACGCTATGTATCTCCCGATGGCACGCAAGAAGATCAGGCCGAATGGGAACGCATGCTGGAGCTGCTGGCCAAGTACCGCATGAAAGAAGGCCTGAACGGCTTGGTGCTGGCCATTGATGCAGAACAGCTCATGGCCAGCGAAGATGCGCTTGAGCGACGAGGCCACGCCATTCGCGAACGTATCGACCAACTGATTCGCTTATTCGACAAACGTTTCCCCATTTTTGTTCTGGTCACCAAATGCGATCAGATCTGTGGTTTTGAAGACTGGGCGCAGGTACTGCCGGCAGACGCACTGAACCAGGCCATGGGCTATACCGGCCCAATGGAAGAGGGTGACCTGGCCGAACAGAAATTCTTGAATCAAGCATTCGAGCATATTTCGGAACGCCTGAAACTGCTTAGACTCGACATGGCGGTGAAAGGGGTCGACCTTAGCCCCAACCTGCTTTTGTTTCCCAGTGAAATTGAACGTCTGCGCTCCGGACTTCAGCACTTCATGCAGGCGTGCGCCGGCAACAATCCCTACCTGGAACAGCCACTCATTCGCGGGCTATTCTTCAGTAGTGCCCGCCAAACCGGCACGCATATACCCAGTTCACTTGCGCACATCGTCAACACATCGAATACAGAAAAAACACCCAGCGACAAAGGGTTGTTCCTGCATGATTTCTTTGAGCGCGTCTTGCCGGCTGATCGTTGGTCATTCCTGCCCACCGTAATCGTGGATCGGTGGCGCCTGGTCACCCGCAACCTGGCCGTTGTGTTCTGGATTTCCATCTGCACGGCTATCCTTGCCTTCATTTTGCTTTCTTACTACCAAACACGCGCCAGCCTGATCGACATCAAAAACGTTTATCCAAAAAACGTTCTGTCTCAAACAGGCAGCGACGCCAGTCGACTGGAGGACCTGCACCGCATCTTGTCAGTAATCGATTTAATTCAAGACCGTGAAGAGGAGTGGCAAACACGTTGGCTGGAATTCAGCCCCGACATCACGCAACTTGAAGAAGACATCAAGAATACTTACGTTAAAGGCTACCAAAATTTTCTGGGTACATACGACCCTAACAGCTTCCTGTCGAATGAGGCATTGGCCGATCAGAACAACCCGCAGTATGCCGATGCCGTTCTGGCGCTGGTTCGCACCATGAATTTGTCGCAAGCCCGTATTCAAGGTGCCGACTATCAGCAATTGCTGGCCATGCCCCAGGTGCCCACCAATGTTATTCAGGAATTCCTTCCCGACCTCCCACCCAAAGTCATCGATGCAACCAACCAGATGCAGGTGGCATACACCGCCTGGACGCCAATCGACGATCCATTTCTGCGTCAGCGTCTGGCAAATAACCGACAGGTTCTCAACAAAATTCTGGTGCAATCTCCGCAACTGGAGTGGTTACTGCCTTGGGCGAATGCACTTCCCAACCTGCAGCCTGTTACGTTGCGAGAGTTCTGGCTGCCAGGCACACAAGGCCCGAACCGGGGCATGATTGAGCCCGCCCTAACCAAACAAGGTGAGCAACGCTTGCAAACATTCCTGGACGAACTGGGCCAGGCGGTAGACGACCCATCCGGGTTCAAAGTTCGGCGCGGTGCATTTGAAACCTGGTATTTGGCCGAGCGCTTCAACACTTGGCAAAGCTTCGCATGGGCCTTTAACAACGGCGAGCAATTGCTTGGCAATGAGCCGGCATGGCGCGAAATGCTGGGGCGCGTTGATACCAACGCCAGCCCCTATTACATGCTGTTCGACCGATTAAAAAGTGAATTTGCCGATGTACCTGCCGACAACTTGCCTGGCTGGTTACTGTTCGCACGTGAATTCAACGACATGCGACGCGCCGCTACCGCACCCGGCACTTTGGGCAAAGCGCAAGGCATGCTCAACACATTGAATAGTGTCGGCGAACGTGTCATTAAAGAATCAGTCTCCAATCAAACTTTTGCCCCCATGTCGGCATTTCCGCAATCGATTCAAGGCGTGCAGAACTTCTCTGCATATGCGCACGCCTTCGATCAAGTGGTATCGGATGCGCTGGGCGGTGAAGGCGCGGCGTATCAACTGGCGGCCAACTATTTCGCCTTCGGCGTTCAACCCGACGTGAAAGCATCAGCATTGCAGAATGTGCGCGACAATCTTGAGGCTTTCCGAAAAACATCGGGCTTTGACAAACCCGACGATCAGGTAATCTGGCATCTTGTAGGCGGCCCGCTGCAATTACTGACCCGCTACATTCTGGAGCAAGGTTCCTGCAGCGTACAAAACGACTGGGAAAAAGAAGTGCTGTGGAAAACCCAAATGGCAGTCAGCACGCAAGAGACGACTGAACAACTTTTTGGTGACAAAGGATCAGTCTGGACTTTCGCCGACAAATCGGCCAAACCTTTCTTGCAGCAACAAGCCAACGGCTTCACCACGGCAACTAAAAATGGCTACACCTTTCCGTTCGACCCTGGTTTCATTCCATTCCTGAATCAGTCGGTCAGCACGCAGGTAGAGTCTGTCGTCAAAAAGCAGTTGGCAGAAGCCTCTATCGGCAAAACCGCAAACTTGCTTATTACCTCTCTGCCCGTGGGCGTGAATCCCAGCGCCAAAGCCAAGCCCTACGCAGTGAATCTATCGATTCAATGCTCGCAGGAACAAATTACGCTGGATAACTTCAACATGGCGGTGACCAACAGCTTCGACTGGTCACCCGATCATTGTGGAGACGTCACGCTTCAAATACGTATCGACAATCTGTCTTTGAATCGCCGCTACCCCGGCCCCATGGGCATGGCCCGCTTTGTGGAAGAGTTCGTTGACGGCGAACGCATCTTTACGCCGGAAGACTTCCCCCAGGCAAAAGAACAACTGGATGCGCTGGACGTCAAAACCATTAACGTTCGATACGACCTGGTGGGCCAGGAGGCCTTATTGGAAATGGCCGCGCACCTGGACTACCTGGCCGAAACAGGCACACCGTCGCTTAGCGCGACGCCGTCCAAACTCAGCGTGAAAGTGCCGCAACGGGTTGGCCAATGCTGGATGGGCGATGTCATTGAAAAGCCCACCACCCCACTGCCGTTATTCATCAAAGAGCGCGCCCAACAAATTATCAACCAGCCACCACCACCGCCCGAACCCGCTCATATTCAAGCGCTGGCTGAAGCAGAAGAAGCGGCTAAAGCCAAAAGCCGGCCTGAAACGAAGCCCACCGCGCCGCAAGTAACACGTGAGCACCGCGTAAAAGAAGGTGAAACCCTATATTCATTGGCAAAAGAATTCGGTACAACCGTTGAGGCGTTGAAAGACCTGAACAACATCTCCGACACCAATCTGATTATTACCGGGACATTGCTCAAGCTTCCCGCGAACAGCAATACGCAACCGGCTTCGTCATCGCAAAACGCCGGTTATAAACAAACGGCACAATAAACACCAACGTCGCGCAAGCCTTACATAACTGCGGCGAAAATACATCTTATGGCTGCACCATGCCGGTGCAGCCATAAGGTTCATGTTGGAGTGCCTTTATTTATCAGGCTTTTATGGGAAACACTGATTGACAAGGTCTGTCACAGTCGGACAAAATCTTTTAGCTTTTCTCGGAACTTCTTACAACTTTATCCCGTCTTAAACAAAAACGGAATCAGTCAGGAGACTAAATTATGGCAGGCGAGGGATCCGTCGCTCCTAAAGAGCGTGTAAACATTACTTATAAACCGGCTACCGGAGACGCTCAAGTCGAAGTCGAGCTGCCCCTCAAACTCTTGATTCTAGGCGACTTCACGCAACGCGAAGACGATCGTAGCGTTGAAGACCGGGCACCGATCAATGTTGATAAAGACAACTACAACGACGTACTGAAAGCACAAAATCTGTCGTTGGATCTTTCGGTACCGAACCGGCTTGAACCAGGCTCGGAAGACAACCTGCCGGTTAACCTGAAATTCGAATCACTGGCCGACTTCCAGCCCGACAGCATCGTGGAAAAAGTCCCCGAACTACGCAATATCGTCGAGCTGCGAGGCGCGCTCAAGGCACTGAAAGGGCCATTGGGCAACATTCCCGACTTTCGCAAGAAGTTGCAAGCGCTGGTTCAAGATGACGAAACCCGCGCCCGCTTGCTGAAAGAACTCGGCATTGAAGACAAATAAACGTAAGGCAGGGGATACACAACATGAGTGAAGAACAAGCGAAACAAGACAATGCTGCCGCCCCTTCGGAAGGCGGCTCCCTTATCGATCAGCTACTGGAAACCACCAAGGTAAGGCCCGGCGACGAATCCTACGCCATCACCAAACAGGGCATTCAAACCTTTATTTCCTCCCTGCTTGATCCTTCCCGCACAACCGACCGCATCACGGCCTCACTGGCCGACGACATGATTGCCGAGCTCGACAAAAAGCTCTGCGCCCAGGTCGATGAAATTCTCCACCACGCCGACTTCCAGCGCCTCGAGTCCTCGTGGCGCTCACTGAAGTTCCTGATCGATCGCACCAACTTCCGCGAGAACATCAAGATTCAGATCATGAACGTCAACAAAGACGATCTGCTCAGCGATTTCGAAGACTCGCCGGAAGTCACCAAGTCGGGCCTGTACAAGAATTGCTATACCGCAGAATTCGGCCAGTTTGGCGGCCAGCCTTTCGGCGCCATTATTGCCAACTATGAATTCGGCCCCGGATCATCCGACGTGAAACTGTTGCAATACTGCGCCAGCGTTGCCTCCATGAGCCATGCCCCTTTCATCGCTGCCGCCGGCGCGCAGTTCTTCGGCCTCGAAGATTTCTCGAAACTGCCCGACCTGAAAGACCTGTCGTCTATCTTCGAAATGCCGCAATACACCAAATGGAACGGCTTTCGCGAAAGTGAAGACGCACGCAACGTGGGATTGGTACTGCCACACTTCCTGCTGCGTACGCCGTACGGTAACGACACCACCCCTTCAAAGAAATTCAACTACGAAGAAGATGTGTCGGCCGGCAGCGACGCTTTCTTATGGGGCAATGCGGCCTTTGCCTTTGCCTCACGCCTTACCGCCAGCTTTGCCGACTACCGCTGGTGCGCCAACATTATTGGCCCGCAAGGCGGCGGCACCGTAGGCGACTTGCCCATTTACAACTACGAAGCCATGGGCGAAATTCAAACCAAGATTCCTACCGAAGTGCTCATTTCGGAACGCCGGGAATTTGAATTGGCTGAGCAAGGCTTTATTGGTCTGGCCATGCGCAAGAACAGCGACAACGCGGCATTTTTCTCTGCCAACTCTTGCCAGAAGCCCAAATTCTTCGGGAATACAAAAGAAGGGAAAGAAGCCGAAACGAATTACAAACTGGGCACGCAGCTACCATACATTTTTGTGGTTAGCCGCCTTGCCCATTACATCAAGGTTTTGCAACGTGAAAACATCGGGACCTGGAAAGAGCGCGCCGACCTTGAAGGTGAACTCAACAACTGGATCCGGCAATACGTGGCAGACATGGATGCCCCTGGGCCTGAAGTACGCAGCCGTCGTCCTTTACGCACAGCACAAATCAGCGTGGAAGACGTTGAAGGTGACCCAGGCTGGTATCGCGTATCAATGCTGGTTCGCCCTCATTTCAAATATATGGGGGCATCGTTCACGCTGTCGTTGGTTGGCAAACTGGACAAAAAATAAAGTTGAAGCAAACTTGTATCAATCGCTCGTTCAACAGGCATAAAGGAGACCGAAAATGCCCATGCCAGGTTATCTGACACTTACTGGTCAGACGCAAGGAAAGATTGAAGGTAGTTGCACCATTCAAGGCCACGAGAACACCATTCTTGTACAGGCCGTCGACCACACAATTGAAATTCCCAAGTCGATCCAAACCGGCTTACCCACCGGCAAGCGCATTCATGGTCCGCTTACCATTACCAAGGAAATCGACAAATCGTCACCCAAGCTTTTTCAAGCCCTTACCTCGGGCGAGCAGCTTAACGACGCCAAACTTGAGTACTACCGCATTTCACCGCAAGGTAAAGAAGAGCTTTACTACACGGTTGAAATCAAGAACGCCATTATTACCTCGATGCACAAATTTGTTCCCATGTGCCTCGACCCGGCAAACAAGTCTATGGGGCATATGGAAGCCGTTTCCTTCACTTACGAAACCATCATTGAAACATTCACACCCGATGGTATCGAAGCCGAGGATTCCTGGAACCAACCTAAATCCTAAGGCCTTCAGAAAGCCGTTCGAACAGAGGGTGTTCGAACGGCTTTTTATTTTTAGGCCGGCTATAACCAATTCTCAGAATAAAACAGCCGCCACCGGAGCATAGGCGTTACGAGGCGGTCTTTCTTCCGTCAACACGCAGTTACTTATCCGGAACACCCCATGCAAATTGTCGAGTTCAAATCACTGGTCGACCGTCTTAACCCGACGTGTCGCGACGCGCTTGAAAATGCCGCAGGAATTTGTCTGAATCGCACCCATTACGAGATCACGATCGAGCACATGCTGGTTCGTCTTATCGAAGATTCGCGAACCGACGTTCATTTAATACTAAAACAAGCCGGCATCGACCCGGGTCGCGCACAACGCGCGCTGGAACAAGTGATTGAAAGCTTCAAAAGCGGCAACAGCGGTCGCCCTCAGTTCTCTGCTTTATTGCCCGACCTGTTCTCTGATGCATGGCTTATTGCCTCTGTCGATCTGTACGAAGGCACGATCCGTTCAGGTGCCTTATTCGCCGCCTTCGTTGCGCGGTCTTCGTTTTACGCCAGCGGCACCTACGCTGCGCTACTGACCGACCTCGATAAAAACAAAATCATCGAATTGTTAGGCCAGGTTGCAAGCGCGTCGAAAGAAAACGCGGAGGCTGTGGGAATGGGGGGCGGTCAAAGTGCCGGGGGAAGCACTGATGCAACCCGGTCCGGATCCGCCATTGAACGCTTTTGCGAAGACTTCACCACAAAAGCCGCGAACGGCAAAATAGACCCGGTTTTCGGTCGCGATGCCGAAATTCGCCAAATGGTCGACATCCTTGCCCGCCGCCGCAAGAACAACCCCATTTGTGTCGGTGACCCGGGTGTGGGGAAAACCGCCGTCATTGAAGGGCTGGCGTTACGTGTTACTGAAGGCGACGTCCCGGAAATCCTGCAAGGGGTCACCATTCTGGGACTGGATATGGGCGCACTGGAAGCCGGCGCCGGCGTTAAAGGGGAATTTGAAAACCGTTTGCGCGGCGTCATCAACGAAATCAAGGCCTCAACCAAACCCATCATTCTGTTTATCGACGAAGCCCACACCCTCATTGGTGCGGGCGGGTCGGCCGGCACCAGCGACGCAGCCAACCTGTTGAAACCGGCTCTGGCCCGGGGCGAGTTGCGCACCATTGCCGCAACCACCTGGAGCGAGTACAAAAAATATTTTGAAAAAGACGCCGCCCTTGCGCGCCGTTTCGAACTGGTCAAACTAGACGAGCCAACCGTCGACATGGCGGTACAAATTCTGCGCGGGCTGAAAGACCGCTACGAACAAGTTCATAAAGTACTGATTCGAGACGACGCACTGGTTGCAGCCGCTGAGCTGTCGAACCGATACATCACCGGGCGCCAACTTCCCGACAAGGCAATTGATTTGCTCGATACCGCGTGCGCGAGAATCAAAGTTAACCTATCTTCAAAGCCCGACTTCATTGAAGATCGCGAACGCCAGTTGCAAATGCTGGAACGCGAGAAAAACGGGTTGCTGCGCGACGTTGAGAACCACGTTGAAATCAATCCAGATCGACTAAAAGAAATCGACGATGAAATGGCGGCGGTTCAAAGTGAGCTCGATACTTTACAAGCTCGTTTCAATGAACAGTTTGAAGCCGCCCGCAAAGTGCTAGATCTGCGATTGCAGCGGGCAGGCACACTCACTTCGCCTAACGCGCCAACCGATTCCGCTCAAGCAGAACCAGGCGACGCAACTGAAAGCACACAAGAATCCATCAACCCGGATGGCGTCAACGACGATCTTGAGCAACAACTCATTGAAGCAGAGCAAAAGCTCACCCAACTCCAAGCCGATGAAAAACTGATCTTTGTCGACGTCTCTCCCGACACCATCGCCAAGGTTGTATCCGACCGAACCGGTGTGCCGCTAGGCAAAATGATGCGCGATCAGGCCACAGCAGCGCTTACATTGGAAAGCACTCTGGGCGAACGTATCAAAGGGCAGGATTACGCGCTGGAAACCATTTCCGAGGTGCTTAAATCGGCACGGTCGGGGCTGCAGGATCCCAATCAACCCATGGGGATTTTTCTGTTGGTCGGCCCTTCGGGTACGGGCAAAACGGAAACCGCTCTCTCGGTGGCCGACACGATGTTTGGGGGCGAGCACTCGCTGGTCAACATCAACATGTCGGAGTTTCAGGAAAAGCACACTGTCAGCCGGCTTATCGGGTCGCCACCCGGCTACGTGGGGTTCGGCGAAGGCGGCATTCTTACCGAAGCTGTGCGCCAGCGGCCCTACTCCGTTGTTTTGCTCGACGAAGTGGAGAAAGCCCACCTCGATGTGGTGAACCTCTTTTATCAGGTATTCGATAAAGGCGTGCTTTCCGACGGCGAGGGGCGCGAAATCAACTTCCGCAATACGGTTGTATTTTTAACCTCGAACCTGGCACTTGATGTCATTACCGAGCTCTGCGCAGGCGATGAGCCGCCGCCGATGTCTGCGGTTCAGGCGGCCATTCGACCGATTCTGTCTAACCATTTCAAGCCCGCGCTGCTGGCACGTATGACAGTGGTTCCGTTTGTGACGCTGAAAGACGACGCGCTTCGCGGCATTGTGAGCCTGAAACTAGGCAAATTGGCGGACCGCATGCAACGCAACAATAAAATCAAACTTGAAATCCCTGATGCCGTGGTTGACACCATTACCGCCCGTTGTACGGAAGTGGAAACCGGCGCGCGCAATATCGACTTCATTCTGCGGGGTAATATCATGCCCATGCTGTCCAACACGCTGCTTAAACATATGTCGGAAGCCAACGCACTTACAACGGCACGCCTGGAAGTAAATGAACAGGGCGAATTTACCGCCACGTTCTCCTGAGGAAATCATGACTGATAAATGCGCCTGGATTATTAACCTGGGGTCGAACGATGCGCCGGCCCAGGCCGCTGCCATGCAGTTGGCCCAATATGGGCTGACGCCCAAAGGGCAACGTTGGCCAACCGACAACGAAAACGCCTGGATGACCAGTGCGCAAGAAGCGGCCGAGGCAAATGCGGCGATTGTCATTTTGATTGGCTCCGCGCAAGAGTTGGGTAGCGAGAAAAACCGGCGTGATCTCGCCCTGTTCCGGCTGTCGTTGCAAACACTGCAACGCAAAGCAGTCAACGGTCTGGCGCTGGTCTCGGGTGAACCCCTTCCCGACAATACGCCGGAGCGGGCCGGGCTATTAACCGACTGGCTTACGCCGGCCGATGCCCGCTGGCCTGCCAAAGCGGTGGCTCGTGCTCACGCACCCGTTGCACCCAAATGGCCCGCACGCCTTGGGGTTTATGCACAAGAACGCTTGGGTGTGTGGCTGGAAGTCCATCCGGCGCCGAATGAAACGTCAAGCGGCGCATTAGTAGGTGTTTCCGGCAACGACGCCGGCATCAGTTTTCATGCCACAGGGCCGGCCGGTTCACTGCCCGAGCGCAGCGTTAACGAATACGAATTACAAGGCCTCAAGTTCGATATCGGCAGTCTTGCGTTTGAGGCGTGGGGCTTGCAAAACACCCTTGGGCCGGAACAAAGTTACTACGTGCGCATTGAAGGCAAACCCAACTATCTGGCTGTCGGCGCTTTACCTGAAGGGCAACTGGAAGAAGTTCACGTCATTTCATTGCTGTCATGAGTATTGATGTTACGCCGCTGCTGACACCGATTTCAGAAAGCGCTCCGGCGGGCGAAGAAGCGCGCGCTACCGAGAGCTATGAAGCCATTGCCGCTGAAATAGAGAAGATGACCAGCCTGTCCGGGGCTTCTCCGATCGACTGGGCGCTGATTGAACAGCAAGGCACAAACTTGCTAAGCAGCCAAACAAAAGACTTCATGCTGGCTGCCTGGGTGAGTGCCGCCTGGATGGAGCGCCATGGCTTGCAAGGGCTTCAGGCCGGACTCGAATTGCAAGCAGGCCTAATCGAGACATTTTGGGAAACCGCCTTTCCCCCGGTTAAGCGTCTAAGAGGACGACGCAATGCCTTGTCGTGGTGGACCGAGCGTGCATCCAGCTGGTTGGAGAACAACGAACTACCGGCTATTGATTCGGCCCTACATACAAAAATGGTGGATGCAGCGACTCGTATGGATGGCGCTTTAGCGGAGCGCGATCCGGATGCCCCTCCATTGCTCACCTTCGTTCAGCAAATAAAAAGGCTCGACGTCATACCCGAGGCGGGCACCGACGATAAGGCGAACGGCACGGCAACCGTTGAAACGAACCCGGCAGACAATACATCGTCAGGCAACGCGGGCAACACGGGCGCGGGCGCAGCCCCGGCAACCGCTTCTCAACATCCCGCCACCGCGCCGCCTGTTTCCACCCCCGCCCTGCCCGACCAGTTGTCAACGCTCGATGATATCGTGCACGCGTTGCACCCCATTGCAGACGCTTTGGGCCATATCAGTACCGCACTGATCAACATCGATCGTTTCCAACCTCTCATTATCGAAATCAATCGCTTTGCCGCACGTGCCGCTTTGTTGTCGGCACCGCCTGCGGTAAGTGGCGCCACCTCTTTAAATCCACCGCCCGCCCCCATCATGGACGCTTTTCAAACCATATGCGGCGCAGGCAATGCCGATGGCATAATCGAATTTTGTGAGTCGCGCATTCTAACCTTCCCGTTCTGGCTCGACCTGGATTACCAATCGGCCCGGGGCTATGAAATGATGGGCGAACAAGGCGCCCGGATGCGACAGGCTGTCATCAAGAACACGCTCACCTTCACCGAGCGGCTGCCTGAACTGGAACACCTGACGTTTTCCGACGGTACACCTTTCGCAAGCAATGACACGCAGCAGTGGCTCCGCGACTGTCGTGCGCTTAATAGCGGCGCGGCGGCGACCGACCCATTCGAAAAAACACAGCAAGAGGCGCGCGCTGCCACAAACAACGGGCAACACGACCAGGCGATGCAGCTTTATCAAGATCTGCTTCAGTCAACCTTTAGCGGACGCGACCAGTTCCGCGCCCGTATTGCCCTGTTGGATTTGTTCATGAGTGCAAACGGCAGCGCCGACCCCATGCCGTTAGCCCAACCCATTTTCCAAGATTGCAAAACGATGAACTTATTTCAGTGGGAGCCAATACTTGCGGGCAATGCTTTGCAAACCGTTTTAAAAGCCTGCAAACAAGCGTTGTCAAACCCCGCTGTGTTCGATGACACGCCGCGGCGCGAAAACTACCAGCGACTGCAACAAGAGACTTTGCAGCAACTTGCCCGCATCGACTTTCCCGCAGCGAGCCGTTTTTCGCGATAGCGTTAAACAGCCAATTACTTTTTTGACCTTACGTTTTCATTAATCTTTTTTATAGACATTAGGAGTACACGCAACATGCCGATGCCAGGCTACCTGACGCTCAGTGGTCAGACTCAAGGAAAAATTGAAGGTGGTTGTACGATTAAAGGCCACGAAGGAACCATTCTGGTTCAGGGGGTCGACCACACCATTGAAATCCCCAAATCCATTCAAACCGGCCTTCCCACCGGGCGCCGTATTCATGGGCCGTTAACCATTACGAAAGAAATTGACAAGGCTTCTCCCAAACTATTTCAGGCTTTGACATCGGGCGAGCAACTTACCGATGCCAAGCTTGAGTACTACCGCATTTCACCGCAGGGCAAAGAAGAGCTTTATTACACCGTTGAAATCAAAAACGCGGTCATCACGTCGATGCATAAGTATGTGCCCAATTGCCTGGACCCAGTCAACAAAAGCATGGGGCACATGGAAGACGTCTCCTTTACGTATGAAACCATCATCGAAACCTTCACACCGAACGGTATCGAAGCACAAGACTCCTGGAATACGCCCAAGTCGTAACCTTAATACCAAGGGCGTTATCAAGGAAAACACGTAGTTGACGCCCTCTCATACCTGCGTTAATCTAAATCGTCAGTTAACCGTACTATTTGTTGCAGTTATCAGTACTATTTAAGCAAATTATTATAGAAGTAACTGCCTGCCCGTCGCGGTAGGCAGAGGAGACTCTTAGATGCAGGAAAAACAGCAGGATCCCGCTGTCCGGCAGTTCGACGCCATTGTTGTCGGAGCCGGGTTCGGCGGCGTATACGCCGTCTATAAGTTCCGCCAAATGGGCATGTCGGTACGTGTCCTGGAAGCGGGCGACGGTGTTGGAGGAACGTGGTATCACAATCGCTATCCCGGCGCCCGATGCGATATTGAATCGCTTGATTATTCCTTTTCGTTCTCAAACGAGCTGCAACAGGAATGGAACTGGTCGGAACGCTACGCAAGCCAACCTGAAATCCTGGCGTATATCAACCATGTCGTGGACCGCTTCGACCTGGCAAAAGATATACAGTTGAATACCCGCGTCACTGGGGCCACATTCAACGAAGAGTCGAACCGCTGGCTTATTACAACCGAGCAAGGCGAAACGTTCTCAGCCAAGTATGCAGTGATGGCAACCGGTGTTTTATCGGTGCACCAGGTTCCCAATATGAAAGGCCTGGAAACCTTTGAGAAGCAATGGTTCCATACAGGCGATTGGCCAAAAGAAGGTGTGGATGTCAGTGGAAAACGGGTAGGCGTCATTGGGACTGGCTCGTCTGCGACTCAGCTTATTCCCATTGTTGCGCAAGACGCGCAACATTTATATGTATTCCAGCGCACACCCAACTACACCATGCCGGCGCAAAACCACCCCATGAAGCCGGATGTGGAAAAAGAATGGAAAGCCACCTACCCTGAACGCCGCAAGTTTGCGCGCCAGTCGGGCTTCGGCCACAACCAGGTCAGCAACCACCAATCGGGTAAAGAGGTTAGCAACGAAGAACGCCGGGCCGAACTGGAACGACGCTGGGACCTGGGTGGCCTTTACATGATGCGCGCCTTCAAGGATATTCTGACCGACCCCGAAGTGAATCATGAGGCGGCGGAGTTTGTGCGCAACAAAATCCGCAGTATTGTGAAAGATCCGGAAACGGCGGAAGCACTATGCCCCCCTGGAGAGCTTTACATCGGCACAAAACGTTTATGTTCAGGAACGCAATACTACGAAACGTTTAACCGCGACAACGTGTCGCTGGTTAATGTGCGCAAGAACGCCATCGACCGCATCACCCCGAAAGGCGTATTGCTGCAAGACGGCACGGAGTACGAACTGGATATGATTATTTTTGCCACCGGCTTCGACGCCATGACCGGCGCGATGAATCGTATCAATCCGGTGGGACGTAACGGCCGCCGGCTTAAAGACGAGTGGGCGGCGGGCCCGCGCACTTACCTGGGCATGACCGTGAACGGTTTTCCCAATATGTTCATCATCGCAGGCCCCGGCAGCCCGTCCGTGTTCAGCAATATGGTGACATCCATTGAACAACATGTGGAATGGGTAACCGATTGCGCAAAATATATGGAGGCCCATAATATCGCCACTATTGAAGCCTCTGTCAAGGCTCAGGACACCTGGACGGAGCATGTAACTGAAGCCGCCAACCGAACACTTTACGCCCACTCAAAAGACACGTGGTTTTATGGTTCGAACACGCCCGGCAAACCCGTTGTGTTCATGCCTTATGTTGGCGGGGTTGGCAATTACTACCAACGTATTTTGAAAGTCGCGGAAGACGGCTACCAAGGTTACACACTCAGTCCGGCAACACAATCTTCCAACAAAGTAGCTTAGGCATCGTGCCATCGGGTTATCGCAACGATGGCGATAACCCTTTTATAACCAAATCAGGATGAGACAATGAAGACAAAGCTTTTATCTAAACTGCTGTTAAGCGCCTGCCTGGCAGCGCCCATGGCCATGACCGCACACGCGGCGGAAGAAACCTACGAAATGCGGGTTGGCAATATTACGTCAAATGACGCGCAAGAGCGCAGCGGCCAGATTTTTATCGACCTGGTCGAGAAAAAATCGGGCGGCAAAATCAAAGGCAAGCTTTATTCAGGTGGTTCGCTGGGCAGTAACGACGAAGTGATGCGCGGCCTGCGACTGGGCTCCATTCAAGGCAACATCAACCCCAGCGGTTACCTGAGCCAGTTTGTGGCCCAGGCCGGTGTACTGACGCTGCCTTGGCTTTTCCCCGGCAAGAATGCGGAAGAGCAAATCGAAAACATCACCAATATCATGGAAGGCCAGGCCGGCGACAAGATCAAGAAACTTGCCGACGAGCGCGGCTTCCACGTAGTGTCGCTGTTCGGGCTGGGACCCAACCAGATCTATCTGCGCGATTACGACAAGAGCAAAAGCGTGATGGAAAATCTGCAGGATAAGCGGATTCGTACCATTGGTGGCCAAGAGCACACCCAAACCGTCAATGATTGGGGTGCACGCGCCATTCATATGTCCTTGCCCGAGGTCTACACCTCAATTCAGCAAGGCGTGCTCGACGGCTTCGACTTACCCGCCGCCGTAACAGTGCGGTTGAAATATCATGAGCAAGCACCTAACGTCCTGCTAACCAACCACATCGTGCTTACGCAATACATTGCGGTTAGTAAAGCCTGGTACGACTCTTTACCCGACGACCTGAAGAAAGCGGTTGATGAAGCCGGCAAAGAAACCGAGGCACTGGGAACTCAGGAGTACGTTGACGAGCAAAATGAAGCGCTTAACCTGTTGGCTTCAAATGACAAGTTCACCGTTATCGAGTTAACTGACGCCGACCGCGCCGCCCTTCAAAAACTGAACAAAGAAGGTGTGTGGGCCGAGGTGGCGAAGAACCCCGCCAAAGCGGAAATGCTCAAACTGCTTGAAGAAGATATCAAGAAACTGGCCAAGTAACGTTTTGGCATGATAGCGCCCCCTCTCCTGATCAGGTTTGGGGGCGTTCTTGACTCGCGCGCACCGGCGAGCGACATTATTGAACCCACTTCTTCATTTCGGACATTATCGTGACCCCATCCGACAACTCGGCACCGCCGTCATCACCTGGCCTGTTCTCGCGCATCGACCGCGCATGCTTTGCCGTGCTTAAGTTTCTGGCCGGCCTAAGTTTCTTGCTGATGATTTTTTCCGTCTTTATCTCCGTTGCGTTGCGTGAGGTTGGGCTCATGCCCTATCCATGGGTTGAAGAAGTTTCGCGCTACCTGGTTGTATGGTCGGTTTTTCTAAGCGCCGCGGTTCTGGCCCGTCGCAACGAACATATCAGCATCGATGTCTTCTACGCGCATGTGTCCCGCCCCGTCCGCAAACTCATCAACATCGCTTCCGCACTATTGGGCGTTGTCCTTATCGGTTACTTCGCCTACATGGGCTGGGGTTTTTCATATACGGCATATCGCTTTAACGATATGAGCCTGAGCGGCTACATACCCGTTTGGCTGGCCTACGCAGCCATTCCTGTGGGCTTGGGGTTGACCGCGCTTGCCTATCTGTTGTGGGGGGTCGATATTCTCGGCAATCGTACAAACGAACCCGATTCCGCCACCGACATTATCAACATACAACAAGGCATTCAAAAATGATCTCCGTCGGCGCCACCCTTCTTGTTATCCTGCTGCTGATATTGGGCTTTCCTTTGTGGCTGGTTTTTCTGTCTGCAGGCTTTGCCCTGTTAACGTTAACGGGCGCAGGCATTCCACCCGACATGCTGGCTTCACGCATGTTCAGCAGCCTGAATGTCTATGCGTTACTGGCCGTGCCGGGTTTTATTTTTGCTGCCGAACTGATGGTGCGAGGCGGCATGTCGAACCGGCTCATTAACTGGGTAACCGTTTTGCTCGGCCGCGTTCCCGGGGGCGTACCCGTCACGACGATTGTAGCGAGCGAAGTTTTCGGGGCGATATCGGGTTCAAGCACCGCGACGGTGGCAGGGATCGGCAAGGTACTTTATCCAGGCTTAAGGCAAAGCGGTTACGGCGAGCGTTTTTCGCTGGGTCTGATTACCTCAATGGGCGCGATTGCAGTCATTGTGCCGCCCAGCATTACCATGATTCTTTACGGAGCGGTCGCCTCCGTTTCGGTGGGCGACTTGTTTCTTGCGGGTATTGGCCCAGCCATATTAATCGGCATCCTGATTACGTTGTACTGCATCTGGTATGCCCTTCACCACTCCATCACAGCGGAAGCCAGCAAATGGGACGCCGCAGCCGTTTGGCGGGAAACCAAAAGTGCAGCCTGGACGCTGGGCGCACCCGTTATCATCTTTGGCGGCATCTATTCCGGATTTTTCACTCCCACGGAAGCCTCAATGGTGTTAAGCGTCTATGCATTAATCGTTACCACCTGCATTTATCGCGACTTATCGTTCAAAGGCGTCTGGGACGTGGCTGTTGAAGCTGCGCTGCTTACCGGAAAAATCTTCACTATTGTCGCCGCCGCGTCGGTCTTTTCGGTGGTTCTCGTCATTGAAAACATCCCCGACACCATGGTTGGAGCGCTCACCGGCTGGAACATGAGCCCATTCATGATTTTGCTCATGCTCAACCTGATTCTGCTGATCGCCGGCATGTTCATGGATCCCAACTCGGCCATTGTGGTGCTGGTTCCTTTGCTGCTGCCCATTGCCGTTGCCGCCGGAATAGACATGATTCATTTCGGCATCATCATGACGGTTAACCTGGCCATTGGCATGTTTACCCCACCGTTTGGGTTGAATCTGTTTGTCAGTACCAGCATATTCAATGTCTCGGTAGGAAAAGTAGTACGTGGCGTTATTCCTTTTATTTTGGTTTACCTGGTTTCATTACTTGTCATTTCCTACGTACCCGAGATTTCATTATGGATTCCGAATGTCCTGAAATAATGTGATAGCAGTCAACCCACTTTGAAACAGGTGCTTATGCACCTGTTTTTTTTTGTCGGAACAGCTTGACGCAAGGAGTATTCATATTTAATATTCGACTCATTAGTCGATTTATTGTTTAGATCGAACCTAACAGGATTGAATATGAAAGTCCAAGAGAAGTGGATCCAGGCATTCGAAACCGTTTTCCGCAAATGCAAAGTCGAGCCAGGCGAAATCGTTCGCTTGCTGTGCGAAACGGAAAGCCGATGCATTAACGTACAACTGGCTGAGCTTGCACTGGCGCGCATGGGTGCGGTTCCCGTACAAATCACAGTACCCTCTTTGCCCGTTACCACACCCGTACCCGTTCGCTCCACAGGCGCCTCGCATGTCGTTCAAAACATGCCGCCGGTAATCAACGCGCTATCGGGGCAAGGGTTGGTTGTCGATCTAACGGTGGAGGGCTTACTGCATTCACCTGAGTTACCCCATATTCTTGAATCCGGCGCACGTGTACTAATGGTCAGCAACGAGCATCCGGAAATACTCGAACGCCTCACCACCACGCTGGACCTGACCAAACCCGTTAAAAACGGCGTACGCATGCTGGCGAAAAGCAAATACATGCGTGTGTCTTCGGCTGCCGGAACGGCGCTCGACATCAACCTGGAGGGCGCCAAAGTCGGCGGCGTATGGGGCGGCGCCGACCGTCCTGGTCTTGTCCAGCATTGGCCGGGCGGCCTTTGCCTTGCATTTCCGTCCAGTGGGTCGGTAAATGGAAAGCTGGTACTGAACATCGGCGACGTTAACCTTACTTTCAAACGTTACCTGGAGACGCCGGTTACCCTGCATATAGAAAACGATTACATCACCCGCATTGAAGGCACCGGTCTTGATGCCGAACTGATGCGCAGTTACATGCAGGCCTGGCAAGACCGCGATGCCTACGCAGTAAGCCACGTAGGTTGGGGAATGAACCCACAGGCACGCTGGGATGCCCTGCAGATGTTCGACAAAAACGATACCAATGGCACCGAACTGCGCGCGTTCGCGGGCAACTTCTTGTATTCAACCGGCGCAAATGATGTGGCGGGGCGACACACACTGGGTCATTTCGACCTTCCCATGCGCAATTGCACCGTTGAACTGGACGGCGTAGTGATTGTTGATGAAGGCAAGCTATGCGACGTCTTCCAGTAAATACCTTGCCTACCTGGCTGGCATCGGGCCACAATCGAACGCCATTAATCCTGCTTCACGGCATGGGGTCCACTGCCAGTGTCTGGCTGCCGCAATTAGATGCATTTGGCCCATCGCGCCAGGTTATTGCCTGGACAATGCCCGGCTATGGCCAGTCGCCCATATTGCCCGCTTTAAGCTGGAGCAACCTGGCGGCTGCGCTGGCCAACATGCTGGACACTTTAAGCATCAGTAAGGCACACATTCTGGGCCATTCAATCGGCGGCATGGTGGCACAAGAGTTCTATCATCATTTCCCCTGCCGCGTAGCCAGCCTGATACTCTCATCAACCAGCGCAGGTTTCGGCAGCGCCGACCCGGAATGGAAAGAGACATTTCTTCGTCAACGCACCGAGCCTTTGTCGCAATTCGACAGCTTTTCCCAAGCCGCGCCGGTACTGCTCGACCAATTTCTGGGGCCAAGAACATCACCCGCGATGCGCAACCTTGCAACATTATCGGCACGTGCTATCGAACGTGAACGTTATATCGATTACATGCGGCTGCTGGTCACGTTCGACCGCAAAACAGAACTGGGCAACATCACGGTTCCCACACTGCTGCTGGCCGGAGAACTGGACGACCAGGCGCCTCCTAAAGGCATGCAGCGCATGGCCGATCGACTGCCCAACGCGCGCCTGCACCCATTCCAACAAACCAGGCACATGGCCAATCTCGAGTCGCCCGACGCATTCAACCGTGTCGTGACCGATTTTCTGACCTCTATATGTACCTCAACATGCCGCAACGCGGCATAAGCAAAACACGCAACAGGATCCCTTTATGGACAGCAGCTACCTGAATGAATACGCCCACTCCGCCGACAGCAATGCCCTGTTCAACGGCGCCCCGCTTACCGAGCAGCAAAAAGAACTGATCGCCAAAGTAGATGAGTACGGCGTGAAATGGGCGGAACGCGCATTCAAACACGACCTTGAAGCCAGCTTCCCTACCGAGAATTACAACGACCTGAAAAACATGGGGTTCCTGGCCCTGTGCGTGCCCAAACGCCTGGGGGGACTGGGTGCCGACTACCGAACATATGCTTTGGTGGCGACGCGCATTTCATACTATTGCGCCAGCACGGCCAACACGTTCAACATGCATAATGCCAATTCGCTTTGGACCGCCGACATGGTGGATGCACTGGAACTCACATCCGAACAACGTGAAAGCCACGAGCACAATCGCACCATTCACTACAACAACATGCTCGAAGGCAAAATCTATTCACAACCTTTTTCGGAAGGCAGTGGGGCCGCGGCAGGCAAACACCCCTTCGGCACCATCACCACACGTTCAGGCGACGGCTGGATCATTAACGGCAAGAAGATTTTTGCATCGTTATCCGGCTCTGCAGACTACTACGGCGTGCTCTGTACTGAAGATATTCCTGGCGCCACGTTAGCCGACACCATGTTCATGGCCATTCCGGCCGATGCGCCCGGCGTATCGGTGGTGGGCGACTGGGACCCAATGGGCATGCGCGGAACCGTATCCCGTACCTTGATTTTCAAAGATGTGTTTGTGCCCGATACCGCACAACTGATGCCGCGCGGCGTATACATAAAAGCGGCCTCAAAATATCCGCATATGTTCATGACGCTCACCCCCACTTACATGGGGCTCGCTCAGGCAGCGTACGATTTCGCCGTTGCCTATTTGCGTGGTGAAGTCGCCGGCGTTAACGTTAAACGGCGCATGTACCCCACCAAACAATACAGCATCGCCGAAATGTACATTAAGCTGCAACAGGCGTGGGCTTTGTTCCACCGGGCCACCTCGGAATTCAAGCGCAGCCCCTCGCGTGAAGAACGCATGCGCGCCTACGCGTGTCAGTATACTGTTATGGAATATTGTGCTGAAATTTGCTCAGCGGCAGTGCGCGTATGCGGCGGTCAAGCCATGCTTAAAACCTTTCCGCTGGAACGCATGTATCGCGACAGCCGCTGCGGCGCGCTCATGCTGCCCTGGACATCTGAAATCTGCATCGACCGCCTGGGCCGAGGCCTGCTCTACAAGGAGGGTGAACGTGATGATTGAAGCCAAACCGGAGTTGCGTCACGCATTCGGGCGATTCGCTACCGGTATCGCCGTTGTCACTACACTGAATGAAGAGAACGAACCCTACGGGCTCACCATCAACTCGTTCGCTAGCGTCTCCATGGCTCCTCCCATGATTAGCTGGAATGTCATACGCGGCTCCACGGCACATAACACCATTTGCCAGACAAAGCGTTTTGTTATCAACATTCTGGCGAAAGAGCAACGCCATATTGCCCAGCAAATGACCGGCCCCATCGAGCACCGCTTTCATTGTTTGGCCTGTGAATGGTCCGACAGCGGCCTGCCGGTTATCCCCGGTGCCCTGGCCACATTCGTGTGCTCCACTCACGCCTTGGTCGAGGCGGGTGATCACGACATTGTGCTAGGTATTGTGAACGACTTTTCCCATCGCGACGGCGCCCCCCTCGTGTACTGGAAAGGGGAGTATGCTAGCGCCATGCACGATTCCGTATAAGACTTTATATTTAAAGTGTTGTTGTAAAACCTGATAACGTTATCCAAAACAAGGAGACACTCCATGCAACTGCGTTCCAAACTTCTGGCTTTGGCAGCCGGGCTTGCTTTCGCCGCCTCTGCCCAGGCCGACATCAAAATCGGTGTTATTTCGTCGGCAACCGGGCCGGTTTCATTAATTGGTATTCCGCAAAAGAACACGGTCGCTTTAATGCCAACCGAAATTGCGGGCGAAAAAGTGGAGTACATCACATTCGACGACGCCAGTGACCCCAGCAATACCGTCACACTCATCAAAAAACTGATTTCGGAAGAAAACATTGACGCGTTGGTAGGCCCCTCAAGCTCACCCAACGCAATGGCGATTCTCGACTTCATCGCCGAAGCAAAAGTTCCCACCCTGGCGCCGGTAGGCACCATTGCAATTGTGCTTCCCATGGATGACAAACGACGCTGGGTTTTCAAGACCACCCAGAACGACGGCCTGGTTGCCGACAAGCTCTTCAAGCACATGAAGGAAACAGGCAAGAAAACCGTTGGCTTCATTGGTACCGGCGATACTTTCGGGGAGACCTGGTACAAAGTTGCACAAGACTACGCCAAGAAATATGGCATCGAAATTGTCGCCAACGAACGCTTCAAGCGCCCCGACACATCGGTAACCGGCCAGGCTCTGAAAGTGCTATCGGCCAAACCCGATGCCGTACTTATTGCTGCGCCCGGCGGCCCGGCCGTATTACCGCAGGCCACACTCACCGACATGGGCTACAAGGGTACTTTCTATCAAACTCACGGCGCGGCCTTGAAAGAGTTCATTAAGCTTGGGGGTAAAAAAGTTGAGGGTACGATTCTGGGTGGCAGCCTGATGCTGGCACCTGAAGACGCCCCCGACAGCAACCCCGCCAAGAAGGTCGCGCTTGAGTACATCAACGCATACAAAGACAAATACGGTGAAGTCCCGGCAACCTTCGGTGGCAACATGTACGATGCCGGCTTGCTGCTCGAACGAGCCGTTCCCGCTGCGTTGAAGAAAGGCGAACCAGGCACTGAGGCATTCCGCGTTGCCTTGCGCGACGAGCTGGAAAAAGTCAAAGACCTGGCCGGCACTCAAGGTGTTTACAACATGACACCGGAAGACCACAGCGGCTTTGACGAGCGTGGCGTTGAGCTGCTTACCATTGAGAACGGCGAGTTCAAACTGGTTAAGTAAGTACCAAGCCTCCATCCGTTTTCTGCAGTTTCGGATCCGGCCACGTCAGGCCGGATCCCCCCTCCCAAGCCAACACCATGACTTACGCATCCAAGCTATTTGCGCTTCTATGCAATGCATACGGCGCGCCTCCACACATCCAAACAGTGGCTCTGCCCGCGGCGGCGCCATTGGGTGAAAACGACGTGCGTCTGCAAGTGCATTATGCAGCGTTCAATTTCACCGATCACCTTTTGATTCAGGGTCGCTACCAAGACAAACCCAACCTCCCCTTTATCCCGGGACTTGATGCCGCAGGAGTGGTGCTGGAAGCCGGTGCAAACGTAACGCAATTCAAACCCGGCGATCAGGTCGTTTCAAGCGGCGTGGTTGGGGCCTGGGCATCGCAGCTGACCGCCCCGGCCCATCGATTGGTTCACATACCGCCCGGGTTAAGCCAGGCACATGCCGTGGCCTCGATCAATTCACATTTAACTGCGTATCACGGCCTGGTCGACCGTGCCCAATTGAAAGCGGGTGAGCGCGTATTAGTGTTGGGAGCGAACGGAGCGGTAGGCAAAGCCTGTATTCAAATTGCAGAACATTTCGGCGCCCGCGTCGCGACCGTTGAACGCCACGACACAAACCAATTGGTAATCAAAGACAACACCCTCCCTGCTGCGACCACAATAATCGATAAAACAGCGTTGAAAGCGGGAATCCGAACGGTGCTGGGTCGCCACGGTGCCGACATCGTCGTCGACCCCCTTGGTGATTTCTATACCGAAGCGGCGGTGCGCAACCTGGCCTGGCGCGGCCGACTGTTGGTTGTGGGCTTTGCCGCCGGCGACATACCAAAAATTTCAACCAACTTATTGCTGCTTAAAGGTGCATCTTTGGCAGGCGTTTATTGTGGCGGCCTGCTCTTTCAAGAGACACCATCGTTCACCCGCCAAATGACCGACATGTTTCAGTTAATGGCAAACGGCGTGTTAACGCCATTGCCCTATGAAAGCATGCCGGCACACGACTTCAACCCGATATGGTCCCGCTTTTCCCGCGCCGAAAAGGGCAGCAAAATACTCCTTAACTTTCAAACCGAAACGGGCTACACAAATGAGCAGTGAAGAGTTAGACACGCTGAATGCAATTCAGAATCAACGCCCTCATGCCCCCTTCCGAAAGCTTGAGTTCGCCCCGGTTAATATCGCACTGACCGCTCGCAAAGACGGCGCCCAGCTACTGATCAACCGGCAGCCCCTGGCCCCCCTGCCGGTTCAGCAGATTGGAGAGTATTTGCGCTTGCACGCCCGGAACCGACCTGAGCAGGTCTTTCTGGCGGAGCCGGCAGCCGACGAGGGCAATTGGCACACATTAAGCTACGCGCAAGCGCTGGATAAAGTGAATGCGTTATCGCAATGGTTATTGAATCAGTCTTTGCCCGCTGAACAGCCGGTTTTTATCTTAAGCGAAAACAGTATTAATCAGGCGCTCTTGCAGTTTGCCGCCATGCAGGTCGGCATCCCGGTCATGCCTTTGTCGGCCGCTTACAGCTTAATGTCGAAAACCTGCGGCAAAATTGCCGACCTCACACAACGCTTTGTACCCGCACTTATTTACGCCGAAGAGGGTGAGCGTTTTCAAACGGCTATTCAGGTCGCGCAAAAGCACGCGCCTCACGCCAAAGTATTGTGCCATCGCCCCGGCCCAATTACCCATGCCGCACAATTAAATGATGCATTCGCAACGACGCCGACAAACAGGGTTGATGAAGCCTTCAATAAGGTTAACCACGACACGATTGCGCGGCTGTTGCTGACATCAGGATCCACAGGCAGCCCCAAAGCGGTCATCATGACGCAACGCAATATCATTGCCTCGGGCGTACTGTGGGACCAAGTCTGGCCCTTCCTGAAAACACAACCGCCTATTATGCTTGACTGGCTCCCATGGAACCACACGGCCGGCGCACACGGCGCGTTAGCCATGGTACTGCGTCATGGCGGCACGCTGTACCTGGACGACGGCAAGCCTGTACCCAAACTCATCGACCGAACCATTCGACACCTTCGCGAGATTAAACCGAATGTCATGGTGAACGTACCGCGGGGGCTTGATATGCTGGTTGCGGCCATGGAAGAAAATCCCGAGGCCGCAAAAGATATTTTTACCAATCTGCAAATTATCGTTTACGGCGGGGCGGCGCTTTCCACTCAAACATTGCTGAAACTCGAACAACTCAGCGCGCAGGCAACCGGTGAACGTATCCCTATTTCCGCTTCGCTGGGCTCAACCGAAACAACCATGCCCGCCACACTCATATGGTGGCCGCCCCAAATACTGGGCACCCTGGGCTTGCCTGCGCCAGGGGTCGAAGCCAAGCTGATTCCAAACGAGGATCGATACGAGATTCGTTTTCGCGGACCCAACATCACGCCCGGTTACTTCAATGACCTGCAGGCCAACGAAAAAAGTTTCGACGAAGAGGGGTTCTTGAAAACCGGCGACGCGGTGCAATGGGTGAACCCAAACGACCCTACTCAAGGCCTGGTATATGCCGGACGCATGTCGGAAAACTTCAAACTGACCAGCGGAACCTGGGTGTCGGTGGCCACCGTTCGCGGACACTTATTGCCCCAGCTCCACCCCTTTGTTTCCGACGCGGTTCTAACCGGACACAACGCCGAACAACTGGGCGCCCTTCTTTTCCTGAATGCGCATCAAATCCGCAAACGTTTCCCGGAACTGAAAGATGCCACCGACCCAGCGCTTACTACGTACCCGCCGTTACTTGAACAACTGGCACAAGGCATAGAGCGACACAACCAAAACTACCCAGGTAGCAGCACCCGAATCTGTCGCGCCTTGTTGTTGGATTCGCCACCCAGCATTGATGACAATGAAATCACCGACAAAGGCTACATTAATCAATCAGGCGTATTGAAAAAACGTGCCCATGCAGTAAAGCGGTTATATGAATGCAAAGCCTCGGCGGGCGACTGCCTGGTTTGCAACTAGGGGGGAGAATGCGCCAACCCGTACGCCTTTTCGGCACCCCCCTAAGCAACTACTACAACAAGGTGAAAATCGCTTTGATCGAATTGGAGCGCCCCTTCACGGAAGTGCTGCATTTGCCCGGCGAACAATGGCCCGACAAAGGCAGCCCAAGCGGAAAAATTCCGTTCCTGGAAACCGCAGACGGCTTCATTTACGAGTCGCAGGCAATCGTCGAATACCTTGAGGACACAACACCGAACCATTCATGCCACCCCGCGTCCGCGATGGAAAAAGCACGTTGCCGGGAACTGATTCAAACGATTGAGTTATACATTGAACTGCCCGCCCGCAGACTTTACCCCGCCGCTTTTTGGGGTCGCCCATTCCAGCAAAACCTGGCCGATGATGTGCTCCAGGAAATTTCGCATGGCTTGCGTATATTAGGCCGGCGCGCATTATTTAGCCCATGGATTGGCGGCAACAACTTCACCCACGCCGACGCGGCCTCATGGACTCATTTAACAACCGTCAGCAACGCACTGCGTGCACTTAAACAGCCCGATGTTCTAAGCGAAGGAATACCCAACCTTCGCGATTACCTTAAGCACGCATTGACCCGCCCAAGTATCGAACGCGCTGACAACGACTTACGCCAGGCATGGCACAATCGCAACCAGAAAACGACTTCCTAATCTAACAGGCACAACATTATGGCGCGCACCCGAGCACTGGATTATGAAGACCGCAAGAAAGATATTCTGAAAGCGGCGGCGGTTCTATTTGCCCGCAAGGGTTATAGCGAAACCCTGCTGGAAGACATTGCCGAACAATGCGGCATGAAAAAATCGTCGCTTTATCATTATCACCGTTCGAAACACGCCATTTTGCATAGCCTGATCAGCTGGAAAATTGAAGACCTGGCCTGGAAGGTTGAAGCGGCGGTTGAACAAGAGCAAAGCGCCGAAAAAAAACTGCGTGCGTTCACCCAAACCCTGGTTAGCGAATACATTCGCGTTCCGGAAGAGGTAACCGTGCTGCTTACGCAAATGCGCTACTTGAATCGCCCCGCAATGCGGTCGGTTATTGTTATTCAGGAACGCATTATCAACCGGGCGGTAATATTGATTCAAGCCTTACGCCCCGATGTGGAAATGTCCCGCAAAAAGGTGACTGCGCTGGCCATGATGTATTTCGGCATGACCAACTGGATTCACGTTTGGTACAAACCTTCAGGCTCCATTAAGCCGGCAGATCTTTCCGCATTAATAGTGGATACGTTTGTGAATGGCGTTCAGAATTTGGCGGTTGAGCAGTTGAACTAGCGTCCCTGCATACGCACGAGAAACTGGCGCCCGAGGCGGGTGGAAATTGCCAGGCCGATAAGCGAACAAACGGCGGGAATCGTCCAGGCCATCGACCATCCGCCGGCCAGCGTGGCCACCCACGCAACCAAGGGCGGCCCGGAAAACTGTCCCATTGCCATTCCTTGCTGCATCCAGCCCATGGTCGGCGCCAACGTACGACGCGAAGGGGCCAACTCCATCACCATGTAATACAAAGTAGCGGGAATCAGGCCGCCTGTCGCCGAAAATAAAACAATCAGCGCCAATTGCAACGCGGTGGGGATCGGAAAAGCAAAAGCCAGGAAGGCACACACACCCATGGCCACGAAAGCAAAATTATTCAACCAGTGGGGCTTCCATCCACGGTGCAACAAACGTCCTGCCGAGAAACTGCCAACGGCATTGCCCGCAGCAATAACGGTTGTCATGGCGCCCGCCATAAAGCCCGAAAACCCCGCTTCCACATAAATGGTAGGCATGAAGGCAACAATGGCCATCCATTGACCGGAATACACCGCGAAACATAAACCCAGAAACCAGACATTCAAAGAGCTCAGGGTTTCCATCGCCAGGGCGAAAAACGAAGGTTTCTTTTCTAGCGGCGTGCCCGGTTTCGAACTTTGTTTCTGTACCTCCGGGGCGGGGTCGGGTGGAATCTTGCGCCACACGATATAGGCGACGACCGCCGTCAATATCGACAAAATCCACCACAAAGCGCGCCAGCCGCTTAAGCTTAGAATCAGCGAGCCGCCCAACAAGGCGATCACCGTTGCGATGGGGACATAGCCACCCCAAACTCCCAGAATACGGCTTAAAAACGCAGTGTCTACCAGGCGCCGAATCAATGCCGGGGCCGGCATGGTTACCATCAGAAAGCCAACCCCCTCCATCACGCGAAAACCCAACACGGCAATGCGCATATCAATGGTGGGTGCCAAAAACGAACCAATCGACAACAGTGTTAAGCCAATGAGGACACAGCGGCGCAAACCTATTTTTTCGGCAAACAAACCGACAATCAGGCCCAGAAACATCCCTGCTGTTTGCACCATGGAAAGCAAAAAACCCGACTCCACCAGCGTCAGACCCAACTGTGCCTGCAACACAGGCAAGGATGGGGGCAGCTTCCAAACATGTAAGCCGGCCACGACACCGGCAATTACGACCAAATAAGCCAATCGGTTTGAAGCGCCGCTTGCGGGCGCGACAGTGGGAGTCATCATAAACGGTAGATAAATGAACGGGCATCAATAGACGCCACATTAAATCACAATGTCATCATTTTGAATAAACGCTACAACAAACTTTGGCAATCGCGCCACAAAGGCGCATAATGTGGCACATTGAATAAATTAAGACAAAGTTTTTTTAGCTGGTTGTCATGCAGAACTCTTCAAATGCTTCAACCCGCCGGGAAACCGCCGCTTCCGCTCCCCCTGCCGCCGGCAACGGAAGCCTGAAATCAAAGCTTTTCCTGGTTTTTGTTATTGTTTTTATCGCAGCCAACCTGCGCACGGCCTCTATTGCGGTGGGGCCGGTCATCGAATCCATTCAGGCCAACCTGTCGCTGTCGGGCTCCGCGGTGGGTTTGCTTCTTACCCTACCCATTCTTTGCTACGGCGCATTTGCACCACTTGCGCCCAAAATGTTGCGCTATACATCGGCCGAACACCTCATTCTTGTAGGTTGCATCATTTTCGCGTTCGGTTTAGTGCTACGCAGCCTGTTCGGCACCTTCGGCCTCTACACCGGCACACTGATCGCCGGCGCAGGCACCAGCGTCGTGATGGTAGTGCTACCCGCCATTATCAAGAAGAATTTTCCCGATAAAGCCGGCATGATGATGGGGTTTTATTCCACCGCGCTCTGTTTGGGCGCTACGATTGCCGCCGCATTCACGGTACCGCTTGAAAATGTGCCGGGAAGCGATTGGCGTTGGGCGCTGGGCTTTTGGACACTGCCGCTGATCGTCTCCATCTTCATGTGGGTACCCTACACAAAAGGACAAAAACCGAATACATCGCGGGCCCGCTCAGCGTCGCCCCGGCTTCGCAAATGCTGGCTGGCTTGGCAGGTTTCACTGTTCATGGGCATTCAGTCTTCAATCGCTTATTGTGTATTCGGCTGGCTGCCGGTGATGCTCATTGAACGCGGCATGACGGCCCTGACTGCCGGTTTCATCCTGTCTATTACATTGGGCGTGCAACTTATTACGTCGCTCACCGCACCCTGGATTGCAACACGTGGTAAAGACCAGCGCGCCACGATTGCCGTCATGCTGTCAATGGCTGTGTTCGGGCTCATGACCACCATTTACGGGTCGATGAGCTTAATGTGGCTATGGGCCACTGTTTTGGGGCTGGGGCTGGGCGGCATGTTCAGCATCGCCCTGTCGCTATTGGTGTTGCGGGCGCCCACCCCTCAGTTGGCAGCGTCACTTTCCGGCATGGCACAGGGTGTGGGCTACATCGTGGCCGCCATCGGGCCGGTGATTGTCGGGCTTTTGCACGAGCTTACAGGTGGGTGGGACGCCGTTGCCGTGTTCTACCTGATCCTTGTGAGCGGCTCATGCTTTTTTGGTATGGGGGCCGGGCGCGCCAAATACGTTAGCTCGCCTGACTCAGACTCTTAAGCGCCACCTGCGGGTCGGCCGCTTGCTCAGGTTCAACCTCAATCGCCGACGAAATCAGCTTCCGGGCCGCCATATGATCGGCCGGCATATTTACCGACTCGGTACAAGTCAGTTTATTGTCGTCGAAATACAGTACAGAAAACTTATCGTCGGCAGGGTTGCCACGCACCAACCGCACATGCGAAGCATGGGGGACCCCGGCAATTTGAATTCGTACCCCCCCCTGGTCGGACCAAAACCAGGGCAAGGCGGTATAAGGCACTGGGTCATCAAAAATAGCACGTGCAGCACAACGCGCCTGGTCATTGGCATTCTGAACCGACTCCAGACGCAGGTGGCAATTCAGCGCCTGGTAGGGGAAGTTGGTGCAATCGCCAATGGCATAAATCGACTCATCGGATGTTTGCATGAAACGATTGACCAGAATACCGTTGTCGCACTCCAAACCCGCTTCCTGGGCTAATTCAACGTTGGGTACGGCACCGATACCCACCACGACCACATCGGCGTCATAGCGCGTATCCCCCACCCATGCCGCAGTGATTCGTCCGTCTTTCTCATCGACCTTATCGACCTTGGCGTCGAGCAAAATCTCAACCCCTTCACTACGGTGTTTGTGCAAAAGGTACTCTGAGACCTCAACCGAAACCGAACGGCCCAGTAGCCGGGGCGCCGCCTCCAGCACACTGACATTCTTACCCATGGCACGCGAAGTGGCGGCAATTTCCAGCCCAATGAACCCACCGCCGATCACCAATACATTGCGTGCATCGCCTATTTGCGCACGCAAACCGTTGGCATCGTCGATATTGCGCAAGGTAAACACATTTGAATAGCGGTTTTTATCGAAAAGGTCGTGCGCCCGCGCCCGCGTACCGATAGCCAAGACCAGCACATCGTAGGAAAACGTATCGCCTGAATTCACCGAGATCGACTTTTCCTCACGATGAATCGCCGTAACGCAGCTATTCATGTGAATATTGATCTGGTTATCGGCGTAGAAACTGGCAGGCCGCAACCATGCGGGTTGTGGCTCAGCTTCCTTGATATAGGTTTTCGACAAAGGCGGACGCTGATACGGCAAATGTGTCTCTTCCGTGATCAGCGTAATCTCAACCGCTTGCTTGGTCTCCAATACCGACGCGCAGAACTGCGCTGCGGCGTGTCCACCTCCGGCCACAACAATTTTCTTCACAACTTTTTCCTTTCATTATCAGCTTCACGTTCGCCTATATGATGCTCACGCAAATAACGTTGGGTCGCCTTTTCCACTTCGGGCAAATTGGCATGCAAACGCAAGAGCATATGGGTTAGGGCATCGGCCTCTTCCTGCGAAAGACACCCTATAAAAGCGCGTTGCCGCTCTAACGCAATGGCCTTGATCTGATTATGCTTTTGCCAACCCATTTCGGTGAGGGTCGCGTAACGCACACGACCATCTTTCGGGTCGTGCGAAAACGTAATCAACCCCTTCTCATGCATGCTTTTAAAGCAACGGCTCACGGAACCCTTATCCATGCCGATCAGCTTGCACACCATGTTAACCGACACTTTTTCTTCAAGCGCGAGCATGACCAGAACACGCCATATTTCGATCCCCACACCGAAGTGGCGACGGTAAACCGCCGCCGCGCCGGACGCCAACTTGGTGGCAATGAAAGTAAAGTAGGCAGGGTGGTAGGTTTCCAGCTCGATACCTTGAGCTCGCGGGCCGGCGTTGTCGGCCGCCGGGCGCGCTTCCTTCTGTTTGACCAAGACCATTCCCTTCCTTGCTGAATCTATTGTTGCGATTCAGGCAAATATACCGTGATTTCATCACCGTCATCTGTTACGAACAATTGACAGCTTAAACGGCTGGTTTCCTGAACCGGGCTGGCGGTGCACTCCAGCATTTCCTCTTCCGGCGCCGATTTGGGGTCGAACTTGCCGACGTCTTTTTCGTCGACATAAACATGACAGGTCGCACACATGGCCGACCCACCACACTCCCCGACAATACCATCCACACCGCCGTTTACGGCGGCTTGCATCAGGTTCACGCCCGGTGACACATCCAATTCCGTTACCGCGCCTTCAGCACTAATGTATTTAACAACAGCCACTTTTCTACCTTTCAAAAATCAACGTGGAACCAGCCGCACCGGCAAAGAATCCAGCGCGCGCAATGTATTGTTCAAACGACGCGTAGGCTCGCCGATTTGTTCAATTCGCTTTACCTTGTTGGCCAGCGCAGTGAGAATCAACTCGCCCTCGAGGCGCGCAATGGCTTGCCCCACACAACCATGGATACCGGTTCCGAACGCCATGTGCCCGGTTGCCTTGCGGTCGATGTCGAACACATCGGGATTTTCCCATTTGCGTGGATCGCGATTTGCCGCCGCCAAAAAGAACAAGACCTTGTCATTCTCTTTCATGGGCGCACCGGCGAACTCAACATCGCGATTCACGGTGCGGAAAAACGTTTGAACCGAAGACTCAAAGCGCAGCGTTTCTTCAAATGCAGGCCGTGCACGTTTGGGTTCGGCCGCCAGTTTATCGTATTGCTCAGGAAACTGAGCAAAACAATATATTGCATTGCCGATGCCGTTTACGGTGGTATCAACGCCTGCCGACAAGAAGGAACGCACCAGCATCGGCGCTTCTTCCAACGTAATCTCACCCGCGTCGGCTGCTTGGTAAATTTGATCTCCGAACCCGCCGGGGCGCAATTCTTCGCGACGGCACTTGTTCATAATCCATTCACGCACGGGTTCATACTTTTCAACCGCACGCTGGAAAATATGATTACGCGGCCCGAACGAGTTGAATACCATGTCGCCGTACAACAATAGAATTTCGCGCTCGTCTTCGGCCAGGCCAAGCGCATCGGGGAACACCTGCAAGGGATACACTTTGGCCAAATCATTCACCGCATCGATTTCCCCTTGCTCCAGCAAGCGGTCAATCAGCGCTTCCGCCTTCTCTTGAAAGTCGCCGCGAATCTGCTGCACGACCTTGGGCGACAGGATACGCGAAAGAATGGCCCGCGCCTTGGTGTGATCAGGCGGATCTGCCTCCAGAATCAGGCTGGGCGGGCGAAATGGTTTTTCCACGCGAAAGTTGGCCAGCCCCACCCCGGCGGAGGAAATAAAGTTTTCCCAATCACTGAGTCCGGCTTTCACCTGCTCGTATCGCGTGAACGCCCATAAGCCGTAGCTGTCCAGCCACACCGCCTCGCCCGCTTCACGCATTTGCTCGTGATACGGATAGGGCATGGTGAGAAAATCATCGCCGAATGGGTCAATGTCCAGGCGCGGAACGGAGTCCGGTGGTGTTGTGGTTGAAGTTGAGGTAGTCATTTTGTCTCCTGTCAGAATGGGCTGTATCTATTCCGCAACCGCAATGTAGCGGTCGAGAATGGCGGGGTCATTTATGAGCTCGGCTGTGCCGCTTTCATGAACAACCGCTCCGTGATCCAGCACCAGGGCACGCTGCGCAAACTTCAGCGCCTCTTGTACTTTTTGCTCCACTAAAACAATCGCCACATGCTGCTCCCGACTGAGCTTGTCGAAAGCATGCATCAATTCTTCACAAATAATGGGCGCCAGCCCTTCCAAAGGCTCATCGAGCAATAACAATTGCGGCTCACCCAGTAAGGTTCGCGCTACCGACAGCATTTGTTGCTCGCCGCCCGACAAGGCCTGACCGCCATTGTTGCGACGCTCATAAAGGCGGGGAAACAACTCATACGCTTTTTGCACTTCTGAACGCGGCCGGTTACGTAAACCTGCAATCAGATTTTCCTCTACCGTAAGAGAGGGAAAAACGTCTCGTGTTTGCGGTACGTAACCAATACCCCTTCGGGCACGTTCAACCGTGCTAAGGCGCGTAATATCATGCCCCTGCCAGTACACCGAACCCGCGCGATATTGAGTCAGATTCATCACGCTTTTCAACGTGGTGGATTTGCCCACACCGTTGCGGCCCAGCAAACACAACCGTTCGCCTGGTGCAACGGAAAACGACACTTCGTGCAAAACAGTCAACGGACCGTATCCGGCTTCCAGCGCTTTAACCTCCAGGAGCATACTCATACTTGCGCCTCGCTTCCAAGATACACCGACCGCACCACTTCATTCCGTCGAATCTCATCGGGCGTCCCGTCGGCCAGCACTGCACCGTTTGCAAGCACCAAAATTCGTTGGGCAAAGCGAAAAACCAAATCCATATCATGCTCAATAATGACAACCGCCAAATCCGCCGGCAATTTATCCAATGCATCCAGAACCAGTTGCGCCTCGGAACGCGGCACACCGGCCATCGGTTCATCGAGCAACAGTACTTTCGGCTTCAAGGCCAGCGCCAATGCAATTTCAACCAGGCGTTGATCACCGTACGCCATCTCGGCAGGCGTGTGCCGGGCAACACGCGACAATTGCAGGTCGGCCAAAATGTGCTCGGCCTCCTCAATAACCGCTGTGTAGGCATTCTTGTTGCGCCACATATGCCCAATTGACCCGTCGCGCTGATGAATGGCCAGCGCCACCTGGTCGAGCGCGGGGATGTCCGGCGCCAGGCGCGAAATCTGAAAGGTACGAATCAGGCCGTGACCCACCCGGCGATGACTGGGCCACTCGGTGACGTTGACGCCATTTAAATGAATGCGGCCGCTATCGGAACGCAATACCCCGCCAATTTGATTCACCAGCGTTGTTTTACCGGCGCCGTTAGGGCCAATAATCGCCATGCGCTCACCGGCGCTCAGCGCAAAGGTCACGTCATCAGTAACCGTCAGCCCGCCAAAAGCTTTATTTAAATGCTCAACCTGCAGCACAGTCATGTGCCCCTCCCGATCAAAGAAAGCACGTTACGGCCAATGCGATTCATAAAACGGTTCAAGAGTCCTTTGGGCAGGAACACGACCAACATGAGCAAGCCACCAATCACAAACAGCCAGTGGAACGGGTTCGCCGTGGCGGCGTAGTGGTGAATAACGGAATATACAGTCGTACCAATAATGGCGCCGTTCAAGGTACCCAATCCGCCCAGCACCAGCATGACCAAAGCCTCTGCTGACAATTCAAAGCCAAGGCTATCAAGGCTCACCACTTGTGTCACCTGGGCGGACAGCGCACCGGCCACACCGGAAAAAAAGCCCGCAATCACATACAAACGCACCAAATGCGGATAGATCCGGGTACCATTTGCCGCCATACGCTCCCGGTTCTCACGAATACCAACGCAACACAAACCAAATGGCGAGCGCATAACCCGGCGCAATACGGCATAGCAAACCAGCATTGCGATCATGCTGTACCAGTAACCGGTCACACCGAACATATCGAAATTGAACTGCCCAAGAAGCGGCGAAATGTCGTAGCCCGTTAAGCCGTTATCACCACCCGTTATCCCCTGGAAGCTGTTGGCAAGGCTTTGCAGAATTAACGTAACGGCAATCGTTAACATCAGGAACGCCAGCCCTTGATAACGCACCAGGAATAGACCGGATATAAAGGCAACCAGCGCACCGGAACCGGCCCCCACCATTAAGCCAAGCAATGGGTCAGGCGAGAAATGTTTGGCGAACAGACCCGCACTGTAAGCCCCCATGCCGAACATGGCGGCATGGCCCAATGTCGGCAAACCGGCGTAACCCGTTACCAAGTCCAGCGACATAACCAAAATTGCCATAATGGCAATATGGGTCAACATGAGAAGGCTGCCTGGGAAAAACCAATACAGCGCGAACATCACAGCCAGTGCAAGGACATAGCCCAACCAGGCAAAGCGTGCCATGTTTGCACCGGCACCTAAGGAATATGAAGCAATAGGCATCAGTGTCTCCGCAAAATACCTTCAGGGCGCCAGGCCAGAAGCAGAATCATGGCGACATAAAAGAAAAACGTACCGAAGTCGGAAGCCAGATACCTTCCCGCAGTATCAATAACACCCAACACAAGCGCTGCGACCAGGGTTCCAGACACGCTGCCAAGGCCCCCTACCGACACCACAACCAGCATCAGCACCAAATACTTTAAGGGATAATAGGGCTCCAGCGGCATCAGCTCGGCCCCCAGCGCTCCTCCGAGCGCGGCCAGACCGGCCCCGAAAGCGAAGGTGGCGCATTGAACCAAACGAATATTGATGCCCAGAGAGGACGACATGGGTGCGTTATCAACCGAAGCCCTGAGCCAGATACCGAATCGAGTCTTGGCAATAATGAGCCACAACAAAAGAACAACGACCAACCCCATTACGATGACAAACACACGTTGCGTGGGCAAGGTACGATCACCCAAAGACGTGGAGCCATCAAGCCACTCGGGCAATGGAATTAGCTGAATGTAAGGCCCGGCCAACAAGTTGGCCAGGGCAATCGCCGCAAACGTAAAACCAATCGTAAACAGCACCTGCTCCAGTTCGGTACGCTTGTACAGAAACCGGAAAACAAAGGTTTCAAGCAGTGCAGCCAACACGACCGCAGCCAGAACGGCCAGCACCAAGGCAGCCAAAAACGGATAGCCTTCCTCACGTACCAGCCAGGCAGCCACGTAACCACCTGCCATGGCAAAAGCCCCATGCGCAAGATTGATGAACCGCATCAGGCCCATCGTGACGGACAAGCCTACGGAGATGATGAAAAGCACCATCCCGTAGACAATGCCGTCTATCAGAATATTACTGAAGAGCTGCACGCCCGAACCCCTTCTTTCTAAGTTGTTATTGCTTTTTCAGACCGTGGTCGGGCTGCATGCCGAAATTTTCGATCTCGGTATTCACCAAAATGTCGCCATCGCGCTCAACTTCGCGCAAATAGACGTTCTGAGTGATATGACGGGTTTCGGGATCGATCATGGCAGGGCCGCGAGGGCTTTCCCACTCATAGCCTTTAATCGCTTCAATGGCCTTGTCACCGTCTTTCTTGCCGTCAGTCGCTTCAACCATCTTGTGAATGATGTGCATGCCATCGTAGGCACCCACGGACGCATAGTTTTCCAGTGCATCGGCCGCCTGTGCTTTCATGGCCTTTTTGAATTCACGATTGGCGTCTGAGTCATGCGCGGCCGAATAGTGAAACGCGGTCTTCAAACCCAGTGCGGCATCGCCGAACTTCTGCAAATCGAACTCATCCATTTCCGCAGTGCCAAGGAACTCGATTCCCGCTTCACGCAAACCGTTCTCGTTGTAGGCATTCACGAAACCCAAACTGGGTGGGCCACCAGGAAGGAAGACATAAACCGCTTCAGCACCCGATGCCTTGATACGCTGCGCAAACGGACTGAAGTCATTGGTATTAAGCGGCATGCGAATGCTTTCAACAACCTCACCGCCCAAACGGGTGAACTCTTCCTTGAATGCGGTTTCCCCGTCGACACCCGGCGCGTAATCGCTTACGGCTGTAACCACTTTCTTAATACCTTGCTCGTGCGCCCAACGTGCGATTGGCACGGTAACCTGCCACAAGGTGTAGGAGGTTCGAACGAAATAATCGGATTTCGGGGTAATTGACGATGTCGCCGCGTTAAAAATGACGGTAGGCGTTTTTGATTCCTGAACCAAAGGCGCAACAGCCATTGCGTTGGGCGTAAACACAATACCACCGAGATAATCGACGCGATCGCTCACGATTAATTCCTGAGCCGCGGTTTTTACACCACTGGGGTTAGGGCCACCGCTATCGCGATAAATTAGCTCGATAGCGTGGCCGGCAAACTTGCCCCCTTGCTGTTTCAAATACGACTCGGCACCATCTTTGAATAACTTGCCATAGTGCGCAAACGGGCCCGAGAAAGGGCCAATAATACCCACTTTAACCGTATCGGCGTGAGCAAAACCGGTGATAGAGGCGGCCATCAATGCGATGGCGCCCAAACGAAGCGCTTTCTTCATTTTGTCTCCTGATTTATTAATTTTCGTGCACAGGAAGTGCGCATAACAACGCCACTTTTCTGCCACTTGAAGATCAGTCTAAATTCAACTCGTTGGTATGTCAACTAGTTGAATCACCAACAAGTTGCAATCACAACATGTTGACATATCAAACAAATGGCGCGCACACTCAACGCCGACTGGACGCAATCAGGCACACCGCCTAATATGCCTATCATTGCCTGCACGCGAATTAAATACACATGGGTTTTACGCGATCACTTCAAACCGCCTGGCTAACCGAAGCGGTTCGTCTTTATGAAATCAAGAACGGCCGCTGCGAGGATGCACAGGAAACCCGACAAGCAATCACCCAAGGCAAAACACTGGAAGCGCGCCTGAGTATTCGCGCAAATGCGTTGGCCGAAAAGCTCTCATTCACACCCAAGGCCAACGTCATTACCTCACAAGCCCGCTGGGTGCTTTCCGGGCTGCTGTTACTGGGCATTTTGGGCGGCGTTTCAGCTGCCGTCAGCGCACTGGGCAGCGGGCAGCAACCGGTGAACCTCTTGGTTGCCTTACTGACCTTGCTTGGCCTGCACCTAGTAACCCTGGTGCTTTGGGTTATCTCACTACAAGTGGATACCGCCGGGCCACCCGGCTTGGGGAAAGTGTGGCTGGCCCTGACGCGCAAGCTGAATAAACAGACAGACAACCGCCTGCTGGTGCAGGGGTTGACCAGCACACTGAATCGCACCGGGGCACTTAAACCCACCCTAAGCGTGGTGAGCCATGCCATTTGGGCGAGCCTGATGGTTGCCGTCATCCTTACACTGCTTGTGCTGCTTTCCGCGAGGCAGTATCAATTCCAATGGGAAACCACCTTACTGGGGTCGAGCGTTTTTCTACAACTCACCCAAATACTGGGGTGGCTTCCCTCACTATTGGGCTTTGCAACGCCCGACTCAACCTTTATTGAGACCAGCATCGGCGCGCCCTCTCCGCTTGCTGATGCCGGCGTTGTATGGTCAAGCTGGTTAATCGGTTGCGTTTTGGTTTATGGCTTTATTCCGCGTGCCGCTCTCATGTTGATCTGCATGCGGTGGGCGCAGCGCAGTATTCGGCTTACGCCGATTGACACCACCTTACCCGGTTATATAAACCTGCGCCCACATCTCATGCCGGAAAGCCAGGTGATCGGCATCGACCGCCCTGCCCCGCAAACGCTTTCGTCCACGAAGCCGGCCACCGCCGCCGCCTCTTTTGACCACACCAAACCCTTTGCCATATTGGGCCTGGAGTTAACCGCTGACACCCCCTGGCCGCCTATCGCTTTAGGACAAACAGGAAGCGATTTGGGGCGTGTTGACTCACGCGAGCAGCGCAACCAGGTTTTGCAAATTTTAGAAGCACGCCGACCTGAACAGATTATTACCGTGTGTGATGCCAGCCAAACACCCGATCGTGGCACTTTGCGTTTCCTGCAACAGTTAGCTGCGACCGCCTCAAACCTCTATGTTGTCGTGCAACCCAGTCAACCCGAAAACAATCGCGACTGGGTCTGGCGGGAACAGATAGAACGCCTTCCCGCCAATTCAATACACATAAGCTCCAACCTGCCAACATTGCTCGGTACCCAAGCCAAGCAGCCCAATCATGCAAGCTAATTCAACCATTCCGCTCAAGCTGGCCGTTGTCGGACACACCAATACAGGCAAAACGTCGTTACTGCGAACGCTGACGCGCGACCCAAATTTTGGGCAGGTTGACAATCGACCGGGCACAACACGGCACGTGGAAACGGTTAGCTTGCAGATTACGCCGGATATTGCGATTCAGCTTCTGGATACGCCGGGGCTTGAAGAAGCAATGGAACTCGGTGCACTCATCGACCAAATCAGCCCCCCGGCAACGCGACTTGACGGGCCGGAGAGGATTCAACGCTTCCTTCAATCGACTGAAGGGGTGCAGCGCTTTGAACAGGAGGCACGCGTATTGCAGGGGCTGCTAACCTGCCAGGCAGGCTTATACGTTATCGATGCGCGCGACCCCGTTTTAAGCAAGCACAAGGAAGAATTGGCTATTTTGGCGCAGTGCGGTCGCCCACTGCTGCCCGTGCTTAATTTCATACACGCCACCGGACAGCGCACCCATGAGTGGCGCCAGGCCTTGTCACGCTTGAACCTGCACGCAATCGTTGAGTTCGACACGGTGGCACCGGCACTGAACGGCGAAGACCAGTTATACGACAAGCTTGCCCTCTTGCTGGATTCATTTTCCAGTCTGTTGAAAAAAATAAAAGTCAGTGTCGCGGAGCAAAAGAAAAAGCGCCATGAAGATGCATTAATGCTCATCGCCGACCTGCTGATCGACGCCGCCGCTTTCCGGCTAACAGCGTCCCCCGATAAAAAAGAAATCGACGTGGCCACCCAACAATTGCGGGACACCATCCGGCAACGCGAACAGCAATGCGTCGCGCTATTGCTTCAACGGTTCAACTTTCGCGGCGAAGACTACCTAGATCAGGCCTTACCACTGGAAGGGGAAAAATGGGGCATGGACTTATTCAGCCCCCAGGTCCTTAAAGATGCGGGTGTCGAGGTCGGCCTGGGTGCCGCAACAGGGGCTGCAGCCGGCTTTACGGTAGATCTGGTTACGGGCGGATTAAGCCTGGGCGCCGGAACGCTGGCCGGCGCCGCCGCAGGCGGTTTATGGCAAGGGGCCGAGCGATATGGCCGGCGCCTGTTGGGGCGTTTACGCGGTTACCGCGAAATCAGCCTGAACGACCAGGTCTTGCGCGTGCTGGCTGCACGGCAATTAACATTGCTCGGCGCACTGGAACGGCGCGGGCACGCGGCAACTCAACCGATAGAGATCAAGATGAATGAACACGCCATCGTGCAAAACAAACAATTGCCCGACCCACTGCAAGAAGCCCGCGCCAACCCGAACTGGTCAAGCATGAGTGCAACGCACGAAAGCTCACCCAGACGCCGCCGACGCGTCACTGAACTCGCGCAGCAACTCGCACAGGAAGACTAATCACGTTTCGGGCTGTTCAGCCCCGCCTGCACCGCAGGGCGCGCCTCGAAGGCCTTCAATGCCCGAGAGACCTCAGGAAAATCCGCCATACCAAGCAGCTCACTTGCCTCATAAAAATGAACTGCGCTGCGAACCCACGGGAAGATGGCAATATCGACTAAAGAATAATCTTCACCCATTACCCACGGACGCCCGGTTAAACGCTGATTCAAAACATTCAGCAAACGACGTGACTCGCCAACATAGCGATCGCGTGGCCGCTTGTCTTCGTACTCTTTTCCGGCAAACTTGTGAAAGAACCCCACTTGACCAAACATGGGGCCGATACCCCCCATTTGGAACATCAACCATTGAATGGCGTGATAGCGCCCGGCCGGGTCTTGCGGAATCAACTTACCCGTTTTATCGGCCAGATACAGCAAAATCGCACCTGACTCAAACAAAGCCAGCGGCTTTCCGTCGGGGCCGTCCGGATCGATCATGGCCGGAATTTTGTTATTGGGGTTCAGCGACAAGAACTCAGGCGACAATTGGTCATTCTCCTGAAACCGAACCAGATGCGGTTCGTAAGGCAAACCCAGCTCTTCAAGCATAATGGACGCCTTGGCACCATTCGGTGTGGGCAGAGAATACAACTGAATCAGGTCGGGATGCTGCGCCGGCCATTTCTGGGTAATAGGAAAAGCAGATAAATCGTGCATGAGTTTAAAAGCCTTGAAATGAATGTATTGAAACAACGATACAGCGTTAATATTCGGCTGAACGCCCGGTTAAAGCCACCCCCATTCGTAACAAAGCGTGGGCCCCGGCGTCAAGCCAGCGAGTCCACCATGATACTTTCTCCCACACAAGGGGTGTGACGTGCTGGCTGCTCGATTTAATCTCCGCTTCCAAACGAAGCCGCAAATCGCGGGCAAAATCCTCGTCATCAATATAAACGTTGGCCTCCCTGGCCAATAACAAACTGAATGGGTCCATATTGGCCGAACCGACCATCGCCCGGTCGTCGATCACTGCAACTTTGGCATGAAGATAGCTTGGCAAGTACTCATAGATTTCGATACCTTGTGCCAGCAAAGTGCCATACATGCTCCGGCAGGCGCGAAACTGCAGCGCGTACTCTGAGCGCCCCTGCAAAAGCAAACGCACGCGCACGCCTCGGGCGGCGGCGTCTTGCAAGGCCTTTTTCAACGCCCGGCTCGGTAAAAAATAGGAATTGGCAATCAACACATACTGCGTCGCACGGTTAATGGCGCTGATATAGGCATGTTCAATTAACTTGCGATAACGCACGTTGTCCCGAAAGAGTACCGCCGCGCGCAATGCACCCGCTCCCTTTTTGGCACGACCTGAAACGCCGCCCCTTCTGCGGCGCCAGGAACGCAAACGCTTGTAAAAAGAGGCCCAGTTCTCGCGTTGGCGCCAAGCCATTTTGGCCCATAGTGCAATTTGGGCATCGCGCAAATCATTCACCACAGGGCCTTGAACCCGCACCGCAAAATCAAAACGCGGTTTCGGGCCATAACCATCGATAGGCACATCAACCAAATCATCGTGCACATTAATGCCGCCCACAAAGGCAAGCTCCTGGTCGATAACCACCACTTTGCGATGCAAACGCCGCAATCGGCGCAAACTGAAACGATACGAACCTATTCCACGCGGTTCGGGCCGGTAAACGCGAAATTGAGCACCCATTGCCGAAAAGCGGCGCTGTAACTCGGGAATATGCTCAAAGCTGCCGAAACCATCAACCACAACGCGAACCTTGACGCCTCGCTCACAGGCCTGAGACAAATGACGTAAAACACCATAGCCCGTTTCATCAAGATTGAAGATATAGGTTTCAAGATGAACGCTATAGCGGGCTTGATCAATTTCTTCGCACAAAGCCGGGAAATAGGCCTGACCGTTCTGCAATAAAGTAATTTCATTGCCTTCGCGCCAAAGAGCGAAATCAGCGTAATGTCGGGCTCCGGAACGCAATCGCATAGCGCCTCCTTGCCCTTCAGGGTAATTCCAGTTCCGTCAGAATAGGAGCATGGTCCGACAGCTGCGTCCAGGGCTTGCCATGCAGAACACGGGCGTGGCGCACCGCGAACCCGCGTTGATAAATACGATCGAGACGAAACCAGGGAAAAACAGCAGGAAAAGTGCGCGGCGGCGGAGTCATTCGGGCCAGCCCGTTGACACCCAGTTCACGGGATTTGCGCGGCAACGGATTATGGCTGCCGAACATGCGAAACGATTGGCCCAGGTTACGAAACGACTCGGGTAAAGTGAGCGGCCCCGTTTGAGCGGCATGAGGCGCCACCGAAAACACTTCGTAAAGGTTTAATTGTTTAACGAACATCGGCGCCAGACGATTGTTCCAATCATTGAAGTCGCCGGCGATAAGCAAAGGGGCGTGCGCAGGAACAAGGCGTTTAATCCGGTCAACCAAAGCCTGAGTCTGACGCGAGCGCCCTCCGGCGAACAAACCCAGATGAACGACGAAGCAATGCACGTCTTGATCGTTAATAGACAAAATTGCGTGCAGCAAGCCGCGTTGCTCCAAGCGGTGATCCGACACATCTTCGTTTTCATAATTCAATACCGGAAAACGCGACAGCAGCGCATTCCCATGATCGGTATGTTTACGAACCGCATTGCAGCCGTAACATACCTGCATGTTTAACGCGGCCGCCAGCGATTCATGTTGAGCATCGAGTGTAGATTGACGCTGGTTACGGCCTTGAACTTCCTGCAGGAACAATAGATCGGGGCGCAAGCCGTAAAGCCCTAGCCGCAACTGCGACAATGACTCGCGGGCTCCCATGGCCGAACGCCCCTTATGAATGTTGTAACTGACAACTCTAAGTACGGACACGGCCAACCCCTTTGCGATTTACGACATCACGTTACACCCTTATGAAGGGCTTTCAACCTTACGCAAACGAATATGCAATTCGCGCAGTTGCTTTTCATCAACCGGCGACGGTGCCTGGGTAAGGAGGCATTGCGCACGTTGGGTTTTAGGGAAGGCAATAACGTCGCGAATTGATTCGGAACCGGTCATCATGGTAACCAGACGATCCAGACCAAACGCCACCCCACCATGCGGGGGCGCGCCGTATTGCAGGGCGTCGAGCAGGAAGCCAAATTTTTCCTGCGCTTCTTCCGGGCCGATATTCAAAGCACGGAACACCTTGCTTTGCACGTCGGCACGGTGAATACGCACGGAGCCGCCGCCCACTTCCCAACCATTAAGTACCATATCGTACGCTTTGGCCAGCGCCGCACCAGGTTCGGATTCCAAGAGTTCTTCGTGACCGTCTTTCGGGCTGGTAAACGGATGGTGGGCAGCGAAATAGCGGCCCTCTTCAGGGTCGTACTCGAACATGGGGAAATCAACCACCCAAAGCGGCTTCCACCCACTTTCGAACAAGCCGTTCTCTTTGCCGAAATCACTGTGACCGATTTTCACGCGCAGCGCACCCATTGCATCGTTCACCACTTTGGTTTTATCCGCCCCGAAGAAGATCAGATCACCCGATTGGGCGCCGGTGCGCTCAATAAGCGCCGTTAGCGCCTGCTGATGTATATTTTTCACGATAGGCGACTGCAAGCCTTCGGGAATCACGGCCGCATCGTTAACCTTGATATAAGCCAAGCCCTTGGCGCCATAGATGCCCACGAATCGTGTGTAAGCATCGATCTCACTGCGTGGCAGGCTGCCACCACCCGGCACCCGCATGGCCACGACACGGCAGGCCTCATCGTTTGCAGGAGCGGAGAAAACCTTGAACTCAACCTCTTTCATAATGTCGGAGATATCGGTGAACTCCAGCTTCACCCGCAGGTCTGGCTTGTCGGAACCGAAACGGCGCATCGCTTCGGCCCAGGTCATAGTGGGGAAGGATTCAGGCAAATCAACGTCTTGCACTGTCTTGAAGACATGACGCATCAAACCTTCGAATATCTCGCGAATTTGCTCTTCATTCAGGAAAGAGGTTTCGCAGTCGATCTGGGTGAACTCCGGCTGCCGGTCTGCGCGCAAGTCTTCGTCGCGAAAGCATTTGGTAATTTGGTAATAACGGTCAAACCCGGACACCATTAACATCTGCTTGAACAGCTGGGGCGACTGCGGCAAAGCAAAAAACTCGCCCGCATTCACGCGCGAAGGAACCAGGTAATCGCGCGCCCCTTCCGGTGTGCTTTTGGTGAGCATCGGGGTTTCAATATCCACAAAACCCAGGTCATCCAGATAGCGACGCACTGCCATCGAAACGCGATAGCGAAGCATGAGGTTGCGTTGCATTTGCGGGCGACGCAAATCGAGTACACGGTGTGTGAGTCGGGTGGTCTCTGACAGATTTTCATCGTCGAGCTGAAACGGCGGTGTAACCGAGGCATTCAGAATTTCAATATCACGACACAAAATCTCAACGTCGCCCGAGGCAAGATCGGCATTGGTGGTGCCTTCAGGGCGCAAACGTACAAGACCGGTCAGCTTCAGGCAATATTCATTACGAATGCGCTCAGCGGTCGCGAACGCCTCTACGTTATCGGGATCCACCACAACCTGGGCCAGCCCTGCGCGGTCACGCAAGTCGATAAAAATTACGCCACCATGATCGCGACGACGATGCACCCAGCCAAACAAGGTGACGGTTTGGTCCAGTTGATCGCGACCAACCTCGCCGGTGTAGCAAGTACGCATGTGGGAATACTCCGTATTAATTCGTTTTGGTTTAATCAAGACTGCTTGTTTTCGGTGCCGGACGGCACGCTGCCCCCGGGTGCAACCACACCCATGGACACAATATACTTAAGGGCCGTGTCGACGCTCATGTTAAGCACATGAACATCGTCACGCGGCAGCATCAGAAAAAAACCTGATGTGGGATTAGGGGTGGTTGGCACATAAACACTCACATACCCCGGGCCAAGCTTATCGGCCACCTCGCCACCGGGCGCACCGGTTAAAAAAGCAATGGTCCAGGCTCCCTGACGGGGGTACTGGACCAGGACAGCTTCACGGAAGGCTTGCCCGCTGGGCGATAAAACAGTATCACTAACCTGTTTGACCGAATTATAAATGGAACGCACCAAAGGGATCCGACCCAGCAACCATTCCCAGCGTCCGACCAGGGCCTGGCCAATAAAATTAGCGCCGGCCAGCCCGGTTAAAAACACAACAACAATAACCAACAACAGTTGAAAGCCCGGGATGGCATAACCGAACAACGACTGTGACGTCAGAAACGCTGGCACCACGCTTTCCAGCGTTGTAAAAACCAACGCCAAAACCCAGATCGTAATGACAAGCGGGATCCAGATCAGCAACCCGGTGACGAAATAACGTTTAAAGCCGCGCATAACCTTGCCTATCTGGAGCGCCTGGTTGCAAGCGAGTGAAGAAAATCAAGCCGCCGGGGTCGAAGTTGATGTGCCTGACGTCGACGAACCCGAACCCGAGCTCTCGGACGACGCCGCCGCACTTGCGGGCTTGGTTCCGTTATTACGGAAATCTGTTACGTACCAGCCGGACCCTTTCAATTGAAAACCGGCAGCGGTAACCTGCTTGGCATAAGTTGCTTTGCCGCAGGCAGGGCAATCGGTTAACGGAGAGTCAGACATTTTCTGCAGCACATCTTGCGCGTGACCGCAGTCTGTGCACCGATAAGCATAAATAGGCACGAGAACACCCCTAAGAAACAAGAATTTACGACTGAGCCAGCCAAACCGACAGATTTTAGCGGTTTTTGCCAATTTGCTCTTGTTCGACCCGTTACAAATAAAACGTGTCTCGGCATAGATGGGGTTTAAAGCGCCAATTGCAAGCAATCAAACAAAAGTTGCAGTATCCTAAGGGGTTCAAATCCTTTTTTTTAGGAACAGCGGGATGACGAGCCTGAACCCCCAACCCTATACGTTTTCACAACGCGCGCAAAAAATTACCAGCTCAACGATTCGTGAAATTCTTAAAGTCACTGAACGGCCGGAAATTATTTCCTTTGCCGGCGGGTTGCCCGCCCCCAAAGGCTTTCCTATCGACACAATTTACGCCGCTTATGAAAAGGTGTTGAACCATAACGGAAAGGCCGCACTGCAATATGGACCCACGGAAGGCTATCGCCCGTTGCGCGAATGGGTGGCGCAAGACTTGAAGCGTGTGGGGGCTCACGATGTTAATGTCGACCAGGTTCTAATCGTCTCCGGCTCGCAACAGGCGCTCGACCTGCTTGGAAAGCTCTTTATCGACCCCGGCAGCAAAGTATTGGTCGAGGCGCCCAGCTATCTTGGCGCGCTGCAATCGTTTTCGCTTTACGAACCAAACTATGTCGCGGTTCCAACCGACGACAAAGGCCTCATTCCGGAAGGCCTGACAGACGATCGCGTGGCACATGCCCGCTTCATCTACGCCCTGCCGAACTTCCAGAATCCAACAGGGCGCACTTTGAACCTGGAACGCCGCAAGGCGCTCGTGAAGCGCTGTGCCGAAGCAAACCTGCCCATTATTGAAGACGATCCCTACGGCGACCTGCGTTACGCCGGCGAACCATTACCCGGTTTATTAGGCCTGGGGCGGGAAGTCGGGGCCACCGTGATCCGGCTGGGCAGCTTTTCAAAAGTACTGGCGCCGGGCCTGCGTCTGGGCTATATCGTGGCGCCGGAAGCCATTATTGCCAAACTGGTGCAAATCAAACAGGCTACCGACCTACATACCGCCACACTAACCCAAATGGCAGTTTACGAAACAATCCACGAAGGTTTCCTGAACTTTCACTTGCCGGCGGTGCGTGATATTTACAAGGAACAATGCGGCTATATGCTGGAAGCCATGCAGGAGTTTTTCCCTGCATCGGCCAAGTGGACACGCCCCGAAGGCGGGATGTTCATTTGGGTAACGCTGCCCGAACACATCGACGCCTACGAACTGCTTAGCCGCGCCATCAAGAAACATGTCGCATTTGTGCCGGGAGAGCCGTTCTACGCCGGCGCCGAACCCGTGCGCAACACCTTACGTTTAAGTTTTGTCACCGTTTCAAAAGAACGGATTCGGGAAGGCATCGAAATTCTGGGCCGCCTTATCGCTGAAAGCGCGGTCAGCAAAGCAGCGTGAAAACCGGGCGTGATCCCGGCCTGCCCGACCTGTCGGACATGCGTCACGACGACTGGGTCGCGCACTATTTGCCTGCTTCCTGGGGGCCGTATGCGCGCCTGTGCCGCCTCGATCGGCCAGTAGGAACTTGGCTAACCCTGCTGCCTTGCCTGGCCGCCTTGGTACAGGCCGCCGATGGCTGGCCCACCCTCTTCCGGCTGTTTATTTTCTCGCTGGGCGCGCTGCTCATGCGCGGCGTTGGTTGCACCATTAATGATATTTTCGATCGCGACATCGACAAAATGGTGGAGCGCACCCGTTTCCGGCCCCTAACCAGCGGCCAGATCACCCTTAAGCAAGCGCTTGTTTTTTTAGTTGCCCAATTGGTGGTGTGCGCCCTTTTATTGCTGGCTATTAACGAATACAGCCGGTGGCTGGCGCTGGCACTCGTCCCCATCGTGATTATCTACCCGCTGTGCAAGCGGTTCACTTATTGGCCGCAAGTTGTGCTGGGCATTGGCTTTAACTGGGGTATGTTAATGGCGTGGTCCGACACCCAAAACACGATCCCCCCGGCAGGCATTGCCCTTTGGGTGGGTGCGGTTCTATGGCAAGTGGGTTACGACACCATTTACGCTTATGTCGACGTCCATGACGACCTGAAACTCGGCGTGAAGTCGGCCGCCATGCGGTTCGCAGAACACGGTAAACTATGGATCAGCGGTATTTACGCCGTCACGCTGGCGCTGTGGATTTACAGTGGTTTTGCGCTGAATTTATCCTGGCCCTATTTTGTGATCATGGCGGTTATTGGCGCACACTTTGCTTGGCAAATGTATGTTTTCAGTATTTCACGCCCCGACCATAATTTCATGTTGTTCAGGTCGAATATGGTGGTCGGCGTGTTAATCATTGCGGCGTCGCTCGCAGGCACACTGCTTTAGCATTTAATTCATCATAAAACCGGCGGCCAGGCCAACACGCCTGGCGCCTAACAAAAAGGTTCGATTCATGCCCAGTTTTATCGAAGCACTGGCAACCTTTCTTTTTGCCGTTGCCATTATCCATACCTTTTCAGTTCCGGTTTTCGCCCGGCTGGCAAACAAAAACGGACCCCATTCAGGCCTTTGGCATATGTTGGCCGAGGTCGAAGCCGTATTCGGCGTATGGGCATTCGCGTTAGTTGTCTTCATGATTGTCAGTGTCGGCGCATCCGATGCCGTCAGCTATATCGACTCGCGAAACTTCACCGAGCCGGCTTTCGTCTTTGCCATTATGGTGGTGGCGGCCAGTAAACCGATCCTTGATTTAGTCGGTGTATCCGTTCGATACATTGCCCGACTCCTGCCCATGCGTATGGAAGTGGCCATGTTCTTCGTCACCATGTCGATCGTGCCACTGGCCGGCTCATTCATTACCGAGCCCGCCGCCATGACCTTGGCCGCCCTATTGTTGCGCGACGCTTACTTCCGTCGCTCTGGGCAGTCCGGTTTCAAGTACATGACGCTCGGTGTGTTGTTCGTTAACATTTCCATTGGCGGGGTGCTAACCGCTTATGCAGCCCCTCCCGTACTCATGGTGGCGTCCACTTTCGGCTGGGATACCGCCTACATGAGCACCCACTTCGGCTGGCGTGCCATTATTGCAGTCTTTATCAACGCCACCCTGCTTACCCTGATTGTGCGCAAGTACCTGGTTAGCAAGGAAATCGGCACAGGCCGTGGCGTTAACGAAGACGACGAAGGCTCCAACCGTCGCCCTCGTGCGCCACTTATCGTCATGGCCATTCACCTGGCCTTCCTGGTAGCCATTGTTCTTACTGCTCACCACCCAGCCATGTTCCTGGGCCTGCTGATGCTGTTTATCGGCTATGCCGAAGCGTACAAGCGTTTCCAGAACCAGTTGCTCATTAAAGAAGGCTTAATGGTTGGCTTCTTCCTGGCCGGCCTGGTTGTTCTGGGTGGCATGCAAAAATGGTGGCTGCAAGACCTGCTGGGCGGCCTTTCGCCCACCATACTGTTCTGGGGTGCAACGGCTTTAACGGCCCTTACCGACAACGCCGCACTGACGTATCTGGGTTCTTTGGTGGAAGGCACCAGCGACCTGTGGCGCTATATGCTGGTGGCGGGCGCGGTAACCGGCGGTGGCTTAACGGTGATTGCCAACGCCCCCAACCCGGCCGGCTTTGCCATTTTGAAAGGCACCTTTCCCGATGGCGCCATTTCGCCCTTGAAGTTGTTGCTGTCGGCACTGGTGCCGACGTTCATTGCCGCCTTCATGTTCCTGCTGCCGAATTCTTTCAGCTAATCGCTGAAGGGCGCGCGGGTTATTTGTTCGAACGGTCTTTGCGCAGCATGCGCACAAGCCACACAAAAAGTGTAATGGAACAAATCAAACCCGCGCCCAGCAGGGCAAGAACAATTACTTCACCGGTTGTCATTCAAGTACCCAGCCATCCCATTATTAAGGGCGCTACCACGAGGCGCCTTTTTCTTCATGCATTTTACGCACCATTGCGTTAAAAAAACGGTCGGCGAAAGCACCTTCACGAATCAACATAGCGGTTAGGTCGGCGCACCGTTGACGCACCTCATTCGCCAACACCGTTTCCTCACCCTGCATCGACGCCGCCTGACACTGAATTTCGGCCGCGCGTTGCACTGTCCAAAGCAAGAAGAATGCCGTTTCAACGGAACGTTCGCCCACCGCCACCCCGTGATTGCGCAGAACCAGCACATGCTTGCTTCCAAGGCTGCTTAGCATACGCGCCTTTTCATCGTCGAAAAGCGTAATCCCTTCAAAATCGTGATACGCCACACGACCGAACAACTGCGCACCATAAAAGTTATTGTGATCAAAGCCGGCTTGCTTTTGCGCTACAGCTGAAATAGGGGTCGTGTGCGTATGAATCAAGCACTGAATATCTTCGCGGGCACCATGCACTGCACTGTGAAGGGCAAAACCGGCGGGATTTGCATCGAACTCTGAAGGAACCGCCTTATTGCCTTCAAGATCGACTTTCAAAAGATTCGCCGGGGTGACTTCACTGTAATTTAGCCCGAAGGGATTCACCAGGTAATGATGGTCCGGCAGACGCAAGGAAATATGATTGAAGATCGTTTCCGTCCATCCAAAAAAATCCACCAACCGATAACAATAGGCAAGCTTTTCGCGCCGGTCCCACTCTTGGTCGGTGCAATCAATGGTTTGTTTCATGCTTGTCATGCGTTTACCACCTCCATTTCACGCTGTTGCCCTAAAAACCGCGCCATCGACACAATATCGCGCGTAACCGGCATGGCAATATCCATCAGGTCTGCCAACTCCATAAACGCATCGCCAATCGCCGCCAGTTCAAGTGTGATGCCCTTGTCGAAATCCTGCAGCATGGACGTTCGCACCGCACCCATGCCGGCCGCCAGCTCCATGAACGTATGAGGGTCATACTGAATTCGGGCCCCATACGCAGCAGCCACCGTTAACCCCTCGTGCAGGATCTTGATCGCAATACGCTTTAAACCAGGATCAGTGTAAATATCCTGCAGTGTGGCTCGCGCCACCACAGACAGTGGGTTGGACGTTAAATTGGCAATCATTTTGGCCCACAGCGGGTCGCGAATTTGGTCGGTTACCCGCGCTTCAATCCCACTGGCCTCGAACACTGTTTTTATTCGATCAAGTCGTGCTGAATACGTATTGTTCGGTTCACCAAAAATCAGCAGATGCGGTGTGGACGACTTCACCACCCCGGGTGCCGTCACTTCCGAAGTAATAAACACCACACATCCCACCACATGCTTGAGCGGAACCATCTTCGCCAGTTCGCCGCTTGAATCGAGCGCCTGCACCGTGCGGCCATCGAATTGCCCCCCGATACCGTGAAAGTACCACCACGGTACGCCATTCACCATAGGAACCACCACGGTATCCGGCCCGATAATAGGCTGCAAGTCGGGCAGAATTCGGGCCAACGACTGCGCTTTCGTACAAACAAAAATAATATCTTGCACGCCAAACTCGCCTGCCCGGCTGCTAGCCCGCACCGGAGCGAGGTGTTCGCCTTCAAGATCGGCAAGCGTAATCCCATTTGCGGTAATTGCCTTTAAGGCGGCGCCACGCGCCAACACATTTACAGAGACTCCGGCCATGGCCAGCCGTGCAGCAACCGTACAACCAATCGCGCCCGCACCGGCAACACATACCTTTAACGTTCCTGCATTTGCCATTTAACCTCCTTGGGCGTCGAATCGTTATTGTTCTAAAAATATTTTACTCTTGAAATATTCCGCCGCACCAACAAGATCGCTTAAACTTCTGACTTTAGGCGCATCACTTTGGATACACTTCCCGAAGGCTTTCTAAACGACCTGGAAACACAGGGCTGGGCCTATTGCGACACACTCATTTGCGACTCATTGCGGGCCCAGTTACTGGACATTGCGGGCCTGTTTTGGAAGCGTGGTCTTTTCCACGCCGCCCATATCGGCCATCTGGCCACAAAAAAGGCCGACCCGGTAATACGGGGCGACCAGATATGCTGGCTTGACGCACACATGCCACAGGCGGCCATACAGGATTTTCTGGCTTTCGCCACCCACCTGCAGAACACACTGAATGCGACTTACTTTCTGGGTTTACGCAGCCAGGAGTTTCACTTTGCCCATTACGAACCAGGCTTTGGCTATAAAAAACACCTGGATCAGCATCGTAACAACCCACACCGAAAGATCTCAGTCGTTTTATACCTGAACGAAAACTGGACGGCCGACGACGGCGGAGAGTTGTGCCTGTATGGACCCGAAAACACCCCGATTGAACAAGCCACCCGGCTTATTCCGGCGCCGGGCAGGCTTGTTGTCTTCCGCAGTGATTTGGTCTGGCATGAGGTCTTGCCGGGGCGCAAACCCCGTTGGAGTCTGACCGGCTGGCTGCGCGACGACTTTTTGCTATCAAACGGTTAGGTATGCGCGGCGCACCTCTTCGTTGTCGGCCAGCTCCTGCATGGAAGCCTGGTAGACCATCTGCCCTTTTTCAAGAACATAGGCACGATCGGACACCAACTCGGCAAAATGCATGTTCTGCTCAGAAAGCAAAATACTGACGCCGCGCTCTTTAAGCTCCATAATCATCTGCACCATCTGCTCAACAATCACCGGAGCAACCCCTTCGGAGGGCTCATCAAGCAGAACAAGAAAGGGATTGCCCATTAGCGCACGGGCGACCGTTAGCATTTGCTGTTCGCCACCGCTCATTCGCCCACCGGGGCGATGCGGCATTTCGCCCAAATTGGGAAACAGCTTGAACAGTTGCTCATGGGTCCACTCGGGTGCGGCGCTCCCGTCACTCCAGCTTCTGGGGGGCTGACGCCCTACCGACAAATTCTCCATCACCGTCAGGTCAGTGAAGATGCGGCGGTCTTCGGGCACGAAAGCCAACCCCAGGCGCGCGGCATGGTACGGTTCGGTTTTCGAGATATCGTGCCCCAGAAAGCGAATGTCGCCACGCCGCTTATCAAGCATCCCCATAATGGTTTTAAGCGTAGTGGATTTGCCGGCTCCATTGCGCCCCATCAGGGCAACCACCTCGCCGCGATTCACATGCAAATCAAACCCGAACAGAATTTGAGCCGCGCCATACCAGGCCTCCAGGCGCTTGGCCTCTAACAATATTTGCGCGCCGCTCATTCAGCCGACTCCTTTTGCAATGTTTTCTTTTCAAACGTTTTCCCGGTGCCGAAGTAGACTTCCTGTACCTTGGGATGGTCACGAATTTCGTCCGGCTTGCCTTCGGCAATGAGCCTTCCCCGCGCCAACACGATCATGCGATCTGCATAGGCAAAAACCACATCCATGCTGTGCTCCGTGAAAAGCACGGCCATATCGCGATCGATGACCAACTGCTTGGTCAGGGCCATAAGGTCGTTACGCTCTTTGGGGGCCATGCCCGCTGTTGGCTCGTCCATAAGCAATAACTTCGGATCATTGGCAATGGCAATCGCCAACTCCACCCGCTTGACGTCACCATAGGCCAGTTCGCTGCAAGGTCGATCGGCTTGTTCGGCCATACCCACCTGCGCCAACAAATCCATGGCTTCCTGCCGCTTGTGGCCGGTAGCGCGCCGCCAGGTGGCAAGCAAGAGGTTATCTGACGACAGCAACGCAAGCTGCACGTTCTCGACCACGGTAAACGAAGAAAAGGTGGCGGCGATCTGAAATGTACGGCCCACACCCATGCGCCAGATATCTCGCGGCGGCATACCAATGAGCTCTTTACCATTGAGCTTGATGGAACCCCGATCTGCTTTCAACTGCCCATTCACCATATTGAAAGTGGTGGACTTGCCTGCACCGTTGGGCCCGATTAAAGCCAGCAACTCGCCTGAATGCAATTCGAAATTAATACCATCAACGGCTTTTACCCCGCCGAACGATTTACCTAAACCGGTTACTGATAACAAACTCATGATGCCCTCTCGGCTTGCGCTGACCCAGCCGGCTTACGACTGAAATGCTCAACCACTTGTTTAATGGTTCCGGCAATACCCAGCGGGAACAGCAGCACCAGAATCAGGATAATGCCGCCCAACATGGCGCGCCAGAAATCGGTGTTGCGCGCCACCGTATCATGCAGCCACGTAAACGACACCGCGCCCACAATCGGCCCCATCAAGTTCTGCATACCACCCAGCAACACCATGACCAGGCCGTCGATCGAGCGGTTTACATAAAGTGTCTCGGGCGCAATACTTCCTTTCGAAAAGGCAAACAGTGACCCTGCCAGACCCGCCACAATACCGCCGTAAACAAAGCCGTACCAGTGAATTCGCTTCACATTGATGCCAATTGCATCGGCACGCAGCGGCGAGTCTCGACCGGCCCGCATGGCGTAACCAAACGGCGAGAACAACACACGTCGCAACCACAATATCCCCACCAGGGTGAGCCCCAATGTCAGGTAGTAATAAGTGGTTTTATCCGACAACCATTCCGACGGCCACACACCGGTTAAGCCGTTACTGCCGCCGGTAAAGTCATCCCACTGGAACACAACCGCCCACACAATCTGGGCAACGGCCAGTGTCAGCATGGCCAGATACACGCCACTTAGGCGAACTGCGAACCAGCCGAAAATAAGCGCGCCAATGCCGGCAACAACCGGCCCTAAGACCAGTGCAAGTTCCATGGGGACGCCCAACGTTTTAACCAGCAACGCCGCACCGTAAGCCCCCAAACCAAAGTACGCCGCATGGCCAAACGAGTGCATGCCGCCCGGACCCATAATGAAATACAAACTGGTGGCGAAAAGGCTCGCGATGAGAATGTCATTCAACAGTACGGTGAGGTAAGGGAAACCCGAGAAAATTTCAGGCGTTGCAACCAGGAACAACACCAAAATAGCCGCGCCGATTTTGAAGGCTTTACTGGCTGGAATCAACGGCATTTCCCCCGCGTTGGCATTATGCCCTGCGGAAGGCGCCCTGCCCAGCAAACCCCATGGCCGGATGATCAACACGACCGCCATCACAAGGAATTCAACCACCAGCGTTAACTTCGAGAATGAAATCTCGAAGCCGAATATTTCGACCAAACCCAGCCACATACAGATGGCTTTAAGTTCGGCAATTAGCAACGCAGCAATGTAAGCACCGGTAATGGAACCCATGCCACCCACCACGACGATGACAAAAGCGGCGCCAATAATATGGATATCCATTTCAAGGTTGGCCGGCTCACGCGGCAGTTGCAAAGCGCCGCCCAGTGCGGCTAAAGCGGCGCCCAAGGCAAATACCGCCGTAAACAACCAGGCTTGGTTCACCCCTAACGCACTCACCATGGAGCGATCTTGCGTTGCAGCGCGTACCAGCGTGCCCCATTTCGTACGTGTTAACAATAACCACAACAAGCCCAGAAAGACGGGGCCCACGGCAATCAGGAATAAGTCATATTCGGGAAACTGCCGGCCCAAAATTTCAACGGCACCTTCCAGGCCCGGCGCACGAGGGCCCAGCAGTTCTTCCGGCCCCCAGAACCATAAAACGGCATCGCGCACCATTAAGGCAACGGCAAACGTCGCTAACAACTGGAACAATTCCGGCGAGTGATAAATACGACGTAACAGGAAGATTTCGATCAGTGCGCCAAATACGCCCACCAGGACCGCCGCTAAAACAATGGCCGGCCAAAAGCCCAGCGAATCTTCCAAATGCATCACTAACGAATACGCAACATATATACCGACCATATAAAATGAGCCGTGCGCAAAGTTAACGATACGGGTAACACCAAAAATCAATGACAACCCTGCGGCGACCAGAAAAAGCGACGACGCACCTGCCAGGCCGTTCAGTAGCTGAACCAAAAATCCTGAGAAATCCATGGGAACCTGCTGCTGGTTAGATCAAATGGGCGGGAGACGCCGGGTTGAACCGCGCCCCCCCGCATCGTAGACGGGTTTTAGCCGTCTTTACGCAACTGCTTAACAACGTCATCGGGTGGTTGCAACTCTTCACCCGGAATGTATTCGCCTTCAGGCATCACGCCGCGGTTATTTTCAACAGCCAACTTGCCTACGTGAATCCCCATGGTCGACTGGTTATCAAGCTCACGGAACTTAACCGGACCAAACGGCGTTACGAACTCCAGACCCTTGAAAGCCTTGATCAACGCTTCCGTGTCAGTTGAGCCGGCTTTTTCAATACCTGCAGCCAGCGCCATAACCGTGGAATAACCAATCACCGAATTCAAGCGCGGATAGTCATCGTACTTTTCTTCGTAGGCCTTGATGAACGCATCATGCTCCGGCGTATCAATTGATGTATAGGGATAGCCGGTGACAATCCAGCCGTCCGGCGCATCAGCACGCAGCGGGTCGAGGTATTCAGGCTCGCCCGTCAGCAAGCTCACAACAGTGCGTCCTTCGAACAAACCCCGTGTTTTGCCTTCGCGCGCAAACTTGGTGAGGTCAGGCCCGAACAATACGTTGAAAATTGCATCGGGCTTGGCATCAGCCAGTGCCTGTACAGCCGGTCCTGGATCCAGGCGACCAAAAGGCGGCGCCTGTTCAGCAACGAACTCGACATCGGGTTGCAAACGCTTTAGCTCAGCCTTGAATGACGCGACAGCGGCCTGACCATACTCATAGTTAGGGTAAATGAGCGCCCAGCGCTTCTTGTTTGCAGCTGCCGCAGCAGGCGCAACGGACGCGGCCAATGCGTGAGTACCTGCACGCAAGCGGTAGGTGTAACGGTTGCCGTTATCCCACACCACTTTGTCACTTAACGGGCCCGAAGCCAGGAAGAAACGTTCACGCTGCTTGGCAAAGTCGGTTACGGCCAAACCAACGTGCGATAGCGTCACGCCGGCCAGAATATCGACGTTATCCCGTGAAATCAGTTCCTCGGCAATTCGCACGGCATCGCCGGCATTGGCGTTGTCGTCACGAAAAATAGTTTCCAGCTTCTTACCCAGCACGCCGCCTTTTGCGTTGACCTGCTCTTGCGCCAGCTCCCACCCTTTTTTATAGGGTTCCAAGTTGGCCGGCAACGTTTTATAGCTGTTGATTTCACCAATAAGAATGGTGTCTTTCTCTGCGGCGGCGTGGCCTGAATAGGCCGCCAACCCGACTGTCATCGCTGCGGCAACAGTCATTTGTTTGAATAACTTCATCACTTATCTCCCGATGGCTCTCCATGAGCCGGTTAGGCATGTAATACAGCACTACACAACTGACTTCATTAATGCACACAACCAACACAGGCCGCGTCCTACAACACTTTCAAAGCTAAATTAAATGTAGCGAATACCGAAAATATTTGTAGTGAGCACTAAAGACAGAAAAATACTAAGGGAAATAAATGGGCGGCGCAATGTGGGTTTTTCCCACCTTTTCAACTTTTCTGATTAAAGTATGTAATTATTTGCAACGTTCAGTGCAGGGAATTTTGCACGTAAGGCCTTAGATTGAACACATGATATCGGCACCCGACGCAGCAATACCCGCTTTATCCTTTGCCCAGGCCACTTCCATATCGCGCGGCAGGGTCACACCGTTTTTAACCGCCAACACTTCCGCCATAATGCTCACCGCAATTTCAGAGGGTGTTTTGCTGCCGATAAAAATGCCGATAGGGCCGCGCAAACGCTGCAACGACGCTTCGGTTTGATCGAAATGCTCAATCATGCGCTGACGGCGCGCCGTGTTATTGCTGCGCGAGCCGATCGCCCCAATGTAGAACGCCTCGGTCTCCAATGCTTCCAGCAACGCCAGATCGTCCAGCTTCGGGTCGTGCGTTAAGGCAATAATGCACGAGCGCCGATCGGCCTTGAACGCCGTAACGACATCGTCGGGCATGTCAGACACCACTTTAACCCCCGGCACCGACCAACTCCCACGATACTCCTCGCGCGGATCGCATACCGTCACATCGAACCCATTGAACAAAGCCATGGTGGCAAGATATTCCGTCAACTGGCCCGCGCCAATCAGCAACATGCGATAAGCCGGGCCGAAAGTATTGACCAACACAGCATCATCAATTAACAAAGCTTGTGGCAAGTCGGCGGGCGCTATATGCACTTGCCCCGTTGCCAACTCAACTTGACGACGCATTAGATGCCCGCCTTCCAATTGCGTGATTAATGTGGTCAGCGCCTGGGCGTCGGCGTCGAACTCAAGCAAAAGCTCAAGTGTCCCGCCGCACGGCAAACCAAACCGGTGAGCTTCATCGGCCTTAATGCCATATTTCAGAAAACGGGGCGGCCCGTGCGGCATTTCCTCTTGCTCAGGATTGCCTGAATATGCTTGCGAAAACCGGAAGACCAGATCGTCTTCAATGCAACCACCCGACACCGACCCCACCACTGAGCCGTCTTCGCACATGGCCATAATGGATCCAACCGGGCGGGGTGATGACCCCCAGGTACGCACAACCGTTGCCAGCAACGCTCGCTTGCCCGACTGGCGCCAATCACGCAATGCTCGCAAAACAACTAGATCCAGATTCTCCATGCTTTCACCTGCTACCAATACATTTTTTACGGCTTAACAAACTTCAGCGTCATGCGGTCGCTCTCGCCAATGGCCAGATATTTGTCGCGATTCGCTTCTTTATTGCGCAAACTGGGGGGCAAGGCCCAAACACCACCAGGGTGATCGGCCGTATCTTTTGGATTCGCATTCACCTCAGACTTTTCAGCCAGACGAAAACCCACGCTTTCAGCCATTTTGATGACATACGACTCATGCATGTAGCCCGAACTTGCCGTGGCGTCTTGCTCACGATCTTCAGGCAAACGGTGCTCAACCACGCCGAAAACACCGCCGGATTTCAAAGCGGTATAGGCACTGCGGAAAATATCACGCATGACCGGCTCGCCATAACTCATCCAGTTATGCAAATTGCGAAACGTTAATACCATATCAGCCGAGCCTGGCTCGGCATACTGAAGCTGCTCGGGCGGCTCGAAAACCGTGACCTTGGCTCGATCGAAAAGGGCAGGTTTACTTGCCAGTTTTTCCTGGAAAACAGCGGCATAGCGCCGATAATTCGCGCGGCTTGATTCTGGGTTATACACCCCTGCAATATATTGACCATTGTCGCGCAAATACGGCGCCAGAATTTCGGTATACCAGCCGCCGCCGGGGGTTAACTCCACCACTGTCATATTGGGTTGAATGCCGAAGAAGATCAGCGTTTCGTATGGGTTGCGCCACGCATCACGCGCGGTGCTCTTCTCCAGGCGCTGGTCGCTGTTAACAGCCGCTTTCAACGCGGTGTCGGCATACGCGGGGGCGCTTAACACCAGCCCGGCAACAAATGGCAACACGGCCAATAACCACTTTCTCATTTTGCGTCTTTTCCCATGGGTTTTCCTATGAAAACAACTATACACCCAGACTCACACCTGGAGCACTGTTTCGCATTGATGCGCCGCCTGCAACAGCAACGCATCGCCCCCTTTTAACCCGGCCAACTGCAACCCCACCGGAAAACCCTCGGCATCGCGCCCGCAAGGTAAGGAAATTGCCGGCACTCCGGTTAAATTGAACGGCAGTGTCAAACGCGTCAAAACCGATCGAAGCGGTACTGATTTCCCGTGATTTTCCAGCGTCGCCTGCGCGTCACACGCACCGGTTACGGTGGTGGGCGTCACAATGGCATGCGCCCCATTCAGCAGGGGAACCTCAAGTGCCTCGGCCAGCACGCGGCGCAAACGCTGCGCCTTGATGTAGTCAATAGCACGAATAAACTGGCCCGCTTCAAGACGGGTGCGCACTTCTCCGCCAATGGCATGCGCCTGCTGCAAGCCCAACTCTTCGTGTGCCTGTGTGGCCTCCGACGCCATCGTGAAATGCTGCAACGTGGGTGACATATCGAGCGCCGGCAACGCACCACGTTCAATTTTCGCGCCCGCCGACTCAAGACGCGCCAGCGCTGATTCGAACGCGGTCAGCACACTCGGCTCGATCAAGTCAAAACTGTAATTGGTGGGGCAAAACAGCCTCAGCTGAGCAGCACCGCCAAATTGCAAAGGTTGCCAATACGCCTGTGCGTCGTGCCCTGCCATTATCGCCGTGACCCAGGCGGCATCAACCGTTGTATGAGCGAACACCCCTACGTGATCTAGGGACCACGCCAATGGCACTAAGTCTTCGCGCGAAACGAGGTCGTAAGAGCCTTTGTAACCCACCACGCCGCACATCGCCGCCGGCATGCGCACCGAACCGTAATGCGGGTTGTCGGACACTCCGCCATAACAAAGCTCATGCAGATTGGTCATGCCAATCACAATCGCTCCGGCAGATTCAAGGGCGGCAACACAAGGCGCACTTTCTTGCGGCACAACCGCTGCCAAAGACTCAGAACCGGCCCGCATCGGCAAACCCGCCACTGGAATGCAATCTTTCACCGCCACCACAACGCCCGCCATCGGACCGCAATGCCGACCGGCTTGAATCTGCCGCTGTAATTCGTGCGCTTTGGTCAGCGCCCCCTCATGATCGACAAACAAAAACGCATTCAAGTCAGAGCGCGCCTTGATACGGTCGAGGCAAGCCTGAACATGCTCAACCGGATCCAACCGTTGCTCTTTAATGCGCGCCACATGCGCCGCCAAACGACCTTTCTTGATCAATTCATTTGCTTGAGTGCCACCCGCAACGCGCGCCCGAAACAAATCAGACCTTGCACCGGTCTTGGGTAAACCAAAAGGGTCGCTGGCGCGGCAAGACAATGCCGCGAGCTTGTCGTTATCAGAAAGGTTACGCTCAATACGCGCACACCAATCATCCAACCGGTCGCTATGATGCAGTTGATAAAACTCTGATGCGGCAGCAATATAGCGACGTAATGCGTCTGCTCGTTCCAATGGTGCCTGGCCGGCCATACGGGGTCTCCTGATATCGTTTTAGGTAGTGACCAAAGCGTTACACAATCAGGAACGGCTTTCAAGTCTTATCAACAGGCCTGGCGCTCCAGTATGCCGGCAAAGCCGTGCGCCACTTGCAATAGAAACGCATCATCGCCGCACGGTGCCGCTATTTGCAAGCCAACCGGAAAGCCGTCGGCATCGGTACCGCAGGGAATTGAAATAGCGGGCATTCCTGTTAAGTTAAAAGGCATGGTTAGCCGCGTTAACGCCGGGTGAATCGGCAATGACGTACCCCCAACGTCGATATGGCGCGCCAGTTTGGGCGCCCCCACCGGCACGGTTGGCGTGAGCAATACACGGGGGCCATCCAGTAATGTCGTTAAAGACTGGCGTAACTGGTTACGTAAGCGCTGCGCCTTAATGTAATCAACCGCCCTGATAAATTGACCGGCCTCAAGGCGTGTTCGCACTTCCTCGCCCAAACCCTCGGGATGCAAAAGCGCCCGATCAAGGTGCAACTGACCTGCCTCGGCACACAGCGTCATGAACTGAAGTGTGGGCGCCAAATCAAGCTCGGGCACAGTGGCGCGCAATACATCCACACCTTCATTACGTAACTGTTCAACTACATTGTTAAAGGCCTTGGCCACGCCCGGATCGAGAATATCGAAAAAAAAGTTCTCGGGAATCACAACCTGCACATTCGGCAACGCCAACGGTTGCGCCAGCCGCGGTGCCGTGCACGCAGACCCCGTCATAATGTCGGTGAGTACAGCCGCTTGCTCAACTGTTTTTGCAAAAACGCCGACATGGTCAAGCGACCATCCCAACGGCAACATGCCATCGCACGAAATCAAACCATAACTGGGCTTGAATCCAACAATGCCGCACAAAGCGGCCGGCATACGCACTGAACCGGCGGTGTCGGTACCCAAAGCCGCATTCGCCATGCCGGTTGCCACCGCCACCGCCGACCCCCCACTGGAACCCCCGGGGACCCGCTCCGGGTCGGCAGGATGCCCCACCCGGCCAACATGCGGGTTATCGGTTGTCGCGCCATAGGCAAGTTCATGCATGGTTGTCATCCCCAGCACAATTGCCCCTGCCGCCTCCAGACGCGTAACACACGGTGCGCTGCTATCCGGGGTAAACGCCGGTATTGCCCGCGTTCCCGACGTCATCGGCATACCCTGCACTTCAAAGCAATCTTTAATCGCCAGCGTCACCCCGGCCAAGACACCCTCCTGTTGCGATCGCGAACGAAACGCGTCAACCAAACGGGCTTTTTCGTAAGCCGACTCCGCCGCAATATGCTGAAAAGCATTCAATTCGGGACGCGACTGAATCTGCGCCAAGCCTTGTTCAACATTATTGACGGCGCTGAAAGACGATGCGTCGAGGCCGAACGCACGCTGCGCCAACGACTCAACGCCCAACGTGGCGGTCGCGCACACGCCGGCGCGTGCCGATGTCGGCAAACCAATCGGGTCGGCATCATAAGAACAAGCCGCCGAGCTGATTCGCTGCATGTCAGGCAAGTGCATACCCAAACGCGCCACCCAAGCCGGCTGTTGTTCCGGATGGGCCACATCGAAAAGCTGCGTTGCGCTTGAAACATAATCCCCAAGCGTTTTGAGATCGAAGGGAACGCGGGTCATGCGATGTGTCTCCTGAATAAAGCCGCCTGGATTAAGCAGCGCCGTTCGCACTTAATAAAGCGAAGGTTTCAATCACTGAAGCCGGATCGGCGATGCCCTTGCCTGCAATATCATGAGCAGAACCATGACCAACACTGGAAAAGCGCACAGGTGTGCCAATAGTAAGCGCACTGGCACGCAAAGGGCTCAACAGTTTGATTGGAATATGGCCCTGATCATGAAACGGAGCCAGGTACACATCGTGACGGCGATGCGCAAGCAAAACATCGGCACCCACCGGCCCGCTAACGACATAACCTTGGTCAGTTAAACGTTGCACCATGGGTACCGTAATACACTCATCTTCCCGGCCAAACAAGCCCCCCTCGCCGGCATGAGGGTTAATTCCCATAACAGCCAGATGCGGCGCTTGCACACCCAAACCTTTTGTTGCCTCGATTGCCGCAACAGCCGCACTTTCAAACAGTTCCGGTGTCATTCTGGCCAGGGCAGACTGTACACTTTCATGCAGAGTGACATGGGCAATACGTAACCCACCCGCGACCAGCATAAGAAAGACTTTATCGGCGGGGGTACCGGTTAAGCGGGCAATTAGCCCCGGATAACCGGAAAACGCAATACCGGCCTGATGAACGGCGGTTTCAGAATGAGGGCAACCAATAACGGCTTCAACCCGGCCGCTTTGGGCCAGTTCAACCGCTTTACACACGTATGCAACGGTTGCCTCGCCGGCTGCAGCCGAAACCTCGCCGGGCTTAAAACAGGCGGCAGACAAAGCCTGCACCGGCTCATAAACCAGACACCTCTCAGTTGAAGCCTCCCCTTTGCACCATTGGGAGAAACTTAGAAGCGCGCAATCCTTATCGTATTGCGTCAGGTAATGCGCAATCACATGCGCATCCCCAACCAACACAGGCTGCGCACCCCGCCCTTGCAGCGACAAAGCGGCTTTCACCGCAATTTCAGGCCCAATCCCGTTGGGGTCGCCAATCGCAATCGCAATACAAGGGTTCATCTACGTCTCATGGTTACAGGGGAATCGCCAACAGGGTGTCAATCGCAATACTGTCGCAAACCACCTGGCGTTTTTCAATCGCCAACTCACTACCCTGTATTAACAACTGATCAACATACTTGCCCGAAGCAAACAGGCTCATTTCACCCGTTCGCATCGTTCGGGTAACCAGAAATGGCGTTTCCGCTTGGATGGTTCTTTCGCCAACACTATTAATCAATGGTGTTCCAACGATATGCCTGTAGCGATGGCGCTCATATATGTTGGCCTCCCGCAGGGCATTCACACGATCATGCAACATATTTCGGCTATCGGCATAAATAAGAACTGCAGGCCTTTGCTTTTGATAATTTTCAGCTGTCGTAATTTTGTACAGACATTGCTCAGTAAAAAAACGTGGCCATATCTCGAGATTATCCTCATCGAGGCTGGCGACGTAGCGAGCATTTAACTGACTCAGCTCATTGATATGTACTTGTGTAGCGCTCATAATTCCGACGACATGACAAAAGCATCGCAATAAAAACTGTTGCCGGGTAGATCCCTGAGCTGCATAAAATCCTTTCGAGCCGCATTAACCATTGCCGAAACGCCACATACATATACATCAACGTTCTCCAGGCTTGCAAAATCGTCCATAACCGCGTTGTGCACCAAACCTTCGCGGTCGACGCCATTTTTCTCTTCAGACAGCACGGGAACAAACGTAAAATTAGGAAAGCGGCTCGCCCACTTTTGCGCAAGGCTGGCCAAATAGATATCCACCTTTCGGCGCCCACCCCAATATAAATACACGGGTACTGAGGGGAAGCCCGATTTCATAAGCGTTTCGATGATCGACTTAACTGGTGCAAACCCGGTTCCGCTTACAACAAACAACAACGGCTTGCTAATCTCTCGAAGATAGAAACTGCCAAGAGGAAGCTCTATACTAAGGTAATCACCAACGCACGCCGTTTCCTCCAGATAAGAAGAGAACGCCCCTCCGGTGACGTGCCTTACATGCAATTGAACCGAATCCGTTTGATGCGAAGGGCTGGCCATCGAGTAACTTCGAAAGCCGCCGTCTCTTAGCTGAATATTAAGGTACTGCCCCGCTTTAAATTTCACCCTAACACCCGCGGGAAAGCGCAAACTCAGAATACTGACGTCGTCAGAAACTCGATCAAGTTTGTAAAGTTTGGCGCGGACTTTCTTGACCGCATCGGGATTCATACGGTCAATGGATGTCACTTGAATTGTTAAATCGGTTTCAGCCCGGGCCTGACAAAATAAAGTCCAACCATTCGATCTCTCCTCGTCAGTCAGAGCGCCCGGCTCCCTGTCAAACGCAATGCTGCCTTCTTTAACAACACCTTTGCAACTCCCGCACACGCCATTTCGGCACGAATAAGGTAACGCGTATCCAGCCCGCTTGGCCGACTCGAGAATTGTTTGACCGCTCTCGCACTCAAAAACAATATCCGTACCATCAACGATCACTTTAGTCATGAGCCTTGCTTATTCCTTGCACAAACATCTTACAAAGGGATGGCCAACAAAGTATCAATACTAATACTGTCGCAAACCACTACACGCTTCTTGAGTCGAATCCCCGAAGCTGTTCGGACTAACTCATCAACATATTTCCCGGTTGCGAACATGCTGATTTCGCCACCCCGCATGATGCGACTTACAAAAAACGCGGTTTCGCAAGCGATCACTTCCTGACCGTCTTCGATAAGCGGCATGCCGATTAAATGGCGGTAGCGATGGCTTTCGTATATGTTCGCCTCTCTAAGGGCACTAATGCGGTCGCTGAGCATCCCTTTACTATTGGCGTATATCAACCCGGCGGGCCGACCAGCCTCATAATTTTCAACGGTGGTCACCTTGTACAGGCAATGATCAATAAAAAAGTTTGGCCACGCCTCAAGCCGGTCACCGTCTATGCATGCGGCATAAGCGGTATTAAACTTGTTAATTTCTTCAAAAATAGATTCACTCATGCGTTAAAGCCCCATATGACTTCTATAAGCGTGCCAGAACCCTCGCACCGATGTTTCCGTCGCACGATAATCTGCGCTTTCAATATTGACCCCCCCCATTTGCACGACGCTATATTGGTCGGAGGCACATTGAATGCCTCTTTGAACGAAACCGCCAACCGCTCCATCCTCCATCGATACAAACCCTGAAGCACCAATCAAATTGGACTGCTTTAGCCGCATTTCTTCTAGTTCGGCACTATCGTCTTCAAAACCGATGTATGTCCAGTTCAGCTCGGTTGACTCAACGCCTTTTGGAAGAATTTGCCGAACCGCGATGCTATTTTGAATTTGCTGCAAAACAAACCCTGGAAATACCGACAGTATCTGCAAGGTGACGCCATCACCGAACTCATCCACACCTTCAAGCAAGCTGGGGTCCGCTAACCGATAATCATCTTTATCTGATCTAAGCTTTTCTTTCTGATATTCCTCACTTTCGGAACTCTTTTTATCAATGACCGAGTAACTTACGTGATGAGCGCCGGTATCACTAACGATAACCCCACCTCGTTGAGATAAACGATTGATTTTGAATGTCGTGAAAAACACATGCAACAAGCTCGCATGGTAAGTATCTTTTACATTTTCAAAGTACAGCTTCCAATTGTTGGGAAGCATTTGTTTAAATTTTCCCAATACACGAATCGGCTTATGCAACACTCGTTCGATTCGACCCAGAATTTCCTCACCCAGATAATCCTCAATTGAAGGTACATCTTCATCCAGACTACCAAACACAATTCCGCAAACAGTGGCAACACGCAGTTTGCGCGGATCATAGTGTTCTTTCTGAAAGTCTGCAGGCATTCCACCTTTTCCGCCAACCCCATTCTGAAAAGCGATTCCTTTGAGGCTACCGGATAAGTCATAACTCCAGGCATGGTAAACACATGTCAATTCAGACGCGTTCCCACTATCAGTGATCGCTATAAGCGCTCCTCGATGAGCACATCTATTTTCAAAGGCATAAATTTCGCCATCCTGGTCCCTCGTAACCACAACCGGCATTTCACCTACAAAAGTAGTGATGTAATCACCAGCATTGGGAATCTCAGCCTCAAGACACAAATACCCCCAGGTAGGCCCCTGATAAATCTTTTCCTGTTCTTGCCTCAAGATCTCGGGATGCTGATATACCCAGTAAGGAATGTGAGACGTATCTTCATCCCACTTCAGGCTCGTATGATTGTTTTCAAACTCTAATTTGTTCATTTACGACTCTGCTCAACAATTTATCAACATGCCTCAGTGACAAACTTGGTAACAACGTAGCCATCGAAAGTTTCTGTCCCACCTTCGCTACCAATGCCACTATCTTTGACGCCGCCCAAAGGTGTTTCTGCCAACGCTATACCAAAGTGATTAACGTTGACCATGCCCGCCTCAAGGTTTGTCGACATAAAACTGGCTCGTTTTAAAGATTTTGTGAAAACGTATGACGCCAAACCATACGGAAGGCTATTTGCCCGCCTGAGCACGTCGTCAATCGTGTCAAAATGCGTAATCGGAACAACGGGGCCAAATGGTTCATTGACCATAATGTCAGCATCATCACTTACATCAGCTAAAACCGTAGGGCTGAAAAAATAGCCTTTCTCAAAATTTGCGGGCTGAGCTGCGACAACCTGTGCACCACGTTTTGTCGCGTCGTCGACCAAATGCTGCATTGCTTCGACACGACGCCGATGCGCCAACGGCCCCATCTTTGTGGCTGGGTCCAGTCCATCACCAACGCGCAAATCCGCTATTGCACTGCAAAATTTATCAATAAAACTTTGATAAACCGGCTTTTGAATGTAAAAACGACTAGGCGCAATACATACTTGACCAGCATTTCGCATTTTCAAACTCACCAACAGTGCAACTGCAGCGTCAATATCTGCATCGTCGAATACGACAACCGGTGAATGACCGCCCAACTCCATGGTGATCCGTTTCATGTGTGCACCGGCCAACGACGCCAAGTGTTTACCCACAGGAACCGACCCAGTGAACGAAACCTTCCGAACGATTGGCGAAGTAAGCAAATGCTGTGACACTTCCGGTGGGTTACCCCACACAATATTGAGACAACCTGGCGGCAGGCCAGCATCTTCAAATATCTGCGCAAGCGCAACAACCGCACTAGGCGCATCTTCCGGCCCTTTTAGAACCAGAGTACAACCTGCCCCCAAGGCAGCAACCATTTTGCGTATCGCTTGGTTGTAGGGAAAGTTCCATGGAGTGAAAGCAACACAAACCCCTACGGGCTCTTTCGTCACAAACTGCCTGACCCCCTCAACCCTTGGCGGAATAGTGCGCCCATATATCCGCCGGCATTCCTCAGCATGCCATTCAGCTTGTTCTGCACAGTTCAAAATCTCTATCCGTGCTTCTGCCAAAGGCTTACCCATATCAAGGGTTATATTGCGCGCTATTTCATCGACCCGTTCACGTGTTAATTCGGCCACCTTGCGCAATATTTTTGACCGCTCGAGAGGAGAGGAACGACGCCACGACTGATATGCCTTATGTGCTGCACCAAGTGCCAAATCCAGATCCTTAGCCGTCGCCGTTGGCAACTTTCCGATCACCTCCTCAGTAGCCGGATTCACGACGTCCAGGCAATCCCTTTGATCAGCACCAATAAAATGGCCATCGATATACAACGAAAGTTCTGTGTACATATTTAATCCCTGGTTTTAGAGGAACACAGAGCCACCGTCGACTGCCAAAGTCTGTCCGGTAATGAATCCAGCGGCATCCGAGATCAGGAAGTTGAGTGCGCCCGTCAAGTCCTCAGGAACTTGATCTCGTTGAATCGAACGCGAAAGCTTGCGCGTTACGTCACCCATTTGCGAATGCAGGTCGTTTTTCAACACACCATCAGACAGCGTAAAACCTGGCGCAATTGCATTGACAGTAATACCTGCACCACCCAGCTCGCGGGCCAGCGAACGGGTAAAGGCAATGACCGCACCCTTGCTCGCAACATAATGCGACATATTAGGAGGCCCTTTAATGGGGACAGTGGACGCAATATTAACGATCCTCCCCCAACTGTTCTGACGCATGGATGGAGCCACTGCTTTAGCGCATATGAACGGACCCAGAGTATTGACCTCCATCACCCTCATCCATTCCTCATTTGAGATCTCCTCGAATGGACGCAAGGTCAAATTGGTAAAGAGCCCTGCATTGTTTACTAACGCATCGATTCGCCCGAATTTCACCAACGACTGCTTAACCATATTGTTAACATCATCGCTATTGACAACATCGACCTTTACACCAAGCGCATCGCTGCCCTGATCAATAAGACTGTTTGCCGCCTCTTCACTTCCGTTCAAGTCTGCAATAACGATCTTGTGGCCCTCTGACGACAAACTTTGCGCGAATTTGAACCCAATACCACTTGCACCGCCCGTAACAATCACTACTTTTGAACTTTCTTTCATTTTCTTAACTCAAATTAATGCTCTTCGATCGAATGGTTAAACCTGATGAGACGGTATATGCACAACGAACTCATCTATATCGCCTGACATAACAAGTTGACAGGACAGGCGACTAGTCTCTTTGCGCTCACTCGCGGCACTTTCGATCATTTCCACTTCAACATCCGCAATCGGCGGCACCAAATGTGTCGATGCCGGATCGACAAAAACGTGACAGGTCGCACACATTGCAGAGCCTCCACACTCCGCCACAATGCCGTCAACTGAATTGGAAACTGCGGCTTGCATAACGGTGACCCCCGGTGCAACCTCAATAACGTCTCGGCTACCATCGGGTTGAACATAAGTTACTTTTGTCATATCTCTCTTCTTGCTGAATCAGTAATAAAAAATGGTGCTGCTCTATAGCGCTACCACTCGTGCCGGGATTTGCTTGAATCCTCGGACGGTGTTGTTGTAATGTCGCACGGGTTCGCCCATCAGTTCGATTGAACGTACTTTTTTTGCGAACGCACGCAGAAGGATATCGCCCTCTAATCGCGCCATCATTTGGCCCGCACACCCATGGATACCAGTTCCAAACCCGATGTGACCCGTTGCTTTTCTTGACACATCGAACTTATCGGGGTCTGTCCAGCGCCGGGGATCCCTATTTGCAGAGCCAACAAACACGCAAATTTTCTGGTTCGCATCCATTTCTATGCCCGCCACCTCTACCGGCTTGGTGGTTGTCCGATAAAATGAATGAAAAGTCGGCTCGAACCGAATGACTTCCTCAATCGCCTGCCGAGCCAACTGCGGGTTTTCTCTGAGAACTTCGTATTGGTCGGGATACTTGGCGAAACAAAGCATTGCATTGCAAAGCGTAAATACGGTGGTATCAAGCCCTGCAGAAAGCAGCGTGCGTACCAGCATTCCTGCTTCTTCATGGGTTATTTCTCCCGCATCCGCCGCTTTATAAAGGTCAGAACCCAAACCATTGGGAGTCAGATTTTCTCTTTGGCATACATTGTTGATCCACTTCACCGACTCTTCAGCTTTAGCCAAGCGAGAAGTGAAGCGCTCATTCATAGGGCCAAATCCGTTGAACACCATATCACCATAAGGCAGTAAATTCTCCCTTCCCTCGGCAGGTAATCCAACCGCATCTGCAAATACTTTGAGCGGGTAAGCTTCACTAAAATCTTTTGCGGCGTCGAAATGTCCCATTTGAATAATCTTGTCTACCAAAGCGTCAGCTTCAGCCTCGAACGTTTCGCGCAATCTTCCAATCGACGCTGGCGATAATACTCTGGCCACAACCTTACGCGTTCTTGCGTGATGAGGTGGATCAGCCTCCAAGATAATGCTCGGTTTGCGCCATGGCTTTTCAGTATTGAAGTTAGTTAGCCCCACCCCTGCGCCGGAGCAAAATGTATGCGCATCAGACAAGACTGCATGCACCTCATCGTGTCGGCCTAGCGCATAAGCACCGTAGCGCTCCAGCAACACAACGGGCCCAGCTTCTCGAAGCTGCTCATAATAAGGATAAGGATCAATCAGAACCTCCTCCGCGTATGGATCAAAATCAGTAACGGGTACTGTATCCTTTGTAAAAGTGGCCAAACTAACCATGCGTTCGTCTCCTCCTAGCTGAATAACTTCCGCAGCACTTTGCGTTAAGCATTCGCACTACCATTGCCTATTTATTGCGCACAAGTTTAGGGAAGGATATACTTGCCGTCAAAGAAATCGATCATTTTGTGCGCATAGCGAATAAAGGCGAGGACGTGGCTAAGTCAACTCATCACAACGACGTAAACACCCAACAAGATACCCATCTCCCAAAAGACAGATCAAATGAAGATAAAGAGTACGTCGCCGGGCTCGAAAAAGGCCTTTCAATCATCGAGGCTTTCGGTATTAAAAACACGCCCCTTACGTTGAGTGAAGCTGCCGAGATTACTGGCCATTCACGTGCCTCGGCCAGAAGGTCTCTATTAACCCTACAAAAATTAGGTTATGTGGAATGCGACGACAAGCTGTTCCGTCTTGCACCCCGGGTACTTAGGCTCGGCCATGCTTATTTAACATCAACCGCTTTAGCACGCACAATTCAGCCCACACTTGAAGCAATTAGCGAACGGACGAATGAGTCGAGCTCCTTTGCCGTTCTGGATGGTTCCGACGCCGTGTTCGTGGCAAGAGCAGCAACCCGCAGAAGCCTTTCAAACGGATTGGGACTTGGTTCGAGACTGCCTGCCTACTGTGCGGCAACTGGTAGGGTATTGCTAGCAGACCTTGACCCCGACGAAGCAAAAACCCGCCTCGAGCGAAAGCCTCGTCAGAAGCTCACGCCCAATACGCGCATCGACATCCCCACGTTAATGTCATACTTGAATGAAGTACGAAGAGTCGGCTACGCGATCAGTGATGAAGAACTGGAGCTGGGTGTCCGATCACTTGCTGTACCGATTAGAGACCAAAAAGGCCAAACCATTGGATCAATCAGCATCGTCAGCTCGACGTCAAGACGAAGCCTTGAGAACATGATCGAAAACCTGCTGCCCGAACTTGAAAGAGCACGGTGGATGGTTGCATCGTTGATCTAATAAGTATCTTACACACCAAGAAGGGTTTTAAGCCTGTCGGCGTCAGACAATAACTCTGAACTTGAACCCTCAAAAACAATCATACCTTTGACCATAATCAGGTTTCGTGTACTGATTTCTGTAATCGCCTCAAAATTCTTGTCAACGATTATCGTCGCGATACCAGACTCTCGAATAGCTGCTATGATCCGCCAAATTTCCTTGGCAATTAAGGGCGCCAATCCTTCAGTAGCTTCATCCAGAATTAACAAATCCGGGTTAGTCATCAAGGCTCGCCCAATACTCAGCATTTGTTGCTCCCCCCCCGATAACTGAGCGCCACCATTACTCAGCCGCTCCCTTAATCGCGGAAAAGAGTCTAGAACCCTGTCATAAGTCCAGTCAAGACGCCCATCTGAACCCGGACGCGCTCCGAGCAATAGATTCTCTTTCACCGACAAGTTGGGAAAGATACCACGCCCTTCAGGAACGTAGGCTATCCCCATGCGTGCTACCTTATAGGTAGGCATACTCTTGCCTGACCTACCCTTAACAAAAACCTCTCCCTCCCGCGGCCGCACCACACCAACCAAACTTTTTATCAACGTGGATTTACCCATACCGTTGCGGCCCATCAGCCCAACGGTTTCACCACGCGAGATCGTGAAGTCTATCCCGTGCAAAATATGGCTCTGGCCATAATATGAATGAATTCCATGAGCACTCACTAATGCTTCTGACATATTGCATCAACCTTTAGTGTCCGAAATAAGCTTGCTGAACCTCGGCGCTGGCACGTACCCGATCGGGCGTGTCCGTCATCAAGACAGATCCATTTACCATCACCGTAATAATGTCTGCAATGGCAAATACGGCATCCATATCATGCTCCACCAGCAAAATACCATGTGTCTTTACAAGCTTTTTAAGCAGATCGATCATTTGAAAAGACTCTTCCGAACCCATTCCTGCGAGCGGCTCATCGAGCAACAAAACGCTCGGTTGCGTCGCAAGAACAATCGCTAACTCAAGCTGCCTTTGCTCACCATGAGATAATGCACTGGCAACCCGGCTTTCATAACCCTCTAATCCTGTTTCCGAAATCGCTTTCTCAGCAAGATTCTTATAGGGCTCATAATTGCTCGCGCTAGAAAAAACGGCGCCTAAGCGGGGCTCACGAGATTGCGCGGCCAAACGACAATTCTCCAGCACCGTAAACGTCGGAAAGATATTGGTTTTCTGATAGCTGCGACCAATTCCCAGCAGAGAACGCTCATTTGGTTGCAAATGTGTCACATCGAGATTACCCAAAAACACCGAGCCACTTGAGCAGGTTAAGTCGCCGGACAACATATTGATCAGGGTCGATTTTCCAGCACCATTCGGGCCGAGAATCGCATGCGTTTTACCTTTATAAACAGACAACGACACATTGTCGTTCGCAACCAGACCCCCAAAATGCTTGGATACATTTTCTGCTCTTAGCAACACATCGTTCATTACGCTTTCCCAACAAGTGCTTTAAACCGGCTGGGTAACGAAGCCAATCCACCCGGCAAGAACAAAACAAATAATACAATCGTTATGCCAAGCCACAGTTGCCACCAATCGGTATATGTCATGAAAACGTCTTTAAGCAAAATGAAGGCGAACGCCCCCACTATGCCGCCAACAAATTGACCCATACCACCAAATATCAACATAAGCAGGACATCTGCCGATTTATGCCAGGACAAAAGCTCCGGATTAACACCGTAACTTTGGGCAGCAAACAAGTAACCAGCCAAAGAAGCAAAAACGCTTGCAATGACAAAAACAATCAACTTATAACGAAAAACAGGAAAACCAATTGACAGCATTCGATGCTCATTTATTTTTATACCCTGCACCGCGCGCCCTAAAGGTGACCTCAAGAAAAACCACAATAAAACAACAGAGAAAAACAGCGCTGCCAAAATGAAGTAATACATGGTCAGAGGGTTTTCCAAATCCAGCAAAACCCAATTACCTATTTCCAACGTAGGCCGCGCATAGAGATTCAAACCATCCGTACTTCCACCAATGGCTGGAACATCATGCACAAGAAAATAAAACACTTGCGCAAATGCCAAAGTCACCATGATGAAATAAATGCCCTTGGTCCTTAAAACAAACAAGCCAACGATAAAGGAAAGTACTGCTGCGGCGATCAGCGCAACGGGCAACGTGATCCAAAAACTGTCGGTAACTTGATAATGAGTGGAAAGGAGCGCAAACGCATATGCGCCTACTCCAAACCATGCCGCATGCCCAAAGCTGATTAAACCCGCGTACCCCACCAGCAAATCCAGGCTGACTGCAAATAACGCTAGTATCACGATTCGGGACACCATGTCATTGTAGAAATCAAACCCAAGCGTCGGGAACAACAATAAAGCGATAAACATCACCGCCAAAAGCACATATTTATTTTTGCTTTCTACCATCAGTCTCACCGCTTAAAAATTCCGTCAGGTCGCCACAATAAAACCATGGCCATAATTATGTAGGTCAGCATCCCCGCTACACTCGGGAAAAACACGCTGCCAAAAGTGTCTGCAAATGCAATGACCATAGCCGCAAACAAGGCACCCCAAACGGAACCGATTCCCCCTATCACAACCACGACAAAACTTACAATCAACACTTCCATGCCCATCCCTGGCGCAACCGCCGAGGCCGGCGCGTTGATCATGCCCGCAAACGCGGCAAGCCCTACCCCGAGAGAAAACACGAGACGATTGACCATGCTGATATTGACTCCCAGAACTTCAGCCATACCACTATTTGTCGCCCCCGCTCGAATCATCGACCCGATGCGCGTTCGGTTAATTAATATATACATACCAATGGCGACCAAAACGCACACCCCGGACATAAACAGGCGATAGAACGGGTAAGACATAATGTCTCCGAGCGGTATGGAGAAATTCAGCCAAGCGGGGACATCAATGGAGTGAACTTCGTCACCGACGAAAATGCTGCGCAGCTCTTCAAATATCAAAATCAAGCCATAGCTCAAGAGAACCTGCTCAAGGTGATCTCTTTTATAAAGGTGCTTAAATAATGCCCACTCCAGAAGGGCGCCAATAATAACGCTTAAAATTGCCCCCAATATTACTGCGACGAAAAAATTTCCTGTAAGGCCAGTTATGGTGAACGCAAAATATGCACCCATCATATAGAAACTGCCATGCGCAATATTAATAACGCCCATCACACCAAATATAAGCGTAAGGCCACTTGCTATTAGAAACAAAAGCAGTCCATACTGAATTGCGTTCAATGCCTGGATTAATAGTGACCCTAACAATATATCCATAATAGATTCTTCGATTTTTAATCGGGTGTTTCAAGCAAACAAAAAGACAAACGACCGCCGTTTTAAGACGACCGCTTGTCAAGGAGTAGCCGTTAAGGTGTTACCGTTTGCAATCAGGCGAAGGGTCAGCCAGCGCTTCCACAGCAATACCCACCATGACATTCTGATCACCACGTGCTTCACGAATATACATATTCATGACAGGGTTATGCGATTTGGAAAATGACAGGGGCCCGCGAGGACTATCAAGCTTAGCGTTTTCCATCGCGCGAATCATGTCTTCTTTCTTGGAGGTATCCCCGTTGACTGCCTCAAGGCCCGCGATGAACAACTGCGCAGAATCATAACCCTGTACCGCAAACACATCAGGGGTTTCGCCATGGGCCTTCTTGTATGCCTCGATAAAGGCCTGATTTTTGGGGTTATCCAAGCCATCGGCGTAATGCAATGCCGTCAGCATCCCCTGTGCAGAACTTCCTTGCGCCTCGAGCGTACCCTCTGTGAGGAATGCACCATATAAAGGGATCTTGTCTTTCAAGCCCGATGCTTCGTAGTCTTTTGTTAATTTCACCTGAGCAGCGCCTGCCACAAATGCATAAACAGCATCGGGTTGAAGTGTTGCAATTTCCGTGAGCAACGGTTGGAACTCAGTATTGGGGAAAGGAAGAGACAGATGCTTCAGCACCTTACCGCCACCAGCCTCGAAGGCTTCCTTGAAGCCCGCTGTTTGCTCGTCTCCGGCTGCGTAATTCCACGCCAAAGAAACAGCGGTTTTATGTTTTTGAGCCATTAATGCACCAACTGCATAGCCAGCTTGCCAATTAGAGAAAGAAGCTCTGAAGATGTTTGGTGAACATAAGGCGCCGGTTAACTCGTTTGCGCCAGCATTGGGAATAATCATTAGCGCACCCGTGTTCTTGGCCACGCGCGCCATCGTTAACGCAACACCAGAATGCACCGTACCCACAAGTACATCGACATTGTCGCGACGGATCAATTTATTGGCGTTCTCGTTAGCCTTCGCAGGAGCCGACTCATCGTCCAACTCGACATACTCGATGGTCCGGCCTGCGATTTTTCCACCCTTCTGATCAATCGCCAGCTTAAAACCATTAGTAATATTTTGACCCAACTCGGCGAACGTCCCGGAATATGGCAACATCAGCCCGACTTTCACGTCGTCGGCAGCATACGCCCCAACAGACGTGCAAGTCAGTGCAACTGCTGCTAGCAAACGTAATGAAAATTTGCGTCGCATAAATGTGTCTCCTCAATTTATTAAGTTCAATACCGCTAATCGCCCTCAAATAGTGTCTATTCTTGTAGTGCTTCTATCGTATAGCTCGTGCTTCAGGGGGCGCTAACAGGTTCAAAGTGTATGTTTCGCCACTTTTTAGTGTCAACGATTTCGGAACATTTATGCGCTATGCGAACAATCTTATGTGGCATCCTCCTCGATTTTGTTCATCTCAGTTTTCACAACCGCTACCTCGGTCCATGCAGAGCCCTGTACCCCAAACGGTTGCGTAACCGGCTGCGGCGTTAAGTTAGTAGCCAATCGCAACATGTCGGGTCGCGAATAATGCCCCGCCGAATCGCATGCATACTTCAGGAACACAATTTCAGATAAGTCCACATCGGCAACCAGGATGGTTTCGTCATCGGTATTCGGCCCGGCCAACATACGTCCGGTTGGCGACACAATCGCGCTCCAGCCACCGCCCGTGCGAATCATGTCCGGCTGGTCAACCAAGTCAAGCCGCTTGAGCACCTCATCATCAATCCGCGAACTGGCATTCACCACAAAGCATTGCCCCGCCCAGGCATGGTAGCGTGCCGCCGTTTCCACTACGTTGTTAAAGAAACCGGAATTGGGATCGTGCGTGAGCGCCGAAATACCGGGCCAGCACCCGATATGAATTTGCTGGCGCTGGCTAATGAGCGCATAACGCGCAAGATCCATGGTGTGTTCCCAACAAATCAACCCACCCATTCGGCCAATATCCGTATCGAATACGGGAAGATCGGAGCCATCCCCGCGGCCCCAGATAGTGCGCTCAACGTGCGTGGGCTGCAGTTTGCGATGCCGCCCCATAATGGCACCGGTGCGATCGAAATACAGTTGGGTGTTGTACAGCGTACCGCCATCGCGTTCCGATACGCCCAGCACCACATACACACCGGCACGTCGGGCCGCCGCGCCGATGCGGTCGGTGGCTTCGGTACCTACTTCAACACTATTTGTGAAAAGCTCGTAATACAGTGGCGCACCCCGCGTAGGCGTATGCGTCCAGATCCAGAACGGATAACCAGGCACAAAGGTTTCGGGAAACGCCACCAAGTCCGCGCCCTGCTCGGCCGACTCCTCAATTAAGCGACATGCCTTTTCAATTGACGCTTCCCGGTTCAGGAATACCGATGCCGCATGCACTGCCGCCGCACGAAATTTCGGAAAAGTATCAGCCATTTTGCCTCCTTTTGAATTAGCACCGTGCTATACATTGCACGCGTTTTATAACAATACTGCACTAGCATATAACCCATTTGAGAGACTTAAACAAGATTATTAGCACAACCATCACGGCAGCGGTTAGTCGCATTCCGGGGCAGCCCTTCTCCCTTGAAACGCTTGAGCTTGAAGACCCGCGCGACAACGAAGTATTGGTTCGCATTGTGGCAACTGGCATTTGCCATAGCGACGTGCACATGCGCAACGCCCCCGACCGTGTGCCCAAACCTATTGTGCTGGGCCATGAAGGCGCGGGGGGGTGGTCGAAAGTATTGGAAAGTCGGTAAAGAAAGTGCAACCAGGCGATCACGTGGTGATTACATTCGACTCATGCGGCGCGTGCCGATGGCTCCACCGCACTAAGCTGCAACGGCGAAGTGATTCACAGTCACTTTTTCGGCCAGTCGTCGTTTGCCGGCTATAGTATCTGCACCGAGCGCAATGTGGTTCCGGTTGACCTGCAAGCGAGTCGGCTCACATTAGGTGCGAGGCATTCACCAAGGTGACAGCGTGCCCGAAATCTTTATTCCCAAGCTTATCGAGCTATAAACCGGTTATCCGCATCAGCCCCGAGCCGTGATCAAAGCCAGCATTTTCTGAAAAAACGGATGTTCAGGATCGGCAAAGGCATTCATGACATCGAAATGATTCGCCCCCGGAACAGCGTAACGCTCCAGCCGACGATCGGGGCTTTCAAACGTTGACACATATAAGTCGGACTGCGCATTGAAAGCGTCCGACTCCGCCTGGCCGCACACCACCAGTTGCGGCGCATTGCTGCGTAGCGGCAGATTCACCGGGCTGATCGCCGTTGCTTCTTCTGCATCCATACGCAATACATCATTTAACGGAATATCGACCAGCGGCCGCAAATCATGCAAGCCCGAAACCGGAACCCCCCCAAGAAACAAACTGGAAGGCAGGTTAGAGTCGTACGATGCCCAATCGGTGGCCATCATCATGGCGGTTAAATGCCCACCCGCCGAATGGCCGGATACAAACAACTTGCGCGATACGCCCAGCGCCTCAGCATTGCGCCAGATCCAGGCCATCGCCACCCTCACTTGCTGCACGATGTCGGTCATGCGCACATTCGGGCAAAAATCATAATTGATGGTAATGCACGACACGCCGCGCGCCACAAATGGTTCGGCCACGTAGCTATAAAACGATTTATCGCCCTTATGCCAATAACCGCCATGAATAAAAATCAATGTCGGGGCGTGTAAGCCGTTGTCGGCAAGAAAGCAGTCGAGCGTGCCACGGCTACCATGCCCGTATGACACGTCCAGCAGGCAACGCGCCTTTTCCCGAAATACTGCGCTTCGTTCACCCCAGGCCGGCCGGTAATTCACTTCCGCCCGCAAGATATCGAGTCCATAGCCGTTTTGATCGTATTCAATCTTGTCGACGTGCATTTTGCCCGTGCTCCCAGTCAAACCACTGCTTTGCTTCAAAGGCTGCATTCTACCGTCCCCTGATGCGGTTGCGCCAAACCGGCCACGATACGCTTAAAAGTACGGAAACCTGATTAAATTATTTCAATATAACTATAACGACTAGGTAAGGTAATGATTAGCACTGGTTATTCAAGCCATCTGATGCAAGGATATAAACCGCTCCAAAGTAATTTGGAAGTCATTGATATTAATAACTACATTCGGAGATGTTTCATGCCCTCTTTTCTTGGTAAACGATTAACCATCGGTACCGCAGCACTGGCCGTTGTCGGCTCATTGTTTGCTTCCGCCGTGCAGGCCGATGAAATCAAAGTTGGCCTATTAAGCCAGTATTCCGGTACGTACTCATGGTGGGGCCAGGAGTATGACCGTGGCGTGGAAATGTTCATGGCGGAAACCGGCGGAAAAGTCGGCGATCACACCATTGTCATCGAGAAGCGCGATGAAGGGGGTGTGAACCCGCAACGCGCCCGTCAGTTGGCTCAAGAACTTGTTATTCGCGACAAGGTGCAATACCTAACCGGCGGCGTGTTTACACCCACGGTTATGGGCACCGCCGATGTCGTTGACCAAACCAAAACGCCTTACGTTTTTATTAACGGCGCAACCTCCAGCATTACCGATAAAACCCCGTATTTTGTCCGGGTCGGCTACACCTCCTGGGCGTACTGTGTGCCGCTCATGAAATGGGCTTATGAACAAGGCGCCCGTGAAGCCGTCTCTGTCACGGCCGACTACGCGCCCGGCACCGATATTGCCGACGCGTTCGACACCGCTTTTACCGAGCAGGGCGGCAAGATTCTGGAAAACATCAAAGTGCCACTGGGTACCACCGACTTTTCAACGTACTTGCAGCGCGTCGCCGACTCCGGTGTTAAACACGTGTTCATGTTCATGCCGGTCGGGCCGATGTCTGCAGGTTTCATCAAGGCATTCCAGGCACGTGGCCTGGGCGACGAAGGCATTACGCTGTATGCCGGCGCTGAAACCCAGGAATCCGACCTGCCCGCCATTGGCAAGTCGGCAGCGGGAATCATCACCGCACTGAACTACTCGCCTTACCTCGACACCCCTGAAAACAAAGACTTCGTCAAACGCTATAAAGCTCAGTTCGGTCCCGACGCCATCCCCAGCCTGGCCTCGATGGGTGCTTACGATGCCATGCACGTTATTGCTGAAATGATCAAGGCAACCGACGGCAAGAAAGACGGCGAAGCGGCCATGGCCGCCATTAAAGGCTATAGCTGGGAAAGCCCTCGCGGCCCTGTTTCAATCGACATTGAAACACGTGAAATCACGCAAAACATCTACATTCGCGAAGTAAAACCGGTTGAAGGCGGCTTAATGGGTAACGTTCCCATCTTCACCTACGAAAATGTCGTAGAACCCTGGCATGCAATGCAAAAGAAATAAACCATGCCGTAACTGCGGCCCCGAAAAACTGGGGTCGCAGCCTGCCTACCGCTTTCCCCCCGACGCCCAGTCCAACGAGTCGCTCCATGCCAAACGCGCTTTCCACTTTCCTTATCCTAACGATCGATGGCGTTTCATACGGGATGATGCTCTTCCTCATTTCGGTGGGGCTCACCATTACGCTTGGCGTGATGCGCGTTGTCAACCTAACCCACTCCGCGTTTGCCATGATTGGTGGATTCATTGCGCTGTGGTTAATGCAAACAACCGGCATGCATTTTTTTGCGGCACTGCCGTTAAGTGTCGTCGCCACCATGGCTATCAGCCTGGCCATGGAGCGCACCCTGTATCAATGGGTCTATAAGTCGAACCCACTGGGGCAACTGCTCATGACCATCGGCATGACTTTCGTCATTACCGCGCTGGTTAAAAACCTTGCCGGCCCCCAGATACAAACCATTACGCTACCCCCTTCGTTGATTGGCCAGTTGTCGTTCGGCGACATGAGCATTTCCACTTATCGCCTGTTCGTGTTGGGTACAAGCGTGGCGGTTGCAGCAGCGTTATGGCTATGTCTTGAGTACACCACTTTCGGCGCGCGCTTGCGCGCGGCCGTTGATAACCCTCGCATGGCACGCTGCGTCGGCATTAACGTGCCGCTTGTGTTTTCCGTAACATTCGCCATCGGCTGCGGCCTGGCTGCATTGGGTGGCGCCGTTGGCACACAAATGTTACCGCTCGAACCCTACTACGGCTTGAAATACCTTGTTCTGGTACTCATCGTTGTGGCAGTGGGCGGCCTGGGCAGCTTGAAAGGCTCCCTGTATTCAGCACTCCTGCTGGGTTTTATTGACACCATGGGGCGCTATTACATCCCCGCACTGGGTGGATTCATTATTTATCTTGCCGTCCTGGCCATCCTGCTGGCCCGTCCGCGCGGCCTTGTCGGCCGTGCCGGCTAACCCGGAATTGCAAACGACATCATGAACACTCAATCGAACAGAAACCTGGTGGTCGGCGCATTCCGCCGCCAACGATACAACCTGGCCGATGTCGCGCTGGTCGCCGCCGCCATTCTTACCTTGATTTTCGGCGAATACTATTTAGCGCTGGCGGCCATGGTGGTCATTATGGCGATTTTTGCGCTGTCGCTCGACCTGGCTCAAGGGTATGGCGGAGTGGAATCGTTAGGGCACGCGGCATTCTTCGGCGTCGGCGCCTATGCAGCGGCGCTTTACGCACTTCATGTTTCCTCAGAGCCCATCAGTGGCTTGCTGGTTGGTGCCATCGCCGCCGGATTGGCGGGCTTGCTCTCGGGGTTTGCCGTGCTGCGCACCCAGGGCTTAACGCAATTGATGCTTACCCTGGCGGTAGCCAGCTTATTGTATGAACTGGCCAACGTAGCCAAATCGATTACAAACGGCGACGATGGCCTCACCGGCTACGATGTCGACCCCGTGCTGGGCCTGTTCCAATTCGACATTTTTGGTTTTACGGGTTTTGTTTATGCCTGCGTTGTATTGCTACTCGTTTACGCACTGTTGAAAAAATTGGTGAACGCGTCTATTGGCCAAACTGCGCAAGGTATTCGGGAAAACCAAACCCGCATGCGCATGCTGGGCGTACCGGTTGAGCGCCGGCTTTGGCTGCTTTACACCATTTCAGCGGCCATCGCCGGCATTGCCGGGGCCTTGTCGGCACAAATCAACCGCATCGTCGGCCTTGATTCCCTGGCCTTTACGTTGTCGGCCAACGTGCTGGTGATGCTTGCCCTGGGCGGGCCCGGCCGCTTGTACGGCGCCATTTTCGGGGCCATTCTGTTTGTGCTGCTATCGGATCGCGCGGCGGCAATCGACCCAACCAACTGGTTAGCGGTTCTGGGCATTGTCTTGATTCTGATCGTGCGTTACGCCCCCGACGGCCTGGCCGGACTGGTATCCCGCACCGTCGGCAAAAGGAGCGCAAAATGACAGCTGCACTTGAGCTTCAAGGATTAAGCAAAGCGTTCGGGCAACTCCAGGTCACACAGAATGTGAGCTTAAAGCTGGAAAAAGGGGCACGCCATGCCCTGATCGGACCCAACGGTGCAGGCAAAAGCACGCTGGTCCACCAAATTACCGGTTTGCTGCACCCATCCACGGGAAACATTCTGCTTAACGGCACCGACATCACCCGATTGTCGCCCGAGAAGCGGGTAAAAATGGGCCTCGCGCGCACCTTCCAAATCAACTCCCTATTCAACCACCTTACCGTCGGCGAAAACATTGGCCTGGCTTTAACCGCCCGCGAGGGGCGCGACGCACGTCTGTTCGGCAGCATCACCCAGTCGGCGGAACTGATGGATGAGGCCGCGCAACTGCTGTACTCACTCGGTTTGCTGGCATTGGCGCACAAGACGGTAACCGACCTTGCATACGGTCAAAGGCGGCTGATCGAGATCGCCCTGGCATTGGCACTGAAGCCCAGCGTACTTCTGCTCGACGAACCGGTTGCCGGCGTCCCCTCAACGGAAGGCGCGCGTTTGTTCGACCTGCTCGAACGCCTGCCACAAGACGTCGCGGTGCTGGTCATTGAACACGACATGGACCTGGTCTTCCGGTTCGCGCAACGCATTACCGTACTGGTTGAAGGCGCTGTGCTCGTCGAAGGGACGGTTAAAGAAGTGCGAAGCGATCCGCGTGTTCGCGCCGTTTACCTGGGAGAACGCCACAATGGCTGAGCTATTGAAAGTCAATGATTTACATGCCGGATACGGCGAAACCGTGGTGATTGAGGGACTCTCCTTAAGCTTGCAGGAAGGCGAAGCATTAAGCGTTCTGGGCCGTAACGGTGTCGGCAAGTCCACGCTGCTTAACACCCTCATGGGTCTGACTACACAGCACTCCGGAACCCTTCAGTATTTAGGTAAAAACATCGGCAAAATGCCCAGCCACGAGCGCGCGACCTCGGGCCTGGGCCTCGTCCCTCAGGAAAGGGAAATTTTTCCCTCGCTTACCGTCCATGAGAACCTGCGTGTCGCCCAGCAACCGGGGGAGTGGGATGCCGCCCGCATTTACGAGCTATTTCCACGATTGGCCGAACGTCGACGCAATATGGGCAACCAGCTTTCGGGCGGCGAACAGCAAATGCTGGCTATTGGCCGTGCCCTTATCGGTAACCCCCGGGTTCTGTTGCTCGACGAGCCCTTTGAGGGATTGGCACCCATTATTGTTGACGGACTGGTTGATGCTTTCCGTAAACTGCGCCAAAACTCACATATGGGAATCATTTTGGTTGAGCAACATGCCGAGCTGGCGCTTGAATTAACCGAGCGCGCCATTGTGCTGGATCGCGGCATGATTCGTTGGGAAGGCCCAAGCCGAGATCTGTTGCACGAACCCGATCAATTGGCTGAACTGATTGGGCTTGGGGCTGAGTAACTGACCGACATTGATCGACCAGTTAAAGCGTTAACGTGCGTTTGGCACCCGCCGCGTTTTCATGAAGTCTTCAAACGACTGGCCACGCATCATGGCATAGACTTCTAAATTGGTTTTTTTCACCACACGCGCAAACTTTTCCAACACAAAGAAGTTCACACCGTGCTGAACCAACCCAAGCCAATCCTCATTCCGAATCAACGTTTTTTCTTCGTCGGTTAAACCTGCTTCAGTCATTAAAGCATCGGGGTCTTGCAGGTAGCGTTCACGCCATTCCGCTTTGATCATGTGCCAGAAGAACCGATTAATATTCAAACGACGGTTGCAGGTGCGAATGTCGAACGCATACGTGCCTTCGATGTTTTCAATGCCTTTTAGTTGTGGATTCATGACTCGCCCCCTTAAGCCATAACGCTTTGATTCGACCCAACCGCAGACGAAGTGGTTTCTTCTTCACCCTCGTACACCACGACTGTCATGGCCGTGGTGGTGGCCAGATAATAGTTTTGATGAATCTTGCGAATTTTTTCGGGCATGGCCCCGCGCATAGCCAGCCACATAATTTGCTCCACACTTTCCGCCCCGCCCAGGCGAACATAATCGGCGTGGGTTAACTCTGTAAGTTTTTCAGGGTTGTGCTGCAAAAGCGCCAGGAACTCCTGGTCCCACTCTTCATTGTTAAAGCCCGTACGCTCCCCATGAATTTGATGTGACAAACCGCCGGTTCCCACGACGACAACCCGCAAATCCTCCGGATAAGACTCAATCGCACGACGCAATGCCTTGCCCAGCTTGTAGCAGCGGCGCGGTGTAGGCAGCGGATACTGCAACACATTCACCGCAATGGGTACCACCACACCGGGCCAGTCGGGCTCGTGTGGCCACATAAGAGGCAGCGGCGACGCGCAACCGTGGTCAATCGGTTTGTTTTGGGTAATAGTGAGGTCGAACTCATCGTTCACCAGCGATTCGGCAATATGCGCCTGCAAATCGACATTGCCGCGAATGTGCGGCAAATTGCGCAAACCTGCGCCCTCGTCGGCAATAGGAAACCTTTCACCCACACCCAGGGTGAACGTGGGATACATATCGAAGAAAAACGTGGTGGCGTGATCGTTGTAAATGAACACCAGGACGTCGGCCTTGTTGTCTTCAAGCCATTTGGCAACGGGTTTATAGCCATCGAACAAGGGTTTCCAGGCAGGATCTTCCTGCTTGCCCTTGTCGTAAGCAACGCCAATAGTAGGTACGTGCGACGTACCAATACAACCAATAATCTTCGCCATGATCGTTCCCGCCGAAAGAGAGTTTTCTAAAGATTTATTCTACTTTTGGGATCCAAAATTAGCAATTAATTTTTATTAATCTGGTATAAATACTAATTTGGGATCCCAAATAGGATTCCATATAATGATTTAGAAACCCTTTTAATTCCCGGCTTTCTTTATTTATATCGGATCATGAACACTCACTCAACCGTTGTTGTTCAACTGCGGGAAATGGTGCTTAGCGGCGAGTTGGCCCCCGGCGAGCGCGTAACCGAGGCCGAGCTGGCAACCCGTCTGGGCGTTTCCCGCACGCCAGTTCGCCAGGCTCTGCCTGCTTTAGCGCAAGAAGGATTGCTGGTGTCCGCGGGTAAACGAGGCTATTCCGTTCGCGCTTTCACCACCCAGAACAGCATTGAAGCGGTGCGTGTTCGCGCCCTGCTTGAAGGCTTCGCAGCCCGTCATGTCGCAGAAAAAGGTGTATCGGCCGCCGTGCTGTCGGCCCTTAAAGCCTGCCTGGCCGAAGGCGATGCTTTATTCACGCAACGGCAATTGCAAGACGACGACGAACTGCGCTATGCACAAATGAATGCACGGTTCCATGCGCTGATAACGGAAGCGGCCAACATGCCGCTTCTTGAAAACCTGACCGAACGCTGCAATGTGGTGCCGTTCACTGCACCCTTAAGCGTTGCCTTTTCAAATACCAATAAAGAGCGCATGTTCGACTTTCTGTTTTATGCCCATCGGCAGCACCACGCCATTGTGGATGCCATTGAAGCCGGCCAGGGCGACCGCGCCGAATTTTTATTTCGCGAACATGCGCATACGCAGGAACAAAGCTTGATGATGAATAATGGTTAGAAAGCGCTTTGCTCAAGGGGCTTCGCACCGCACGATGCCGCTAACACCACTTCTACAACTACTCAAAATATTGAGTTGACGCGATAGAATGGCTGGATAATTTTCAAATAGACAAGAGATACCACATGGACTATCTGATTCAGCTCGCTGTTGACCCTACTGTCTGGGTGGCGTTGGCTACCTTGATCACAATGGAAGTTGTGCTCGGTATTGATAACCTTATTTTTATTTCTATTCTTACAAATAAGCTTCCCAAGCACCAACAGGCCAGAGCGCGACGGATCGGTATAGGTCTGGCGCTGATCTTACGGCTGGGCCTTTTGGGCACGGTAGCCTGGATCGTACAGCTCACCGAGCCAGTGGTTGAGCTTTTCGGCAAAGGTTTCTCGTGGAAAGACATGATTCTGATTGCCGGCGGCCTTTTCTTACTCTGGAAGGCCACCAAAGAAATCCATCATAACGTTGACCGGGAGCCGGAAGGCGACATGTTCGAAGGAAAGCCGGCCAAGAATGCCGCGGTCATGACCTTCACTTCTGCAATTAGCCAAATCTTGCTGTTGGACCTGGTCTTCTCAATCGACAGTATTATCACTGCCGTCGGGATGACAGAACATATACCTATCATGGTCATTGCCGTGATAGTGGCCGTAACCGTCATGCTTCTGGCCGCCAATCCTTTGGCCCGGTTCATTCAAAACAACCCAACCATCGTGATGCTGGCTTTGGGCTTTTTAATGATGATTGGTATGACTTTGATTGCCGAAGGCTTTGGTGTCCACGTTCCCAAAGGCTATATCTATGCGGCAATGGCCTTCTCTGCAGCTATCGAAGGCCTGAACATGCTGGCGCGACGCTCAAGGCGAAAACAAGTTACATAAAATATAAAGCCTTGTTTTCCAGCCCCTTTTTATGCCAACGGCACTCTTTCCATCAGACGAAAAAAAGGCCCGATAAAACACTGTTTTTCGGGCCTTCGTTTACGTTTCCGTATTTGGCAATCCCTAGAACGGAATATCGTCGTCCATATCGGCCAAATTCGCTGCCGGTGCCGCTTGAGGTGCTGCCGGACGTGGCTGTTGCTGTGCGGGGCGCTGCGCACGCGGGCTGCTTTCACCACCAAAATCGCTGCTGGAATCACCGCCGTCGCGGCCGCCCAGCATCTGCATTTGTTCGGCCACAATTTCAGTGCTGTAACGATCGGCGCCGGTTTCTTTGTCTTGAAACTTGCGGGTTTTGATGCGGCCTTCTACATAAACCGGGCGACCCTTACGTAGGTACTCGCCGGCAATTTCAGCCAGACGGTTGTAGAACACCACACGGTGCCATTCCGTTTCTTCGCGTTTTTCACCCGAATTGCGGTCTTTCCATTGCGAAGTGGTAGCCAGCGAAATATTGCAAATTGCCACGCCATCGGGGCTGTAACGTACTTCGGGGTCGCGCCCCAGGTTGCCCACCAGAATTACTTTGTTTACTGAAGCCATTTGTTCACCCCCAATCAATAAAATTCGTTCACATTCATTATCGTTCAATTCAAAGCCGGAAAATCAATCGGCCCGAAGAACTACCAAGGCATATTTTTATCCCGCTCAGGCATCTTTCAAGGGCTGCATGCCACGTGCCACCCCATACCAAATCAGCGCCAGTACCGCGCACACCAGGAACACATAAGATGCTCCTGCGTATGTAATGACCAAGCCACCCAGCGACGCGCCGATAAACACGCCCAAGGCCTGCGACATATTGTAAAAGCCCAGCGCCAATCCTTTGAAATCGGGCGGTGCCACACGGGATACCAATGAAGGCTGTAGCGCTTCAAGCACATTAAACGCGATAAAGAAACCCACCAATGCCGCCACCATGAACAACAACTGCTCGCTGGCCCAGGGCATCAGCAACAGGGTTACCGCCAAGCCTAAGACCGACCATTGCAGCGCGGCTTTATGCGCCTTACGGGTTTCAGTATAGAAAACTGCCGGCACCATGAAAACAAAAGACAGCAAAATAACCGGCAAATACACCTGCCACAATTGCGCCGACCCATAGCCACCCAGGCCGGCAAGCACGGTGGGCACTACAATAAACAAGGCCATCAGAATAAAGTGCAGGCAAAACACACCCAGATTCAAACGCAATAAATCGGCATGGCGCAGCACATCAACAGGCTTGACCCGAACCAAAGGCGGCGCCGCCCGGGGCGCGGAAGGCACCACAAAAGCGGCCACAAGCAGGCACACAAAACCCAGCAGGCTAATGACCCAAAACAGGCCCGACAAACCAAACTGGCCCACCACCACCGGCGACAAAACCAGCGACACGGCGAACGACAAACCAATGGACGCCCCCACCATGGCCATGGCGCGGGTCCGCACTTCGGGCCGTGTAGCATCGGCCACCCAGGCGGTAATCGCGGCCGACACCGCCCCCAGGCCCTGCAAAATGCGACCGGCAATAATCCAGTTAATGTCGGAAGCCATCGCGCAGATGACCCCGCCGGCAATGAACAGCACCATACCGGCCACCACAACAGAACGACGGCCAAAGCGATCGGACGCCATACCCAGCGGTATTTGCATAATGGCTTGCGTGAGCCCATAGGCGCCCAAAGCCAGCCCTACTTTGGTGGCGTCGTTCCCGCCAGGAATCGACAGTGCCGCCACCGCGAAAACGGGGGTTAACAAGAACAAACCCAGCATGCGCGACGCAAACAGCAAAGCCAACGAGAAACTGGCTTTACGTTCGACAGGCGTTAGCTTGAGCTTGACCCGGGTTTCATTAACGGCGCCGACGCCGGAGTTACTCATAACGTTTCTTTGAAAACAAATTCAGTTCACACAATCAAAAGCAATACAGACCGTGCTCAAAAGAGCGCAGCGCGTTATAGTAGCAAGTTAGCCTTTTGAAAGACTTTCTACTGAAAACATGGACGCCATTCGCATCCGCGGTGCCCGCACGCACAACCTCAAAAACATCTCGCTCGACCTGCCCCGCCATAAACTGGTGGTGATTACCGGCCTGTCGGGCTCGGGCAAATCTTCGCTGGCGTTCGACACCTTATATGCAGAAGGCCAACGACGCTATGTGGAAAGCTTGTCGGCCTACGCACGGCAATTTCTGCAATTAATGGACAAACCCGATGTTGACTTGATTGAGGGCTTGTCGCCGGCCATTTCCATTGAACAAAAAGCCGCAGGCCACAACCCGCGTTCTACGGTTGGCACCATTACAGAAATTCATGATTACCTGCGCCTATTGTACGCGCGAGTGGGCACCCCCTTCTGCCCCGACCATGGGTTACCGTTACAGGCGCAAAGTGTGAGCCAAATGGTCGACAAGGTCATGGACTGGGCTGCAGGTACGCGGTTGGCCATTTTGGCCCCGCTGGCGCGGGCTCGCAAAGGCAGTTTTGAAGACGAATGCGCAAGCTTGCAGGCGCAAGGGTTTGTGCGCTTGCGTGTCGATGGCGAAATGGTGGAAATCGACCGCCTCGAACCCCTTAAGAAAACTGAAAAACATAGCATCGACGTCGTCATCGACCGCTTGCGTGTAAAACCGGAAAGCCGCCAACGTTTGGCCGAAAGTTTTGAAACGGCGCTTTCAATTACCGATGGCCGAGTCGTGGCACTGAATATGGACACCGAGGAAGAAGTGGCGTTTTCCAGTCGCTACGCTTGCCCGGTATGCAGCTACAGCCTAACGGAACTGGAGCCTCGTCTTTTCAGTTTCAACAACCCGGTGGGAGCCTGCCCACGTTGCGACGGCTTGGGCCATGTGGATTTTTTCGATCCCAAACGCGTGGTGGCCTTTCCGGAATTAAGCCTGGCGGGCGGCGCCATTGCCGGCTGGGACCGCCGCAACGCTTTCACGCACGCCTTGCTTACCAGCCTGGCGGCCCACTACGAATTCGATATCGACGCCCCATTTGAATCGCTGGATGAAAAGACACGCGAACGCATCTTATACGGTTCCGGCGACGAGGAAATCCCCTTTATTTACCTGAATGAAAAAGGCCGCAGCACGGTCAAAAAACACACTTTTGAAGGTGTGATTCCCAACCTGGAGCGCCGCTGGCGCGAAACCGATTCGTCGGTGGTGCGCGAAGAACTGGCCAAGTCGCGTCATACGCGCAGTTGCCCCGATTGCCACGGATCCCGTTTACGTGCAGAGGCGCGCAACGTGCTCATTGGCAACGAACCAGGTCCACAGGAGCGGGTGGGGCGTGCCATTTACGAAGTGGAAGCGCTTTCATTAAAAGATTGCCTAATTTGGTTCCAGCAACTCGAATTACATGGCGCCAAGAAAGAAATTGCCGAACGCATTATTCGTGAGATTGAGGCACGCCTGACCTTTTTGAACAATGTCGGGCTCACCTATCTTTCGCTCGACCGCAGCGCCGACACCATTTCCGGGGGCGAGGCCCAGCGCATTCGCTTGGCCAGCCAGATTGGCTCGGGCTTAACGGGTGTAATGTATGTGCTGGACGAACCTTCCATTGGTTTGCACCAACGCGATAACGACCGCCTGATTCAAACTCTGCAACATCTGCGCGACCTGGGCAATAGTGTGATTGTGGTCGAGCACGATGAAGACATGATCCGCAGCGCCGATTTTGTGGTGGATATGGGCCCGGGTGCCGGTGAACAGGGCGGGCGCATCGTCGCGCAGGGAACACCTGTCAAACTGCTGGGAAATACCGACTCACTGACCGCCCAATACCTGACCGGCGCCCTGAGCATTGCCATGCCGGAGCGTCGTCCGGTTACCGACGAATTGGCCCAACTGGTTTTGAAAGGTTGCACCGGCAACAACCTGAAGTCGGTTGACCTGAGCATTCCCGCCGGTCGGCTGGTGTGTATTACCGGCGTGTCGGGTTCGGGCAAATCCACGCTAATTAACGACACGCTCGCGGTGGCGGTGGCCGGCGCCCTGCACCGGGCCCAGGCCGAGCCCGCACCCCATGCGTCACTGGAGGGTCTTTCCCATTTCGACAAAATCATTAACGTCGACCAAAGCCCCATCGGCCGCACGCCGCGTAGTAACCCGGCAACCTACACCGGCATGTTCACTCCAATTCGCGAACTGTTTGCCGGCGTACCAGAGGCCCGCGCACGCGGTTACGACCCCGGCCGTTTCTCGTTCAATGTGAAAGGGGGGCGTTGCGAAGCCTGCCAAGGCGATGGCGTCGTGAAAGTGGAAATGCACTTTCTGCCCGACATGTATGTGCCCTGCGACACCTGTGAAGGAAAACGCTACAACCGCGAAACGCTGGATATTCGCTACCGCGGCAGAAACATCAGCGAAGTGTTGAACCTCACCGTGGCCCAGGCCCTGGATTATTTCGAAGCCGTTCCCTCTATTGCCCGCAAGCTCAACACCTTAATGGATGTGGGTTTGTCGTATATCAGGCTGGGCCAAAGCGCCACCACGCTTTCAGGGGGCGAAGCGCAACGCGTGAAACTCTCGCTGGAACTGTCGCGCCGCAGTACGGGCAAAACCCTTTATATTCTCGACGAACCCACCACCGGCCTGCATTTTCACGACATTGCTCTGTTGCTTAAAGTGTTGCAACAACTGGTCGACGCAGGCAACACAGTCATTGTGATTGAACACAATCTCGACGTCATCAAAACAGCTGACTGGGTTGTTGACATGGGGCCCGAAGGGGGCGACGGCGGCGGCCAAATTGTGGCGCAAGGTACGCCGGAAGACATCGCCGCCAACGAGAACAGTTATACGGGCCGCTATCTGGCCACCGTACTAAATCGGGAAACCGTGTAAGATCGCGTCAGCGGCTCAGGCATAGCCGCCCTATTGTTGCGGCTTACCCCGTACCTCTACGTTACCCATTGCGAATTCCACCCTACACACTATGAGTGCTTCCAAACCCGTCTGGCATGTCGTCAAAAAATCAAAAACGCATGGCAATGGCATTTTTGCCGCCCGCAAAATTCCCGAAGGCACCAACATTCTGGAATACGAAGGCAAGCGCATTACGCATGAAAAAGCCGACGAACTGCACCCCACCAACCCCGACGATCCCTTCCACACTTTTTTCTTTTCTCTAAGCTGTGGCAAGGTGATTGACGGTGGCCAAAAAGGGAACGACGCCAAATGGTTTAACCATTCGTGCGGCCCCAATTGCGAAGCGCAGGAAAACCAGAAAGGCACAAAAGTTTATATCGTGGCGCTGCGCGATATTAAAAAAGGCGAAGAGCTTACCTACGATTATGGGTTAGTGCTGGATGGTCGCATTACCAAAAAGCGGCGCAATGAATATAAATGCCTATGCGGCACCCCGGAATGCCGGGGCACCATGCTGGCTTTAAAGAAAAAAGCAGCTAAAAAAACAAAGAAGGCAGAGAAAGCCAACAAAGCACCTGCCTAGGCAGGTGCTTACAAATCAGACAACGCCGGCCGGAACAGCAACTTTATTTGAACGCTGTCTCGATAAAGCTGCGCAATTTGCGTGAATGCAGCCTTTCGGGCGGCATGTCGCGCAAACTTTCCAGCGCCCGAATGCCAATTTGCAGATGCTGTCCGACCTGACGACGATAGAACTCACTGGCCATGCCCGGCAGTTTCAGCTCGCCATGCAGCGGTTTATCGGATACGCACAACAAGGTGCCGTAAGGCACCCGAAAACGAAACCCATTCGCCGCAATGGTGGCTGACTCCATGTCGAGCGCAATGGCACGCGATTGCGACAACTTCAACACCGGCTCGTTCTGATCACGCAGTTCCCAGTTACGGTTATCGGTTGTGGCCACCGTGCCGGTTCGCATAATGCGCTTGAGCTCCCAGCCCGATAACCCGGCAACTTCAGCCACAGCGCCTTCCAGCGCCACTTGAATTTCAGCCAGCGGCGGCACCGGTACCCAAATCGGCAAGTCTTCGTCCAGCACATGGTCTTGGCGCACATAGCCATGGGCCAGTACGTAATCACCCAGGCGCTGGGTTGTGCGCAGGCCCGCACAATGCCCCAGCATTATCCAGGCGGAAGAACGCAAAACCGCCACGTGATCGGTAATGGTTTTGGCGTTGGAGGGGCCCACACCAATGTTAATAAGCGTAATACCCGTATTATTTTCGCGCAGCAAATGATAGGACGGCATTTGAGGCATGCGCGCCGGGCGCTCGCCGCTGGGTTGCTGCCCCTGCCCAGCCAGGGTCACGATATTGCCGGGCTCGATCAATGCCGTGTAATCACCCTCTTCACGTGCCAGCATGCCCTTGGCCCATTGGCAAAACTCGTCGATATAGAACTGATAGTTGGTAAACAGCACATAACTCTGGAAGTACTCCGGCCGCGTAGCCGTATAGTGCTGCAAGCGATGCAGGGAGTAATCAACGCGAGGGGCGGTAAACGGCGCCAGTGGTTCCGGGTCACCCCGCCGCCCGCGCCAGGTGCCATTCACAATGGCATCGTCTGTTACCGCCAAATCGGGCACGTCGAAGTGATCGCGCAATTCGCCCCCCACCGAGTCGGCATAAATGCCTTCCACATAATGGCCTTCGGGGAAAGCAAAATGCAACGGAATGGGGGTGTCTGACTCACCCACTTCCACACCGACGCCATGGTTGCGAATCAACAAATGAATTTGTTCGCGCAGATAACGTTCAAACAAGCGCGGCTGGGTGATCGTGGTCATGTAGGTACCAGGCTCAACCACATAGCCGTACGACAAGCGGCTATCCACCCCTTGATACGTTGACACCTTGATGCGAATGGCCGGGTAGTAGGCGCGCACCCGCTGCCCTTCAGGCAGCTTGCCGGCGGCGTAATAATCGAATGCCTCACGAATAAAAGCCGTGTTGCGCTCGTAAATTTCCACCAAACGCTCATAAGCTGCGTGGGCATCATGAAATGCGGTAAATGGAATGAGCTGGGGCAAGCCCAAAGGCGATATCGCACTGCCACCCGGTGAATCCGACATACCTACTCCTGTGCAATCTGATCCATAAACGACGCCAGCGCCGTATCTTTAGCCGTGACACCACCCGCATCGTGCGTGGCCAGCGTCACTGTGACGCGATTGTATACGTTGAACCATTCAGGATGATGACCGGCCTGCTCGGCCTGCATTGCCACCCGGGTCATGAATCCAAAAGCAGCATTGAAATCTTCGAATTTGAATATCTTCTGAATCGCATCACGCCCTTCCACGGCAGACCAGCCCTGCAAGGTTTCAATTGCGGCCGACGCGCCGATAAGATCTGAAGACTTGGCCATACGTTCCACTCCATTTTGAAGGTTTAACGATTAAATATACTAAAAACCTTGAACTATAAGTTCAAGCTTATTTAACTTTCAACTGGTTGAGCGACTGCAGCGGACAGTCCATACTATGCATGTGAACACAAACCGGAGCATGACTCAACGGTCATGTGCACCTGCAACACAAAGGATAAAAAAATGACACAACGCACTCAATGCGAGCAACTGCACGTTGCCAATTTACTGCACCAATTCATCGAGCAGGAAGCGCTGCCCGGTACCGACGTTTCATCCGACGACTTCTGGAAAGGCTTCAACGCCATTGTCCACGACCTGGCACCCAAGAACCGTGCCTTGTTGGCCGAGCGCGACCGTATTCAGGCCGAAATGGACGCCTGGTACCGAAAAAACCCCGGCCCCATCAAAGATATGGCCGCATACAAGGCGTTCCTGAAAGAAATTGGTTATTTGAAAGACGCCCCGGCCAATGTGAAGGTGAATACCACCAATATCGACGTGGAATTCAGCGAGCAGGCCGGCCCCCAACTGGTGGTCCCCATTACCAATGCCCGTTACGCATTGAATGCAGCCAACGCCCGCTGGGGCAGCCTGTACGATGCCCTGTATGGCACCGACGCCATTCCCGAAGATAACGGCGCCACCCGCTCGGGCGGCTACAACCCCGTGCGCGGCGACAAGGTCATTGAATACGGTCGCCGCTTTCTGGATGACACTATTGCACTATCGTCGGGGTCGCACGCCAATGCCACCGCCTACCAGGTGAACAACGGCCAACTGCAGGTAACCCTTGAAAACGGCGAAAACACCACGTTGAAAGACGCATCATCGCTGTTAGGTTACCGGGGTAACGCGTCGGCACCCGAGGCGCTGGTATTCCGCCATAACGGCCTGCACTTCGAAATTCAAATCGACAAAAACAACCCCATTGGCAAGCAAGACAAAGCCGGGGTGAAAGACATCCTGATGGAGTCCGCACTCACCACCATTATGGACTGCGAAGACTCGGTGGCAACGGTGGATGCCGAAGACAAGGTACTGGCCTATCGCAACTGGCTAGGCCTGATGCAGGGCAATCTAACCGAAGAGGTCGCCAAAGGCGATAAAACCTTTACACGCGCCCTGAATCCCGACCGTGAATACACCGACTTGCAAGGCAACACGCAAACGCTGGCCGCGCGTTCCATGATGCTGGTACGTAACGTAGGCCACCTGATGACCAACCCGGCTATTCTCGACAAAGACGGCAACGAGGTGCCCGAAGGCATTATGGACGCAGTTGTCACGTCGCTGATTGCCGTGCACGACCTGAAACGCAAAGGCAATTCACGCAAGGGTTCAGTGTATATCGTGAAGCCTAAAATGCACGGCCCGGATGAAGTGGCGTTTTCAAGTGAACTGTTCGGCCGCGTGGAAAAGCTGCTGGGCATGCCACCCAACACCCTGAAAATGGGCATTATGGACGAAGAGCGCCGCACCAGCGTGAACCTGAAAGCCTGCATTGCCGCCGCCAACGAACGGGTTGCGTTCATTAACACTGGCTTTCTTGACCGCACCGGCGACGAAATCCATACGTCAATGGAAGCCAGCCCCATGATCCGCAAAGGCGAAATGAAAGCAACCGACTGGATTAACGCCTACGAACACAACAACGTTCAGGTGGGTCTGGAATGCGGCTTGCGAGGCCGTGCACAAATTGGCAAGGGCATGTGGGCCATGCCCGACAAAATGGCCGACATGCTGGTACAGAAAATTGGCCAATTGAAAGCCGGCGGTAATACGGCCTGGGTCCCTTCACCCACTGCCGCCACACTGCACGCATTGCACTATCACCAGGTTAGCGTGCACGATATTCAGTCGGGCATGGAAGGGAAGAACGACCCCACCCTGCTCGACAAAATCCTGTCGGTACCCGTGGCCACCAACACGAATTGGTCGAACGAAGAAAAGCAGCAAGAGCTCGACAACAACGCCCAGGGCATTCTGGGTTACGTCGTACGCTGGATCGACCAGGGCGTGGGGTGCTCGAAAGTACCCGACATCCACAATGTGGGGCTAATGGAAGACCGCGCCACCCTGCGTATTTCCAGTCAGCATATTGCAAACTGGTTGCGCCATGGTATTGTCACCCAGGATCAGGTCATGGAAACCATGAAACGTATGGCTGCCGTGGTCGACAAGCAAAACGAAGCAGACCCTTACTACAAACCGATGGCCGGCAATTTCGACACATCGGCCGCTTTCCAGGCCGCATGCGACTTGGTATTCAAGGGGCTGGAACAACCCAACGGCTATACCGAACCTTTATTGCACCAGTGGCGGCTTAAGGTGAAGAAAGCCTGAAACACAAACGGGAAAAAATTCGATGGTCACAGCCTTCAAAGAGTACGCTAACTACGACGCTTTGGGGCTGGCCGAATTAATCGCCGCCAAAACCGTCAGCCCGCAATAGGTGCTTGAGGCTGCGCCATATCGAATTTACCGGATGTACCCACGCAAGTTGGGTCACGCATGCTGGAAAACAATCTCCCCTCAAGCGCCAGCCATGTCGGTACCAATGGGGTTTTCATCCAGTGGTTTACCGATTGGCGCACAATTTACAGCGGCTTATGGCCATGAAGATATCTTACTGGCACTGGCTGCACAAATAGAGCAGGCCCAGCCCTGGCGTCATCAGCGCGCGCCGATATGGGGTTAACGCAAAAGCACCAATTGCGGAACGGCATCGGGGCCGCACCATACAATGGCATTCTGATCATATTCGCGGCCCAGCTCACGTGCCTGGGCCAAACTCAAACCCGGCACTAACACACTATCCTCAACCGGCCAGACATGGTCGGGATCAATTCCACCAGCGTGCAGAACGGGCTTGCCACACCGCTGCAATTGATCAAGCAGTCGTTCCTGAAAGCCCGCGTTTTCGGCCAACGAAAACTGCCGGCCCAATGGATTGAAGGCAGTCATAAATGCGGCACAATCGACACCGTACTGCGTGTAAATTTGGAGAAGGCAAGTGCTGGCCTGACCTATTTTCAAGACACAAGAGGGCGTAGAGTAAATTGTGTACTCGGCCTGGCGATACGCTTGCAGCACAGATTGCTTGATCACGCTTGCCACGATGACACCTCCATGCCCCTAAACCTAGGCAAGACTGGTGGGTAACGGCACACGATCAATATGTTCAATTTCCGCCCTGGCCAGTTTTTCCATTAATCGACATCGCACCGCAAGATGGTCGGGGTTGTTCCATTCATTTGTAAACTCGCCGGGATCAGATAGCGCTGGTTAATTCGTTGATGCATGGCATCAAACAAGTGAGATCACTTGCGGATCAACCCGACAAGCTCATCAAGCCATGACAGCATCAGGTCGATTTCATCCGCCGCAATATTCAGTGCCGGCATAAATCGCAACAGCTCCGGGCGCGGCGCATTCAATAACAAGCCTTCCGGCGCACGATCGCGGGCCGCCGCCACAATGGCCGGCCCGTCTCCTTTACCCAAACGCAGTGCCCGCAGCAAACCAAGACCCCGCTCGCCCTGCATGCCCCATTTTTCAGACAAGGTCATCAGACCGGTGGAAAGCTGCTCTGCGCGCGCGTTCGCGGCTTCAAGAAAACCTGGCGAGGACACCGTATCGAACACTGCAATGCCAGCAGCGGCCATCAGCGGATTCCCGTTATAAGTGCCGCCCTGGTCTCCGTGCTCAAAGCAGGAAACCGCCGCACGCGCGCATAAAGCCGCCAGCGGCACACCGCCCCCAATACCTTTTGCCAGCGTCATGATGTCCGGCTCGATATCGAAATGCTGGTAAGCAAAAAGTTTGCCCGTGCGACCCATACCGGTTTGCACTTCGTCCACAATGAAAAGCATATCGTGCCGGCGCGTGAGTTCACGCAAATCCTTCATGAACTGCGCATTAGCGGGTATAACGCCGGCCTCGCCCTGAACCGGCTCCAGCATCACGGCCACAGTCTGGTCGTCGATAAGGGACCGCACCGAATCCAAATCATTCAATTCCGCTTTCGGAAAACCATCGACCTGAGGGGCGAACATTGTGTCCCAGCCCGGCTTGCCCGACGCCGACATCGTGGCCAACGTACGCCCATGAAAGCCATGATTGAACGTGATGATTTTGTAAGCCCCGTTTTTATTCAAACGCCCCCATTTACGGGCCAGCTTAATGGCACCCTCATTTGCTTCGCCGCCGCTATTGGCGAAAAACACGCGATCGAAACATGAAGCCCCCGTAATGCGCTTTGCCAAATCAATGGAAGGCTGATTGTAAAAAGCGGGGGATGGATTAATGAGTTCGGTAGCCTGCTGCTGAAGCGCCTTAACCAAAGGCTCCGGACAATGCCCCAGGCAGTTCACCGCCCACCCTTGCAGAAAATCAAGGTAGCGCTTACCTGTATGGTCTTCAAGCCAGGAACCTTGCCCTTTGGTGAAAATAAGGTCAGGACGGGCAGTAATTTCCATCAGCGTATTCACGCCGGCACGATCAAATTCCATAGGGCTTCCCGAAAAATGAAGAAAAAAACAGGCTTAGCAGCGCCGTCACGGCACCGGATAAAGAATAAGCGTGAATTTTAACGCACCGCTATCGGTCTGGCCGTTATCCTTTCAACCGGGTAACGAAAATGAATGACGTATTACGCTCTGCGCCGCAACGTTGCTAATAGCTGTGGGCCGAACACGTTCAACGCCAGTCCGCCTAGAATGACCAGGCCCCCAATCCATTGCAATACGGTTAAATGTTCGTCGAGCAAAAGCGTCGCAGACGTTAACCCCACGAAAGGCACGAGCAGGCTAAGCGGCGCCACGCGATTAGCCGGATGCCGGCTGAGTAACCAGCTCCACAAACCAAAGCCCAGGGTGGTTGAAATAAGGGCCAGATAAATCAGCGCACCGTAACCTTTCAGGCCCATATTCTGCAAACTGTACAAAATTAGTTCCGGTCCCTCGACAAAATACGACAAGACGGCAAACGGCAATGGAGACACGATGGTGCCCCAGATCACCAAACTAAGCATGTCCACCTTGCCCACGGTTTTCACCACAATATTCGCCACCGCCCAGCTTAACGAAGCCAGGACAGTCAGAAAAAAGCCAATTAGCGTAACGTGGCCGGAGGTTTCACCCAAGGCAATCAGCATCAGGCCGAAAGCGGCGACAATCATCCCGATGACATTGTGGCGCCCAACCGACTCGCCCAATACAGCGGCCGCAATGAGCACGGTAAAAAACGCCTGAGCGTTCAAAATAACCGATGCCATGGCGGCCGAGACACCCATGGCCATGGCCGAAAACAACAAGCCAAACTGGAGAAAGCCGATCGTAAATCCGAAATAAAAAAGCGACCGCCAGGGCATGGCAGGTCGCTTGAAAAACGGAATAAAAATCGCTACCAGCAGGAAACGCAAAGCGCCCAGCAAAAAAGGGGGGGTTTCCTGAAGCCCTACTTTTATAACAACAAAATTCAAGCCCCAGGCAACAATCACCACCAGGGCCAGAAGTGCATCCTTAAGCGGCACACTTCCCCCTGTATCGGTAACCTGACAGCCGTTGCCGCACTACCCCACTTCCACTACTGGAATACCGGTGCGCTGCCGTAAGCTCCGCCGCCAGTGCCATAGTTCGCACCCTCAATCTCAATTTCAACCGACTCCAGGTCAACCTTCGACACACCGCCTTTGTAATGCATCACCGTAGACGGGAACATCATAACCAGCGCCACCATAAGTAACTGAATACAAATAAACGGTATCGAACCCCAGTATATCTGGCCGGTGGTGACTTTCTTGATAGTTTGACCGGTCGGCTTGTCTTGATAGTCTTCCTTGGGCGCAACCGAACGCAGATAAAACAGTGCAAACCCGAATGGGGGGTGCATGAACGAGGTTTGCATATTCAGCGCCAGCAAGACACCAAACCAGATCAAATCAATACCAATTGCTTCGGCGGCCGGCCCCAGCAGCGGCACAATAATAAATGCCAGCTCGAAAAAGTCGAGGAAGAAGGCCATGACGAACACAAAAATGCTCACAATAACCAGGAAACCGATTTCGCCGCCCGGCAAACCAACCAACAAGTGTTCAACCCATAAGTCACCGTTAACGCCACGGAACGTTAAAGCAAATACCGTGGAACCCACCAGGATGAAAATAACGAATGCCGCCAGCTTGGTGGTTGTTTCCATGGCCTGCTTCAGCAGGCTCCAGCTTAAACGTTTGCGCAACAAGGCCATAACAATGGCCCCTACCGCGCCCATGGCACCGCCTTCCGTGGGGGTGGCCACACCCAAAAAGATGGTACCTAGCACAAGGAAAATCAGTGCCAACGGGGGAATCATGACAAATGTGACACGTTCGGCAATTTGCGATAACCAGCCCAGTTTCAATAGATTGTTCAGGGCGGCGATCACAAAGGCCACTGCGCCGCCAATAAGCGTACCCACCACAACGGTCTCATCAATGGGGGCCGTCTCCGACAACACCACCTGGCACGCAAAATAAGACGCCACAGTGGAAACCACCAACAACACCAGCAGCGACGGCACACCATGACTGCCGTTCGGCTCGATAAAGGTACGCCCTTCTTTGGGAATAGCCGGTGCGCGTTTCGGCTTTATCAATGCAAGAATCAGAACATAGGCAATGTAAAGACTCACCGTCATGATGGCCGGCACCATTGCGCCGCGATACATATCACCAATTGAACGACCCAACTGGTCGGCCAGCACAATCAGCACAATCGACGGCGGAATAATTTGCGATAACGTACCTGAAGCCGCAATAACCCCTGTAGCCAGAGAACGATCGTACCCATAGCGCAACATAATCGGCAACGAAATCAAGCCCATGGAAATGACTGATGCCGACACGACGCCCGTCGTTGCCCCCAGCAACGCACCCACCACAACGACCGCAATGGCCAGCCCGCCACGCAAGGGGCCAAACAATTGGCCAATGGTTTCAAGCAAATCCTCCGCCATACCGGAGCGTTCAAGAATGAGCCCCATAAAGGTAAAAAACGGAATCGCAAGCAAGGTATCGTTGGAAATAATCCCAAAAATTCGCTGGGGCAACGCCTGGAAGAATGCCGGTTCGAAAAGCCCCAGCTCGACACCCAGCAAACCAAATAGCAAACCGTGGCCCGCCAACGTGAATGCAACCGGAAACCCCAGAAGCAGCAAAAGAATCAGGGAAGCAAACATGACCGGGGCCATGTTGGCAATTAGAAACTCAATCATCAACAATCCTCAGTCTGTTATTTTGTTTTAGCCTGTGCATTGGCTGCAATTTCGTCAGCCAATCGCTCTTCAGCGGTTTTCGACCCTTCCGGTCGATTTGGATTCGGGCATTGCCCGGCCAGAAAGCCCACACACTTAATCAAATGAGACACGCCGGCTGCCGACAACAACAGGAACCCCAAGGGAATCAGCGCTTTTACCGGCCAACGAATGAGGCCGCCTGCATTGGACGATGTCTCGTGCAGCAGGTAGGAATCCACTGCCTGGGGGACGGACAGCAACAATATGTAAATGCACACGGGCAAAAACAACACCAGAATGCCGAAAATGTCGATTTTGACCTGGGTTCGCTCCGACAAGCGTGCATTAATAATATCAACGCGCACATGGCCGTTTTTTAACAGGGTGTAGCCCGATGCCAACAGAAAAATGGCCCCGAACATGTACCACTGCAACTCCAGCCATGCATTCGAACTCATATCGAAGGCTTTTCGAAACACCGCATTCGTTGCACTGACAATCACCACTATCAGGATGACCCAGGACACCGACCGGCCCACAACTGTGTTAACCCCGTCTAGGAAACGGGAAAGGGCGAGCAAACCGCGCATAACTACTCCTTGAACAACTCGCGTACAACTTGATTTTCGTGAACTTAATCTTCATGAACCTGGCGCCAGGGAGTGGCCCGGCGTTCCAGCCACACCAGCGCGCCGTAAAGTACGACACCCATTACGCCCAGAATGAACAGAGCGGCAAACACGCGTACTGTGTCGAAAACCCCTTGCGCACTCATAATGACGTAGCCCAAACCTTTTTGCGACGACACAAACTCACCCACAATGGCACCCACCAGCGCCAGCGACATGGCGACTTTCATGCCGGCCACAACCGAAGGCAAGGCGCAGGGCAACTTCACCTTGAAAAAGAAATCCCAGGAGGAACCTTTCAACACACGACCAAGGTCGGTGACATCTTGGGGCACGGAACGCAACCCATGGACGGTGTCAACAATAATGGCAAAAACCGCAATAAGAAACGCAATTGCCACTTTCGGCTCGGCACCCGTACCCATCCACACGACAAAGAGCGGCGCCAGCGCCACTTTGGGCACACTGTTGAAGCCGATGATAAGGGGATATAAAAAGCGTTCGAACAAGCGCGAACTCACCAAGGCAACTGCAATAAGGACGCCGCCCAGAACCGCAAAAATAAAACCCAACACGGTAATCCAGAGCGTATATAGGGTTTGCTCGGCATACCAGGCTGCTTCGTTGTAAAGCTCGGCGAGAATATCCGTTGGCAAAGGCAACATGATTTCGCGCACTTCAAAAACACGGCAAATCACTTCCCACACGATCAGAACGACCACCAGGGAGAATAAGCCTGCCGCACCCGCTTTCAGATTATTCGTTCCAATCATCACGCCCTCTTATCGCCGTTTAAATCCATCTTGTCGAACAACTCGCGGATATGGGATACATACTTGCCGAATTCGGGGGTTTCGCGCACCGACAACGGTCGAGGGCGTGGCAAATCCACTTCAATGACTTCCATGAGACGGCCCGGACGGGGCGACAACACCATGACGATATCCCCCAGAAAAACCGCTTCGGAAATACCGTGTGTGACGAACAGAATCGTGTTCTGTGTTTCCATCCAGATGCGCTGCAGCTCAAAATTCATTTGGTCACGCGTAAAAGCGTCAAGCGCACCAAAAGGCTCATCCATGAGCAACAACGTAGGATCGTCAACTAATGCCCGGCATATGGCGGCACGCTGACGCATGCCGCCCGAAAGCTCTCGCGGGTAGCTGCTCCCGAAATCCTGCAATCCGGTCAGTTCAAGCAAGTGGTCAACCTTGTCCTGATACTCGCTTACACGCTTTTTGGCGAACTCAATGGGCAGCAAAAGATTTTTGCGAATGGTGCGCCACTCAAGCAAGGCATCACGTTGAAACACCATGCCAATACCATCGGGTGGGCGCCCCGCCACCGGTTTGCCGTTCACATCAAGGTTGCCGGCCGTAATATCCTCCAGGCCGGCAACACATCGCAAAAACGTACTTTTCCCACAACCGCTGGGTCCCAAAATACTAACGAACTGACCGGAAGGAATTTCTATGCTGATTCCATCGAGCGCGAGCACCCCGCGCTCTCCGGAATACTGTTTCTGCACTTTACGTGCACTGACAGCAGACAAACTCATTTTTTGATCATCCCATCGTACTGACCGGGTTTAACCATATCGGTAACGTAGAAGTCTGTTGCGGGCAGGCCCTTTTCAATCAAGCCAACCTTGGTCAGCGTTTGCACGGCCTCTTCCCATTCAGCGGGAATGGGCTGACCCATGCGAAAACCTTCCACCGGCTTGCCGAAATAAGGCTTCAAGGCGTCGATTTGGCCACGCAATACGGCTTTATCCAGGCGTGCCTGCGGACGGGCAGCCAGAATAGCCTCAACCCCCTCGTCCTCATGGCCATTCATAATATATTCCCAAGCACGCGCAGTGACGCTGGCAAACTTGGAAATGTCTTCACCACGGGTTTTCAATTTCGCCTCGCTGGCCAAAATGCCAAAACTGGGCATATTCAAACCATAATCGGCAAACGGAATCGAATTCGAGGGGCGTTGTTTTTGAACGAAAGGCAACACAAAAGGAATCGTGGACACCACCGCGTCAGCGCGATCAACCGCATAAGTGGTGACCTTGCCTGCTGCTTCAACGTTCAACAACTCAACATCATCACGCGTTAAGCCACCGGCAGCCAGAAAGCCTTCCATAAAAGGCGCTTCCAAAGACCCTGCGGTGTACACCAACTTCTTGCCTTTCAGATCGGCCGGCCCTTTCATGCCGGAATCTTTCGGTACCAGCACCCCAATGTCGTTACGACGCACAAACGGTGCAACCGCCTTCACGGGTAGCCCCTTGTCGCGTGCAATCATCATGGGAGCCAAAGCCGCATGGCCGGCATCGAAGTTGTCGCTGGAGCCGATAATTTGCACCGTCGTAACAGAGCCATTACCGTCTTCGAAATAAATATCCAGACCAGCCTCTTCATACCAACCTTTTTGGTCGGCCAAGTGGAAAGCGGCATGGTTACCCCAAGGCGTCCAGTCGAGCCGGACTTTGAACGGCTCAGCCTGCACCGCCGTTGCAGCGAACATACACGCGGCAACCCCAGTTAAAGTACGAACCCAAGACTTTGCTAGTAATTTTTTCATTGTGAACCTCATATTTGGTTAAGACAGACCTACTACGGGTTACTGCTCGTCGGGTACTACTCTTCTTTTCCGCCCCCAAACAAACGCTTAATACGTGCCCAAAGCACACCCATAAACATTTTGAAGGGGCTGAACTCAGCCTGTGGCAATGGTGCATCGCTACCGTCAGGCTGGCTTAGACGCAACGACACATTGCGCCCAAAATCAGCAATCATTCGTTTCACGAAATCCTGTACCAGACCGGAACGGGAAAACTGTGCCAGCGAGCCCTGCAGGGAATACAGCAAATCGACATCAACACGCGCGCGATCATCGGCAACCGAGGTAACGCGATAGCCGACATCCCCCTTGGCGCGGGACTGACTCAAAGAGTCTTGGCCGGCACCGCGCAAAACCGCCGACATATCGGCTTCATCGCGCTCCAGCGTTGCCGCACCCTTGAAGGCCGCATTCATCGGGCCGAATTTAATGGCAATGCGCCCTTTCACTTCGTTGCCTTCCTGCGACTCAATCACGGCGCCCGGCAAACACGCAGCCACCGCCTTCAGGTCGGACATGAATTCCCAAACTTTTACGGCGGGGAAATCGACATTGAACCCACTCTTGACGCTGGTTCCTTTACCTGGCGCAGATGTCGCTACGCCGGAAGCCGCGCCCGACCCGGCCGGTGCCGCGTCGGCGCCGTTAGCCACCGCCTTGGCTTCACGCTGAATACTTTTTGCCTCGAAGCCGCTGAATGTTTTGGGCGCGTCGGTTTCAGGAGGCAACGCAGCCTTGCCTTGCGCCGCCGCTTGACGCATCGCGTCTACTTGCTCGTTTGGCTCATCACGGAAGTGCTTCAACACCGACAGCACTGAAGCTGTAATGCCCTGATAACCGGTGCATCGGCAAATATTGCCGGATAATTCGATACGCACACGCTCTTCGTCGGCATCAGGCAAACGCAACACAATGTCACGCGACGTTGCAAGCATACCGGGGGTGCAGAAACCACACTGCAACGCGTGATTGGTGTTAAACGCATCACGCAGTTTCAACATGATGGGATCGGTATCGTAACCCTCGATCGTTGTAATCTGACGCCCTTCGCACGCCGCCGCAAACGTAATACAGGACCGAACCGGCTTACCGTCAACCAGCACGGTACACGCCCCGCAAACACCATGTTCGCAACTTAAATTGGTACCGGTCAAGCGCAAATCATCGCGCAAAAAATCACCCAGGTGAGTGCGGGCGAGCACCTCTCGCGACACCTTGCGGCCATTTACTTCAATATTCAACTGGGACATAACTTCCTTCCTTTACTCACCCAATGCCCGGCGCAGGCAGCGTTCAATAACCGTCATGAACAAACGGCGATCACCGGCTGTTTTTTCGGGCGCAATGTCTTTTACCGCCTCTGCAATTGCTTCGGGCGTTGCGGCCGCCAACCCTTCTTGTGCCACTTTGGCCGACAAGTCCGGCAACAATTGAGGCGCTCCACCCAACGCACCAACGACAATACGCGCTGTACGGGTTGAGGGATCGAAATACGCGGCGCAACTGGCCTCGGCAAATTCACCGGTTTTACGGCAGAACTTGTAATAACCCCAACGCGTCTGCTCGGTTTTTTCCGGGACATACACGGCCGAGATCAATTCATCGGGTTGCAGATCAACTGCATAAGCACCCAACATGAATTCAGGCATGGTGCTGCGACGGGAACCCTTGGCCGATGTCAATTCAAGCTCGGCGCCCAATGCACTGGTTGCCAACACCCAATCGGCCGCCGGGTCGGCGTGAGCGATACTGCCGGCTATCGTGCCGCGATTTCGCACAGCGCGATACGCAATAACACCTGCCACATCTTGCAGCATGTGCCCGCGCAACTCGGCAAAGACGCCATCTTCGATCTCGGCATGTGTTACGGCTGCACCCACACGAATACGGCCGCCGTCTTTACTCACCGTCCGCCAATCGGCAATGCCGGAAACGTCGACCACTTTCTGCGGACGCGCCAGGCGCAAATTCAACATAGGCCCTAACGACTGGCTGCCTCCCATGGCCTTCGTGCTGCCATCAGAATCTTCCAATAGAGACAACGCCTCTTTGGCCTCGCTTACGCGGACGTAATCAAATTTTGCTGCTTTCATACCGTAGCCCCTGCTGTCACGTTGGGACGAGAAATCGACTCTTTTTCTTTGCTTTGTTCCAGTGCATCCAACACATGATGCGGCGTCAACGGCGTATGGGCGAACTCAACACCATATGCCCGCAATGCATCGTTGACCGCACCAAACAAGACGGCGGGCGGCGCAATGGCCCCGCCTTCACCCATCCCTTTGGCGCCGAACTCCGTATGCGGCGACGGCGTTTCGAAGTGATCGATACGGATATTGGGTACTTCGGTGGCACCCGGCATGATGTAATCAGCCAGGGTTGAAGCCAGCGGCTGACCCTGTTCGTCGTAGGGCATTTCTTCGTAAAACGCGGTACCAATGCCTTGAGCAATACCCCCAATGGTTTGGCCTTCGACCACCAACGGGTTCACAATCGTGCCGCAGTCTTCCACCACCACATAATCCAGAATCTCAACCGCACCCGTTGCCGGATCCACCGCCACCACGGCGGCCTGGCTGCAATAGGTGAAGCTGCCGGTGTCTACTTTGGGTCGATAACCCACGCTGACTTCCAGCCCTTCGGCGTCCACATCCGCAGGCAACTTCTGCGGATTGATATACCAGGCATTGGTAATGTCGGCGATGGCAACGCGCTTTTCACCCGCGCAGGCGTAACCGTCTTCCAACGTGACTTCGTCTGCCGTCACGCCCAGCAAATGCGCACCGATCTTCTTCACGCGCGGCAGCAACTGCTTGCACGCTTTGGATACGGCACCGCCTGACATGACCAGCGAACGCGAAGCGTAGGTACCCGATGAATAAGGAGTTTGACCGGTATCACCATGCACCAGCTTGATACGATTGATATCAATACTGAGGATTTCATTGGCAATCTGGGCAAACGTTGTTTCCATACCTTGCCCGTGCGAGTGCACCCCCACCCGCAGCTCGGCACCGCCGTCGGGAGTGAGCTTGACCGATGCCTGATCGAACCCGGGAATAACCGGCGTACCCCAGGCGGCAAACACCGACGTGCCGTGTGCCGACTGTTCGGTATACGTTGCAACACCCAGGCCAATCAGGCGCCCATCGGGCTCGCCTTTCTTCTGACGCTCACGCACTGCGTCAACATTAATCATTTCCAGCGCCCGACGCAGGCTGGCGGGATAGTCGCCGCTGTCCAGGTGCTTATTCGTGACGTTTACATAGGGCATTTGTTCGGGTTGCACCAAATTATCCAGGCGCACTTCCCAAGGCTCGCGCCCCACTTCCCGCGCCAATGCGTCCAGGGTAAGCTCAATGGCAAAACAAACACCGGTGCGCGCCACGCCGCGATACGGCAGGAAGCCGGGCTTATTGGTTGCCACGCAACGCGTTTGGCATCGATAACCCCTGAAGGCATAAGGCCCCGGTATGTTGCCCAAAGCCTGGCCTGTTTCCAGGCCCACCGTGAACGGCCAAACGGAGTATGCGCCGCCGCTAATGGTAACTTTGGCATCCAGCGCCAACAAACGGCCCTGTTTGTCGGCATAGGCCGTCATTTCATAATAGTGCTCACGCGTATTGGCACCGGCAATCAAGTGTTCACGACGGTCTTCGAGATAACGGAACGGCCGTTTGTAAGTTTTGGCCAGCCAGGCAACACAAAGCTCTTCCTGCTGCAAAATGCACTTATAGCCAAAACCACCGCCTACGTCGGGGGAAATCACCCGAACCTGCTCTTGCGGTATATCGAGGAACTCGGCAATGCCGGTACGAATCAGATGAGGTACCTGGGTGGCGGTATACACCACCAATTGGCTATTCTGGTTGTCCCAATAAGCCATGACTGCAATGCCTTCCATCGGCAGCATGCATTGGCGGGACAAATCAATTTCACGCTTAACGACCACCTCGGCCTTTGCAGCCAGGTCGTCAAAATTATTGTTGGCATTCAATGTAACGAACACATTGTCTTTCCAACCCTCATGCATGAAGTCGGAGGTTGCCGCTTCCGCGGCTTTCACGTCAACGTAAACAGGCAGTTCGTCGTAATCAACCTCTACCATCTCGGCCAAATCTTCAGCTTCGGCGCGGGTGGGCGCAAAGGTCATGGCGACAGGTTCACCCACAAAGCGCACGCGGTCATCGGCCAGCGGCGGCTGCGCCGACACCTGGTAAGTGGGCAACGTGGAATCGGCCACAATATCTTTGGCATCAGGCATGGAAGCACGCAAGAATACTTGCCCTTGTGCCTCTTCGGCAATTCGAACGTCGGTGATACGCGCATGCGCCAGCGGGCTGCGCAGAAACGCGACTTCGCATAACCCGGGCATGGCCATATTGCCGATGAAATTACCCTTGCCGTGCAAATGCCGGGCGTCTTCTTTGCGTGGAATTCGTGCACCGACACCCTGTGGCTTTACGCCGGGTTTTGTGTGATGTGAAACTGTCATACTCATACCTGCCTGTAAATCATGAATCGCTGAACGTAAAGACACCAAATGCGCGGACACGCCGACTTCGCGCGCCGCGCATTGGTGCCTATCGGGTTACGAACGCTTCAACACCTCACTGTATGTGAAGTTATCGAGTGCGTTTTCAGCAACACGGAACCAGCTCGCCTCGGCTTCCTGGAATTTCTTCCACTCGGGATAGATCTTGGCGAAATCCGGATTTTCTTCCGACAACTCGCCCCACAACTCTTGCGACGCTTTGTAAGCGGCTTCCATCACATCTTTGGGGAAGTACTTCAACTGTGCGCCACCGGCGATCAGGGAACGCAAAGCGGGCGGGTTCTTGGCATCGTATGCGGCCAACATGCGCAGCGCCTGTTCGTTAGCAGCGGCTTCAAACGCAGCCTTGAACTCGGCGGGCAATTTTTCCCAGGCTTCCGTATTCACCATCGTGGTAATGGAAGCACTGCCTTCCCACCAGCCGGGTGAGTAGTAAAACGGCGCAACTTTGTTCAGACCCAGGCGTTCGTCATCGTATGGGCCAATCCACTCGGCTGCGTCGATCGTGCCTTTTTCCAGAGAGGGGTAAATATCACTGGGCGGAATCTGCTGGGGAACCGCACCCAGCTTTTGCAGCACCATGCCGCCGATACCACCGACACGAATCTTCAGACCATCAAGATCTTTCAAAGACTTGATTTCCTTGCGATACCAGCCGCCCATTTGCACGCCCACGTTGCCGGTAACAAAGTTGGTAATGCCGTACTGGCCATACATTTCGCGCAGTTTTTCCATGCCGCCACCGAACTGGATCCAGGCATTGTGCTGACGCGCATTCATGCCAAACGACAAACCGGTATCGAACGCAATCGCGGTGTTCGTGCCAATGTGCGCGGTAGCCAGAACGTGGTTACATTCAACCGTACCGTTACTGACCGCTTCCATGTTTTGGGCGTAAGGCACGATTTCACCGCCCGGAAAGGCGCGAATTTCAAATTTTCCGCCTGTCAGCTCGCCTACACGGCGGCAAAGCTCATCGGCGGAACCGTAAAGTGCATCCAGACTTTTCGGCCAGCCGGTGGACATACGCCAGCGCACGGTGGGCGCATTCTGCGCTACGGCGGGAAGGCCGACTGCGGCCAGACCGGCACCGGTTGCCGCGGCTGCCTGGGTTAAAAAGCGACGTCTTTGCATGTACAGCTCCTTTTGGGTTTGTTATGTGTGAGACAGACAAACTGCTTCGGCCCGGCGCGGGCCTGAGAAACTTTTGCGCAGGATGGTGTGTCTCGACCTGCTGGCCTGAAAATGCCGTTGAACCGATTTTGATTGCCAAGAATCACAAACCGGTCGCGACAGAATCAGGTTATTTGTTAGTATGCTGATCAATGCTTAAAAGTGTCAACGAGGGTTAATACGGAGACTTGACCATTTATCGGATTTTTCAGGGAATATCCTAATAGGCTGGTGTAAACCCCTATTTGTCGTAAAATAAATATACAGCATACTGATTATATTGAAATATTAAAACGCAAAAGGCACATCATGAATTGGATCAAGATTGCAACAGTCGGACAAATTGAAGAAGACGAATCTTTGGGCGTAGAGTTGGAAGGCAAACAGTTGGCGGTACACCACACTGAAGGCGAATACTTCGTGACCGACAACATCTGCACTCACCAATTCGCGCTGTTGTCCGACGGCTTTATTGAAGACGGCTGTGTGGAATGCCCCTTGCATCAAGCCATGTTCGACCTTCGCACCGGCGAGCCGAAATCTGCACCTGCAACCGAACCCGTCAAAGTGTATGAAGTCAAAGTCGAGGGCGATGAGATTCTGGTAAACCTTTAACCTGGCGCCACGCATAGTAACCTAAGTGGTTTGCAAAGGCTTAAAAGGGTTTGAATATGACTGAAACACTCTCCTCTATTCTGATTGTCGGTGCCGGACAAGCCGCCGCTGTAGCAGCGGCAACGCTGCGCGACCAGGGCTTTGAAGGCAAAATCACTCTTATTGGTGAGGAAGCACACGCCCCTTACGAACGGCCGCCATTGTCAAAAGATGTCTTGGCCGCCACACCGGAAAACGAACCCGCAATCGACGTTAAACCAGTCGATTTCTACAGCATTGCCGATATCGATCTGCGCCTGGGCCTGAAAGTGAAGTCAATCGATCCGCTTGCGGGCACGGCACAGTTGTCGGACAACTCGCAAGTGGTGTTTGACCAATGCTTGTTAACAACCGGCGGCACCGCCCGTTTTATCGACGCGTTTCCAGAAGATGCCCCCGGCGTGTTCTATTTAAGAACGCTCGATGATGCGCATGCGCTTCGCACCGCGTTGAAATACAGCAAACATCTGGCCGTCATCGGCGGCGGCTTCCTGGGGCTTGAAGTGGCTTCAACCGCCCACAAAATGGGGGTGGCGGTATCAGTTATTGAGGCCACCGACCGTGTTTTGAGTCGTGTTGCCCCGCCCACATTTTCTAACTGGCTGCAACAACGTATTGTGCACACCGGCCTGTCGCTCCACCTGGGCAATGCGCCGGCCTCGATTACGCCACCCACCGACATCAAGGCGTCGTGGGACATCCGCCTGCCTAACGAACACCACGTTGTGGCCGACACGGTTATGGTGTCTGTGGGGTTATCAGCCAATAACGCTCTTGCGCGCCAAGGGGGTCTGGATATCGACCCCAACAATGGCGGCATTCTGGTGAATGAGCAATGCCAAACAAGCCAGGCGAATGTTTATGCCGCCGGCGATTGCACCAGCCAAATTCGCGGCAACGCAGCACAGGCTTCGCGCCTTGAGTCTTGGCAGAACGCCAATGAACAGGCACGCATCGCGGCCACGCACATGCTGGGCAAAGATCCGGCACCCGCCGCCTACCCATGGTTCTGGACGGATCAGTTTGGCTGCAACATTCAGATGCTGGGGCTGCCGGAACCCGATTTAAATTACGTTATTCGCGGCGAACTGGATCCGAAAGCCGAAACGCCGAAATTCATCATGCTGGGGCTGAGGAACGACGTTCCGCGCTATGCCATCGCAGTCAATGCAGGCGGCGACTTGCGAGCGCTGCGCACGCTGTTCGAAAAAGGCGTGTGTATCAACCCCAACGAATTTACCGACACATCCGTCACTGCACGCGCTTTCGCCAAAAGCGCGACGGCGGCCCACAATGCGGGCCAGCCAAACTGATTTCACAGGAGATCTTCCATGTATCAATCTCAAACCGTGATCGGGCAAACACTGGGGTCCAAAGACGGCGCCCTGGAAAGTTATGCCTGGCCTGAAAACGACCTGCATTACATTCCAGACTGGGTCTACACCAGTAAAGAAATTTACGACCGCGAAATGGAGTTGATTTTCCGCGGCGACACGTGGAACTTCGTTGCCCTGGAAGCCGAAATTCCCAACCACGGCGACTACAAACGTTCCTACGTAGGCGACACACCCGTTGTGGTGTCCCGTGCGGAAGACGGCTCGATTCATGTTTTTGAAAACCGTTGCGCCCACCGTGGGGCGGAGTTCTGCCGTGAGAGCAAAGGCAACGCAAAAGAGTTCGTTTGCCCTTACCACCAGTGGTCGTACACCCTAACTGGCGACCTGCAAGGCGTGCCCTTCAAACGCGGCGTAAACAAACAGGGCGGCATGCCGCGTGACTTCCGCAATGAAGACCACGGCCTGCGCAAGCTGCACGTCACCACCTTGAACGGCGTCGTTTTTGCCTCGTATTCCGACAAAGTCGAGCCACTTGAAGAATACCTGAGTCCGGAAATCCTGGAAGACTTTAAGGTCACCTTCACAGGCAAGCCATTGAAAATTCTGGGCTACTACCGCAATGAATTGCCCTGTAACTGGAAGATGTACCACGAGAACCTGAAAGACCCTTATCACGCAACTCTGCTGCACTCGTTCCTGGTGGTCTTCGGTTTATTGGTGGCGGGTAATAAATCCATGATGTTTGCCGACAAGGTGCACGGGCGGCATGGCATTATGGGCTCGGCCAAATCCGACGATTTGTACGCTGATGTGAACCCGGAAACCAAAAAGGAAATGCGCTCTTTCCATGAGGGCCTGAAACTGCAGGACGAGCGTTTCCTGCACTTCGTTAAAGAGTTCGACTCCCCCTGGTCTGTCACCATGGACACCATTTGGCCGAATTTCATTATTCAGCGTGAAATGAATACCTTGGGTATTCGCCAGATTATTCCCAATGGCCCGAACAGCATGATTATGCAATGGACCATGTTCGGCTATGAAGATGACAGTGAAGACATGCTGCGCCACCGGCTGCGCCAAGGCAACCTCATGGGGCCTTCGGGTTTCCTGGGCCTGGAAGACAACGAAGCGCTGCGCTTTGTGCAAGAAGGGATGCGCCGTTCCAGTACCGACATCAACGTTGTCAAACTCGACGCCGACAAAATTGGTACGTCAGACTCCCTGATTTCGGAAGCAGCCATTCGTGCCATGTACAAATACTACCGCGAAGTAATGGGGATCTAATATGCTTTCAACAATGAAAACCGACTTTTCCTATCAGCCTGTAAAGGTTGACGCTGCACGAGCGCAGCAACTGCGTGCGGAAATCGAAGCGTTTCATATCGAGTATTGCGCGGTACTGGATGCCTGCGATGTCAAAAAATGGCCTGAATTCTTCACTGAAGACGGCCTCTATCGCATTACCTCGCGTGAGAACGCCAACCAGAACATGCTGGTTGGCCTGGTTTATGCGGAAGGCCGCGGCATGATGTACGATCGCGCCGTGGCGATTGCACAAACACAAATGTTCGCACCGCGCCACACGATGCATATGGTGTCGAATATCCGTGTAATCGATGAGTCGAATGAGGTGATTGAGGCGGAAGCCAACTACCTGTTGATTCAAACGCTGATCGAAGGCCCTTCCACCATTCATCTGGCCGGCAAGTATTACGACCGCTTTGTGCGCAGTGAAAACGGCCTGCTGCTGAAAGAACGTCAGGTTGTATACGACACGGAAATTCTGGCTACCGACCTGGTTTATCCGGTTTAATAAAAAACCGCTGCTTTTTAAATAGTCCCTTTCTTGGGGACATTTAAAGCAGCGGTTTTTTGTTTGCCTTGGCAGGCAGGTAAATATTTAAAGCCCTTCCAAGGCCTTCAACGCTTCATCACGTGTCATCACAGTGGCGTATTTTTGCTCCATGTCGAACATGTTCGCGTCGTGCGGGCCTATGGCACGGTCACCCACGCAATCAGACAACACCAGCGGACGAAAGCCCCACTGCATCGCGTCAACCACGCTGGCACGCACGCAACCACTGGTTACCGCACCGGCCACCACCAACGTTTGCACACCACGCATGGCCAACCAGGCAGCCAGCGAGGTACCGAAGAACGCAGACGGAACCGTTTTACGCACCACGTATTCGCCTTCCACCGGTGCCAGCTCAGAGACAATGGCGCTGTTGGGGTGATCTTCCTTCAGACCCAGCATACTGGGTACTTTCAGCGAAAAAATATTGTTATCGGCACCGTCGTCGGCAAAAACAATACGCGTATGCGCAACCGGCCAGCCACGCTTGCGTGCTTCAGCCAGCAAAGGCACGGTATTCTGAATCGCTTCTTTAATATTGCCGCCCCCAAATACCTCGGGATCGGCAAAACCATTCACAAAGTCGATAATCAGCAGGCCCACCGGGGCCTTCAGTTCGAACTGATTCCCGAACCCTTGTTTGGCATAGGTTTGAACGTCGTTACCTTGGCTCATTTAACACCACCATCCAGCACTTTGCCGTTACGCACCACTTCTTCACCGTCGAGCGACACGGTGCAATTGCGCAAAGGGATATCAATATGGCAAGCCGTTGTGCGGCTGCCACCACCTTCGTTATTCGGCCCTAACGAGAACAGGAAGTTGCCCTCATAGGCGCGCGCATCCATGCCGATGGTTTGTTCTTTGTCGTACAAGCCCAGAGTGGACCAATAGCAGCGCGGTTGCAAACCCCAGCCAATGTGGGAAATAGCATAGCCTTCAGGATCGTTGAAGGAAGCCATGTATTCACGCAGCAGTTCGGCATCGACACCACCTTCAATCTTGGTGGCGTAGCCGTTCTCGACCGTTAGAATAATCTGGTCGGTCGTATAGCTTTTCTGCGGTAACAGGATATCGCCCTTGTCGATCACAATACGGCCTGTAGCCTGACCTTCGTTGGGGAAGGTAAAGGCAAAACCGCTTGGCCAGTGATCCCAGCGGCCGACCTCATCTACAAAGGCATATTCTGCCGTCGCCGGGAATTCACCAATGGGGCAGCGCAAATCGGTACCCGCGTCCGAGACCACCGTCATTTCCTTGGCCGCCTCAATACGTGCCGCCGCCGTTTTCACGCGTTTGCGATCGGCTTCGGTAGGCACCGTGCGCACCAAGACTTCAGGCGGCTCAACAGCCAACAGAATTTTCGTGCCGCTTTTCAGAATGTCGATTTGCTCCGGCGAAAACAAAAGCGTCATAAGGTCGAGCACCAAATCGCTTTCTTTCAGGCAGGCAATCGCGGCCTTGTTACCCGTAAGCGGCGTGGTCCCCAGATAGGCCAGCGGATCACGACTAAGCGCTTTCTCGGCATTCACCGGCGGCAGATCGAGCCGGTTCATGACCGCCCCCAGGGATTGCACGGCAATCGCCGCACACCGCAAATTCTGGGGGTGCGTAGCGGTACTGGTCAGAATCGTTACAGTTTGGCCCGCCTCGAGCTTGGACAAACGCAGCACTTCCTGCCAGGCGGAAACAAGTTGGTAATCACTCACAGGCATGATGAACTCCTGAAAATAGCGGAATTAGGCGCGACGGGTTAGCGGGGCACCCAGGAAATTGCCGAAAGCCTCATAAAAGCCTTCTTCGTTGTCCCAGGGAATCATATGGCCCGCGTCATTCACGTGGGAAATAGCGACACCCGGGATCAGTGTCTTGATTTCTTCAATGTCTTCTTCACGAATGACGTCGCCCCTTTCGGCCACCATAAGCATGGTGGGCACTTTGACCTTGGGCATATCGGCGTGAACGTCGTCTTTGTGGAAGTCTTCAAAGCTGGTGATGATGGCGCGTTCGTCGCAAGTATGAAGCCACTCGGCGCGCAACTGCAGTTGCTCTTGTGTCCAGGTGGGGCAAAAAGCACGCATTTCTTCAGCACTGCAGCCCTTGCGCGCCAGTGCCATGGAGTCGACATACCAGGGCAGCTTCGACGGATATTCGCGACGACCAGGGCCCGATACGGGGGGATCGACCATGACCAGGCGCGTCAAACCTTCCGGTTCTGAACGAGCTGCACGCACGCCGATGCGGCCACCCATTGAGTGGCCCACAATGCTGTAACGCTTCAACCCCAGCGCTTTGGCGAACTCAATAACATCAGCCGCCTGCGCATCCAGACTGTAATCGAGCGTATCGGAAGCTTCCGATAACCCACGGCCGCGAACATCGAGCACGTAGGTGTCAAAGTGTTGGCCAAAACGTTCTGCGACAAAGCCCCAAGTAATAGCCGGGCTGGTAATGCCGGGAACAATGACAACCGCATCACGGCCGGCCCGCTCGCCTTCATTGCCCCCATAACGCAGGTAATGCTGACGAATACCGTTAGCGTGAACATTGGCCCCATACAAAAACGCACTCATACTATCTCCGTTTAAAGCTTGAACAGGCGCTCGGCATTGCCATGGCAAACCAGCGCACGTGTTTTTTCATCCATCGGTGCCGTTTCGATGAAATCGGCGGCCACCGCAGTTTCTTCATAAGGGTAATCTACCGAAAACATAACACCTTCCGCGCTCATTTCGCCAATGGCACCCATTAAAGAAGGATGTGAACATACGCCCGATGTCGTGATGACGATGTTGGAGCCAAAGTATTCGGATGGCTTGCGCTCCAGCGTAACGCCCTGCGGATAGACGGCAAAACGGCTGTCGAAACGCCAGCGCAAAAACGGCAGCCCTTCGCCCATATGCCCCAGAATCAACTTCAATTTCGGGAAGCGATCAAACACACCGCCGAACAACAAGCGCAATGCATGCGTGCCGGTTTCCACACCCCAGCCCCAAGTGGCGCCCATCAACTCAGGATGTTTGGTGAACATGTGCGGGGTATCGAACATATTGAAGGGGTGCAGATACAAGGGCACATCCAGTGCCTGCATACGTTCCCAAAACACGTCAAACGCCGGGTCATCGTAATACACGCCATGGGTGTGGCCGTTCACCAACGCCCCCTTGAAACCCAGCACATTCACCGCGCGCTCGAGTTCGTCGGCCGCCGCCTTGGGATCTTGCATGGGCAAATGCGCAAAGCCGCCAAAACGGGTGGGGTGCCGCGCAATCTGCTCTGCCAGAAAATCATTGTTTTCCTTTGCGCGGGAAATAGCAGCAGCCGTGTCTTTTTCGGCCTGCACACCAGGGCCCGTTTGCGAAAGAATCACATAATCGATTCCGGCCGCGTCCATTTCCTTCAAACGAATTTCATCGAAATCGGTAAGGCGACGCGTTAAGTCGGCCGCCACGGCAGGGTCGATCAGGCTGACAAACGCTTTTGAATAATCGCCAAAACCCACACCTGAAAAGTGCTCTTCCAACGCAATTTTACGAATTCGGCTCACAACAACTCTCCTCTTGCCTAAAGCGATAATATAAAGTTAATGTCAGTATACTGACAAAATCATCCCGCTCCTATGGCGTAAACCCTTATTTAACGATTCGGATAGAGATCAAACAGACTTCAACGCCGCCCGGCCATGTTGATTGTTCGCTTCCACAACTTCAGCCAGCAAGGTCATGAATGTCTTGCGATCAGCCGGCGACAGGGGCTCGATGAGGCGTTGCTGCGATCGCGCCATACCGTCTTTCAGCGACTCCATGAGCGCCAGCCCTTCAGGCGTGATATTGGCCTGACGTGAGCGTTTGTCAGTGGGGTTCACGCGCCGCTCTACCAGGCCTTTCTCCTCAAGCCGCTTGATCACATCAGCGGACGTAGTGCGATCAAGCCCCAATTCATAACCAATTGCAGTTTGATCCAGCCAGGGGTTGCGTGACAATACGGTCAGAATGCCATATTGAACCGGGGTGATATTCCCCTCTTTGCATTCCTCGAAGAACATTGCATAATGAATTTGATTCAACCGACGCACCAGGAACCCCGGGCGCGACCAAAGCCCCTGTTGGCTGAATACATCAGGCGTAATGTCGTCGGGCAAGGGCTCTTTCTTCATTGAACCGGCAGTGCCTGGCTGCGGCTTTTTTTTCTGTTCTATATCCGAAACTGAATCGTTGTCCGGCATGGCTGAATAACTCTGTCTCATAATGCTTTAGTCTCTCGTGTTTTTACTCAGTATACAGAGCAATTGAATGATTTGCATCGGTATTTTCACGATTGATACAACTTCACGATCCGCCCGTTCATTTCCCTGCCAATTCCAAAAACAATAGCAATAGTGCTAGTACAGCGGCAATTGCACCAAAGTTGGCTCATTCACCCCATTTTGCAAGGCCGGCGCAAGAGAACTCACCCGCACGCCCAGCAAACGCACGCGGGCCGAAAACTCAATCCGCTTCAAGCACTGCCGGGCGGCAAAATGAATTAACTGAACGTCATCCGTTTCCAGATCCAGCGAATAATCGCGGGTGACGGTCCGGAAATCTTCAAACCGCAATTTAACGCCTACTGTTCGCCCCCTCACGCCTTTGCGTTTCAGGTCCTCACCCACTTTTTCACATAAGTTGAAAAAGATAGACGACAAATGCGCGCGGTCGTGCACTACGTGCAAATCCCGATCGAAGGTTGTTTCCCGGCTGACCGATTTGGGCTCGGAGTGCGTTACAACTGCTCGCTCATCACGCCCTTGCGCCACCTGCAACAGCCAATAGGCATAAGTTCGACCAAAGTGTGTTTGCAACATACCGGCATCGGCCGTTGCCAATTGGGCAATCGTTTCAATACCTAAAGATTGCAATTTCTGCGTGGCTTTCGGGCCGATTCCATTAATTTTCCCAACCGACAACGGCCAGATTCGGGCCGGAATGTCGTCGTGGGTCAGAATGGTCAGACCATCCGGTTTCTCCAACTCGGAACCGATTTTCGACAAAAGCTTATTGGGTGAAATCGCAATAGAACAAGTCAGACCGGTTGCCTCGAACACAGCCTCTTTCAGCCGCCGTCCGATGACGTTCGACGGCTCTTCGTGCGGCGTCAAATCAATATAGATTTCGTCAATGCCCCGATCTTCAATACAAGGGGCAATGGCGGCAACCGCTGCCTTGAACCGGCGCGAATAATCACGATAAGCATTGAAGTCGGCAGGCAGCAAATAGGCGTCGGGGGCCAATTGCGCCGCTTTCATCATGCCCATGGCGGAAAATACACCCAATGCCCGCGCCTCGTAGGTGGACGTGGTCACGACGCCGCGCCCCACATACTGACGCAAACGCCCGAACACGCGACGACCATCGGCGCGTTCAGCAGGGGCCGGCGTATTGCGCCCCCCAATCACCACCGCCTGCCCCTTCAGTTCCGGGTACTTCAGTAGCTCAACCGACGCATAGAACGCGTCCATATCAAGATGCGCGACACGTCGGGCCTCGCCGTGAATCGGTTGGTTGCCTGAATCGGTATCGTTGCAGGAAAGAGGGGGTGGCGGCATCTCGACATTTTAATAGTCCACGCGTACGCCCAACATAATACTGCGGCCGGGCAACGGCGCCACCTGAGCGAGATAAGAACTGTGATTAAACGCCAAACGGTTTAAAAGGTTGCGCCCTTGCAAGTAAACCTGTGCATCAGCCCCTTGCGCCTCGAAATCATACGCAACACCGGCGTTAAGCATGGTATACCCCGGTGTCTCACTTTCGTATGCGGCGATCCGGTCCTGACGCAAAACCCTGATTACCTCAAGGTTTGCCCGCCAGTCCTGCCATTGCGCATTAATCCGGCCGCCCAGGCGCGCGGCGGGAATGCGCGGTAGATCCCCGCCGCCATTCGTTAAACGCCCTCGCGTCACGTCACCGAAAACGCCTACGGAAATAGTCCGATTCACCTGGTAATTCATATCGAGCTCAAGACCCACAAACTGCGCGTCCTGCTGCGCATAGCGAATTAAGCGGAAATCCTCATAACGATCCAGCGTTTGAGCATAAATATAATCTTTCACGCGGTTATAAAATACGCCGGCCTCAAAAGTGAAATCGCCCTCGGTCTTTCTTAACGTCAGATCCACACCGGTTGATTTTTCGGTGCCCAAGTCCGACTGCCCTATTTCATATGTATTCGTGGCCAAGTGAACGCCATCGGCATAAAGTTCCTGAGCTCCCGGCATGCGCTCCGCCCGGGAAAACTGCAATGCCAGAGAATAAGCCGGCGCAAACTCCCATATCGCGGCGGCCGATCCCGACAACGCCCGGCCCTGATAAGCCGGCTGGGTTGAGTCCGGACGAATCGACTGCCAATCGTGCCGCATCCCAACCTCAAAACGCCAATCATTCAAACGATAGGTCTCGAGCAACGCCACGCCCCACGTTTTCGTATGCGTGCTCGGTAAAAATCGCTCAGGCCCGGCGGTATCGAAACGACTTTGACCATTTTGCAGCGCGAACACCCCTTCCCATCCAGCAATAGGAGCATGTGCCAACTCGAGACGCAAATCGTACGCCCGGTTTTTAAACGTGCCGGCAATCTCGTCATGTTCCATTTCGTCGTGTCGGTACTTTGCAAATCCGGCGCGCCAGCTCAGCCGCGTTAACCCGGGTAACGGGTTGCTGTATTCGCCGCGGGCATCAAACCGTTGCGACTTCAACCGCGTAACCGGGGTATCGCCCTCATCTGAGCCTTCATTATCGTGGTCATCGTGCCCCTCTTCCTCATGATCCTCATCATGATCATCACAATGCAGGGAGAAATCATGAGCGCTGCATTCGTCGTAGCCATGGTCATGGCCCGGTAACCCGTAACGACTGTTCATCTGGCTGAACGACAACCCGGTATAGCCGTTATCGTGAAACCAACTGGCGCCGATACTGCCCGTTGTGCTCCGGGCAAATGATCCGGGCAAACGCGATGTCGACCAATCAGGCACCCGGTAATCATCGGAATGGCGTGTAGAGCCCTCCAACCGGATAGCGAAATTTCCCTCCCCTGCCGTGACACCCACCGCACCCGCTCGCTCGCGGGCACCGGACGCGCCCCGCAAATTGGCAAACCCTTCAACGCCATCGACGGGCACCGCATCCGGTATCCGGCTATCGACCACATTCACCACGCCGCCAATCGCGCCCGCGCTATATAACAAGGCCCCCGGACCCCGAATGACCTCGATTCGATCAGCCAGCATCGGATCAACCGTTAAAGCGTGATCCGGGGAGATGCCGGACGCATCCATCACATCCGCACCATCTTGCAACACCACCACGCGCGGCGCTGTTTGCCCGCGAATAATCGGGCGACTCGCGCCTGCCCCAAAGGTATCGGCGCGCACGCCGGGCAACCCTTCAAGCGCCACACCCAAAGTTGTTTGATCACTTAACAGCAAACGCTCGCCCGAAAGCACCGATACCGGTATCGTGGCGTTATCCGCATCAGTTCTCAACGGGTTGGCTTTAATGACAATCTTTTCTAATTGCTTCGGCTCCGACGCAGGCGGCTCCACTGCTGCAACGCCAACACCATAAAAAGCCGCAACCAAGCCCACACCGGCATTCCAACTGCTTACCCAAACTTTTTTCACTTTCCTCTCCATTAATTTTGCAATGTTATAACATAACTTTTAATGGCAAAGAAAAACCCCGGTGAGGGTCACTCCCGGGGCGGATAAAGCAACTTACTGCCGCTTACTTAGTCGGCGAACTGCCACATTTTTGTTTCTGGGTTGATTTTCAATACACGACCCGGAATATAGGCATCACCCGATTCCTGGAACTCATACTTCTGAATGCCTGAGAACGTTTTCAAATCAACAAACGCGTCTTTAATCAGTTCACGCGCTTTATCGGCCGGCGTATTGCCGTCGATATTATTCTTGCGCATGATGTCGGCATAAAGCAGCACGGCGTCATAACTCAAGCTCCAGTTAGCGGTATTGGCCGGGTCACCCATCGTATCGTCGGCACGTTCAAGGAAACGCTCAACATAAGCCTTGTTCAGCTCATTGTCACCGGTGGAGCTGTTCACTGTGGTAAAGCCCATCGAGTGCCAGTTTTTACCGTTATCACCAACCGTATAAACAAACGGGCCGGGCCAAATCAGCGAATTACCCATAACAGGCGCTTCAATGCCTTGCACATTGAACTCCTTGGCTAATTGCAAAGCGTTATGCCCCAACGCCGACACCATAATGGCGTCCGGATTCAGGCTTTTCACTTTAATCGCAACCGGCGAAAGATCAGTAGCACGGGTGGAGAACTCAACCAACTCGATCAACTCCACGCCATGCTTTTTAGCCAACGCCGTATAAGCATCTGCGCCTGCTTTGCCCGATGCCTCACGCACATCGGCCACAATAACGATACGCTTTGTATCCGGATAAATACGCAGGAAATCCTCAAAACCGTCTGCAATGAATAAATCATCAGGCGGTTGCAGGCGGATTGTCCAGGGGCGAATGGTAATACCCGGCTTGGCGGCCGTAGACGTTAAAGCCGGCACACCCATGCGGTTGGCCAGCGGGCTGACTGTTTCCCATTGGGTGCCGGTCATGGGCCCGATAACTGCAAAAACGCCGTCGTTGGCAAATTGACGGAACATCAATACCGCCTGGCCTGGATCCATTTGGGTGTCGGCAAACTGCATGTCGATCATGCTACCGTTTACGCCACCCGCCTTATTAACGTCTTCGACAGCCAGTTCAATCGCTAACTGCTGCGATTTCCCATACGCCCCCAGCGGACCCGTTTGCGGTAACAACGTTCCCAATTTAATGGGAGGCTTGTCGGCAGCCGATACGCCGAACGGCAATGCCAGCGCTGCGGCCAGCAACATTGCAAAACGCCATTTTTTCATAATATTTGTCTCCGTAACTATTAAAGGACTGATGAAACACTTGTTTACTGCGTTGCTTGAGCAGTCGGCGACGCCGGCTGCTTGATCTTGCCATGCCCCAAGAAACTGGCCATGATCGCTGGATCTTTAGCCAGCTCTGCCGCATCACCAGAGGTTAGGAACACCCCTTGATTCAGAACATACGCCCGATGCGCCAGACCCAGCGCGCTGCGAACGTTCTGTTCGACCAGCAAGATCGTCATGCCCGAGTCTCGAAGCTCGGCCAAAACTTTGAATACTTCTTTGGAAAACAAGGGCGACAAGCCCATAGACGGCTCATCAACCAACAATAGCCTTGGCCGATTGATCAGCGCCCGGCCGATGGCCAGCATTTGCTGCTCCCCCCCTGACAAGCCACCGGCCAACTGTTTGCGCCGCTCGCCCAATCTTGGAAAGCGCGCATACACCTCTTCAGCCGCCGTTTCGAACGGGGTGTCGCTGGGGCGAATCTCCCACGCCAGACGCAGGTTTTCCTCGACCACCATACCCTGCAAGGTACCACGCCCTTCAGGCACATGAAGCATGCCCAAGCGTGCCAACTGATGCGCCTTCACGGTGCGAATATCCTGGTCAAGGAACGTGGCCTGACCATCGGCAATGGGCAAAATGCCGGACAGCGCCCGCATTAAAGTCGACTTCCCCGCCCCATTGGCCCCAACAATCGATACCGTTTCCCCCTCTGAGACATGCAAGCTAACCCCGCGCAGGGCCTTAATGGGGCCATATGACACATGCAGGTCATTCACTTCAAGAATCCGGCTCATTCGTCGTCTCCCAAATACGCGCGCCGCACTTCCGGGTGCTCCAAAACCGCATGCACGTCGCCTTCAGCTATCTTTCGGCCATAATCCATCGCAACCGCGCGGTCTGACAAACTGCGAATCAGGCTCATGTCGTGCTCAATCAAGACCATCGCGCCTACGCGGCTTCGAATACGATGAATGTCTTCGACCAGTTGCTCTGTTTCGGCATCGTTCATGCCCGCTGCAGGTTCGTCCAGCAACATGAGTGCCGGCTTACCTGCAAGCGCACGTGCTATTTCAAGACGACGCGAATCGCCATACGATAACGAAGCCGCCAGATCATCCGCTTTATCGGTTAATTGCATCATGTCGAGCAACGCCATTGCCTCAGCGCGGGCCTTGGCCCGCCCGGCAAAGTTCCACAGAGAGCGTAAAGGCGATGTTGCGTGGCGCTTGTCGGCCACCATCACGTTCTCCAGAACCGTCATGCGCTTGAATAAACGAATGTTCTGAAACGTGCGCCCCACCCCGCGGCGCCCAATTTCATAGAGCGGTAACGTACTGATTTCATGACCCTGAAAACGAATACTGCCCGCCGTAGGGCGATAGAAACCGGTAATCGTATTCAACAGTGCGGTCTTACCCGCGCCGTTGGGGCCAATCAAACCAAGAATTTCACCTTCGAATACCTGCAAACTAATACCGTCAAGCGCACGAATGCCGCCAAAGGACTTTTGCAGATCGGTAATGTCCAAAATCACTTTCCCGCTCATGCTGCTTTCCTTTCAATAGCTTTTGAGGTTTTCCCGGCACGCAAAGTAGGAAAACGGAAAGACAGCAAGCCGTCGGGACGCACAAGCAACATCAGCAGTACCGCCAAGCCGAACACCGTTGGACGCCATTCGGCCAGTACACGAAAGTATTCCGGCAGCAAGGTCATGACAACGGCACCCACAAACGGGCCGATCATATTGTTCACACCGCCCAACACCACATACAACACCACGTAAATAGCCAACAGAACGTCGAAATTCTCGGGCCGCACGAACGTCAGGTAATGACCATACAAGGACCCGCCGACAGCCGCTACCGCCGCACCGGCTGCAAACCCGATCAGGCGAACAGCCGTAACATTAATGCCCATAGAGGCGGCAACACGCTCGTCTTCACGAACCGCGTCAAACACCCTTTGCAGCGGACTGAAAGAAACCACCGCCAGCAAAAGCCCGACAACCACAACGGCAATCACCACGGCAAACAAGTCGGTACCCAGCATGCCGCTCATGCCCCCGATTCCGCCCAGGAATTCGAGATTTTCAAGCAGTACCCGTACACAGAAGGTAATACCCAAGGTGGCCAGAATAAGATAAATGCCCCGTAACCTTAGTGCCGGAAAGCCGATGACCCCGGCAATAACCGCGGTGATCGCCGCCGCAATAAGCGTGGCCGGCCAGAACGACAGACCCATTTCCGTGGTGAGGTAACTGGCGGCATAACAGCCAATCGCCATGAAAGCGCCTTGCGCGAACGACAGGCTGCCCGTTAACAGAACGATATAAACACTCCAGGCCAGCAATACATTAATGCCTGTGATAATTAAGTAATCGCTTATCAAACCCGCTGCTCCCTGGAATGTAGCCCGCCCGCGAACAAGCCCGCGGGGCGCAGCAGAAGAATCAGAATCATCGCCAGCCAAACCGTCATTTCACCCAGGCGGCCCCAGCCGAAATAGAACATTAGCGCCTCAATCACGCCAATAAGCAATGCAGCCAGAACGGCGCCACGCAAATCGCCCATACCGCCGATCGCCATGATAGCCATGGCTTTCAAGCCGAAAGTCAGACCAATCTCCGACCCGACGGCGTCACTGCGCAAAGCGAGCAACAACCCTGCAATAGCGGCCAATGCTGAAGAGATGAAAAACACGGCCTGCTTGACACGCAACACATTAACGCCGAGCAAGGTCGCTGACGTGGGCGCCTCCGCCACCGCTCGGATCTGACGGCCGATTTTCATATGATGAATCAGAAAATGCAGTCCAATCATCAAAGCCAACGTGACCGCCAGCACCATTAATTGCAGGTTCAGAAACCTGACCCCCGCTATTTCAAAGGTTTCGGTCAGCCAGCCCGTTTGTGGGGGAAGAGGAACATTCTCGTTCCCCCAGAACTTATGCACAAGGTCAATGAAAACCAGGCCAAGCGCCAGTGAACTTAATGCCGCCGTGATACGTGAGTCGGCACTTTGAAAACGCCGAAATGCCACGAACTCGGTAAACAAACCCAGCAAACCGCCAATAAGAAAAGCGAAAATAAACGCCCACTCCAATGGCAGGTAAGTCAAGGAGACCAGCCCGATGAAACCACCCAGCATGAACACTTCCGGGTGAGTGAAATTAAGCTTGTCGAGGACACCGACAATAAGCGTGAACCCGATGGCTACCAGCGCATACATGGCGCCGCTAACCAATCCGTTCAGTATCTGGCCTAGCAACATTGATTGCCTCCTTTATGCAGAGGCCTGAGCCGGTGCCGCGCGCTTCATGGTTTGCAAGCCTGGCAAAATTTCCTTGGCAAACATATCCATGTTGCGACGCGTAAGCTCTTCCGACAAATTGCCAAAATGCAGCATCGTTAGCAAATTACCGAAGTGCATTTCGTTCCAATGCGACTCAAGCTGCTGGCGCACAGTGGCCGGGCTACCGCAAACAAGCATACCCATGTCAATGGCCATTTCAATGGTCAGGTCTTGCGACAACATCGCCTTGGCCGCCATGATGCGCTTAAGAGAATCCCGCGAGCTATACCCGGGCGGAAGCAGCATCTCGAACGGCATTTTCAATAAACGATTGCGGAACAGTTCAAACGGTTCGCGCGCCTCTTTAATGGCCTGCTCGTCGGTGTCTGCCACATAAACAGGTACCGCCCAGCCCAACTGGCTATCGTCTGCTTCGTAGCCAAACTGCTCGGCCGTATCACGATATGACTGCAAATATTTTTGCACCGCCTTGGCAGGGCTGAACGTTTGCAAATAAGTGTAGCGGTGGTCGGGATGCGCCGCCCAATCGATGGTTTCCTTACTGCCCTGAGACGGCACCCAGATTGGCGGATGCGGGTTCTGGAAAGGGCGTGGCCACAAGTTCACGTAATCCACGTTGTAATGCTTGCCGCTGAACGATGTAGGGCCGGGTTGCGTCCAGGCTTGTACGATCAGGTCGTGCGCCTCGTGGAAACGTTCGTGAGAAATGGTTGGGTTCAAACCGAAGGTATGGTATTCGGCACCAATGCCGCGCACAAAACCCGCAATTAACCGCCCGCCGGTAATCACGTCGAGCATGGCGTACTCTTCAGCCACCGTCATGGGGTGTTCGCGCAAAGGCAAAGCACTACCCAAAATAGCAATTTTCACGCGCTGCGTGCGACGCGCCAAAGCCGATGCCATGACTACCGGGGAAGGCATTAAGCCATAGGCGGTTTGGTGATGCTCATTGACCGCCACGCCGTCGAAACCCAATGTTTCTGCATACTCCAGCTCATCAAGATAACGGTTGTACAGCTTGTGACCTTTAACTGGGTCATAGAACTTGTTTGGCAGTTTCATCCAAACGGTTTCATATTCCTTCGTGGCCTCAAAATCCAGGTCGGCATACGACATCAAATGGAAAAGAGTGACATTCATGACTATTTAACCCCTTCAATAAATTGCTTAACAGACGCGCTGAACTCATCGGGAAACTCAACCTGAGGTAAATGCCCACAGTTTTTGAAAACCTGAAGCGTCGCGTTCGGCAGCTTTGGCTGCAGTGCCTCGCCTACCGCTAATGGCATGATTTTGTCTTGCTCACCCCAAATGAGTTTCACCGGCGCCTGAATACGATGGAGCCACTTGGGCAAATTCAGGTCATACAAACGCGGCTGCCAAGCCAGCCTTGCAACCGTTTCACGGTTCTTAAGCATGATGTCTTGCGCTTCCTCGGTATCGGGTGCCATCGACAGCACTTTCTGCGCAATGTCTTGATTAAAGAAAGTATTGCGGGCTGCCGTTTCAGCATCCCAAAGAAAAATATCACCAGGCAGAATGCCGGGAACACGTACACCCGCCGTACCCACCAAAGTCAACGACTTAATACGACGAGGCTCGCGAATCCCCATCTCCATACCAAGCCAGCCACCCATCGAGCTGCCCACCACGTGCACGCTGTCGAGTTTCATATGATCGAGTAGATCGAGATAAAAGTAAGCCAGGTCTTGCATGTTATCGAGCCATTCGGGCTCGTCCGACATGCCAAAGCCGGGGTGCTCGGGAACGATTAAGTCGTAGTCTTGTGCCAGCACTTCCATGAAAGGCTGAATCATGGGTGCGCCGTTGGCCCCATGCAGATACAACACCGTTGGGCCTTTACCACCCCGCCGAATGCGGGTTCGGCAACCATCAACGGTAATAAAAGATTCTTCAAACGCCATATTGCTGACTCCTGTTCTAATTAACGGACGCCTCGACGCTGGCGGCAAGGCGCGCGCGGCGGGCAAACTCAACAACCTGGCCGGCCATGATATTCAGCTGGGCGGCCACGTCGGGATTCTTGATACTGCCATCGGCCTCGAACGGCTTCAGGCTGGAATTAATCACGGCGGCGTAGGGTGTCGGCCAGCCACGAAGCGCATGCACAATTGAACGCAATGTCGACAAGGTTGAACCCATGGCTTGCGCACCATCGGCGCACACAATGCAGCCCACGGCACGATTGTCGAAGTACGGACGCTCGTCGGCGCGCATGTCTTCGGTGTAATCAAGCGCGTTTTTCAAGTGGCCGGAAATCGACCCGTGGTAGCTGGGCGACGACAAAATAATGCCGTCAGCCGCGCGCAAAGCCTCGACCAAACGCTGGGCATTTTCCGATCGCGATGCCACTGCCGGATCAAACGTTTCCATATCCAGGGCGGGACCGGACAGCATCAAGGTGCGCGCACCTTGACTCTCGGCCATCCGGAGAGCAGCCGCCATGGCCTTTTCCGACGTTGAGCCGACACGCATCGTGCCGCCAATCCCTACAATCAAAGGGGAATCTGTGTTCATACCTAATCCTTCACAAACCAAACTTTTTGCCACGCCAATAAGCCAGCCTGACCAATGAGCTTTAAAAATGACGTTACGGGTACCACTACCCAGACACTTGTCTCCAAACTACTATAGGGGTTTCTGGTTTTTCTTAAATTTATGACGTATAGTCATGCTAAAACTAAGCATGCTTTTTTTAAATGGTAAAGATCTGAAAATTACCTGTCAATAAGCCTAGGGTAAGTCCTGATACGATTTAGAAATGAAACAAAAAGACACTTCACACAATGCGGCCGAACACGCATCCCCGACGCAAAACCCGTTTATCAAGCTATACGATATGCCTGGATATTTGCTGCGTCGGGGCGGCCAGTTCATTAATGCCACGTTCGACGCTGAAATGGGGAAAATGGGCCTGACGGCCAGCCAACTTGCGGCCTTCCTGGCAGTGAGCCTCCAGGAAGGGATGGAACAACGCGAATTGGCCGCCCGATTGAACTGGGACGAAGCCACCGTTGGCGGCATGGTGCGTCGCCTTGAGGCGCAAGGTTATTTTGAACGGCGCAGCAGCCCAAAATCGAAGCGGGGCCTGCAAATTTACATGACCCCAAAAGGTAAGGCGCTCTATAAACAAGCCGAACCTCATGTGGCCCGGATTCAAGTCGATGTGCTGCGAAATCTTGCACCCGACGAACAAAAAACGCTGCTTTATTTGTTAAGCAAAATGATGGGCGAAAACAACTCGTACTACCAGAAGGACGCCCCCGAATGAAGGCGACAGCGCCACGCGGATACGATGGGAATTTACTCGCGATACATTTGAAATGATGCGCTGCGCCGAGCGATACGCCAGCCTTCTTCGGTACGTACCAGGTAATCGTCGAACTGGCCGGCAACCTGGCGGACATCGGCTTTTCTGCCAAAAGCTTCAAGCGGCGAATCGGCGGCGGCACTCCATAGCAACACATAACTGGTCATTTGTGCAGAATTAAGGTCCGCCTCGTACACCACCGAATTGGTGACGAAGTGACGCGTAAGGCGCTCTTTCGGCTTACTTTGGTAGGAAGCCAATATTTGCGCGCGCCCTACCAATGGCTCGCCCCCCGGCCTAACCAACGAGGCATCGGGCGTAAACAACTGCACCAGAGCTTCGTAGTTTTGCTGATCGACCAGGCAGGCGGTACGCACCGCCAGATCTTTGCAAATCGTATGAATCGCCGGCATATCGGCGTCGAGATGATGCTCCATTCCTTTTCCTTTTATTCGCGCGAAAGCCAGGTATCCAACAGGGCACTGACCGCTTCGGGCTGCTCCATGGTCGACATGTGTCCACAGCACTCAACCGCGTGTAACGTGACCCATTGCGCCGGCACCATATGACTCATCGCCTCGTGTCGAGCATAGGGGCTCCAGGCATCTTCGCGGCCACAAATAAGTGCGGTTGGGCAGTGCAATTTGCGCAACACCGGCCCCGCATCGGGTCGACCCAGCAAAGCATTAATTTGCGCTTCGAATTGCTCCGGCGTGCGGCGTTCGATCATATCCAGAATTTCATCGAACAAGGGTGACGCCAGACGATCGGGATGCACCATGCCGGGCGCCCACAACTTACCCATTTCACGCATGCCATGGGCTTTTGCATGCTGCAGCAGCCTCATGCGCTTTTCACGCTCCTGCGCACCCGCCTCCCCCGCCGCGATAGGCTCATAACCCGTATCGAGCAGCGCCAAACGCCGCACCCGTTGGGGCGCCATACGAACAACCTCAAGCGCAACGCGTCCGCCCATCGAGTGACCGGCCAATGAAAAAACAGGGGCGGTCACTTCGGCCAGCACCTTTCTCGCCATGCCCTCAATGGAGCCCAGCTCGGCGTAGTTCGGTACGACCGTATCAACGCGTTGGCCCATCGCCTGGCGTTGATGAACCCATACTGCGTCGTCGCACAACAACCCGGGTAACAGCACTAATGTTTCTTTCGACATGAAATATCCTTTGACTTAACGGCCGGCCCAAACGCCGCGCGGCACACACACGTGGCCATCGAAAAGCCAACGTGCCGTACGAATTAAGGCAGCTTGCGCCACACTCACGCCGTCAGCCGTTCGTTCCAATGCAATTTCCACCCCCATATGCCCAGTGGGGTGCTCAATTTCAAGCTTAATATGATCGCCATCGGGCACCACCCCTACACCCTCGCAAACCGTACCGGGCATGGCAACGGCCGTTGCCACGCTAACCGCCGCCAGCACGCCAATTGACGCATGGCAACGGTGCGGAATGAAACAGCGCGTGTTAACAGCACCGCCGTGTTCAGGCGGCGACACCAAACACATTTTCGGCACCGTGCGTTCAGACACGTCACCCAGGTTCATCATCGGGCCGACCTTCAGGCGGATCGCCTCGATACGCACCTTCAGCGCCGTGTCGGCATCGAGCGCTTCCCGTGTCTCGTTACCCGTGCGCCCAAAATCCTGCGCCCGCATCAGCACCATGGGCATGCCGTTATCAATGCAGGTAAGCGACACACCGTCGATGACATCCTGCCTCTTTCCAGTGGGAAAAAGTGCGCCGCAACTGGAGCCGGCAGTGTCACGAAATGCAATTGGAATAGACGCCGCCGTACCCGGCACGCCGTCTATCCGTTGATCGCCTTCATAAACAACCCGCCCACCTGGTGTAGCAACATGTGCAACCGCTATTTGCCCCGTATTGACCATATGAATGGCAACCGGCGTCACGCCCTCCTGTGCCGCCACTATTCCCGTTTCAATGGCGAACGGGCCTACACCCGCCAGAATATTGCCGCAATTCTGCCCGTAGTCAACCCGCGCTTCGTTAACGACAACCTGCGCAAAAAGATAATCGACATCGGCGTCGGTACGCGTTGACGGCGACACAATAGCGACCTTGCTGGTTAAAGGGTCCGCGCCGCCAATGCCGTCGATTTGGCGCGGGTCGGGCGACCCCATGACAGCCAATAAAACCGCGTCACGAACGGTGGCGTCGTCGGGTAAATCGGACGCATGAAAATAAGCCCCCTTCGACGTGCCGCCCCGCATTTGCACACAAGGAATACGCGTTTGCATCATCGCCCCGTGAATTACAGATCATTCAGAGAGTTAACGTAACGCAAACCCTTGGCCTCAAGGCGCTCGCGCATGCCGTAATAATCAAGACCCAATTCCCCGGTTGCCAGCACCTGACGCGTCTTTTCTTCTTTTTCCATCCGGGCCAACGCGGCCTGAGCAACCTGAGGCACGTCGGCCACTTGCACCACTGCCACACCGTCGTCGTCGGCCACAATAACGTCGCCGGGGTTAACCAATTGGCGTGCGCAGGTAACCGGAACATTCACGGAGCCCAACGTTTCCTTGACAGTGCCCTGGGCCGAAATGGCACGCGACCATACCGGAAACTGCATTTCAGTTAATGCACGCACATCGCGACAGCCGCCGTCAATTACCAGGCCCAACACACCGCGCGCCATTAAGGAAGTGGCCAGAAGATCGCCGAAGTAGCCGTCGGTGCATTCAGACGTGGTTGCAACCACCAGAATATCGCCTTTCTGACACTGCTCAACCGCCACGTGAAGCATCCAGTTATCGGCGGGCGGCACCAAAGCCGTAATCGCCGAGCCGGCAATGCAGGCCCCCGGCCAAATGGGCCGCATATAGGGTGCCATCAGGCCCAAACGACTTTGTGCTTCATGTACGGTTGCAGCACCTGCCTTTTGCAGCAGTGCAATATCGGCCGGATCGGCACGGGTTACTTTTTGAACGACAACGCCTCGCTTCATGCCAGTTCTCCTACCACTGAGGGGGTTAAACGCATATAGCCTTCCGCATACTCGATATTTCGGGCTACAGTAATGCCTATATTACGCTTGGCCTGCACACCGCGCTGTTGCGCAACCCGCGTGTAGTAAGCCCATAAATGTTCTTGGCCGGCCATGCATTCAATCGCCTGGCGCTTTTTATCCCAAACATGGGTGATATCCAGAAACGTATTCGGCACCCATTCGCACTGCTCGGTTTGATGCGGTTCAAACGCGTAAACCGGCGGCGCGCCCACCACTTTCTGGCCGGGGTTGTGCCCTTCGGCCTGCGCAATAACGCGTGCCTCTTGTGCAACATGCATCGCCAAGGGGTGATCGAAGTTGTAGGGGTCTTTGACCGAATGGCTTAACACAAATGCCGGTTGCAATTCGCGATAGACATCGACCAGACGCATTAATGTTTCGTCGGAGATGCGCATGGGGTAATCACCGACATCGAAAAACTCAATTTCAGCGCCCAAAACATCGGCCGCGCGTTGTGCTTCTTCCTTGCGCGCCGATTTAACCTTATCAAGCGTCATATCGCCTTTACGCCACAGCTTGGCCGACTCACCGCGCTCACCAAATGAAAGGCAGATCACTTTCATGCGATAACCCAGCGCGGCATGTACCGCAATCGCCCCGGCTGAACGCCAGACAAAATCGGCGGAATGCGCGCTCACCACCAGGCCCGCGCGCTGATCTTTTGTATTTGAATTACTCATTATTACCCCTCGCAAAAATACGAATCATGCAATCAAGCCAGTGTGCCAAAACTGAACCGGAGTGACCAGTGACATCGCGCGCAGGGCAATGCGTTTTACTTATACTTATAAAAATTAACTCAGCTCTTTCGCTAATATCTGGAGTTCTTGAATAAACAGACGAATGCTTGCACTGGGGTCAGCGTCGGCACGCATCGTCAAACCAATCTGACGCGATGTTTCCTCTACCGCTATAGGCAGAATACTAAACACACCCGAAGAAATACCGTGGAAAATCTGGCGACGCGACAATAAGGCAAGCCGATTGCTATCTTGCAACAATGCCTGCAACACAATGGCGCTATTCACTTCCAGTTCAGCAGAAGGCGGGGCAACCCCCGCTGCGCGAAATGCGCGTTCGAACGCCTCTCTTGCAGGCGTCCCGCTTAACGGCGCTATCCAAGGCTGGTCCACAACATCGCGCAGCGTTCTCAACGCCTGCTTTTCCAACGGATGGCCACGCCGCACCACGACTGAAAGCGTATCTTCAAACAACGGAGTTTGTACAACATCACTGCCCGGCGCGCCGGGGCGCAAGGCACCCACTACGACATCAATATCAGCATGACGCAACTGGTACATCAAGCCATCGTACGTGCCATCCACAATGGTCACTTTCAGATCATGACGCCGGACCAACATGCGATCAACCGCACGCGGCACCAACACACCGGCAGATAAAGGCAAAGAACCAATGACAATCCGCCCCTGCATCCGGCCGTCGAACGCCGCCAGATCCTCACCGGCGTGACGAAATTCCGCCAAAGCCAACTTCACGCGGCGCAATAAAGCCTCGCCGTTTTCGGTTAACCGGACACCCCGTGCGGAACGCTGGAAAAGTTCGCACCCCAGCAGATGAGAAAGCTGCCGCAATGTTTGGTTGACGGCCGGCTGACTCACCCCCAGCCGCTGCGCCGCAATAGTCTCACTGCGGGTGTCACAAAAAATAATAAACGTTTGAAGATGCCGGTATCCCACCGTGTGAACAAATCGGCTTGTCGCCACCGGCACGCCACTTTGATCATGCCCTTTCAGCTCAGTCTCGGCCAACTGAAGCTGCGCCATCGCACGCTCGGCACGATACGACAACAAACGCCCCACCGGAGTTGGCAACATACCTCTTGCCGCGCGCTCAAACAAAGGGCGGCCCAAATCGTCTTCCAACTCCCGAATTGCGCGCGCAATAGCCGATTGCGACAACGGCAGAATCAGAGCCGCCTGAGCGGTGCTTCCCGTTCTACAGACGGCTAGAACAGAACGAAAACGGCGCAAATGAGGCGCCAGCAGGCCGGGCATGGAATGACTCCTTTCTGGGAAGGGGTCATTTTAACGGCCGTGGACGCCGACGTCCTGAATAACATCACAAAGGCATCATGCCATCGAGCACAACAACCGCAGGCTTGAGCGAATCGCCCGACTGCACGACTTTGACCAATGCGCTTAATGTTGTGTGCTCATACCGGTACTGCGCACACGCTTTGTAATAAACCGCCGTTACCCGCAAGGACGGCGAACAGCCTATGCGCGTTAAGTCCTGGCTTAAACGGGTAACGCAAAAGCCACCCATGTAGCAAACCAAGGTCATGCCATTATGCGACAACCTGACCCAATCAAGGCTCGGCTCATCGACACGCGGCGCAACCAGCGTCACACCGCGCCCAACCTGCGAAGGCATAAGAGGCAATCGCAATGCCGCCGGATCCAGGGTGTCATCACCCACATTGACTGGGGTACGCAACCGCGCCACAGAATAACCCGCCCGCCGATAACGCCGCATCTGCCCCAACGCAACCGTTTGGCCTCGCGACTCATTATCTTGCGGCTCCAACCGGATCACGCGTGCGGAAGGCGGCGCCAGCTCAACCACACTTTGATGAACCCGCGCGTCTACCAACCACACTTCGCTTTCCTGAAGTGCACGCATGGCTCGCGACGCGGTAAGCGCAAGTGTATTGTGGTTACGTGCCCGCAACCAAAACATGCTGGTTGCGCCGCTCGAAATAAGATGGACGAAAGTATTCATACCTTTCATGCAAGCAAATAACGTGCCAGAAAGAAATGCTCAAACCCTATTCAGGCTAACGAGGTGATGCCGGCGCGTGCGGCTCAATCTGCCTCATCCCCGAACATTTCCTGCACCACTTTGGCGCGGTGCGACAGCACATTCGCCTGGTTCAACGACCCTTTGTCGGTTATTTCACGCGCGGCGGCAGACGGGGGCTCAGTTGGTATGGCGTAACAATCAATTCGAGTGGAGCTGCCCGGGTGCATGGCGTTATGACGCGCAATGGCAGCGCAAACATACTCGTGAATAGCGGGATGATGCGCCAGCGCGGCATAGTTCAAATCATTCTGCCCCACATGGCGCCGGGCAACCCCCGTATCCAGAAATACCAGCAAACCAAGGCGATCCCGCCCCTGGCCGGCAATTACCACATCGGACACCAAAGGCAATAATTCACCCATCAGCAAACCACGCAAGCGCCCCACCGACACCCAGGTGCCTGAATGCAACTTGAAATTCTCACTGATGCGGCCTTCAAAAATGATGCCTTTCGACGGTTCGCTTTCATCGGCAAGACTGGCCGCATCACCGCTGCGAAAATAGCCTTCTTCATCGAAAACCCGTGCGGTTAAATCGGGCCGCCCCAGATAACCTGGCATCACATTCGGCCCACGCACCCGAAGCTCAAAACGCCCTTCGACAGGCGCGAATTTGATTTCACAACCGGGTACAGGAATACCCACATTGTCGGCTCGATGCGACTCAAAAAACACACCGCTTGCCAAAGGCGCGGTTTCTGTCGCGCCCCACGCCGTTACCATAGGCACCCGATGCCCCCGCACCAACTCAGCCAATGCTTCAAGGTCGGACCACGTTTGTTGAGGCATGCCGGCGCCGGCATAAAACATAAGGTCGAGCCGACGAAAGAAGCTTTCACGCAGCACGGAATCGTCGCGCATACGCACAACCAACTGATGAAACGCCAACGGCACATTGAAATGGATGGTAGGTGAAATCTCGCGCAAATTGGTAATGGTTTGCTCGAACAATGACCCTACCGGCTTGCCCTGATCGATATGCAGGGTTCCACCATTGCACATCGCCAAAAAAAACACCTCGTTACCACCAAACGTATGATGCCAGGGCAGCCAATCCACCAAAATGGGCGGCCGCTCAAGCACAAAGGGGAAAATCTGGCGCAACTGCTGCTGATTGGCACACACCATGCGATGCGTATTGATCACCCCCTTGGGCGCCCCCGTTGAACCCGAGGTAAACAGATATTTGGCAACAGTATCAGGGCCGACTTTGCCATTTGCCTGCGCGACCGCGTTGGTGGGCTCTGTACTCAAAACCGCATCTAAAGGGGTATGGCCAGGCACGGCTTCCGGTGTAATCACCTGCAAAGGCAAATCACACACTTGCACTAACTGCCCAACCCAGTCTGTTTGCCCCACATAAGCCACGCAAGGTTTCAACGTGTCGACGCACACTTTCAGTTTGTCGTGCGCGCCTTTTTGAGAAACATAGGCCGGCGAAACAGGTGCAACCGGCACCCCAACGTAAAGCGCGCCCAACAAAAGCGAAGCCGTCGCCAATGAGTTTTCGGCCAAAATCAACAATGGGTTTTGAGCATCACACCCTTTATCGAGCAAAAACTGCCCCACCGACCGCGCCTGCATCAGCGCCTGCTCGTATGTTAGATTCTGCCAAGCCTGCGTTTCATCACGTTGCGATAAAAAGACCTGCCCAGGCGCCTTCTGGGCCCACGCAAGCAGGTAATCGGTAATACGCGGTGCGTACTCAGCCAAAGGTTGGCTACTACGCAAAACAAAACCGCCGTTATCCAGCGGTGAACAAGTGGTTTCAGTGGGGCCGAAGAATGTGGTCATAAGGAGATTATCTTCTATTGACTTCCTCAACGCCACTGAATCCCTTTGCAAACAAAGTTAAACAAGCTACGTAATTAAGTGGAATAGCCGAGCACCAATACAATAATGAGTGCGGCAATGGCATACCAAATCCAGCGTTGCTGCATTGAAGGTTGTTTGCCACCCGAATCCCGGCCCGCTGCCTGCCCTTTGGATGCGGCATCTTCCGTGGGTTGCGCCGCGTTGTTCGAGGCCCCAGCACCCGACGCTTCACCCTCACCTGCACCCTCCGGCTCAACCCGCTGTTTAAAACGCTCGAAAAATTCGTCGGCCATTTTCTTGGCAACGCCGTCGATCAGGCGAGAACCCACTTGGGCCAGCCGGCCCCCGACCTTGGCCTGCACTGAATACTCCAGTTCGGTTTGCCCAGGCAAATCGCCCAAAACAACACTGGCATTGCCTTTGCCAAAACCGGCAGCACCACCCGACCCATCAAACGTTAGCGTATAAGACTCAGGTGGGTTGATATCGCCTAACGTTAACTTGCCCTTGAATTTGGCCTTGATCGGCCCGACCGCTGCGGTCATGACAATGTCGTACTCATTTTCGCCGCTTGCCACAAACTGATCACACCCTGGAATACATTGCTTCAGTACCTCAGGGTCGTTCAACGCCTCCCACACCTGGGCCCTGGGCAGTTGAATAACTTGTTTTCCAATTAACTCCACACGACCCCCTTACGCCTGGCTACCGGCATTGATTCGATCAGCCGCCAGCCGAACCGCCTGAATAATTTCAGGATACGCGGCGCAACGACACAAATTGCCGGCAAGATAATGTTTGATTTCCGACTCTGTCGGGTTAGGATTGGACGCCAGCAACTGTTTACTCATCAGCAAGAAGCCGGATGTGCAAAACCCGCATTGAAATGCGCCGCAATCGATAAAGGCTTGCTGAACAGGATCAAGCTGACCCGAAGCATCCAGGCCCTCAACCGTTTCGACCTGGGTACCATCCAGGTCAGCCGCCAGCGCAAGACACCCGCTAACCGACTTGCCGTCGACAATAACGGTACAGCAGCCGCACAACCCTTGCCCACAGCTTTCACGCGCACCGTAAAGCTCAAACGTGTTACGCAACACATCCAGCACGGAATGATGGGTTTGCACATGGGCCTTAACAGGTTGGCCATTCAAAACAAAACTAATTTGAGTATTGTTGGATTCGCTCATCACTCCCCCCACTGGCGAAACTTGGGATCATTCGCATGCAGTTCCCGGCACACGGTTTCATATTTCATTGGCATCGACGTAAGTCGCACTCCAACGGCATCTTCGATGGCCGCCGCAATGGCCGACGCCACACCGAACGCACCACTTTCGCCAACCCCTTTGGCGCCAAACGGACCATTGTTCTGGTAGGCATCGACGGCTTCGTTGCCCATTTGGTCGGGCAAGTCGGTAATGCCTGGAATCTTGTACTCGGCAAATGACGCATTGCGAAGCTGGCCGTCCTCGTCGAACTCCATGTTCTCGTACAAGGCCGCGCCTATTTGCATAATGGCAGCGCCCGAAACTTGTGTTTCCACAATCTTCGGATTCAATGCCGTACCGCAATCAACCACGTTTTCCATGCGTACCAAACGGAACTGGCCGGTTTCCGTGTCCACCTCAACCTCAACACCGCAACCGCCAATCATCCAGTTCGGCGTAATATTCTCGGAATGTCCGGTTTCTTTGTTGGGTGAAATGTAGTCGGGAATATAGCTCCCAACCCCAACAATATTGCCGGCCTGCATGCCGTAGCGCTGCTTAAGCAATTTGCCGGCTTCCAGCGGTTCCCCTTCAGGTACACCCAACTGGGCTGCCAGCACTTTCATTTTCTCGACGGCATCTTCGGCCGCAAGGCGTACCGCGTGACCCATATGGAAGGTTGAGCGTGACCCCAGCGTCGCCATGTCGTAAGGCGTAACGTCGGTGTCCGGACGAATGACCTTGATGTCTTCCGGATCAATGCCCAACACTTCAGCCGCCACCATCGACATGGTGGTATTGGAAGCCTGCCCCATATCAACCGTCGACATATGCAGGAAGCAGCTGCCGTCCGCCGAAAGGGTAACCATGGCCACCGACGTGGTGGGCGCAACAAGCGCCTTGAAGCCCACACCCACACCGCGACCGCGTCGCAGTTTTTCTGTTCCACGATCAAACGGCTCATTCCATTTCATGCGTTCGGCCGTGCGATCCAATACTTCAATTAATGCCGCATCGCGCATGATGGTGCCGGTGGCATGCGGACGCCCTTCTCGCAACATGTTCAGGCGACGGAACTCAACCGGATCCATACCCAGTTCACGCGCAATAATGTCGGCCTGGCTTTCGTACGCCCACACCAACTGCGTAATACCAAAACCACGGAACGCGCCCGCCGGCGGCAGGTTGGTGTACACCTGATAGGAATCCACCCAAACGTTGTCTATTTCATAAGGCCCCGGTGCCGTAAAGCCCGACTTTTGCGTAACACGCGGGCCAATATCGGCATAGGCACCGCCGTTCCACCACACCGTGCACTTGCGGCCCGTAATACGCCCTTCCTTATTCACCGCCGACTTGATCTTGAAGGTGGTGGCGTGCTTGGTAATGGTGTAGAACTGTTCTTCCATGGTTAACGCGACGCGCACCGGGCGCCGTGCCAGCATGGTAAGCGCCACAGCCAGCGCTTCCAGCTTCACATACAACTTCGCACCGAAACCCCCGCCCAGAAACGCGGTTCGTACACGTACACGAGATTCCGGCCAGCGCAACAAGCGCGCAATTTCCAGGCGCACAAACGACGGGCTCTGCGAAGCAGTGTGCACGGTAATACCAGAATCCGTTAATTCACCCACCGAAATCATGGGCTCCAACGGTGTATGCATCACCTGCTGGGTACGGAACGAGTGCTCAAAAATATGGTCGGCTTCGGCAAACGCTTTTTCCACATCACCCGTGCGCACCTGGAAATCCAACGCAATATTGGTATCACGCCTTCCTGCAAGGTGCTTCAGATCGGGGAATGTGCCGGCTGGTCGCAGCTCGTCGTGCACCACTACTTTCGACTCGGCTGCCTCCACTTCATTAAAGACCGCAGGCAACTCTTCATAGGTCACGTCAATTAGATGTGTGGCTTCTTCCGCAATATACGGGTCTTCCGACAGCACCACGGCAACAGGCTCGCCCACATAATGCACTTTGCCCACAGCAAGAATCGGCTGATCGTGAAATGCGGGCCCGAAATAGGGCTCGGGCATCACCGTCATAATATCTTCCGAGGTGATAACGGAATGCACGCCTTCCAGCGCTTCTGCTTCCGACTTATCGATAGACACAATACGTCCGTGCGCAACCGTACTGCGTAGAATTTTGGCATGCAGCATGCGCGGTAGCGTAAGGTTGTGAATGTATTCAGCGCGGCCGCTTACTTTTGCCTGGGCCTCGAAACGACCCCGGGAACGCCCCAGTTCGCGCGTTTGATCGCGTTGCGTTTCCATTTTCATGATGCCTCCTGTTGTCCGCCGCCCACTGCTGCACGCACCGCGCGCCCCAGATAAACGCTAAGCAAGTGTTTTTTGTACTGCGCGGAACCATGTTGATCGCTAACAATATCCAAACCATGCGCGGCTTCTTCGCCTGCCTGCTTCAGCAAAGCATCAGAAAGCGGTTGCCCCACCAACAATTGAACGGCATTGTCGAGCGACGTGGGGCGATCAGTTGCCGCGCCCACGATCAAGCGCGCGTCGGCCAAGCGGTCTTGCTCCATTTTCACCACAGCGGCCAGGCCTAACGTGGGCCAGTCGTGCGATACGCGTGTGGTTACTTTGAAATACGCCGCTTGCCGCCCCTGCATGGGTGGCACAATCACTTTGGTAATCAGCTCATTGCCGGCCAACGCGGTTTCGTAATAACCCAGGCACAAATCTTTCACGGGTAGCTCACGCGAACCATTCGGCCCCTGAATCACCACTGTGGCACCCAACGCGGTTAACACCGGTGGCATGTCCATGTGGGGGTCGCCATGCGCCAGATTGCCGCCAATCATGGCCACATTGCGCACCCGAATATTCGATAAGGTTTTAAACGTACGCGCCAACATGGGCCAACCCTGTTGAATTTCAGGCGAGCGCTCCAGTTCCGCCAGCGTCGTCATGCCGCCAATATGCAAAGAGCCGTCGGCGGCCACTTCAATTTGGCGGTACTCATCTTCAACATGACGCAAACTCACCAAACGTGCCGGCCGCAACACGCCGGCTTTCATCATCAGCATAATGGCCGTACCGCCGCTAACCGGCCGTGTGTCGGGGTCGTCCGCACTAAGCAGGCTAACCGCCTCGGCCAGTTGCCTGGGCTTAACGTAATCAAAAGGCTTCATCAGGTTGTCTCCTTTCCCTACCCTTGTTATTTACTGCTGCACGCGGCTGCGCAACTCAGACAGCATGCGTGTAATGTCTTTCGGCACCTCAAGCGGCGTTAAATGGCGCGCGCCCTCAATGGTTTTCAGGCGTGAACCCGGAATACCCTGATACAAGGCTTGCGCCATAGCCACCGGCGTGGCGTAATCTTCCGTTCCCACCACAATCGACACCGGCATGCGCAACCCCAGCAACTTCGAACGTGCATCGAACGCCCCCATGGCATGGCAGGCGCCTTCATAGCCGGTTAAATCATTGGCCACAAACACCGCCACGCTCTCTTGCACAACCTGCGGATGACGTGCCCGGAACGGCTCACCAAACCAACGCGTTTGCTGGAAACCCACCAAACTGCCGAACCCTTCCAAACGCGCTTTCGCGGCACGGTTGGCCCAATCGGCGGCGGCATTTTCGCCGTACCAGGCGGTGGTATCGATTAAGCCCAACGCACGCGTGATATCGGCGTTATCAATGGCAAACTGCAATGCCACACAGCCGCCCATCGACGCGCCGGCCACCACCACCTGGTCAATACGCAAGCGATCAAGTAAAGCGCGAACGTCAGCCGCCATGGCGGCGATGGTATAGGGCCCCTGCGGTTTGCTTGAACGGCCATGACCGCGCAAATCAACACATAGAACGGAACCTTGTTTGGCCAATTCAGGCGCCACAAAGCGCCAGAAGGAGTGGTCCATCGCCAAAGAGTGCAACAACACGGTGCAAGGGCCGGGCTGTTGCGACTCGAAATACTGGTAGTGCAAATTCACATTGGGTGCCACGGCCTCATTGCCGTAACGGGGGGTACATTCAGTTGTTGTCATATGCTTGTCCAATTCGTTGTTGAAGCAGGCTAAGCCTGAGCCGCAGGCGCCACAGTGGCGTCGCCTTCGCCGCTGCGCTGCAAACCGTCGGCCACCATGCCCGAGGCCTTGGCGAACTCCAGGTAACGACGCACCAACGCGGCCGCTTTATCACGCCCTTTGGGGCAACCCATCGCCTGCTCAATCACCGTGAAGCGCCCCTCAAGCACGCGATAGCCGGGGAACTGTCCCGCATGGGTGTTCAAGGGTTGACGTACGCCTGCAACCGTACTGATGCCGTCGGCGTCGAAACGCTCAATCGCATCTTCCGACAAGGGATAACGCACAATCTCAGCGTTCTTCAACGTGCGCGACAAGAACAGGTCGTAAGCCGCGCCTTTGCCCACCGCCACCGTCACGCCTTCCTGGTCGACATCTTCGATGGTTTTAATGGGGGAGTCTTCGCGCACCATATACGTACCTTCAATCAGCACATACGGCGCGGTATAGGCAATGGTTTCGGCGCGCTTGGGGTCGATGGCCAGAAACGCAATATCCCAGACGTCATCTTGCGCAGTATCAGCAACCTTGCCCGCAGTGTCGAATGACACAAACTCAACTTCCAACCCAACACGCTGTGCCAGGCCACGCGCCAGATCGGCCGAGGCGCCTCCCGCCTTCCCTTCCGGCAATCGCTTGGCCAACACCGGGTTACCATAGTTGATGGCGGCCCGAATGCGGCCTTTGGGCGCAAGCTCTTGAATGGCGTCGGGATCTGCTTTCCAGTCTGGCTCATGTTGGTTGCTGTTCAAACCACGGCTCCTTATATGAATTAATTTTTTTCATTGATGTGTTTGTTGTGAAAACAAACCAAAATATTTGCGTTCTTTTAAGCCATTACCTTCGGTAAACGGCTTGCCTTCTTCATCGTAACGGAACACAATTAAAAGAACTAACGATACTTATTCATTACAGGCATGAATTAAATTCATGCGAATTCACTACACCTTGACCTGTCTGTTTTCATCCTCGCCGTCCGTTAAAAGATGCCCCGCAATCTGCCCTCTTTAACCAGCCTGCTTGCCTTCGAAGCCGCCGCACGTCACTTGAATTTCACGGCGGCGGGCAAAGAGCTGCATCTCACGCAAACTGCGATCAGCCATCAAATAAAAAATCTCGAAGACCATCTTGCCACACGGCTGTTCGTACGACGTAACCGTGCACTGGTGCTAACCACCGCCGGGCAGCAGTATCTTGAATCGGTGCGGGACGCTATTGGTTTATTGCAATCGGCCACCGCAAGAACACGCGACGAAAAGTCGACCGAAGTTTTAACCATTCACTGCCTGCCCACGTATGCCATGCAGTGTTTAATTCCCCGCCTGCCGGAATTTCAGGCCTTGCATCCCAACATCACGCTGCAGGTTCTCACCCACTCCACCTTCGACCAGTTCCGCCAACGCTCTTACGACATCGCCTTCCGTTACGGCACCGGCCAATGGCGCGGGCTGAAAACACAATTGCTGCAAAGCGAAGAAATCTTCCCGGTTTGCACCCCCACGCTCGCCCAAGGCATCAACCCGGAAGCCCCCCACGCTGCCCTGGCCCAGCTGGCCCAAATTCGAACTTATTTTTCGTCCACGTACCAAGATGACTGGCCCGTATGGCTTGAAGCCGCCGGCCTGGGCAATATCGAGTTTGCCCGCGAAATCATTTTCAACTTGCAAGTTACGTCGTTGCACGCCATTGTGAACGGGATTGGAGTGGGGCTGGGCCGCACTCCGCTTATTGACACTTACCTGCGTGAGGGCACACTAAGCGCCCCGTTCAAGTTGAAACTGAAAACGGGCTCAGGCTATTACATCGTTTGCCCTGAAGACAAAGCCGAGCACCGTCGTATCCAGATGTTCTGGAAATGGGCCTGTGAAACCTTGGGTGCACAACCCGATGAATGAGGCCGCAACCCACACCACCCAAGCGGGCACCTTTCAACCTATTGGCGCCTTGCTGCAACATTATGCGTGGGTCCATCCTAATAAAATCGCGCTGGTCGACGTCGACAACGGCCAACGCTTAAGCTTTAAAGCCCTGCGGCAAGCTGTCGAACAAAGCGCCCTTGCCCTTAAGCGTACCGGCCTGCAACCTCAGGAAAAGGTGGTGCTCACGGGCGACAACAGTATTGCGAAAGTGATTCTATGGCTCGCCATATGGCGTGTTGGGGGGGTTGTTTGCCCGCTCGACCCCGGCTTCATTCGCGCTTCGCTTAACACCGTGGTTGTCGCAATCAAGCCCGCGCTTGTACTTGCGGGCAATACGCACGACCACGATCCGGCCCCAGGTACATTGCCCAATTCAATTCGCATTATTTCTTACTGGGATACGCTCGACAACGGGGTAGTCATGCTCGACGCCCAAACGACCATAAGCACATCCCCTCCAGGCACAGGCACTGAAACATCATTTCCATTGAATCAGGCTCACGACATAGCCTGTATTTCCTGTACGTCAGGCACCACAGGACAACCCAAAATCGTGGTGTACGACCATCAGGCCATGTGGCTCAACGGCCTGGACTCAATCGCTATGCTGCAACTGGACTCAAACGACCGAATGCTGGAATACCGTTCGTTGAACTGGTACTCCAGCCAGATTCTAAGTTTGATGCCGTTTCTGCAAACAGGCCTCACACTGCATTTGGCTCGTCGATTTTCATTAAGACGCTTTGGTCAATGGATATACACACACCAACTCACCGTGAGCGTGGGCGTGCCCACGATTATTCAATTGTTATTGAAAGAGCCCATTGCACAGCATGAAAAGCTTTTGTCATCATTACGCGTCATCACATCCAGCACCGCGCCGCTTGCCATTGCACACTGGAAGGCATTCGAACAGTACTATCAGCGCCCACTCATTAACCTTTATGGCAGTACCGAAACAGGCTGGATCAGCGGCAATCGAATCCACGACCGCAAACCAGGCAGTGTTGGGCGCGTGTTGAGCTCGGTCCAGCTTAGCTTTGCCGCCCAACGCCCCATGCCCGGCGACGCCCCTATGCTGCAACCGTTTCTGGTTAATACGCAAAAAATTGCCCTGGGTTATCTGGACCCGGACGGTACCTTGCAACCGTTACGCAATCAGCCATTCCTAATGCGCGATGCCGCGCAACTGGATACTGACGGCTATTTACATGTTTGGGGGCGAACCGACGACCTCATCATACGGGGCGGGGTCAAAATTTCACCTGCCGAAGTGGAAGCTATTGTTGTGGGCCATCCCCATATCCAAGACGCCGCGGTTATTGGCATGCCCGATGAACTATACGGTATGCAAATCGTCTGTTTCTTCGTCCCTTACCAACATCAGGCCACTTCCACGGTCGACATTGTTCAACACTGCCGGCAAGTATTACCCCTGGAAAAAATTCCACAACACTTGATTCCGCTGTCACGCCTGCCCCGTAATCATCGGGGCAAAATTCTGAGATCGCAACTTACCTCACTGGCCCGCAATTTATTGAAGGCATAATCATTTGGGAATTTATGCATTTTCTGCTAGAGTTCCTAAAAAATGTATATATATCAACATATTAGGCAAGCTTAAATTATTATAAAAAAAAGAACTCATACGTCTTTTCGCAACATCAAATAATCGCTAAAGCGTTCTGACGCAAGTTCTTTTTTTTAAACACTTGAAATCAATTTCCGACTTCCGATACGGAATCCAAACCAAATGGAGAGAGACACAAAATGTATTTGAAGAACACGTGGTACGTTGCCTGCACCCCCGATGAAATTGCAGACAAACCGTTAGGGCGACAAATTTGTGGCGAACGCATTGCGTTTTATCGCGGTAAAGATAATAAAGTTTGTGCAGTGGAAGACTTCTGTCCACATCGCGGCGCGGCACTGTCTTTGGGGTACGTGGAAGACGGCAACCTGGTATGCGGCTACCATGGCCTGGTGATGGGCTGTGACGGCAAACCCGTTGCCATGCCAATGCAACGCGTGGGCGGCTTTCCATGCGTTAAGCGTTACGCGGTTGTTGAGCGCAATAACTTTATCTGGGTTTGGCCGGGCGACGCCGACAAAGCCGACGAAAGCCTCGTACCTTCGTTTGAATGGGAAAACAACCCCGAGTGGGCCTACGGCGGCGGGCTGTTCCATGTGAAGTGCGACTATCGCCTCATTATCGACAACCTCATGGACCTCACCCATGAAACTTATGTGCACACCGACAGCATTGGGCAAGAGGAAATCGATGAGTCGCCGGTGAACACAGCGGTTGACGGCGACAGTGTTATTACCAGCCGTTACATGGAAGGCATTCAACCCCCGCCATTCTGGCAATTCGCGCTAAAGCAAAACGGCGCCGACCCCACCGCCGACGTTGAGCGCTGGCAGGAGTCACGCTTCAGCCCACCCAGCCACGTACTCATCGACGTGGGCGTCGCACACGTTGGCAAGGGGGGCGTCAATGCACCTCAACAACACAAAGCCCGTTCAATCATTATCGACTTCATTACCCCTGAAACCGAAACCACCACCTGGTACTTCTGGGGTATGGCACGCAACTTCAACCCGCAAGACAAGGCCCTCACCGGTAATATTCAAAAAGAGCATAAACGTATTTTCCTGCAAGACGTCGACGTTCTGGAAGCACAACAACGCAACCTTGAAGCCAACCCCGGCCGACGCTTGCTGATGTTGAACATCGATTCCGGCGGCGTACAAGCCCGACGCATTATCGAACGCCTGGTCAAGCAAGAGCAGGAAGAAAACGCGGCCTCCGCAGCCTAACTTGCCAAAGGTGCGTCCCAACCGGGACGCACCAAAAAAAGAGCCCCCGCAAAAGCGGGGGCAATACCGGAGGCCTTTACAACCAGCCTTTACAACACTTAACGCGCAACACCCAACAAGTGATTCAACTTGTCGTGATCGTCACGTAACTCGGCGGCCGTGCCTTCATGCACCACCGTTCCCCGATCCAACACCACAGCCCGCTCTGAAATAGCCAGAATAAGCTGAGGGTGCTGTTCCACAATAATCGCGCTCAGCCCCTCGTCGCGCGTGACCCGACGAATACCCTGGATAACCTCTTCAACCAGAATCGGAGCCAAACCTTCGGTGGGCTCATCAAGCAGCAACAACTTGGGGTTCAGCACCAATGCCCGGCCAATCGCCAGCATTTGCTGCTCACCACCCGACAACTGCGTACCCATGTTCTCTTTCCGTTCGGCCAGGCGCGGGAACATCTCATACACACGATTAGGCGACCATGGGCCGGGTCGCTCAATCGCCGTTAAATTCTCGTGTACGGTTAACGATTTAAAAATATTTCGTTCTTGCGGTACCCACCCAATACCGGCCGCCGCGCGTTGATAAGGATTCAACTTTTGCAACGGCTTGCCCAAGAGTTCGACACCGCCCTTGTAATGCTGGGTCACTCCCACAATGGTATTAATGAGTGTTGTTTTGCCCGTGCCGTTACGCCCAAGCAAAGCCAGCGTTTGGCCCTCTTCCATTGACAGGGAAATATCCTGCAACACCACCGCACCCGCGTAGCCGGCGCTTACACCTTCCATTCTCAGCAGTTCAGCCACCTGCCACCTCCTTTACCAGCTCGCTTGGCTCTCCATGCCCAAGATAAACCTCTTTAACACGAGGGTCGTTGGCAATGGTTTCCGGATCCGCTTCCGTTAACAGCGCACCGTTCACCAACACCGTCATGCGAGTGGCAAAGCTGAACACCAAATCCATGTCGTGCTCAATAAGCAAAATGGATACGTCTTTAGGTAAAGCGTCAATAATGGCCAGCAGATCCTGACGCTCCCCTTCGGGCACGCCCGCCACCGGCTCATCGAGCAACAGCACACGTGGATTACACGCCAAGGCAATGGCAATTTCCAACTGACGACGCTTGCCGTAAGGCAATACATGCGTCGGCTGATTCATCACGTCTTTCAACTTGAATTGCTCAAGCAACTCATCGCAACGATCCATGACGGCTTTGTTCGACCCCAGCAACTGCCACAACTTGCCGCCCAGACCCTGATGTTCGGATACCGTCAGTGCCAGCGTTTCAAGCGGGGTTAAGTCGTCGAACAACTGGTTGATCTGGAAAGTACGCACCATGCCGCGCTTAACCCGCTGGTGCACCGGCAAGTGGGTCACATCATCGCCTTCCAGCAGAATCGTCCCTTCCGTAGGCTCCAACACGCCGGTGAGCAAATTAACAAAGGTGGTTTTCCCCGCGCCGTTTGGACCAATCAAGGCATGACGGGCCCCTTTGCGCAAATTCAACGTGACGTTATCGATGGCGGTAATCCCGCCGAACCGCTTCACCAAACCCGTTGCCGAGAATGCGTATTCGGTTTCAGCCATGTGTTTCCCTCCTGAACCAGGTCCAGGGGCGCAACAAGCGGTCGCGCCCTACCCGCATTAACACAACCAGGAACAAACCAACCCAGAAGGTCCAGTATTGCGGCGTGATGTCGGACAAAATATGGTGCAGGCCACTGAACACAATTGCCCCTACAAAACCGCCGTATACCCATGCGGTGCCGCCAATCACAACCATTAACAATACATCGGCCGATTTCTCGAAAGAAAACACTTCCAATGAGGCAAAGTTCATGCTTTGCGCTTGCACCGCCCCCGCCACACCGGCAATGGCGCCGGCAATGGTGTAAATCAGTATGATGCGGCGCTCGGCACTAATGCCAATGGCCGTGGCACGCAAGCGATTGTCGCGAATCGCCTTCAGGCTGAAACCAAAGGGTGAATGCGCCAACCGTCGGCAAATGAACAAGAAAACCAACAACACTACCAGCGAATAATAAGCCGCCGTAATACCGTCGAACTTAAACTGGAAAATGCCGAAGATAGGGGCCATATCGACGCCCTGCAAACCGTCAGCCCCCCCCGTCAAACCGGTTAGGTAGTTGGCTAATTCATAAAGTATCAAAGAGACACCCAAGGTCACCATAACCACCGTCAGATGGGTACCCCTAAGTACGGTAACGCTGAAGATAAGCCCACCAATACCGGCCACCACCATCCCTGCCACGAGTCCGATGATCGGATCGGGAGAAACATGAATGCAAAACAAGCCGGCGGCATAGGCACCCAAACCAAAGAAGGCAGCGTGGCCCAACGACATAATGCCGGTGTAGCCCAGAATCAGATCGAGCGAAATGGCATACAGCGCCATAATCGCCATTTGATTAATTAGAAACGACTGCCCTGGAAACAGCGCCAAAACCACAAACGGGACAACCCAGAAGAACGGCTCCCAGACTCTAAAGCGCGTATTACGCAACAACGTAGATTGAACGTCACTCATGGCTATTTACTCCCTCTGGTCGCAAACAACCCTTGAGGACGCCACAAGAGCATGACAATCATTACGATATACACAATGAAAGACCCTAGTTCCGGAATGTAGTATTTGCCTGCCACGTCGGCGATACCCAGCAAGAGCGACGCCAGCAGCGGACCGGTAAGAGACGACGTTCCGCCGATCGCCACCACAATAAGGAAATAGATCATGAATTTGAATGGGAAGGTGGGGTCAAGACCCAATACCTGCGCACCCAGTGCGCCACCCAGCCCAGCGAGACCGGAGCCAAATGCGAACGTGGAAAAGAACACCACATTCACATTGATACCCAGACCGTCTGCCACGCGCTGGTCATCAACGGCCGCGCGCAAGCGGCTGCCAAAACGTGTTTTGTTCAATATGTATTGCAGCACGAACGCCAGCGCCACGCAGATAGCAATAATAAGAATCCGGTAATGGCCCATGGCCAGAATCTGATCGCCAATCGCAATTTCACTGCGCCCACGCAACCATTCGGGTAATTGAATAATTTGCTCGCTTGAGCCAATACTGTAATCAACCGCCGTCACGGCAATAAACGCCAGGCCAATTGAAAACAACACTTGATCAAGCGGCGGTTTGTTATACATGGGGCGATATAACGTGCGTTCCAGCACGGCACCCAACACCGCCGCCACAATAAATGCGATGGGCATGCACCACAGGAAGGGCACATCATAGTTCCGCATCAGCAGAACCGTGGTGTACCCCCCTGCCATGGCAAAGGCGCCGTGCGCCAGGTTGATGAAGTTCATCAACCCAAGCGTCACGGACAAACCAATAGCCAGTACAAACAACAGCATCCCATACGCGACGCCGTCAAAAAGTATGGTCAACATTACTTGGCTTCGCCTACAGCGTTAACGTTTTCAACAACATCGAACTCAACGTTGTGGTATTCATCGCCCACTTTTTTGACTTCGCGCATGTAAATGTTCTGAATGAAATCGCGATACTCAGGATCCAACGTAACCGGACCGCGTGGGCTTTCAAAGGAAAGACCTTTCATTGCATCAACCAGCGCCATGCCCTCTGCCTTACCATCGCTCTTCTTCAGCGCTTCGTAAATAAGCTGCATGCCATCGTAGCCGGCAACACCAAAGAAGTTGGCACGACTGGTGGGGTCAAACTTCTTGTAGGTTTCCTTGAACTTGCGATTCAATTCCGAATCATGGTTGTTTGAGTAGTAATCGGAAGTGATTGCACCCATTGCAGCATCGCCGCCTTCGTTCAGGTTGTCGTCGTCAGTAATGGCGCCGTGGCCAATCAACTTGATACCCGCTTCGGCCAAACCGCGCTGACCATACTGCTTCATCAAGGCCGCACCGGGGCCGGCAGGCAACATCACGAACAACGCATCGGGCTTCATGTCGCGAACACGCTGCAAGAATGGAGCGAAGTCGGGGTTGCGCATAGGCACGCGGATTTCTTCAAGAATTTTGCCGCCGCCTTCCAGGAAGTATTTTTTGAATGACTCTTCCGACTCGTAACCCGGCGCATAATCGGGCACCAGCGTAACGGCTGTTTTAATGTCGTTTTCCACCGCCCACTGAGCAATACCCGAGGTAACCTGCTTAATGGTGCCGCTGGTTCGGGTAATAAAAGGCGAAGCATTGGTAACGGTTTGCGTTTGGGCCGCCATGATCACCATGGGGGTTTCCGACTCGGTGGCAACCGGTGCAACCGCCAACGCGATTGGTGTCAGGCCGAAACCGGCAATGACATCAACGTCGTCGTTCACAATCAGTTCCTGGGCCAGCTTGCGGGAATTCGCGGCAACACCGCCGTCGTCTTTCAGAATGATTTCAATTTTACGCCCGGCAACCGTATCGCCGTGATGTTCCATATAAGCCTGAGCACCGGCATAGACCTGACGGCCGGTCGAGGCGAAAGCACCCGTCATCGGCACAATCAAGCCAACCTTGAAGGGCTCTTCAGCCGCCCTGACTTGAGGGGCCTGAAAACCAATTGCTGCTACTGCCATTGCGCCAACCAACGTGCGCAGGAAAAAACGCTTTTTCATAGCTATGTCTCCGTTATCGTTTGAATTAAAACTACAACACCTATTTACTACGACACTTCTTGAAAACCCTTTAGCTCCTTTTTGGTTTTCCTAACTCAGCCACAAACTCAGTCGATCTTGTCGAGCAAATTCGCGCCCTGATACAACCAATCGACTTCCCATGGAATATCGACATCGCGACTCTTGGCAAGTTCATTACGCAACAGGCGCTCACCTTCACGAGCATGCACAATGGCACCAAACAGCCGCGCCGTAGTAATAACACGCGCCGTCCTGTTCAAGCGCTGATCCTGATACTTCATGAACGCGGCGTTCACATTATTAGGTTGCTGCGCCACTTCGTGCGCCAGCACCAGTGCATCTTCCATTGCCATAATGGCACCTTGCGCCAAATACTGAAGCGTGGCGTGCGCCGAATCACCCAACAACGTCACGTTGCCGTCGGTCCAGTTGGTTGCAGGCTGTACATCGTGCAACAACCAGTTTTTATCCAACGCAAAATATTTCAACATATCGCGCACTTCAGGCGCACATTTATCGTAAGCGGCCTTGAATTCCTCCACACCGCCGTAATCGGCCTCACCGCGGGCATACGCCGGGCTTTGGAACGTAGCCACATTATTCATGACCGTACCGCCGCGCAAACGATATTGAACAATGTGGCAACCCGGCCCACCGTACACTACCATCGAATTCAAATATTCTTTATTGGAGATTTCCTCTACAGGAACCAGGCCGCGGTACACCACATAACCGGTAGAGCGGGGGGTGTCACCCACAATGCGGGCACGCGTTTTTGAGCGCAAGCCCTCGCAACCAATCATGGCACGCGCCTGCATCGTACGACCGTCGCTGCAATTGACTTCAACATAGCCATCGCGCTGTTCGTAACTGTCGACCTCGCCTTCCTCGAACGAGAAGTGCGGTTCGCGCCGGCAGGTTTCAACCAGCGCCGCATGCAAATCGCGACGGTGCACCACAAAGTAAGGATACTTGTAGCGGTCGACAAAGCGATCTTTCAACTGAATGCGCGATACTTCCTTCAAGTCGATGGCATCGACCAGAATCAGCGCGTCCGGATAAAACACCTGGGGCTCCAGAATTTCCATGACCCCAAGCTTTTTCAAAATAGCATGACCATTCGGCGCAATCTGAATGCCATAGCCAATTTCGCCAATTTCAGGCGCGCGCTCCAGCACTTTCACCGGAAGGCCCTTGCGTGCCAACGCCAGGCCTGCACAAAGGCCACCAATGCCACCCCCTGCAACAATAAACGGCAGGTTGTCTGCTGAACTCATAACCACTCCCTTTCACCGGGATGCTGAAATCGCAGAGACGACAACACCCCTGGGGCCCTTTTGCCCCATTTAGACACAATTCAAATTTGCTGATTAAAACTAAAGCCGGTACTTAGCCGATTTGCTCACGCCACAAATCAAGCGCTTGCTGCGCAGGACGATCGGAATAGCTGAACAAAACGGCATCATCGCCATCGTCGATTTCAAAGTGGTACGGCAACCAAGACGGACAAACAAGCACATCTTTCGGACCGAACTCGAGCACCTGACCATTCACCACACAGCGCCCGGAGCCTTCAACCGCAACATAAATCGTTGAATCGGTTGAACGATAAGGACGGCCTTTAAAGCCCTTGGGCATCAGCTGCATGAACTGACCCATGGTCGGCATGGCCCAATCACCGGTTACCGGATTGGTGTACTGCAGTTTATGGCCCCAGCACTCATTCAGCGCCCCGAAGCGACGCATCGTTTCCAATGCCTCGCGCGTGCGTTCGTAGGGATACCAGAACAGCGGCGATGTTTTGGAACGCGCCTTGTATTCAACCGGCTTCATGGTGTTGCCGAACTCAGCCAGGTTCGTGCCCGCTTCAACGTTCGTTTCCTGGCTGTGTTCCTCGCCTTTTTCCATGAACTGCGCGTCGAACAGTTCCACGATGGCCAGATCCAGACCGTCGAGCCACACCATGGGCTCATCGGACGGATTGCCGTGATCGTGGAAGGTCCAGGAAGGCGTAATCACAAAATCGCCCACGTTCATGGTGACTTTTTCACCCTGAACGGCGGTATAAGCACCCGAACCATGCAGAATAAAGCGCAAGGCCGACTGCGAATGACGATGGGCAGGCGCAACCTCACCCGGCATAATCAGCTGCAAACCCGCGTACAAACTGTTGGTGATACGGGTTTTTCCGCGCAATGCCGGGTTCTCAAGAACCAGTACACGGCGCTCAGCCTCCATCGCCGAAATCAAGCCACCCGCTTCAAGTAGCCACGGGTAGCTTTTTTCCCATTTCCATACATGCGGCGCCGCTTGTGTTTGAGGAAGCGGCGTTACGATGTTATGTAACACTTCCCACAAGGGCGTCATGCTTGCGCCGTCGATTTTCTTGTAAAAAGCTTCGCGATCGGCAACGTTATTAACGGGATGAGGTGCATTCATAATTGTCTCCTGCCTAATGTGCGTCAGGGTGTATCAGGCTGACTCAACGGCAACATACATGCGGCCGATTTTTTCGAATTCAGCCATAATGGTGTCGCCGGGTTTAACCGGGCCGACACCTTCCGGTGTTCCAGTGTAAATGACATCACCTGGATGCAGGGTATAAAAAGCCGACGCATACTCAATCAGTTCAGGAATATCCAAAACCAGATCTTTCGTATTGGCCTTTTGACGATCTTCATCGTTTACTGTCAGATGAAAACCCAACTGGGTGGCATCACCCATTTCATCGGCGGTTACCATCCAGGGACCCAGCACGCTGTAGGTATCAACCGATTTGCGCAGGCTGCGCTCTTCCGGGCCGCGAACCGTCATGTCCAGACCAATGGAATAAGCGGCGATGTGATCCCAGGCGTTTTCTTTCTTAATGTTGGTGCCAGGCTTACCAATAATAATGGCCAGCTCGATTTCGTGGTCGTTGCGGCGGTCGTGGTGACGCACCTTAACGGGTTCGCCGGCGCCGATTAAGGAACTGGTTGCCTTCAGGAACAAACCAATTTTTTGAATTTCCAGAACCTGGTTGCTATGGTGAATGGCTTCGTCGCTGCGGGCTTCCTGCAAATGCTTCAGATAATTTACCGGTGCCGCCACCAGCTTGCCTGGGTTAGCGACCGGGCTCAGGAACTTAACGTCATCAATCGCCTTGGAAGAGGCGTTGGGCAGCACGGCGTCGATGCGCGCGCGAACCTTGTCTAAATTTGCGATGAGCAAATCGTGCGTGGGCAACGGGTAACCCGCAGGCGCCGGAATGGCATCGAGTGCTTCGGTTACATCAAAAACGCGATCATCTTTAACCACGCCTAATCGATTGTCGTCGTAACGGCAAATACGCATGTCTACTCCTGTTAGTAATAACTCAAGTTTCCAGGATTGTACGTTTCGCCGCAATACGCTGCCCTAAATACCCACTATTGCATTTCTTAATAGTAGTGCGGTTAAATCAGTAATATCCCGAATACCGAAATGCGATTATAAATAAATGGCCCAGAACAAACTCGATCTTTATGACTTTTTGTTATTAAAGGAAATACGTGCCGCCCGTAGCGTCACCGGCGCCTGCGAACAGGTTGGGTTAAGCCAGCCCGCAATTAGCGTGCGGCTGGGCCACTTACGCGAACACTTCGGCGACCCGCTGTTTGTGCGCACCTCGGAAGGCATGATGGCCACTCCCTTTCTGGAAAACCTGCTTCCCGACATTGACCACGCCATTAATTTGCTCAACCCGGAAGGTGGGGCCTATAAGCCGTTCGACGCCGGCACCTCAACCCGCCGGTTTCGCCTGGGGCTGAGCCATGTGGCGCAATTGGTCATGCTGCCCGAACTGCTCGCCCTATTGAAAGAGTCCGCGCCCAAAATAAAGATTGATTCGGTCGACCTCGACAGCATGACACCCAGCCTGCTGGAAAACGGGAAGCTTGATCTTGCGATTGGCTACACCATTGATTTGCATAGCGGCTTCTATCAACAACGTTTGTTTGCCGAGAATTATTCCTGCATTTTGCGTGCCAACCATCCCCGCGTCATTGATACGCTAACGAAAGAACAATTTCTCCAGGAAGAGCACCTGGCGTTGGTCGCCCCGGCGACCGGGCACTCAAGACTCGACAAGGCGCTGGAAGAGCGCGGCGTGGAGCGCAAAATTGCAGTCAAAGTGTCATCGTTTCTGGGCCTGGAGCAAATTATTACTTCAACCGATCTGTTGGCGATTGTGCCGTCGCGCCTGGGGAGAACGCTGGCTTTGAACGGCAAGATCCGCATCATGAACCTGCCGTTCCCCTCTCTGTCTTACGAGGTGCGGCAATACTGGCATGGTCGCTATCACTACGATTCGGGCAATAGCTGGCTGCGCAAGCTGATCTTTGAAAAATTCACCAACTTGCCGCCTGTTTTCACCAATTTAATTATGAGTCGAGGCTAGCCGTCCTATATATTTCAGTGGAAAAAAGGGGGCATCGGGCATAATTTGAAGCACTTTCCGGTTATGCTCTTTCCTCACCAGCTACCATTTGTTAAGATTTTTGCCAATTAGCAATAAAGCAATAACAAACCCTTGGGCCGTCACCATTAACACAACAAAGTACCCGCCTACCCGCCGGCCATTCCATTTAAAGCATCCTCGCCCATTCGGAGACACTAGTGAAAACATACGCGGCCAAGCTGCTCCTTGCATGCGCCCCTCTGGTTCTGGCTGCTTGCGACAGCGGCAATACGTCATCGTCTAATGCAAGCCAAACACCGAATATTCTGTTCGTGATTATGGACGATGTGGGTATCGACCAAATGGCCTCGTTCGGCTATGGCGGCCTTACGCCGCCGCGTATGCCAAATATCAACGCCGTTGCCCAGGCAGGCCTTCGTTTTCGCAACGCCTGGGCTATGCCCGAATGCTCTCTTGGCCGCGCCTCGTTCTTTGTCGGGCAATTCCCCCCCCGCACCAATATTTATCAAGCCATCGGGCCTAACGACCTGGCTAACTCTCACGTGTCACCGTTTGCCACCACGGCGCCAAAACTCCTGAAGAAAGCCAACTATGAAAGCGGCTTGTTCGGCAAATTTCACTTGGGCGGGCCGGAGAATAACGAAGCCGGCAACGCGGCACCCCACACGTTGGGATGGGACTACTTCTACGGTTGGCTGGGCGGTTTACCGGGATCGATTGATACCACGGCGGGGGGTCTGGCCACGGCAGGCACCCACAAATGTGGTTTTGTTCCTAGGCAGCATGCGGGAGGATCAAACAGCGGGGCGTGTTACAAGCCCGACAACAGTTGTACCGACATCAGCGTAAGCGGTCCTGCACTCCACGAAGACGCTCCGGGTCTGCAATGTATTGATTCAGGCGGCGTATTTGCGCCCAATCAAACGTGTAACGATCCTCGACCCAGCGGGGTCAATTTCAATCAGGAAAATGCCTACTATGTTTCACCGTTAGTCATCAATGATGGGGACTACGTGGAAGAAGTTCCCCTTACCGATATGCGTGCGCGGGGCTACCGTACGCGCATTGAAACCGATGCCGCTATCGACTGGATCAACTCCCGACCATCCAACCGGCCCTGGATGGCCACCGTAAGCTACACGGCGGCACACACACCATGGCAACAACCCCCTGTCGGCCTGCTATCTGAAAATACCATCTCGGCTCGCGACAGCCTGGATTGCGGGGCAACGGGTGCAGGCCGCCTGCTCCAAAATCAAATGACCGAAGCGATGGATGCGGAATTCGGTCGTTTAATGGTCGAAATAGGACTGGCCCAATGGGACAGTAACGGCCGGCTTGTTTATAACCCTGCTGCATCCAACACCACCGTCGTTATTGTGGGCGACAACGGCACACTGGGCACGGCAGTCAAACAACCTTTTTCACCCTCTGAAGCCAAAGGCACTGCTTATCAAACCGGTATTTGGACACCACTTATCGTGGCCGGCCCCCAAGTACAAGCACCCAATCGAGATGTAGAAAACATGGTCAACATGGTTGATGTGTTTCAATTTTTTGGGGAAATAGCGAATTTGAACGTTCACGACGAAGCGGTGCAAACACTCGACTCAACCAGCCTCATGGCCTACGTGCAAAACCCAGGCCAGGAAACCTTGCGTACCATCAATTTTGCAATGGGCAGCTTTAATTATCAGGCGAACAACACGCGCAATGCCCCATGTGTAATTAGCACCAGCTGCACCCAAATTCCCGTTTCAAAGAGCGTTTGCGAAGACAACCAAGGTGTATGGTGGGGGCCGGGTTACACCGACGCGTCAGTTATCCCTAACGGCACGGGATACAGCATGTGTTGGGAAGTGAACAAAGCACTGGCTAATACTTCCGGGCGAGATACTGTGACGATTAATCCGGAAACCTCCATCGGAATTCGTAACGAACAATATAAGTTGGTTCGCAATATTTCGCAGGAATACGATGCGTCCACCCCTAACAGTCCGCGTACTGTCACCGAGGAAGAGCTCTACCAAATCAACCAGGATAAAAACCGCCCCTTGCTGGACACACCGGACCGTGACTTGCTGCAGGCACCCACTTCCCAAACACTGGCTATCTACGACGACTTGAAGCAGAAAATGGATCAGGTACTGGCGTCGAATCCGCTGTGCCCGGGAGACGGTAATCTGGATCGGGTCGTCAACGGTGACGATGTGGAACACTGGTCCCGTATTGCGCGTGAATGGGGAAAATCCAGCATGTACGACTTCATGGTAAGCGGCGCGTTCGACGGCCTGACCAACGCCACTGACGGCAACATCATTCAGACCAACCTGAACCAGAATTGCGATCCGGTTTATGCGATTTACTAGAATGAATCGATATCGGTGGGCGGTCGCCGGGGTCGTGGGAATCGTGCTGGCCGCAGGCTTCGTTTTGATCCAAACGAATGGGCCGTCGCAAGAGGTCACGGAACCCACAGCCATTATTGGCGACGGGAAAATAGGCCCTGAGGGTATGGCGTGGATTCCATCTGGTACTTTCCTCATGGGCAGCGACAGTGAACTGGCGCAACCCAACGAACAGCCCACCCACACCGTTCATGTCGACGGTTTCTGGATTGACACGACTCACGTTACCAACGCGCAGTTTGCAAAGTTTGTGGAGGAAACCGGGTATATCACCACGGCTGAACGTAAACCCGATTGGGAAACAGTTCGCGTGCAATTACCCCCCGGCACCCCCAAACCACCCGAAGACGTTCTTGTGCCGGGTGCTATCGTATTCGTGGGCACCAACAAACCTGTACCCCTGAACCAGTATTGGGCATGGTGGCGATACAAGCCGGGTGCGAATTGGCGCCACCCAAAAGGCCCGGGCAGCACCATTGAAAACAAACCAGACCATCCTGTTGTTCAGGTCAGCTATGAAGACGTTCAGGCCTATGCAAAATGGGCCGGCAAACGCCTTCCAACCGAAGCAGAATGGGAGTACGCCGCCCGGGGCGGAAAAGAGCAGGCCAATTATTCCTGGGGGGATGAACTGATGCCCAACGGCCAGAGAATGGCCAACTACTGGAACAAGGAAGACACCGTGTTTCCCGTGGTTAACCCCGCTGCCGGCGACGGTGTCGACACCCTGCCCGCCGGATCCTTCGCGCCCAATGGTTACGGTCTGTATGACATGACAGGAAATGCATGGCAGTGGGTGAACGACTGGTATCGCATCGATTACTTCGCCCAACAGGCTCAAAAAGACGAGGCATCAATCCGTAACCCGCAAGGCCCTGCAACATCGTTCGACCCTTCTCAACCCGGCACGCCTGCCGATGCGCCCAAGCGCGTTATTCGGGGCGGGTCCTTCTTGTGCGATGAAAGCTATTGCCTTTCCTACCGGCCCAGTGCCCGACGCGGAGCCGACCCATACAGCCCTATGTCGCATCTGGGTTTCCGTTTGGTCAAAGACGCACCGCCACCCGGCTCTTGAACCACCATCAAAACCTCGCCCATTATCACTGAATCATCTGATTCATCTCGATAATGGGCATCATGATCGCCAAAACAATCACCAGCACCACCAGCCCCATTAGCAACGTCAGCAAAGGCTCAAGCAACGCCGTCATCGTCACCGCCCGGCGCTCAACGTCCTGGCCGAGTGATTGCGCTGCGCGCTCAAGCATTTCGGGCAAGCGGCCCGTTCTTTCGCCGCTATCGATCAAATGAATGAGCAACGGCGGAAACACCTGGTGCGACTTCAGGGCCGCTGCCAGGGGGCTACCCTCGCGCACCCGACGCGCTGCTTCATTTGCCGCTTGCTGGAGCCGACGGTTAGTTAAGGTGCGGGTTGCCGCAGGCAGCGCGGTCACCAGCGGAACGCCGCTGCCTGCGAGAATGGCCAGTGTGGCCGCGTACCGTGCGGTATTCATTTCTTTAACAAAGCGGCCCACAAAAGGCAGGGTTAGAATCCGCGCATGCCAGCGCAAGCAGAACGACGGCACCCGCAATAATCCGCGCCAGCCCGCATAAAGCAAACCCATTACAACAACCGTCACGCCGCCCCAATGCTGAACAAAATCGCTTACCACGAGCAACATCCGGGTGAGAAGCGGCAGTGCCTGTTGCGTTTGATTAAACGCGCCAACCACCTGGGGCACAACATAAATCAACAGAAACGTAACGATGGCCATGGCAACAAACATCACGACGGCCGGATAAATGAAAGCGGTCGTGACTTTACTACGCAATTGACTTCTTGACTCCACATACGTCGCCAATCGTTCCATCACCGCCGCCAATTCGCCCGACGTTTCGCCCGCTTCAACCAATGCAAGATAAACCGACGGAAACGCACGAGGATGCACCGACATGGCCTCGCACAAACGATGACCGGCGCGGATGTCGGACCGCACGGCGGCCAGCACCGCCGCTGCCGGATGCGACTCCAATTGATCGATAATGGCGCCCAGCGCCGCCTCCAGAGACAACCCCGCCGCCAGCAAACCCGCCAACTGGCGTGTAATCCAGCCCAGATCCGTATCACTTAGCTTTAAGCTGCGCCTGAACCACTCGACCCGGTTTGAGGCCCGACTGACCGAGTTTAATGACAGCGGTAATAAGCCGCGTGCCCGCAACAATTGCCGTGCACTGCGTTCCGTATCGGCATCGACCAGGCCGCGCTCTACCTGGCCGTTTGCTTTCGCTGCTTCGTACCGATAACTGGGCATGTCTGTCTTTCTTCCCGTTTACTTAAGTATCGCGCGTCACACGCAGCAGCTCTTCCAACGTGGTAACGCCTTGCTCAATCCAACGCTCCCCATCTTCGCGCAAGCTGCGTAACCCGTTGTCACGGGCGTGATGACGCAAACCCTGCTCATGGGCGCCGGAATGAATCATCTCGCGTGCGGCATCATCAACCACAAACAACTCATGGATACCGGTACGACCGCTATAACCGGTATGGGCACAAGCCACACACCCCGCTGAAGAAGGTAACGCCACGCCGCGGCCATCCACCTCCTTGCACGAAGGGCAAAGCTTTCGAATCAAACGCTGCGCCAACACACCTTGCAAGGTGGAGGCCAGCAGGAAAGGCTCAATCCCCATATCAATCAAGCGCGTCACCGCCGATACGGCATCATTGGTATGCAGCGTAGCCAACACCAAATGACCCGTTAACGAGGCCTGGACGGCAATCTGCGCCGTTTCCAAATCACGGATCTCACCAATCATGATGACATCGGGATCTTGTCGCAAAATAGCGCGCAGCGCCTTGGCAAACGTTAATTCGATGCGCGCATTCACCTGCGTCTGCCCAATGCCGGCCAGGTCATATTCAATCGGGTCTTCGACCGTCAGGATATTGGTGGTAGCGGTATCAAGTTGCGCCAGTGCGGCATACAACGTGGTTGTTTTCCCGCTTCCGGTGGGGCCGGTTACCAAAACAATGCCATGAGGCAGATGCAACAGGCTATTTAACCGGCTCAAAACATCGGGCGCCATGCCTAACCGTGTGAGCTCCAGGCGCCCGGACTCCTTATCAAGCAAACGCAATACCGCGCGCTCGCCGTGCACAGTCGGTAGCGTAGACACCCGAACATCAATAGGACGCTTGCCCACACGCAACGCAATGCGCCCGTCTTGCGGCAAACGCTTTTCCGCAATATCCAGATTGGCCATGATTTTGATTCGGGAAACCAACGCGTTATGCAAAGCCCGACGCGGGTTCACAATATCGCGCAGGGTGCCGTCAACGCGATAACGCACAACAGAATAGGTTTCAAATGCCTCCAAATGCACGTCGCTGGCCCCGTCGCGCACCGCCTGCGTAAACAAGGCGTTAATCATGCGAATGACGGGTGCATCATCGGCCATCTCAAGCAAGTCTTCCACCTCGGGAATGGCTTGCATTAAACGATCAAGATCAATTTCATTGGCGGCGGCATCCACCACTGCCGCCGCGTCTCCGGTCTGTGCATAAACCGAGGCCAGTAACGTGTCGAAAGCCTCCTCGGCAATACGCTGTGTCGGCAGCTCACCGAAACGGCGCCGCAGCTCTGTCAGAACCCAATCCGAAGCCCGTTCCGACAACACCACCGACACACCCTCGGGGGTGGCTTGAATCAGCGCACGATGCGCTTGCGCCCAGGTATAAGGCACACGTGGCGTCATAATGGATTGGTTTCCGTCGATTGGTCCGGATTGAAACCGCGCAAATCGAGCAGGCCGGTGCCGGGATTGCGATCAACTGCAGGCAGCGGCGCGACGTCGGCATCAGACGCCAACCAGGAGGCATCGTCCGGCAAGTTGGCCCGTACGGCTCTCATGTAGTTGTAGCGATCCAGCGTAATGCTTGCGCTGTCTTGGGCATTGCGAATAATGTGAGGCCGCAGAAACACCATAAGATTGGTTTTTTTGCGGGTACGGCTATCGTAGCGGAAGAGTTGCCCAATACCGGGAATGTCGCCCAACAACGGCACTGAGCTGGTCGAGGTTGACAAGGTATCTTCCAACAGCCCCCCCAGCACAATAATCTGCCCGTCATCCACCAGCACATCGGTTTCCAGGGCCCGTTTACGCGTAACCAATCCGTTCAGCGCATTCGATGCACTGGCGTCAATATCACTCACCTCTTGATACAGCGCCAGCTTAACCGTACCGCCTTCCGAAATTTGCGGACGAATCCTTAAAGTCAGGCCCACATCTTCACGCGAAACGGTTTGGAATGGATTGCTCGCACCGTCGCCGCTGGTGGTGTATTGGCCGGTCACAAACGGTACTGTCCTGCCCACCATAATGCTGGCTTCTTCGTTATCGAGCGTCAGCAAATTAGGTGTCGACAACACATTGGCATTGCCGTTCGACTGCAGCGCACGCGCCAGTACGGAAAGATTCAGCACCTGGTTACCCAGAATATTTACGGTGCCACGAACCACACCCAAACTCAGACCCTGAGCCAAAGTGTCGATTGAACTGGCTCCGGTTCGATTCAAACCGCTGCCACCCAAATTGGCACCACCGAAGAAAGACGAACCGCCGTTTTCAATATCGTTCGCGCCCAACATCCACTGAATACCCAACTCAGCCGCATCATCCGCATTCACCTCAACAATCAGGCTTTCAACCAGCACCTGAGCCCGGCGCTGATCAAGCTGATCGATCACTTCACGCAAGCTGCGATAAAGCGGTGGCGGTGCAGCAATAATTAACGTATTGGTTGAAGGGTCCGCCTGTATCGTTGCGCCGCCGGCACTAAATGCAACCGGCTGCGCCCTGCCGGTGCGCGAGCCGCTACCGCCGGCCTGCATGCTATCAAGCATGGCCACACCCGGCATAGAGGCCGCCCCGCCAACCGAATTTACCGGCAACGCCCCGCCGTCCTGCTCGAGAGATTCATCCATCAGCTCGCCAAGACCATTCGGATCGGAAACCTGAGCACGATTAACGTCACCCGAGCCTGCGTGGCCCTCGAGCGCACCACGTAAAACCTCAGCCAACTCCGTCGCCTGCGCGTTCCTCAAATACACAACGTGCAAATTTCCCCCGCCCGACTCCGGACTATCGATACGGCGAATCAAGTTGCGCGCCTGTGCCAGCTTTTCCGGACTGTTTGCCCGCAATAAAACCGCATTGCTGCGCGGATCGGCAACTACCACAACCCGGCCCTGACTGTCACCACCCCGGCGATTACCCAACAATTGGTTTGCCAAAGCCGCCACATCAAGCGCCACGCCGTGACGAATCGGCATGACATCCGTACTCATGGAGTCGGGTGTATCAATACGCTCAATGACCTGGGCAATGCGCGCCAGATTATCGGCATAATCCGTTACCACCAACGTATTGTTCGATGGATAGGCATTGATGGTGTTGTCGGGCGCGATCATGGGGCGTAGAACCGGAACAAGATTCGCGGCACTTTCATAACGAAGCTGGAACACGCGCGTTGCCAATTCGCCCCCGCCCTGTGACCCATCGGCCACTTGAACACCCTGCAACTTGGCATCCGCCTCGGGCACGACACGGGTCACCCCATTCACATCAACCGCCGCGAAACCGCGCATGCGCAACGCCGCCAATAGCATTTCATAAGCTGTCTGCGAATTCACCGGGGTTTCCGATACCAGCGTAAGCTGCCCGTTCACGCTCGGATCCACCACGAAATTACGGCCCGTAAATTGCGCCAACGCCCGCACCACGCCGTTCACGTCTGCCTCAACAAAGTTGAGCATCGTAGTCGCGCCGTTATCATTGGCCGGGGCGCGAGCCTGACCCTCGCGTTCGGTATTGTCGGCATCCGCCATTGCATCGTCCCGCTCATACCGAACCGGCGGTGCCGATTGCGACACCGCGTTAGGCGGCGCCGTCACGCGCCCCTCGCTTGCCGTCGCAGAAGTGCGAACAACCAACGGGGACGGGCCCGAACTTACAGACGACTGATTCATACCCGCACAACCGGCCAGCAAACCCAATAAAGCCAAACCGGTAATGAGTTTGCCCTGCCCGGCAAGGCCCGGGGTATCAACACGCGCATTAGTCAATGGATGTCTCCAGATCATTATTTCTCTTTCTTCGTTTATGGATTCGCACGATACCGCAGCCGCGTTTCCCCGTTTTGATACGGCCCCAATGTCGCCAGTAAATCTTGCAGCGCCGCCTGTGTTTGCGCCCCCACACCAGGGGCGGAACGTGCAACCACCTCGAAATTAACGTCAGCCCTACCCTGAATAACGCCGCCACCCTCAAGAAACAATGGGCCTTCCGTTGTTTTCAGGCCCATGTCCACCGCCCCCGGTTCACCTTGCGTTAGCGTCAATACATATTGGCCCATGGGACGAACCCGCGTTAACGACGACGATGCATTGAGCCAATTCAGACGCAACAATTCGGCTCCCTGCGCGCGCTCGGCCTTGCCCAGAAACGAAGCCGGCCAGGTTGCCCGCAACACGCCACCGGGACCCATGGCCGCGATCCGGGCATCCAGTGTTGACAGCACCAACGCAGGCATTTCCAGCGATTGCCCCGATACCCCAACGCCCGATACACCCGGTGTAAGCAGCAAAGGCCCATTCAACCAAGGATGCTCAACATACCATTGCGGACGTGGCAACCAGCTACTATTGCCCCAAACCAATCGCCACGCAATCGGCGTGGGCACGGTGCGCATTCGGCCCTGAACACCGACGGCAATTGTGGCACGCCCCTGCCACACCGTACCATCGGCATCCACAATAGACAAAGGCCAATTTGACGGCACCCACGACATCACCCACCGCGCAGGCAGCACGGCAAACGCCGCAACGCCTGCAACAAGCAGGAGGCCCGCCACCTGAGCAACAACACGCCGCCTCACGAGGCCGCCTCACTGGGCTGCTGCAAAACCACTTCGCCACTGAGCTGATCAGGCTGTGCCCTGCCCGACACGACAGCCCGAGCCAAATCAGCCGCATGGATCTGCAAACGCAAGGCGTAGGGGACGTCAGACAACCATGCGAGCACATCGGCAGCGTTGGCGTTGGAAAAAACAATCAGCCAGCGCTGATTGGCTTGTCCGCCCGCCCCCTCTTCCAGCAACTGAACCCGCGAACTTAACCCTGCGCTTTGCAGACTTTCCTCTATGGCGCCACGCATCTGCTGATCAGGGATCGCGCCGGACACTTGCCGACTTAACGACTTTGCTTCGACAACCAAAGCGTGAATCTGCACCAGATCGGCGCGCAACTGCGGTATCGATTCCCGTGCCTCATCAAGCGTTTTTAACGCCGGCCTCACAAGCAACATCCAAACCATTACAAGCAATAAAAAAGCCGCGCAAAATCCAACCAGCCCACGCTCACGCGCGTTCAAACCCGCCCATCTGGTTGAGCCATGTTGCACTAAAGACGCGCCGCGTATGCGAAGTATTTGGGCGTGTGACCGCAACCTGACAAGAAAACTCACCGTTGCGCTCCTTCGCTCACTTGATTCCGGCTGAAACGCCAAATATTGTTGTTCTTACCTTCATCGCGACTCAAGGTCAGACCTTGTTGTTCAGCTGTCTGGCGCACTGTTTCAAAAGCCGCACCAGCGCCAGAGTTTTCAACCAGCTCAAGCGTTAGCATTTGATCCTGGTAACGCAGGGCCTCAAGCTGAATATCGTATGGCCCAAGCAATGCCGCGATATCCAAACCCAACGGAATGAAATCACTTTGCACGGCTGTCCCCGTTGCCCGCAACAACGCGTCACGCTCATTCTGTGCCTGACGCAACGGATCAATCACCACGCTCATCTGCGGGAATGCGTTTTGCACCTCGCGTACCGCCTGATCACGCAAACCTTCCATCTCACTGTTCAACTGGTAGGCATAAAGCTGCAAACCCGCCAACCACACCAGCACAGCCGCCGCGACCCAATACAACGTCGATTTCCATTGCCTGACCGGCGAATGCGGGCGCCACTTTGGCCGCGCAAAGGACCAATCTGGAAGAGGCGTTTGCCAGCGCGCGTCAACCGGCAAAGCAAGCTGCCGACCCGGATGAGGATCACGCTGCGGCAATGCGTGTGCCAGCGGCGTAATCCGTTGTACGTTCAAGCCCAAGCGCTCCAGCATCTGCCATCCATGCAGCAAGGCTTTGCGATCCACCCAGGCAACATCCACCTCGCCTTCACTGCCTTTTGGACCATACGCAATACATAAATCCTCAATATTGCTTAACGTCAATGGCTCAACGCATGCATTAATGGCATCTTCACGCTGTGACGACCGAACCGGCGGAACCTGCACGGTGGCCACAACCGCATCATCGGGATGCAGAATCGCCTCGACCCAATCGGCCCCAGTGCCTTGCGCGAGCGACTCCAGCGGCTGTTCACCGCTACGCAGCAAACGTCCCCCTCGCTCAAACAACGCGAAAGCCACTATCGTCGTTCGATCAATTTGATCGAGTTTCGGCAAAGCGATTCGCAGTCGGGTTTTCATATTAATGTTCTATCCAGACAACAGCAGGCGGATTCTGTCGGGTACGATGCATCAACGCCTGCACAGTGGTTAAAGCCTCACCCAAGGACACCACACCGGAAACCTTGAACCAATCACTTCTTATTCCTATCGCGAACGCCAGGTTACCCGCCCTTATTTGGGTACGATTCAAAAAATCACCCCGGCTATTGAACCATTGCCCCTCGTTGCGCGCTTTAACCAACCCCCGCGCGGCGGCCAGACTCAATTCCGGCAGCAGCGCACTTAGCAGTTCTGCGGATGCGGTATTCACGTTAATGGGGCCCCGTTCGGGCAAAATCGTAATGTAATCTTTAATACGCATGATCGTCTGCGCGGAAAAACCATCGACCCCTTCCAGGTCGCGCAAAGTGCGCAGACCAATCGGGCCTTGTTGCGTTATTTGCGCTTGCTGCGAACCGGCAATACGTTGCGCAACCACCATAGCCAATTCGGGGGCCACGCCCAGCATTGAAAACAGGCGACGCAATACAGACACCGCGTCCGGCTGTATTTGACCCTCGACCGCCAACGCATTCAAATTGAATTTCCCCTGCTCATCTTCGATTTGGCCGGACACCCGGGCACTGCGAGTGCCATCCGGCAACGGCACTTCAAACCCCACAATTGCCTGCGACCACACCCCATTGGCCACGGTTAAAGCATGACGCCTCGCGTCATTAATCAACATAACGCGGGCCCAATCGAGCCCACCCCGCAATAACCACTCCGCCTGTGCGCGATCGCGTTCTCCAACAAGCAATCTGCTTAGCATGGCCTGTTGTTGAACCATACTTGCCGCCATCATTGAAACAGCCGCCACCACCACCAATGCGCCCACCACCGCCATGCCACGCTGCATCGAGAACGTGTTAGGTCGACGGCGGGTGCTCATGGCAATAACACCACCTTCCGAAATACAGCGGGCGCGCCATTACCGATGCGGACGACGCTTACCTCGAACCCTTTCAGCCCTGTTTCGCTCGCGTCTGAATCCAGTGTTTCCGTCGGCGACACCCATTGCTGCTCAGCGCCCCACTCACGCAGGGAGAATGAGGCAATATCCTCCAGTACGACTTCATAACGATTCAATTCCGGCATCGGCAAAGAGTATGACGGATCACTGACCGCCCTTAGCAAACGTGAGCCGTCCTGACGCCACTCAACCAACTGCCGCGCACCATTTTCCCGGGTGCGAACGATAGACAAAACAGGCGAGCGCCAAAGCACGCCAACATGACGCTTCAAGTCATGCTCAACCTGGCCCAATACTCTTGCCAAAGACTGCGTATCCTGAATGCGTGTCTGCAAGATTTGAACCGAACGATCCGTCATGTCGAGCGCGCGCCAGGAGATCACACTCAGCAAAGCCATAAGTGCCAACGCCACCAAGATCTCTATCAACGTTAAACCGCGTTGCGCAGGTATGGCATCACTCATGGCAGCACCGATAACAGGCCATTCAACTCGCCCAATACCGGGCCGGCGCCCAAACGGGCACGCACCGTCACAAGACGAAAATTGGCATTGATCGTATCGGCAAAAACCTGTTCACACATGAAATCGAGACCACCTTGCGGACACGGCTGAAAACGACGCCCCGGAGCAGGCATTTCGCGCGACAAACGCAGTTCGGCCACCCGGTTTTCCACCGCTTGCAACGCCAACGTGCGTTGCTGCAAGGCACGCGTGCCGTCTACGCTCAAGCCCAATGCCCGCATGCCCGCCGCCAAAGCAATACCCACAATCGCCAACGCAATCAGTACTTCAACCAAGGTAAAACCCGACTGATTCGAACAACAGCTCATGGCAGCACCCGATACTGCCCCTGGGTCGAACGCACTATCCGGACCTGAGTCAAGCCATTATCCAGCTCAACCACCCGGGGACCCGACATCCACTCACGATTGAAAACCGGTGTAACGGGCGGATCAACACGCACACGCACCGGCTCTTCAGATTGCCAGGCACGCGCCCGCAAGGTTGGATTGCGCTCAGTGAGTGCTTGATGATTCAAATCAACATAACGCGCCAGATCGGCCGGCAGATACGGCGTTTGCAAAACCGACTCGAACTTAAAGCCGTTTGCCCCATACCGCCAGGCAATAGCCGTTGCCTGTTGGCGCGCCTGTGCTTGAGCCGCCGTAAAAAGTTGCGACAACACCTGCGCGTCTTGCTTCAATAGCCGGCGCTCACGGCCCGACACCAGGCCAACCCCAACCAAAGCCGCCGTTGCCCCCATAATAGCCAGCACAACCAGCATCTCCAGCAGGGTAAACCCTTTTTCAGCGCGACTATTGCGATCAGGATCCGATATCCGCATCTTTTCCTTCGCCGCCCGGCCGCCCATCCGCCCCCAAAGAGAACACATCCACTTCACCATGCACACCCGGATTCAAATATTGATAGGGTGTTCCCCAAGGGTCATTCGGCAAACGTTCCAAATAGGCTTGCCGCCCTGCCTGCGCCGAATCGCCGGCGCCCATTAATGCGTTTAAACCTTGCTCGTTATTCGGATAGCGGCCATGGTCAAGCCGATACAACTTCAACGCCTGCATGAGCGAACCAATATCCTGACGGGCGGCAATGGCACGCGCCTGATCGGGGCGACCCATTAAATTAGGCACAATTAAAGCGGCCAATACACCCATAATGACCACTACCACCATAATTTCAATCAACGAAAAACCGCGTTGGCGGTTCAATCTTCTTTTACGCGAGGGCATTATTGACTCAGCTTGATATAAGAAATAGCCCGTTATCATGACAGACATAAACAGGTTTTGAATATATACCTTATTCTTGACGGTAAAAACCAATGTTTGCCATTATTTTTCAGTAGTGTTTTTGGTTGTAATCATGGCAAACTCACGTTGCCGACAAAGCAATGCTGCCTCCATCCTATCTCATGACGATTCAAACATTCTCTACAGACCCTGTTGCGCCGCGCGTTGTACGTACCATTGCCGTTATCGCTCTGGCCGCGGGCCTGGGTATCTGGGCGGCGCTTGTGCTCGCCCCCACCCCCCAAAAACTTGCGCCCGCTTTGTCGACTTATTCCACCAATCCCGGCATTCAGCCCATGGCGCAATGGTTCGGCGGGCGAACTCTTGGCATAAAAATTGATCTTGTCGGAGTTATTGCCAACACGGGCGGGCAAGGTGCCGCACTGCTCAGCATCAATAATCAACCTGCACGTACGTATCGCAACGGCCAATCGCTTGCGCCGGGCATTTTTCTTGAAACGGTGTCTCCCAGCGGTATCACCATCAGCCAGGATGGCGTGGCTGAAGATATCCCCATTACCCGCCAACAAGCCAACTATCCCAATGGCTTCATCACCCAGAACGCAAACTGACATTTATGTGGGAATGGGAACCTTGGCGTCTTAATCCGGCGGTCGGCATTCCAGTTGCTTTAATCTGGTCTTGGGGGCTTACATGGTTACTGCGCCAAGCCGCCCTGCGGCTCGTTGAACACATCAACCCTCGCGTCACCCTAAATAGCCCGCTCTTCGATTTTTCGGGCCACACGCCGGTTTGGCTCTTCACAACGCTCACCACTTTATTCACGGTGTGGCTTCTCGGACCGACACCCGTTGGGTTGGCCGTCATCGTATTCAATAACGTACTGGTCACGCTGGGGTGGGTCGACGCACGAACAGGCCTGCTTCCCGATTTGCTTACGCTGCCCCTGTTGTGGCTGGGCCTTCTGGTTAATCTGAACGGAGCACTCACCCCTTTACCCGATGCGGTGATTGGCGCCGTGGCAGGCTATTTATGGCTATGGATTACCTTTCACGTCTTTTTCAAAATCACGGGCAAAGTCGGTATCGGCCAGGGCGACTTCAAGCTGCTGGCCGCCCTGGGCGCTTGGCTGGGTTGGATGGCGTTACCCTGGGTGCTGTTGCTTGCCTCTATTACAGCATTGCTTTGGGCAGGCATCATGAAAATGCGAGGCCACCTTAAGCGCGGCCAGGCAATCAGTTTCGGCCCCTACCTTGCGGCAGGGGGCATTGCCATCATGCTTTATCTGTTGGCTTGATTATTTGAAAGCCACAGTCGGTAAACGCACTTAATTGCGTCACCCTATTTACTCAAACCCGCACATAAAGCCTCAAAGCAGTCCGGATCCAACGCCGTACCCACCGTCCCGCGCATGATCTCCAGCGCCTTATCCACGGGAATCGCACTTCTATACGGACGTTCCGCAGTAATGGCGTCGAAAATATCGGCGGTGGTAATAATGCGCGTTTCCAGACGAATGTCTTGTTCCGCCAGGCCACGGGGATAACCAGCACCATCCAGCCGTTCGTGATGCGCACCGGCAACACGGGCAAGCTCATTAAAGGCTGAAATACGACCGAGTATCGTCTCGGTATAACCGGCATGCCGCTTCACGGCGGCCCACTCTTGCTGATCCAAACTACCCGCCTTGTCGAGCACACTGTTGCTCACCCCGAGTTTGCCCACGTCATGCAATAACGCGCCACGTTTAAGCCAGCGTCGACTCGATGCAGATAGCTCCAGCCGGTTTGCAATCATGTCCGCATACTGCGCCACCCTGACACTGTGACCACTGGTGTACGGGCTTTTGGCATCTACCACCTCACCAAAAGCAGCGGCAATATCATCCAAATAATCTTCATCGAGAACGACTTGATGATGCAACGGCTCCAAATCATGCACCGCGCCGTCGATAACCGGCGAAAACAGCATATCTCAGAAAAGCGGGTCACACGAAACCGCGTCGAAAGCCTTTACCAGCGCCGGATCGAACCAGCGCCCCGAACGCAGGTTAATTTCATCCAGGGCGGCCTGTGCGCCACCTTCGGTATGAAAGACATCAATCACCTGGGCAAGCAAGGCAATTTAAGGTTGCTGCGAAGCTTGATCATACGCGTTGCACTCACGCGGCACAACGGAATTTCCCACGCAAGGACTTGCAATCAGCCGATTGCAAACCTGCCGCCCCACCACCCAGAATATTGATCTTCACTTTGAGGCCTCCTGCGCCAATTTTTCTGCAATAAGAGCACGTAAAGCGGCGCGGTCAAGCTTGCCCACCCGTGTTACGGGAAACGAATCGCATGACTCGATGCGTTCGGGCAATTTATATTTGGCCAGGCCTTTTTCAAGTAAGAACGCACCCAGTTCTTTCACCGTGGGCAACGTGCATCCTTCACGTGCAATCAAAAACGCACAGGCTTTCTCTCCATAGATTTCGTCCGGCATGGCCACCACCTTGCCATCGGCAATGGCGGGGTGACGGGCAATTAAATGTTCAATATCTTCGGTTCCAAATTTCTCTCCGCCCCGGTTGATGTTGTCGCGCATACGGCCTTCGAAGCAGTACACCAGTTCGCCATCGATACGGCGCGCACGCACCATGTCCCCGGTTCTGAAGAAGCCGTCGGGCGTGAAGCTCACGGCGTTAATGTCGGGCGCGGAGTAATAGCCCTGTAACGACGAAGGCCCGCGAAAGCAAAGTTCGCCCACTTCATCCACCGGCAGCTCATTAATGCCGCCGGGCTGAAGAATACGTATTTCATCGTGCGGTGAGCACCGCATACCGATACTGCCGTGGCGAATCTCAGCCGAAGCACCGGGCGTGCCCGTTAAGATCAGGCCCTCGGTAATGCCGAACATATTGGTTGAGCACACACCTGTGGCCCGCTCAATCGACTCCGCCCCCATGAGCGTAAACAACATCTTCAACGATGACAGATCATGTTTCGCAACATGCGGATAAGAAGCAATGGCGGGCGCATGCGGGCCGATCGTAAAGGCAAACTGCACCTTCTCGCGTTCAATCATGTCGAAGTAGCGCGCTACATCCCAACGTGGCATCAATACCGTTGTTGCAGGGTAAATGACGGCCCGTACAATCGAAAAAAGCATGCCCGCGTTATGCAGAACAGGCAAAGCCCAAATACCAATATTCCCTGCTTCCATTTCATATTGGTTGCACCAATCCCGCCCATGCGCCAGGTACTCACCATGAAAACGGGGAATAATTTTCGGTACACCCGTTGAGCCCCCGGATAACTGAAAAGCCGCCACATCGCCCGCACTGAACTCGTCGGATGTATCCAAAGCGGGCAACGATTCAGCACACAAATCGTCAAGTGTGTGCACGCCCTCAGCTGTCTCTCCACCCGTCGAAATAACATGGGGAATATCGTGGCGCTTGGCCATATCCGCCGCAAATGACAGCAAGTCGAAGTTGCCGCCCGCATCCTTCTGCACGAAATAACCTTTGGGCTGTGTAAGTTTGGCTAACGTGCCAATTTCAATTTCACGAAATTGCGGAATACTGCATACGGGAATGACCCCCGCTTTAAAGCAACCAAACAGTGCAATAGCGGTTTCAATATTGGTGCCCATTTGGAACATCGCGCGATCGTGCAAACGCAAGCCCAACTTGCGCAACGCAGCTGCCAAACGGTCGGTTACCGCATCAAGCTGCGCGAAAGTAATTCGGCGCTCATCACACACATAGGCGACTTGATCGGGTGCAATTTGCGCCGCATCGCGCAGCGCCTGGCCCATTGTTCTGCGCTCCCACGCGCCGCACTCGGTATAGAAACGTGCTTTTTCGGCATCGGGATAAACAACCCCGTCGATACGATTAAGTGGTTGAATCACTGCTTTGTCCCCCTTGTTTTCAATCAATAATAGACAGGAAGGGTTATAAATACAATGAAGGAACTATTATTATTACTATTCACCATTTAAATAGTTTGGCTCATGCTCAGTATCAACAATCTCAGTAAACACTACGATGGCCACCTGGTATTCCAGGGTTTAACATATACGTTCGAACCGGGATGTTTCGCACTATGCGAACAAGAAAGCACCGGTAAATCCACCTTGCTGGGTATTGTTGCAGGGCTCATCAAGCCCGACTCGGGCGAGGTTTTTATCGACGGCATTTCATTAACAAAAGATCCAAAACACGCCAAAAGCCGAATCGCCTATGTACCCGACAACACCCTGGAATATCCCATGGAAACCGGCCGGTGGTTGCTGGAAAAAGTCGCGTCAGAGAAAAGCGCGAACATCGATGACGACGTGCTCGACTTGGCATCCAGGCTCGAGCTGACGCCGCATCTGGACAAACGCTTTGAACAAATGTCGACAGGCATGCGCCGCAAGGTTTACCTTACGGCAGCCGCAATCGGCAACCCTGCCGTTGTGGTTGTAGACGGCGCCACAAACGGATTAGACGCACGCGCCTGTGCCGTCGTGGCAGACCAATTCAAAACCTGGGCTAAAGATCGCGTCGTCCTGTTCGTCAGTTTCGACTTCGATCTGGTGCAAGCCTGCGAGGCGGCCACCCTAGAAATTACTCGCCTTCACGCAGCGTTACGCGACGAGGCTGCCTCGCGCTGACGCTTGGCTTCCTCTAACAGATAGACCTGATAATCGTCCAAATCGCCGTCGAAATCTTGAATTCCGCCACGCGACACCAGCCAGAATTCGTCGCAAACCGAACGCAACAAGGCACGGTCATGGCTTACCAACATCACCGAGCCTTCAAACTCATTCAAAGCCACGCTCAGAGCCTCGCGGGTCGCCAAGTCCAAATGGTTGGTGGGCTCATCAAGCAGCAGTAAATTAGGACGCTGCCACACAATCATGCAGAGCACCAAACGCGCTTTTTCACCCCCGCTCATGCTGCCAACCGCCTGCTTGACCATATCGCCGCTGAAATTGAAGGTGCCCAGAAAATTACGCAAACCCTGTTCGCGGCATTCCATGGCACTGGGACGCACCCCGGCGGGGGTGTCTCGTACCAGGCGTATCATGTGTTCCAGCGGATTTTCGGCAGGCCGCAGAACGTCGAGTTCTTGCTGGGAAAAATAACCGATATTCAAGCCTTTCCCGGTAATGATTTCACCCGCAATAGGCTGCAACGCCCCCGCAATGGTTTTCACCAACGTCGACTTGCCCTGCCCATTCGCGCCAAGAATACCAATACGGTGTCCCGCCAAAACAGAACGATTGGCGTTCTGCACGATTACCGTAGGCGTCGCATTAGAGGGCGCATCCTCCGGCGGCGGATAACCAAAGCTAGCAGCAGTAATCGCTAACATGGGGTTGGGCAGATTAAGCGGTGCTTTAAAGCCAAACTGGAACTCGGCATCTGCCAGAACCGGCGCAATTTTTTCCATACGCTCAAGGGCCTTAACACGGCTTTGTGCCTGTTTGGCTTTACTGGCTTTTGCCTTGAAACGGTCGATAAACTTTTGCAGGTGAACCACCTTTTCCTGCTGCTTCGCATGGGCCGCCTGTTGCAACGCCATTTGTTCCGCCCGCATGTCTTCAAACTTGCTGTAATTGCCGCCGTAGCGTACCAACCTGCCATTGTCGATATGCAGCGTCACGTTAGTCACGGAATCCAGAAACTCCCGGTCATGACTAATAACAACCATTGTCCCGGCATAATTCTTAAGCCACGCTTCCAGCCATACCAACGCATCCAAATCCAGGTGGTTGGTGGGTTCGTCCAACAGCAGCAGATCCGACGGGCACATAAGCGCACGCGCCAATTGCAGGCGCATGCGCCAGCCGCCCGAGAAACTGTTCACCGGCTGGTCGAGTTCAGCCACACTAAATCCCAGCCCCAGAATCAGGGCCTGAGCCCGCGAACGTGCATCGTGTGCGCCCGCGTCGTGTAATGCCGTATAGGCGTACGCCATGCGCATGCCATCGTCACTTTCTTCAGACGCCGTCACTTCGTGTTGGGCCGCCAGCAAAACCGTATCGCCCTCCACCACAAAGTCGGTCGCACTTTGTTCCGTTTCCGGCATGTCTTGCGCCACTTGCGACATACGCCACTGCGCCGGAATGGAAAATTCGCCACCGTCGTCGTGCAAGGTGCCGTTCAACAAAGCAAATAACGATGACTTGCCCGCGCCGTTACGCCCCACCAGGCCGACTTTCTCACCAGGATTCAGCGAGACGGAGGTTTTATCAAGCAATACTTTGCTGCCGCGACGCAAGGTCACGTTTTTAAGGATAATCATTAAGGGCAGATCTTTATTTTGAATGCACAAACCCCTTAACCAAGGTGGGCTGGGATCTGAACAAAGGATGGTGCGGCGGGGGCCAACTGGGCGGCGCACCTGGAAACAGGGCGCTAAAACCGCGCAAAAACAGCACGAATTGTAGCATTTGAGGCTTTCTACCGTATATTCTGTGCTATACGCAGGCCTTACCGAAAGGAAAAAACATGGCAAAAAAGAACACGCTGGATCCCGATGAAGCAGCGCTTATTCAATGGTGTATTGAAGTAGAAGGCCTCCTGGTTGCCGCAGGCGCAACCGTGCGTCAGGCGCAGGAACATATTGAAGAACAGGCCGAATGGTTTACCGACCTGTTTTACGACGGGCTAACGCCTGAAGAGGCGGCGAAGGAGGCGCTGAATTGAAGCAGACCGTATCAAAAGCATAAGGAGCAGACATGAGTACCTTGCATCACCCACACCCTGGACACACCTTGCGCGATCAAGTGATTGCGCCGCTCGGCTTATCAGTCAGCGAAGCGGCGCAAAAGCTGGGTATGTCCAGAACAGCACTTTCTCGTGTGATTAACGGCAAAGCCGGCATCAGTGCGGATTTGGCTATCCGCCTGGAGATGGCAGGCATCAGTACCGCCCGGTTTTGGACTGCACTGCAAACAGAATATGATCTTGCGCAGGCCCGCCTGCACAAGCAACCCCCTATTGCACGACTGATGCCTGAGTTACCGTTTACCACATAATCATCATGACTTCGGCATCGGCAAGGCCGGCGGGGTTATTTCAGAGTTCAGCGGTGCGCTTACAATTTCTTTGGCATTTAAATCGAATGAATTCAGATCAATGCCTCGCAACACCTGATTGTCGTACGTTTTAACGTAGTACATGCCATTGGAAAGATCTGCCACGGTAGACCACTGCGTATATTCAAGCGGATCATCGCCTTGATCTTTCTCTCGCACCCAGCCTTTTGGAATATCAAAGTTATTCAGAATATGCTCGGCCAGGCGCACACTTTCCGGGCCGCTTGCCACTGGTTCTACGCTCATGGTTAAGCCAAGCGCGCGAATGAAACGCGAGGGTGGCGTGCCGTCGCCAGGGATGCCCAACAGGCCCGAGCCTTGACCAAAAGGCTCAATTGTCATGCCATCCAGCTTAAGTGGCTCCGCATTCACACTTGAAAGCTTGACGTAGTTACTTAGGTTCGTAAGGTGCCAATCGAAAGTCGGTGAGTTCGTCATCACGCCCACGGGGTTGTCGTACACCTTCAACTTGCCATCGATAGGCTCAACAACCAACGACGCCCCACTTGCATCATGCAGTGTGTAATGCAGCGGCGGTGCAATTTTCAGCGCCTCCTGAATCACCTTCACAACAGCCACTTCGTTATTGTTAACGGCCGCTTTCACCTCTTCCACCGTTGCAAAGTTCGTCAATGCCCAGGTTAAGAAATCCCAAGGGGCAAGCGACTTGGCCGGATCCGCTTTGGCGGGGTCAGCGTAGTTGGCAAAGCCGGGGAAATACAGCACGCCGCCTGCCAAACCTTTCTCGTTCATGCCGTCAACCAATGTACTCATGCCAAGCCCATTCAAACCCACGGCAGCATATTTGCCTGTCCAGGTCATCGCTTCCTTACCATCGGGGCCGATGGAAGACAGCTTATGGTTGCGCGGAATCACCATGGCTTTTGAATCCATGGAAAAACCGAACTCCATCGTGCGGCCATAAACCGACCCGCCATCGCTTGTAGGAATTAAAAAGCTCGTGCAAGCCGACGCAACATGCGGTGCCAGCATGGCTGCAGTCAGCAACGCTGCGGCAGTTTTGCGCACGGAACGGCGCCAGGAAAAAGTAGAAGACGAAACGCTGGAAGGCATAGGGTAAAGTCCTTTCTTTCGTTGTATGGATTAAGCTTCAACCAGGGGTAAAGCCGCATCCCTAAAGGGACTCCCCCGTGCCCGTGCGGGCATGCTGCGAGGATAACATAGCGGTTAACTTCGCCGACGTTGCCAGAACGGCTGATCAGCCCAGCGAGGCTGCATGCCGTAATAATAATTTCGTTGCGTTAAATACGTTTGCCACAATTGCTGCTGTTGCGCGCTATATTGACCAATATAAGTGTTGCTGCTGCTTAACCCTGCTGCTTTTTCTTCAAAGTCACTTAACGCGTAATGAATCATATGCCCGGCATGGCTGGCGGTTCTAAGCGCCTTGTCGATACCTTGTGAAGACAGCGGGTCGTAAGCTTGCGCCGCATCCCCCACCGCCATCCAGGCATCACCGCAAAACGCTTGTAAACACTGGCTGTTAGCCGGTGCACCGCGAATCGTGCCGCAAGGTTGGTAGCCCTTGGATTCAAGCAAAGGCCCAATATGGGTCGAGTCGCCCAGCAACGCGTCGAAGCCTTCCCGGCGCGCCGCCATTTTGGCTGCCGGTAAATCTTTATCGGAATGAAACACCACCAGGCGCATGGATTCGCCGCCTTCAGCCGCCGGTAAGCGGTTGCTATACCACCACCCGTTAGGCGCCGCCTCAATCCGTGTGTAGTGTTCATCATCTTGGCCGGCACAGGAAAACCATTGTGCATAGGCGAACAACTGGTCGTTATCGGGAACCGGCTGAACACCCAACGCCTTGGCCACCGCCGCCCGACGGCCGGTGCAATCGACCAGATAGCGCGCACGAACCTGCATTGTTTGCGTTTCCGAACGAAGCGTCAGTTGCCAGTTAAAACCAGCGTCGTTGGACGTGCATACGCAGGATTCGAAACGCACACTTTCCAGAAGCGCAGCACCTGCGGAAACCGCACGCTGACGAAGGGCCTTATCAAAAGCCAGTCGTTCAACGCACAAGCCGAACCCCGTCGACGTAAAAAAGAAATCGGTGACGTCGGGCTGTTCGGATGCCCAAACCGAAACATTACCGGCTGTTCTAAAAACGCCTGGAAAATTTTGTGCCGGGTCTTCAATGTTGCCCAGGAAGTGCTTAACGATACCGATGGAAGCAGGAGGCAACGATTCGCCCAACTTGAAGCGGGGGGCGGTTCGCTCTTCTACCAACAGCACACGCCGGCCAAACCCGGCCAGCGTGATCGCGGTTGCAGCGCCTGCCGGCCCCGCCCCCACAATCATCACATCCCAAATGCCATCGGCCGGGTCGAACTGCGTTAGCGACACAAATTATGATGCTTTAGTCAACGGCTTGTTCAAAGCCGGATCGCGCTCTTGCTCGGTGAACACAATCGACCCTTTATCCTTCACGAAGCTGCCGTCGCTATTCTTCATGGGCAACACCATGCCCAATCTCGGCCAGGCATAATCCATTTGCTGATAGCCGTCGGTAGACGAAAGCGGTTCGCCCTCTGCATCGTAGCCACGGAACCACTCTTTGTGTGTTCGGGTTTGCGTTGCCGGGTCGTATTCAAACACCACCTCGGGCCGTTGTGTGGGCCACCAAGCTTCGTTGCACGACCAGAAATCGCCCTGCCACGGGCTGGACATATACGCAGCCAGCGAGCCCGGCTCCACGTCTTTACCCACGCGAAACGCCTCAGCAAAATACTCGCGGTAAATAATTAAGTAGGGAAACTCGATACCTGGGTGAAAGCCGCCCCCAATCGTGGGTTCAAGCGCGGAGCTATCCAACGCATGCGGTTGCTCGTTCAACGGCAACTGATCGAACGGTTTGGGTTCAATGGGTGTGCCAACATCGAAGTTACCGTCGGCCCAATTTTGCATGTGTTTCAACTGCCAATCGGTCAGGCTTAGGAACTGGTCTGGCAAGTCGATGCCCAATTGCTCATTCTGCAAAGGTTTACCGCCCGTGCCCCACAACTTGGGCATCTTGGTGTCATCCTCTTCGCGTTGGAACTCTTCGTTCTTCCAACTGGTGGGCCGTTGGGGAGGAGGCGGCATGAGCGAATCAACCAACTTGCCGTTCTTCCCGGGCGCATGACGCATTAAGCTATAGATTCGTTGCCGAATGGGCTTCATCTGTTCGCTTGGGTCGGACAACAACTTCAGATAATCGGCATTCAGCAAATTACCCGGCTGGTTGGGGCCATGGGCGCGCCCCTTTGTTTCACTTGTAAGGCCCGCCGCCTCGGCGCTCACCCAACCATAATTCACCGCATTGGCGAAGATCGGATACACATCGCGATAGAAATTCGTTTTCTGGTTGGCGTACGGATACGACTCAGGGAAGGCTTCGTACACGCGATCGCGAATCGACACCACGTGATACATGTAGGGCGAATACTTTGGCGGCGCGGTGACGACCCAGGCCCCATTCGTGGGGTTGCGCGTGCCGTCGTCTGTTTCCGATTTCACGTTATCGCGCGTGCTCAGCACCGTGCCGTCGTTCAACGTCACGGTAACGTCGATTTCGCCGCCACAGGTGTCGTCCCACCAGCCTGGAATATTGAAATAAGCAAACTGGTTCGTTAGCGGGTTCTGGCCATTGTCGGGGCCATTCGGCGGCGACATGGTTTCACTGGGATTCGACATAATCACCTTGGGCGTGGTAACACTTTCGCCTTTCCCCGGTGCGGCCACAAATATCAATCGGCCTTGGTCATCAACGCGAAGCTGCCCCAGTTCAATATCTTTGGCTGCGGTATACGTTACCTCGACCTCTTTCGAAGGATCCTTGGGCGTAAAGCCTTCGAAACGTAACTCGCCGGGCAACGTGCCTTTCTCAATACCCGTGAAGACATCGCCCTTCATGACGACTGCGTCTTTCTGGCCGGAAGCAATCGTGTGCACACCCGGATCAATAATTAGTTGGTCGCGCTCAATGGGCTTCTTGCCTGGCTGAATAGACGGGTTACGCAACTTATCGGGGTCGAACAAATAAGCGCCCTGAAACGCATAATTGGCCGACTTCATATTGCGTACATGAACCCGCCAACGCAAGGATTTAACCGTGTCTGAGTCGGACGTTAGCTCGCCGATGACTTTATCGTTGGCGTCGTAGGCATACACCCGATAGCGCTGCGCCTGGCGCTTCAACCGCGCCTGGCCATCGCGGTAAGTGCCGCCGTTGGGCCCTGGGCCGCCGCTACCGCCCGGATCCACCACAACCCCCGGCGCTTCAGGGCCGATAAAGAATTCGTCGCTGTTCCCCAGCCGGGCAAGGCCGATACCAGGATGAATGCGAATACGCTTAATCTGCTCGGACACGGCTTCTTTCCTTTAAAAATTGTGCTCAAAAAAATAAGGCTGCCTAAACGGCGCTCACGATTTTCCAATCGAGCAAGTCGGCCGATGCCACCTTATACCGATTACCAAAATGCTCGATGTTGGCGTAGGTGAGCCCGGCGGATTGCGTATGAGCCTGTACCGAAAAGCCCCCACCGAAGCTTGCCTTGATTGATTTTTCAATACGCGCGTTCATTGTGGCGTTCTGCACATTATTTGCATTAGCCACTTGTGCGGCCATAGCCATGCCCGGCACCATTAACGTTCCCGCCGCAGCGCAGCCCTTGATGAAATCCCTACGCTTAATGCCCATTTGCATCGCCCCTTAATTGTTACGCCCACAGTGGTGGGCGCTGCTTGTTTAGCAAATTACATCAAAATAATGAAGCCATTATGAAACGAGCGCAGTTTGAAGTCTAGGCCCGCGCCCGCAAATGCACTAATCGCGCCCCGCTTTTTCAATGGCATCGGCAATCGCCTGCGGGTCGGTAAACCACACCTCGTGGCTCCCGCTGCACTCAACATAACGAAACAGCCCCAGCTTCTCCGACAAACGCGGATGCCAGCCCAGGCTTTGCGGCAAGGCGGTGTCTTCGCGACAATTGACATAACTTTTCGGAATAGGGCTGGCCGCCATAGGCTGGCTTAACACAATGCCGTCTTGAAACGTTTTATAAGGATGCGGATTCAGTTTTTCATAGGCGCTGGTGGCCAAGCTTAACGAAGCATCATTAATGAACGCCTCGCGCCATACTGGAAACGGCAACATCACCGCACCATTGTTCTGCGCCGAAACCGCATCGAAAAGTTCAACATAATGCGGCGGTACCAAATCATTCAGCGCCTCGCCGGGATCAGGCACAAACGCATTCACATAAACCAAGCGTGCCAAACGCTCGGGGCGTAAATCCGCCACCCGCGAAATCACCATACCGCCGTAGCTGTGGCCCACCAAGCGAACTTCGCTCAAATCATGTTCGTCGAGATACGCCGCCAGCGACTGTGCCGCGTCTTCCAAGCCTATCGTGGCACGATCATCGCCGGGCCGGTTTCCCGCCAAAGTAGGGCACATGACCAAATGGCCGCGCGAACGAAGATGCTCTGCCGTGGGCTCAAGCTCCGCCCCCGTATGCCAAGCCCCGTGAACCAACACATAAGTTAATTGCGTCATGGTGCGTCTCCTTTAGTGGTTTTGGAGACAATGCTAGCAGAAGCAACGACGATTAAGAAGTAATCAACAGCTGGCCGGCGGCATGGTGAATCATCCCGGCTCAGCCAGAGCAAGTTACGTTAGCCCCTGATCATTCGCGCCGCGCTTTCGAGGAAAATGTAAAGATTTACCCCTTGCCAACACGGCATTAACAATGCGATCACAACGTGCGCCGTCGAATGAAAATGCATCGTCCAGCGTCAGATCAATATCGTTCGCCAAACTCGCACGTAACAGGCTGCGGGCCCGATGGTATCGAATGCGCACGGTTGCCTCCGGCATTTTTAATGCCAACGCAACTTCTTGTGTCGTTAACTCCTCAACGGCACGTAACACAAACACTGTTCGGTACAAGTCGGGCAGCTGCTCAATATGCGCTTCTATGATCTTGCGCAACTGCGCCCGCATTGCAAACCGTTCTGGCTGTTGGTCGGACTTATCCGTTAACAAGGCCTGCACTTCAGGATCAGATGAATTGATGGTGGTATCCAAAGGAATAATTTGAGCACTTTTACGCCGCAGTCGCCCAAGCGCCTCGTTCACGACAATTTGTACTAACCAAGTTGAAAGTTTGGCCTCCAGGCGAAAATTGGGTAACGCTTGCCAGGCCCGCAAATAAGCCTCCTGCAGCGCATCTTCGGCCTCTGTATCGCTGTTCAAAATGCTGCGCGCCGTTCTAAACAGCAACCGATTATGGCGGCGCATAATTATTTCAAAGGCTTCGTCGTTGCCAAGCGCAGCAGACGAAATGAGTTCTTTTTCCGGCGTCGCCTCTGAATAAATAAGGGATGTTTTTAATTGTGTGGTTTGCATGGCAACCCTAAATTAAATGCCTATAGAACTCATCCCGAAGTGCTTTATCATCTTTGAAAGCACCGCGCATGACAACGTTTTTCATCAAGGCGCCATCGTCTTTAATGCCTCGCCAGTGCATACAAAAATGGCTCGCTTCCATCACTACGGCCAAACCATCCGGCTTTATATGCCGCTCCAATTCATCGGCAAGCATGATGACCGCTTCTTCCTGTATTTGCGGTCGGCTCATAATCCACTCACAAATGCGTGCGTACTTGGACAAGCCAATTAAGTCTGACGATGCGTTGGGTCGCACACCGATCCACACCTTGCCCATAATAGGGCACAAATGATGTGAGCAAGCACTACGTACCGTGATCGGCCCCACCACCATCAGCTCGTTTAGTTGTGAGACATTTGGAAACGCCGTTATTGAAGGCGCTTGCTCATAGCGCCCTTGGAACACTTCGCGAATAAACATTTTGGCAACACGTTTTGCGGTGTCGGCGGTATTGTGGTCATTCTCAACGTCGATTACCAGGGCCTTGAGCATTTCACGCACACAACTTTCGACTTCGGCATGCAGTGCGTGCATTTCGCCGTTTTCTATAAACTCAGCAATATTGTCATTGGCATGATAGCGGTGCCCGGCTGCAAGCAGTCGAGAGCGGATCCGATCTGAGACGCGTGAGCTTCCCATAAAAGGACGATTTTCTATAGGAGGGGTCGGTAAGGTTGCAAGCATGGGTAAATTTAATCTCTATTCTTCAGAATGCCGGCGACATCGGGAAAACCTGCAACCGCCGCAGCCGGCAATAACGCGTCGGTCGTAGCGTAGGGCCGCACTGAAGCGTCGACATGTCCAACCACGATTCGGCCGACCATTCCCGCATGCTCATGGGGGATACAAAAGTAGTCGTAGATACCCGGCTTATCGAACTTCAGTGCAAAAGATTCGTCGGGCATTAAATAACCGGAATCCCAAGACGCGGCTCCGTCCGGAATTCGCAGGGGTTTGCCATTGGCCGGATGATAGGCGGTGACCGTATGAACATTTCCCGCCTCATGATTGACCCATCTAACCGTTTGACCGGGTTGTATGAATAAACCACGCGGACGAAACCAAACATGTGCGCCAGATGCAGCGCCGGACATGCTGATTTCAACCTCTTCAGCGGCAACAGCACGCCTGGGAGAAAGGGCTGACAGCAACAGGCCGGCGCCACCCGATAACAAAACGCGCCGGCGCGCATTATCGACGGACGCTTTCATTTGGCAACCCGGCTTTCCCCATTTGCCGGTACATTCCAAAGCACGATATGAATGTGTGGCTCAGCAACGCCGGGGTGGCCCGCGTTATACACAATATCAACGTGATCAACCGACCCTGCAGGCGCTTCTAGATCGTTCAGATTCATATCCGGCGTCATCAGCGACAACGGAATCATATAGGTGGTGTTAACCAGCTTACCGTCGCGGTCGTAACCCAGAAAAGGACCGGCGGGCAAGCTGTCTGGATCGACAAAAAGCTGCCCCATACCCGGAATGAAATCCGGCAGTTTCACCAATGAACTCACCGCTTTGTGTGGCGCGGGAGGAGGAGCCTGCAACACAGAAGGCTCTGCGGCGGCAACACCGCCGACGGTAAAAGCAAACGTAGCAGCTGTTGCAGCTGCAGCAATAACAGGACGAATCATGAGGATGCTCCAAAAGTGCGTGACGGGAGTCGCCACGTCTTACCCATTAGATGCAACCACCTTTGAATCCGTTTCAACGTTCATTGATATTTACCGCCCAATCTCCCCGTTTAATCAAAACCCGCGAGCAACTGATCAGACGACACCGTATTGCGAAAATGATGTTCCCACAACCGCACCCCAAGCTGCCCGGACCGGTCTAATGACGAACCAACCGTTAAATCCGTTACCAGCGTGGGATGCAGCCCGGCATCAAACAGCGCAAAGCCAGCCGCCAACACACACGTTTCCGTTTGAACACCACACACCAATACGCGGTCTGGATTAAAGCGCTTCAAATAGGCCAACACTTCGGCAGGCGGCGTATAACCATGCTTAACGAATACCTGATCCGGCGCTACCAAACACGTGTCTTGCGCTGCAGGCCGCCAACCCAACTGACCATGGAAAGGCGTACGCGCTTCGTCGTGCAATTCAATTGTGGCAATAGAAGGGATACGTTCGATCACCCGTCCAATACCCGCCACCAGCCAATTGGGGGGCGAAAAGGTCGATTGCACATCAACAACAAGCAATATCTGGCGCATGGCGCTGCTCCCGTTTCATATTCAAAGTCGTCGCATTAGCGGCTTTTTATCACCGCCGGTATTAACGGCTTAAGCTGCCCCGAACCGGCCGCACCCATGAGGCGGCGAAAAGTCGGGCAATCAAGATGACTCTTTTCCGGGCAATTGGCCGCATGGCGCAAGCCGTCGCGTACCGCTTTCAATTGCTTAATCGAGCGATCAATCTCTTCGGCCTTGGCAGTCAATTTCTGCCTGTTGATTTGCACCTTGCCGTTTGCATGAAGCATGTCGCCAATCTCATCCAACGAAAACCCGGCCGCGCGCCCCAGAGCAATAATGGCCAACTGATCCAGTATCCGCGGGCCGAATATGCGGCGTTGCGCCCGCCGGCCAACAGAGTGAATCAAACCTTTTTCCTCATAATAGCGAAGCGTTGATGTTGCCATACCTGTTCGCCCGGCGACCTCTGAAATATCCATACCCGCCCCTTGCGTTCAAGTTAACTTGAACCTCTATAGTGAAAACAACAATGTAACCCTATAAAAGAACGGTGGCTTTATGAATACATCCACTTTGCTGGCAATCTCTTTCGTTGGCATGGGCGCAACAGTGATCATGGACCTGTGGTCGTTATTGCTAAGATCCCTGGGTATGCGCACACTGGATTACGCCATGCTGGGGCGCTGGTGCGGGCACTGGGCCAAGGGTGTGTGGTTTCACTCATCCATTCAGAATGCCGCTGCGGTTCGCGGCGAGAAATTATTCGGCTGGGTGCTGCACTACCTTGCCGGAATCGCACTGGCTGCTGCCTTCGTCTATTTGGTTGGCCCGCAATGGTTTCGCAACCCTACGTTATTGCCCTCATTATTCTGGGGGGCCGCAACGGTTCTGTTACCCTGGCTGGTGCTTCAGTCGGCGCTGGGCGCCGGGCTTGCAGCCGCCGGAACCCCTCGCCCATGGCACAGCCGCGCTATAAGCCTGGCGACCCATATTGTGTTTGGATTTGGGCTGTTTCTTAGCGCGAAGGTTATCACCTGAATCCAGGCGCCACGAGACAGCGCCTGTTAGTTTGCCGGTTCAGGCGCTTGCGACTCCGTAAAAGTAAGTGGGTTATAAGTCTTTTTATCCCCCTCGGTGACGATTTCAAAGAAAACCGCATCCAGCCCCATTAAAAACCGATGTGATGCATCGGCCCAGCAATTTACCGCCATGTCGTAACGGTTCTCGCCTTTCTTTGCACATTCGTACCTGGCATTCTCCTTCGCCTTGTACAAATCAAAAAGCATCACGGCCACGGCATCGTCTTTGACTTTATCAATGCACGCTTCCGTAAGGCCATAAGGCCCCATCGAACCCCATGACGTGGTGTTCAGCTTCCGATCCCAACAGCTCTTAAAGTCCTGCTCCACCGTAGGCTTGTTGGCAAGCACGAAATCAACAACCTTGTTGCCTCGTTCCAAATCGTCTTTCGTAGGGCCCCCGTTAATGCCACTGGCCGATGCCGCGTAGATTCGACTTACAAGCGCGGCACGCGCCATATCGGAAGCCAGTGTTTCATTCCGGCGCTCCAAGTTAGCAATCTGTTCTTGCAGCGTTTGATTTTCTGTTTTCAACGAAATGTAGAAATAGGCAGCAACAGATACTGCGGCAATAAGTGCTAATAACAACACGCGTTTCATCGTCATCCTTAGCCAGAAATAAATTTTAGGTTAGTGTCGCGCTTGATAAGATACTACCTTCCAACTAAGGCGCCACACCCGTACCAGGGTACACAAGGATAATAGATGAACATATGGGTTGATGCCGATGCGTGCCCCGCCGTGATCAAAGACATTCTTTACAGGGCGGCACAACGATCACAACTGCCGCTCACGCTCGTGGCCAACCAAATGCTGCGCACGCCGCCATCACCTTTGATACGGGCGGTGCAAGTACCGCGAGGGTTCGACGTGGCCGACGACTACATTGTTGAACGCACCAATACCGGCGACCTGGTCATTACCGCAGACATTCCGTTGGCAAGCGAGGTTTTAAATAAAGGCGCGCTGGTGCTGAACCCACGCGGCGAGCGTTACACCGCCGACAATATAAGCCAGTGCCTGTCGATGCGCGACATGATGGATGAGTTACGCAGCAGTGGCGTTGATACCGGCGGGCCGTCGGCGTTCAGCCAGGCGGACAGGCGGGCGTTTGCCGGCGCGCTGGATCGTATTTTGCAGAAGGTGGTACGAGAAAAATTACTTGCGTAGTTCGACGTTCGCCTCAATTCTCACCGGCCCTGAGCCTTGTTCGGCTAGCTTGTCTTCGGGGTTATAAAGCGTGCATCGCTCAAGTGACAAACAACCGCATCCGATGCAGTCGCTCAGGTTGTCACGCAACTGCACCAAGCTAGCGATCCTATCATCCAGATCCTCTTTCCACTTGGATGACAGCAGTCTCCAATCCTTTGCGGTGGGTGTTCTTCCTTCCGGCAAGCTGCTAAATGCATCCTTAATGGCCGCCAACGGAATGCCCAGCCGCTGCGCGACTTTTATAACTGCTACCCGTCGCAACACGTTTCGCGAATAGCGGCGCTGGTTACCGCTATTACGACGACTTTTGATCAAACCCTTTGATTCATAAAAATGCAGTGTCGAAACCGCAACGCTGCTTCTGTTAGCAACCTCGCCGACCGAAAGATTTTGCGATAGTGAGTTTTCAGAACATGTCGACATTTCATCCACCCTCTTGACCTCAAGTTTACTTGAGGTTTTAGACTGCCCTCATTGTTTAGTCAACCGTCATGAAGGAACAAACATGGAAAGTAAAATTAATATTGCGCTTACCTACGGCAGCGCGCGTGAAGGTCGGTTTTGCAATAAGGTGGTGGAATGACAGACATCGCACCTTACCTGGAGCTCATTCGTTATGACGGCACTCTTGTGCCATCGTCCAGAACGCTTTACCAATTGCACCTGCGGCATACACACACTATTCCTTTTGAAAATCTCTCTCCTCTTACCGGAGAAGAGGTGCGGCTGGACATCCCCTCTTTGCTGGAAAAATTCACGGTACGGAACCGCGGTGGTTATTGTTTTGAGCACAACACCGTTTTCCAGCATGTGCTGCAGCAGCTCGGTTTCAAAACTCTCAACCTTGCTGCGCGAGTGCGATTGAACGAGCCAGATGAAGTCATCACGCCCCGCAGCCATATGCTGTTGCTCGTGGAGGCGGATGGACAACAATGGGTTGCCGATACCGGTTTCGGCGGCATGACCCTACCTGTCCCCATACGGTTTATCGTCGATGAAATTCAAGACACGCCGCATGGGCAATATCGCCTGGGGTGCGACAGCAGAATCTATCGCCTAGAAACCCAGATCAAAGAGGAATGGAAGGTGCTGTATATGTTCGACCTGGCGCCGCACTATCCGCCTGACTACGAGGTATACAACTGGCATGTTTCGCGCCACCCGTCTTCCTACTTTGTCACAGACCTGGTCGCAGCCCGTGCCGCGAAGGAAGGACGCCATGTACTGCATGACACGCAGTACTCCTTTTATTCACTGGCAGGTGAAGTAGAAAAGCGGCAACTCCACTCCGTGAATGAAATCAAGGAACTGCTGGAAAATACATTTCGTATCCGGACCGACGGCGTACCGAAACTCGATGCACGACTGGACGCACTGCTCACCGCAGGAGAAAACAGCCGTCTGTAAAAGACGACAATAAAAGCAAGATGGGTAGCGCAGCTAGCTACCGACAATCTCCCGCCAATGACATCGTCTCAGACAAAACCTATCCAGCGGCCGGCTACGAGGACAGAAAGCCAAAGAATGGCGGATGTGCCGGCCAAGATGCGAACGCGCACAGATGGCCGGCCACTGCGCAGGGCTTCATCAAAGTGCTTGCCGTGATGCTGAAGTGCGATGTTACAAATTGCCAGTACAAGCAATGTGGCCTTGAAGAGGAAAGCCGGATTCTCTGCGTACTCCACCGGCTTCACTGAGAATAACCAAAGCCCTGTCGCCACCGCGAGTGCGGCGCCCGTTGCCGCTACGCGTACAAGAAATGGGCCAAGAGTCGGCAGATCCCGCCCGCGCGTTGAACGCAAAAGAAGCAAATCGAGCGGTAGGATCGCGCCAAGCAGTAGCCCAATACCCAGGATATGGGCTGCATTAACAATGACATAGGCGACCCAGTATTCCTGCAGGAAGACGGCACCGGGCCAGCCGGAAATGGCTTGCAGAAAACCTGTCATCGCCGTGTCGTTATTGCTTGATGCGTTCTGGATACATGTCGTACTGTTTACCGCCAACCGTAATGCGCACGGCTTTTATATGCGCCTTGTTCGGCTCTTTGGTGCGGTTGCCTAGTACCGTAATGTCATCGCCCACCTTGGCAGTGTCGCCGGAGAAACCTGAACGCTGTGTCTGGTTCGGGTTTCCCAGATCGACTTGCCACACACGACCAGCCTGGTCTTTCACGCGCAGGGCGGGATGTGGCGGCGCCATTGAAATCTCGGTGATAGTACCCTTTAACTCGGACTGCTCCTCTTCCGCCCAGGACCAGCCGTGATGCGCGAAGGCTTGCATGGTAAATAGCGCCATGGCCGTCGCGAAAAGCATGAGGACCATATGATGCGCTACATTGCGCGCCACAATGGAGATTACTCGGGTGGCGTTTCGACTTTCGCTTGATACCGACATAATCATGCTCCTTGAGGTGAGTAAAAAACTAAGAGCCCAACGCATTGACCCAGCTCCCGTTTTTAATAGTACAAGAACCGCCTGTGCCTGCGGCCGCTTTGGGTCGATTCGACTGCTTTACAAGATATGGGCTGTAAATCTAATATACAGCTTTTGATTTGTAATTCATAAATACATACTGCATTGCGTATTTTATTTTTACAAACTAGAATAAGTAAATTGAAAATACAGCGTGAGACTTGTATGGCAGACTTCACTATTCGCACTGCGGAACAACTACCGGTATTGCTGCAAGCGTTTCGCAAACAAGCTGGCCTAACCCAGTCCGCAGTAGCCATGCGCCTGGGTGTCACGCAACAAACACTCTCTGCTTTGGAGCGCAACGCGGAAAAAGTCAGCGCCGACCGACTACTGGCGCTTCTAAGCATCCTGGGTGTAGAACTGGTATTGCGCCAGGGTAACGAACCCCCAGCACCAAAGCCGCCAACCGGCCCGAACTGGTAAGTCATGGGTCGACGCTCTCACACTCAGACTCTGTACCTTTGGATGAACGGCGCTTTCGTCGGCACGTGGAGTGTGCGGCCCCACGTTGGCGAAATATTGCAATACGACGACAACTGGGTGAACGCCAGCCAAGGCCGGCCGCTATCCCTATCACTGCCGTTTACGCCAGGCAACCAACCACATCGTGGCGATGCCGTGCGTGCCTACTTCGAGAATCTGCTCCCGGACAGCAAGGATATGCGCGAACGCGTCGCGCGCCGGTTTCAGACGAACTCAACAGAAGCGTTCGCACTGTTGGCGGAGATTGGACGGGATTGCGTGGGTGCGCTGCAGGTACTCCCCAACAGCGCACCCCCCGAAAGCGTTCAAGAAGTGAAGGCAACGCCGCTGAACGACGCCGAGGTGGCTCAAATACTGCGCAACACCCTAGCGCCGGCGTCAAAAATCAACCGAGACAATGATGATGTTGACTGTCGGATTTCCATCGCAGGTGCGCAGGAAAAAACAGCCCTGTCGTGGCTCAATAACCAGTGGTGTCTGCCACATGGCGCAACACCCACTACACATATTTTGAAACTGCCGCTGGGCCTGGTCGGCAACCTTAAGTTCGACATGAGCGATTCGATTGAGAACGAATGGCTATGTTCGAAAATTCTGCACGCATACGGTCTGCCGGTAGCCTCTACGCAAATCCTTCAGTTCGAAGACATGAAAGTGCTTGCAGTCGAGCGCTTCGACCGTATGTGGTGGGAAAACGAAAAAGGCAAGAGGTGGCTTATTCGGCTACCGCAGGAAGACATGTGCCAGGCAACGGGAACCCCGCCGCACCTGAAGTACGAGTCTGACGGCGGACCCGGCGTGCGCACCATCATGAAACTGCTAGCCACATCCAAAGACCCGGACCGTGACCGTCGCACGTTCTTCCAGGCCCAAGTCCTTTTTTGGATGCTTCGCGCCACTGATAGCCATGCGAAGAACTTCAGCATTTTCCTGCGCCCAGGCGGAACCTACGAACTCACCCCGCTGTACGACGTGCTCTCTGCCTACCCTGTTATAGGAACAGGCGCGAACCAGTTATCCCCATTCAAGACCAAGATGGCCATGGCGGTGCGCTCAAAGAACACGCATTGGGTCATGCGGGATATTGTGCGCAGACATTGGCTGGCTGTAGGGAAAGAGCATGGCGTCGTGGCGCCGGATGGCCGCGGCGCGGAAGTGGTGCTCGACGATATAGTGGAAAAGACTCCAGAAGTCGTGCGCTCGGTTCGTGCAATGCTGCCCGAGAAATTTCCCGAGCATGTAGCGGACAGTATCCTAAACGGACTGCAGGTTGCGGCCGATAAATTGGCTGGTTAGCTATACCTGCCAATAAACTCGGCAGCGGTGGAAATGGGAAAGGCCTCCTCAAGCTCTTTTCTTGTATGCGCTGCGTGCATGCTAAACGGGTTCTTTCCGGGCCGCCGTCCTCCATGTTTTGCTAGATATTTTTCATGTGAGGTTTTCAGGTACTCAGCAAACTCAATTAAGGTCGTCCATATAAACCCATCATCGCTGGATTGTTTTCCAAGTGATACAAGGACCATGGAAATTTCCTTATCCAAGTCCGGTTTTATACCCTTAATCAACTGCTGACCATCAGACCCAAATGAGATATCGAGGAACCGGTTCAATTGGAACTGAAAATTCGGGTGCTTAGTGGTCTTAACTTGGATAGCAAGCTGGATACTATGCCGATAAGCTAGGACATCAATGTTTGGAGCGTTACCAGTAGGCAATGCTACCGTGAAACCATACCTAGCAAGCGCTGCCGCGACAGAGTATTCGCCCACTTGGCCGGTATTGAACCTTGTCATTGTTACCATTTACATCCCTTGTTTGATACCTCATGGACATCCCCTTACGTTCAAACCATAGGCCAGAAGTGCGTTTGATATTCTGGTCAGTCCAAATGAAGCTAAAAAATATCTATTTAACCCTGGCCGATTCAGTGAAAGTCAGAGCGACCTGCTCGATACGGGCAGCGATTAAGGTGATAGCGCTCTAAACCGTTACCTGCGTCGCCCCCTTCGACTTCGAAGTTTCGTCCACGCCTGCCGGGTTTGGGCAAGGAGCTTTCGCTGATTTGGCTCAATGCACACCTGCACTCGTCGGACGGCAAACACGGTTCCATTAAGTCTGATGACGCAGTCCATATAATGTTTGCCCAAATACGCAGTACCTTCTTCAGCGACGTGCATGTTGATACCGCGCTGGACGTGCCCTAAATCGCCAATGCAGTCGGCCTCGTCGCTATCGTTACGTACCGTCCAACTGATATCAGCGTACTCCGGGAGAATATGCTTGTTCGCGATTTCAAAGACAAGCCACCGCCCTTTCGGCACGCTAGGCACTTCATTACGGTAGGTAGCCAAGAGTCTACCCTCGCGGCCATCGTAAATTCTTATTTCAATGTCTGGGACCTGCATTAACGCGCGGTCCGTGGTCGATTCAAACACCTCAACCTCGTCCGTTTCCGGAAGCGGCATCAAAAATAAAAAAGCCCTTTCCCATGCAAACGCCGCTGCTGCCTCATCTTCCGCAGTATCCGCCGCTTGCGCAGCGTCATTCATTACCGCCAGGTGCGTTAGAAATATACCCCACGAATCTGTAGGAATACGATTTAGATTCTCATCCGGATCGATTGGATTAGAAACTATTCGACTTTCTGTCAACCGACCATAAATCTGGTCGACGACAGCGATAAGCGCATCATCATCGGCGATACCCGGTGCGCAAGCGCCCCACATTTGACTAAACGCTTCTGCGGCGATCACCGTGAGCAGAGTGGAGGTCGGCCGTGCTGCCGGCTCGTCTTTGAAAGCAACTGCAGCCCAGCCCTTGAGGTATCGCACAAGTCTTCTAAGCTGCGCGCGATTATCATCCCCAACTACGTCCCTGAACCATATGTAAAGTTGCTTGGGATCGCTCTCTTCCCATGCCCCTGATAAGCAAGCCAGACGCCGATTATCAGTTACTGGGTCGTGGTGATAGGCTGGCGTGTCAATATGAAACTGTTGTTCGTAGATGGCTCGAGAGCATCGTTCTTTTGGGGGAGAAAGGACCTCTTTCAGCGAGGCAGCAACTTCCTTATACTCTATAAGCTCTTGTTGTACCCATGCCCGTAGTTGCTGTGCATTAGGGTTAGATTCATTTTCTCTCGGATCCCATGAGAAGTAGATTCCAACATCAACGTCGTATTCTTCACCTTTATGCACCGGCTTAATAAGGGTGCCGTACTTATAGGATCCTTGTAGCCAAGTGGAGACGGGGTAGCCCCATCTAGGTAGCGTCGCCTTAAGGTGTTCGGCCATCGCGTTCCACTGATCTTGCAAAAACTGTCGTTGCTCCTGCGTCGGTGTAACGCGACCATAGAGTGTCTGCTCTGCGTCACCATTAAACAATCGGGCTGCCCTCCCCATCAGTCCTCCCTTATCAGCCGGAGCTGTGGCTCGTGATTAAGATATGGTTTAAGCTTCGTGCCTGACATGTCCGTAACAGATTTTTCTGCCAACGCTAACAACGTTGTCCTAGCCGCTTCTGTCGCGACGTCCAGACCGAGGTCGTCGGCCTGTTCGTGCGACGGCTCCTGATCAATACGTAGGTAGTTAGCGCCCAGCCGGTGGCTCACAAGTTGATCGACAAACTGTTGCTGAGCGGAGATGATGACGTTAAAAAGTCGTTGCTCTGACATCCAGTCTACGATACCGAACATACGTCCATCTTTATGTGATACCGAGTACTTTCGCGTGGTAGTGCCCACACTCAGTAGCCGAATCGAGTCTGTTGAAAGGCCGAAGAAGTGCTCGGCCTCATGTAACGCAACAAGGTCCGGTGCATTCGCAAACAAACCGCCATCTGCGTAACGACTCTGTGCAACTTCGGCAAGTTCGAAAAACGTCGGAGCGGCTGAGGTTGCGAGGGCGATATCGACGGCTTTAAATTTCCTGTCTCGTTGCCATTCCGCTTTATGACGCGTCTTGAATACTTGTGGTCTGCCTTCGGTCAGGTTGACGGCCGGTATACATAGCGGATGAATCGCATCACCGAGCGTGGCGTCAGCTGGAATAAGCTTTGTGATGATGGAACGCAGGTCACGGCTACAGTAGCGAGGTTTCGAGCGATACTGCCATAAGTCTTTGTACACTCCTAACCGAGAGGGCTTCTTTCGTGGCGGAAAGACTATTTCGCCATCATTCGTAAACACCTCCACCACTTTCGACATTGGCACCTCAAAGGCTGCCGCCAAGGCTACAATGCCACCGATCGACGTTCCACAAATAAGGTCAAAATGCCGGGCGATGGGACCGCACTCTCTTTCCATAACATTAAGTGCGCAAGCCGTAAACAGGCCTCGGTAGCCTCCTCCTGTTAGCGCAAGGGCCTGAAAGGGAGTATTTGGCGTCCAGTTCATATATCACTGACCCTAACGCTATATACACCCCCAGAGACGATTAAATAGTTAGTCTGCAATTTTTTAGTTTGTCCTCATTCATTAAGACGCCACGTACCGCCCACTGATTTCAGATCATCCGGTTTTTGCCGTCAGGAGCCACTAAAATCCCTAAACAATCGCCTCTTCCCTTCGTCGAGGCTAAATGTTATTTTTTGTAGCACAAACCAGCATCAGCATCAATAAAAACCCATGACCCAACCCATTACCCTGCAGCAACTTGAATCTTTCCTTTGGGACGCCGCCGATATTCTTCGGGGCAATATGGATGCATCCGAATTCAAAGACTACATCTTCGGCATGATGTTTTTGAAGCGTTTGTCGGATGCGTTTGAAGAAGCGCAGGAGGCAGTGGTTCAGTACTATCTGGATAAAGGTAAAACCGAAACGCAAGCACGCGAGCTAGCCGACGACGAAGACGAGTACGACAAAACTTTCTACATTCCGCCCACGGCGCGATGGGGTGCGTTAAAAGATTTAAAACACGACATTGGTGCTGAACTAAACAAGGCCACCGAAGCGATTGAAGAGCGGAACACCTCACTGGAAGGCGTGCTGGTTTCGATTGATTTCAATATCAAGAACAAGCTGTCGGACAAGAAGCTGCGCGATCTACTGAGCCACTTTAGTCGCTATCGGTTGCGTAATAGTGATTTCGAGCGCTCGGACCTGCTGGGTACAGCCTACGAGTACCTCATCAAGATGTTTGCCGACAGTGCCGGCAAGAAAGGCGGCGAGTTTTATACACCGTCGGAAGTGGTGCAGCTATTGGTTGCTTTGCTTAAGCCCACCGCTGGTATGCGAGTGTATGACCCTACGTGTGGGTCGGGCGGGATGTTGATTCAAACGCGTAACTACCTGGCTAACCACGGCGAAAACCCGGCCAACTTGTCATTGTTCGGTCAGGAAATGAATCTGAATACCTGGGCGATTTGCAAGATGAATATGTTCTTGCATGGGGTATACAGCGCCGATATCCGCAAGGGTGACACCTTGCGCGAACCGCAGCATACTCAGCACGGTGCATTGCTGACATTTGACCGCGTCATTGCGAACCCACCCTTTAGCCTGAAAATGTGGGGTAAGGAAGAAGCCGAAAACGATGGCTATGGTCGTTTCCCGTATGGCACGCCGCCGAAAGACGCAGGTGACCTGGCGTTTGTTCAACACATGATTGCCAGCCTGAATGCCGAAGGCATGATGGGCGTGGTGATGCCACATGGTGTGCTGTTTCGCGGCGCCAGTGAAAAAGAAATTCGCAAAGGTATTTTGAACGACGACTTGTTAGAAGCCGTAATCGGTTTGCCCGCTGCTTTGTTCTACGGTACCGGCATCCCCGCCTGCTTGTTAATTATTAATAAGAACAAACCGGCTGAGCGTAAAGGCAAGGTGCTGTTTATTAATGGTGAGCTGGAGTTTGAAGAAGGCAAGAACCAGAACAAACTACGCCAGCAAGACATCGACAAGATCGTAAGCACGTTTGATGACTACACCGAGATTAAGCGGTATTCCAAAATCGTCACCCTGGAAGACATTGCGCAGAACGACTACAACCTGAACATTCGACGCTATGCTGATACCTCGCCCCCACCCGAGATTTTTGATGTGTGCGCTATTTTGCATGGCGGCATTCCGGTGCGCGAAGTGGAAAGTGAATATATCCGTGAAGAGATCCTGGAAAATTTTGATGTAACAGCGGTATTCGTAAAGCGCGACGCGGACTACTACGAATTTAAGCCAGAGATCGAAACGCGCGAACAGATTCGTGAGGTTGCGAGCGACGCAGATGCCAAGGTTATTGCTCAACTGGAACGCTGGTGGGACAAATACCGTGTGTCGCTGAATGAGCTGGATGTTCAGGTGGCAGAAGCCGAGAACGTGATGCGCGGGTATTTGCGGGAGCTGGGGTATGAGTGAACTACTGCCCAGTGGATGGAAGGAAGTAAGTCTCGGAGAACTATGTAAAGGCATACGAGGCGTAGCTTATTCTCCTGAGTACCTGCACCAGACAACGAACGCTCAGACGGTGACCTTACTTCGCTCCAACAACATTGCAAACGGGTACTTGATTTTTTCAGACGTCCAATATGTAGATAAGCGGTGTGTCAAAGAGCAGCAGATCCTTGTGGACGGTGATATTGCCGTGTGTATGTCGAACGGGAGCAAGCGACTCGTTGGAAAAGCCGCGATATTCAAAAACAAATCGCCTCGAAACACTCGCACGACCGTAGGGGCTTTTTGTAGCATATTTCGCCCTCTGAGCTCGATCGACCCAAACTACATAGCCCAGATATTTTGGTCAGATCAATTTAAATCACAAGTTGAGTTTTCTTTAGCGGGAAGTGCAATTAACAACCTGAAGAGTAGTGATTTGGAGAATTACTCATTCTACAAACCCCCTCTCCCCGAACAACAAAAAATCGCCACCATCCTGTCATCCATCGATGATGTGATCGAAAAAACCCGCACTCAAATCGACAAGCTCAAAGACCTGAAAACCGGCATGATGCAGGAGCTGTTGACTAAAGGGATTGGACATACGGAGTTCAAGGATTCGCCGGTGGGAAGGATTCCGGCAAGTTGGGGAGTCGTTACTGTCGATGAGGTTTCAGAGGCTGTTATGGTAGGGGTGGTTGTACAACCAACTAAGTACTATGCTGATTCCGGAGTCCCCGCATTGAGATCAGCAAATATCCGCGAAGAAGGGTTAACCACCGAAAACTTGAAGTATTTTTCCAAAAACTCAAATTTGATTCTGAGAAAAAGCATATTAAAACAAGGAGATCTGCTTACGGTTAGGACAGGATATCCAGGCACCACTGCTGTTGTAACTAAGCATTTTGCGGGCTTTAATTGCATTGATGTGGTTATAACTAGACCATCAAAAGCGATTCATCCAGACTACTTAAGCCTCTGGGTAAACTCTGATCACGGTAAAGGTCAAGTATTAAAGGCACAAGGCGGGCTGGCTCAGCAACATTTCAATGTCGGGGACATGAAGCAGCTCCTAGTTGCCTTACCCACATTGATCGAACAAACAAAGATTGTGCAACTGATGCAATCCGTAACTGGGAAAATTTTAGCTGTTCAGCGACGCCTCGTAGCAACTGAAAACCTCAAGAAAGCGCTGATGCAAGACCTCCTCACCGGCAAAGTCCGCGTCAAGGTCGATAACCCAGAGGTTGCCGCGGCCTGACCCTTGCCGCCCATTGCCATGTTCCAGGACGAAATCCAAAAAGTCGAACAGCCCGCCATTGAACAGCTACAAAAGCTGGGCTGGCAGTATGTACCGGGTGCGTTGCTGACGCCGGCCAGTGATGCGTTGAAGGGCGTAAACGCCGAGCGTACTTACTACCGTGATGTCGTGCTGGTTAACCGGCTGGAGCAAGCCCTAAAGCGTTTGAACCCCTGGATTAGCGATGAGAACTTGCGCAAGGTAATGCGCGACTTAACTCACCCTGTTCATGCCGGGCTGATGGAGTACAACCAGGCGTTGTGGCAGATGCTGGTCAATTATGTGTCGGTAGAACAAGACCTGGGCAAGGGGCGTAAAGGGCAAACAGTCAAAATTATTGATTTTGATGCGCCGGGTAATAATGATTTCCTGTGTACGAATCAATTCAAAATTGAGGGGCCGAATCAGAACATCATTCCAGATATTGTGTGTTTTGTGAATGGTTTGCCTTTGGCGGTCGTTGAATGCAAGTCGCCTTATGCGGCCGATGCGGTTGGGCAAGGCATTGATCAATTGCGCCGCTACGCCAATCTACGCGAACCGGAAACGGATGAAGGCGCGCAAAAGCTGTTTTGGTACAACCAGCTCATGGTGTCGTCGTGCCGTGATCAGGCCAAGCTGGGTACCATTAGTTCCAGCGCCCAGCATTATGGCGACTGGAAAGACGCATACCCCTATAGCGATGCCGATGTGCAGGCATTGCGCGCGCAGCCATTACCTGAAGAGGAGTCGCCGAACCGGCCGGCTGGTGAAGTGCCTTCGCCAGAATACCTGCGTTTTGTGACGCAAACGGCAAATGGGGCAAGCCACCCGCAAGCGGAAATTACCGCACAAGAGCGTTTGCTGGCCGGGTTGTTCAGTCCGGCGAATTTCTTAGATGTGATTCAAAACTTTATTATTTTCGAGCCGGTTGAGGGGCGCATTATTAAGAAGGTCGCGCGCTACCAGCAATACCGGGCGGTGAATAAGGTCATTGAGCGCCTTAAAACCGGCAAAACCCGTAAGGAAAAGTCGGGCGTGGTGTGGCACACGCAGGGTTCGGGCAAATCACTGACGATGGTGATGCTGGCGGTAAAAATGCGCCGCGACCCCGAGCTTCAGCAATACAAGCTGGTGTTCGTTACCGATCGCACGCAACTGGATTTTCAGCTCTCCACTACGTTTCGTGATGCCCAGAACGAAACGGTGTATAACGCGGACTCGGTGGCTAAACTTAAAACCTTGCTACAGCGGGATTCGTCCGACATTGTGACGGCCATGGTGCAAAAGTTTCAAGACGCCGAGCAAGAGGGAGACTTTGCCAACCTGAACACCAGCGACAAGATTATTGTGCTGGCCGATGAGGCGCATCGCACCCAGTTCGGCAACCTGGCCATGACGATTAACGCCGCCCTGCCCAACGCACCCAAAATAGGTTTTACCGGCACACCTTTGCTTAAAACCCAAAAGATGGATCAAGCCTTTGGGGGCTACATTGACCAATATAAGATTAATGAAGCCGTTGAAGACGGGGCGACGGTGCGCATTATTTACCAAGGCCGTCAGGTGAAAACCGATGTGGTGGGCGATTCGCTGGACGCCCTGTTCGAGGAGTATTTTAAAGATTACAGCGATGACGATAAGCGTGAGATCAAGAAGAAATACGGGGTCGAACGTGCAGTGCGCGAGGCGCCTGCTCGGATACGGTGGGTGTGTATTGATCTGCTCAAGCATTATCGGGAACATATTCTGCCTAATGGGTTTAAAGGGCTGATTGTGGTGGGCAGCCGCCATGCGGCAACGGTTTTTAAGAAAACGCTGGATGAGCTAGGGGCGCCGCCTTCTGAAGTGATTATTTCCGGTAGCCATAACGACCCGGCCTATCTGGCTCAATATACCGACAATGCGCGCCAGAAAACCGTCATCAAGAACTTCACCAAACCGTTTAGCGAAGATCCCACGGCCTTCCTGATTGTGAAAGACATGCTGCTGACCGGCTTTGATGCGCCCGTTGTGCAGGTGATGTATATCGACCGCAGCCTGAAAGATCACACGCTAATGCAGGCCATTGCGCGTGTGAATCGCACCTATAAGGGCAAGCAGGCCGGCTTTATTGTGGATTACTACGGTTTGTCGGACCATTTAACCGAAGCGTTGGATATGTTCAGTAGCGAGGATGTAGACGGAACCTACGTGACCTTGCGCGACGAATTGCCCAAACTGAAAGCGGCCCACACGCGAGTGGCCTCGGTGTTTAGTGGCATGAAAGGCAACGACGTAGATAACTACGTACTTTTTTTGAAAGACGAAGCATTGCGCCAGCAGTTTGATATGACTTTCAAACGCTTTGCTCGGCAAATGGATGTGGTGTTGCCCGATGTGGCGGCCAAACCCTTCGTAGCCGATTTGAAATTGTGGGGCAAAGTACAAAATGCCACCCGCAACCGCTACCGCGATCCTGGCCTGAACATTCGCGATGCTGGGGAGAAAGTGCGCCGGCTGGTAGATGAGCACATTATCAGTACCGGCGTTGACCCTAAAATTCCACCTATTGACCTGATGGATGCCAACTTCAAGGCGTCAGTCGAGCAGATTAAATCGCCTGAGTCGCGCGCTTCGGAAATTGAAAGTGCGATTAAGCACCACATTACCGTGAACCTGGACGAAGATCCGGAATACTATCGTTCGCTGAGCCTGCGCCTGCGCGACATTATTGAAAAGACCAACGGCAAGTGGGAGCAGCAACTGGAACTGTTGCAGCAAATGGTCAGCACCATTGAAGTCGACCATAAACAAGCCGCAGATGACTTGGGACTCAGCACAACCGAATTCGCTTTCTACAATATTCTAATGGCCGAGGTCACTCGCCATACGGGCAGTGAGACCGTGGCTGAGGACGTGCACGATGAAATCAAAACCACCAGCCAGGCCCTGGTGGGGGTGTTCGAAGAGGCCACGCGTATAGTGGATTTTTTCAGCAAACCTGATGAAGTTAAACGCATGAAAAAAGAAATCAAACGCGCCATTATGGATTGCTCGTTTAACGACAAGGCCTTGGTGTTCGTGGTGCAAGAGCGCTTCATGGAACTGGCGCGCACGAAGTTTGCGAAATGATGGCCGCGAGTGAGTCTGGTACTGAATACCGTGACGGCAATGGGTTCATTGCCGAAGTGATTCGCACCGATCGGCGCAAAACGGCCGATATTCGTGTAGAAGATGGTGCCGTGTCGATTGTGGTGCCTAAACACGTGAGCACCGAGAAAATTGACCAGCTGCTGCTAAACAAGCGTTCGTGGATTAAAGAGAAAATTGCCCTGCACCGCGACATGCGGCCTGCCGGCAACAAGATGTTTGTATCGGGCGAAGCCTTCCCCTACCTGGGACGAAACTACCGCTTAAAAGTACTGCAAGGCAACTTCACCCCGGTGCGTTTGATACAAGGCCGCCTGGTTGTGCAAGTGCCCAAGGGCAACGAACAGCCCCACATGGTGCGCAATGCCCTAGTGCGTTGGTACAAGCGACAGGCCGAACAAAAGCTAGCTGAAAAAGTGACCCGCTACGCACCCATCGTAGGCGTTGTACCTAATGGTGTGGTTATTAAAACGTTTAAATCACGCTGGGGTAGTTGCACCGCCAAGGGCAAACTGGAATTCAATTGGCAGATTGTTATGGCGCCCAACCGTATGGTGGATTACGTGGTGGTGCATGAGCTGTGCCACTTAATCCGCCACGACCACTCGTCGTTGTTCTGGAAAGAGATGGCGCGAGTGATGCCGGAGTATGGTGAATGCCGTGAGTGGTTGAAGGTAAATGGGGGCGGGCTGCGGGTTTGATGATCAAGCAAGTAATTATTTGCTCAGTATCCGACAATATATGATCAACTAACAGCAAAAAACCAAAAAGGGGGAAGACAATGAACAAAACGCCAATACACGAGCCAAGCCTTTTCAAACTTATTATTCTTGTTGCCTGCATAGTGGTTGCAATGTTCTGTGCAACTGCCCTGGTGGCGCTTGTGTTCATGCCGAACCAGCTTATTACAAGCATGCCGTTTGAAGATATAACATTTCTTCTGCCGCTGGCCTTATCCGCCATATGTAGCGCAAGCGTTTTGGCGTGGTATGTTCTATCACGTAGGTCAAGATCTAAGAGTAACTGGAAACACTGACTGACGGCATTGGGTCGAATAGCTGTCGCTGCACCACGTCCGCTTTCGACCCGAAGCGGTCCTTCATAGCCTACTTCGTGTCGATTATTCAGCTATCCACATCAAGTCAGTATTTTTGGACGCAACGAGTCTGGATATGTCCATCGAGGTGAGGGTCGCTGGATTGGCCGTAGCTTGGCCTTGCCAGTGTCCCGTCCGTAAGTGGCGAACATAAGCCCCAGATTTCTCAGGAAATCATGAGTTTACGTGATAAGATTTCGAGAATTTCTTACTTAGGTCTCACTTTGATTTACGCTGAGTTCCGCCATCATCTCAGGAAAGCAAGGATAACCGTCAACGACTTTGCCGCGTATCTTTGCATCCGCCCGTCGTCGGTCTCCAACTACGCCAAAACAGGCGAAGTTCCACGCACCTACGCGATGTTGGCTGTGTTAATGGGCGAATCGGTGGATCGTGGCGTTCCAGTAGCCGACGCTCTCGCTCGATACGGCGTCGTGCCGGAGGCGACCGAGAAAGGCAACGAGCGGCAGTTTGATATGTTCCGCCCTACTGAGAGTGCATCATGACCAAAGTTCTGGACTTGGTGCTTGAGCTACTGGGCTATCGCCAATCAACTGGCTGGCTTGACGCGGAAAGCTTCAATGAAGTCAGAGGCCCTGTCAGCTCGTTGCGGTTGGCCAAGGCCTCAATGAACGTCGTTGGCGCGTTCGGCACTTGGCAAGCAAGCGTTGGGGCGGCCAAATGCAAGCGTTTTGCGCCCCTGCTATATATGGCGACGGCGTCGGACACCGAAGAGGCGAAGCGAGTCCACTGTCGCGTGTGGAGCCAGGGTTTGGTGCCGCTGCTCATCGTCGTGACACCGAACCGAATTTACATCAGCGAGGGCTTCGGCTTCTCGTACGAGAACTGGCATTCCCAGGTGGCTGACATTGCGGTGAGCGCGCTGAGTCGATCTGGCACCGATGAGATCGGCTTGGAGCCGTTTGAGCGGTTGCATGCAATTAGGCTATCTTCCGCGCTGGCATGGCGAGATTTCCTGCTGAACTCTGAGGAGCGGGTTGATCGGCGGCTACTCTTTACCCTCAAGGCACTCAGCAAGCGATTGAGCTTGCAAAGTGACGCGTCCGTGACGGCCTCCAATGCGCTGATCGGTCGGTTTTTGTATTTTTATATTCTCAGAGATCGAGGGTTCATCACAGACGAGTGGCTTTCTAAATTCGACGGAATTGGCGTCTTTGACCAGCGCACACCGGGCCTGACCGCCTCAAAGGTTTGGCGTGTTTTCGACGCGTTAGATGAACTGCTCAATGGCACGATCTTTCCTGCGGCAAAGCAGGAGCGGCATGCCTTCGGGGATGCCGATATTCAGTTACTTCGAGACTGTATTAAGCTCGGAGATGCGTTAACCGACAATGCGATTCAGCTAAGCTTTTTCGATTTCGATCTGAGCAGCCTTCAAACTGAAACACTGTCGGCCATTTACGAGCAATTTCTGGAGAGTGAGGACAGTCACAGCAAGCGACGGGATGGTGTCTTTTATACCCCACCGTTCTTGGTGGATTTCGTGCTCGATCGGATTGAGGATGAAGTTCCGCTGAGTGCAGAATGCAGGGTCATTGATTGCACAGCAGGGTCCGGCGTATTTATCGTTGGTGCTTATCGGCGAATCATTGAAGCTGAGTTGGCAGGCCGAAAGACATCTTTCATGCCTGCACGCGAACTGCGCCAACTGCTGTTGAATTGCATCTTCGGGATTGAAAAGAATTCCTCCGCACATGCGGTTGCGGCATTCTCCTTGTACCTAACGATGCTCGACTATGTCGAGGCTGCTGACATCGACGAATGCCTGCGAGGCGCTGCTGACGAGAAGCTCTTTCCGCCCCTGAAAGAGCAGAACCTAGTCTGCCGTGATCTCTTCCGCGTGATGGCCCCTGACCTGTCTGTACGAAAGTTCGACGTGGTCGTCGGAAATCCGCCTTGGCAGCACTGCGAAAGCGTCACCCAAGAGTTTGGTCGCCTCGATCGCACGTACGGCGGTCAGGTCGACTCCGGTGAAGCTGCTGAGCATGCAATGTGGTGGGCTTTGCAGAACTTCGCCGAACCAAATTCCGGCGTAGTGGCGTTGGTGCTACCTACGAAATCTCTTGTCGGACCAAGCGCCGAGAAGTTTCCTCGTGCGCTAGCCGAGAAGGTTGAAATTATTGGCGTGGCCAACCTCTCTCATCTCCGGTACACCTTGTTCTCTCATGCTCGCCAAGCGGCTTGTTTTCTGATGGTACGCAATCGGCCTCCAAGTGTGCGATCGAAACCGTGGATCTACTCGCCGTCTCGAGCTCACCTCATCGGCCCGACCAAAGGTGCGCCTTGGCTGATCACGCTCGACAGGTCTCACGTAGAGCACTGCCGACAACGTGAATTTATCCGTAATGTAAACGGCGATTCGTGGTTCGCGCTGTTGATGTTGAAGGCGGTTGACCGTTACATCAAGCGCTATCTAGTCGATTCGGTTTCCGTGGGGAAGGTCACCACGCTGAAGAGCCTTCTTCGCCAGGTCGATGCCGAGATACGAAAGGGTGGCTCTCCAGCTCAAACCGGATTGGATCCCTCTCGTTTATACGGTTCAGATAAGAACAAGGGCAACGACGTCAGAGCCGCGCCTGGCGTTACCGTTTTGGTAAGCGATACCTCCGCGCAGTCAGGCCTAGAGGGTTTCGATGCCGTCGACAATGATAAGCGACCAGACGCGCAGTGGCTGACTTCGGTTGCTGCGAACTTCACGCGCCGCTTCTCCGGAAATTGTCTGCTCGTTCCGCGAAGCATGGTGAGCATTTCTTTCGCTAGGTGGCCGGTGGCCTTCAATTCCTCTGTGAATGCCATCTTCTTTTCGGAAGACGTAAAGAATAAGGAAGAAATAGAGCCTCGTCGTAAATTTTTATTTGCTTTGGGTCTGTTCTTAGAAAGCAGCGTAGCAAATTATCTTTTTGCTCTGTTTGGAAAATTGTGGATCCTTGATAGGACTCGGCTGGAAAAGAACGATATTCTTGATGTACCTGTGCCTTTCAATGGCGTGCATGACCCACTAGTGGACTCCTATCTCAAGGCACAAAGCGCGGCTGAGAAAACCCAATTGATATGCGAACGCTTCGGCTTGCATGGACTGCTTCTCGGTGCAGTCCAAGAATACACGACGTTCAGGCATCATTTTGAAGATGGTGGCGTGCCTATTAACTTTTCAGAAAAGCCGACAGAGGAGCAGATACAGCAGTACGGTACGGCATTAGCGTTTGCCCTCAAGCCGATTGACGCCGGATCTCCGGAGATCTGCATCGAGCAGGTCAGTGATAATGCTCTACCGGTCCGAGTGGAAGTCACGCTTTCCTATGCTGACAAAGCTGGAGGCACGGCGTCGAGTCCGTATTCAGCTAGTGCCAATGTCAGTGAAGGGGCGAGACTGGATATCCAAGCCGGCTGCCATGTAACGCTGTTCAAACCCGGCGAGCGGTTCCGTTGGACCGTCGAGTCAGCCTTTGCTGACGGAAATCGAGTGATTGAGGAGCTGATGAATGAGTCAAGTGGCGCCCACTAATTTGTCCCCCAGAGATTTGGTGGATCGTGCTGGGTACTCAGCGTCACGGGCCTATTACATGGAGTTGGTTCTAGAGTGTGCTATCGAGACTCTGCAGAATGCAGAGTCTCAACTCTGCAGTAGTTGGAACACGTTTTACGGAAAAAAGGGCGCAACCCGAAAGCCCCGAAAGGGCGCTAAGAACAGGATGCGACGTCCTGATGAAAACGCATTGACTTACGAGATTGGCAATTACGTTCACGCGTACCTCAAAGGTCTTCCAGTCGAACATCCTTTTAGACGGGTCCATTTCGATTTTGAACGCCCCATGGCTTCTAAGCAGCTGGCGGGCTCTCATCAGAAGAGACTTGATCTTCGGTTCGAGGCGTACCATGCAGATGGTCCGGAGTTCGTGATCGAAGCAAAGCCGCTATTTGAGCAGGCCGATGTCAACAACCGCTACCTAGGTGATGAAGGGCTTGGGCGCTTCACACGAGAAGAAGAGCCACTGACTCGGGGTCAACTGGGGGGACTTCTCGGATACGTTCCGCAGGCCAACGCGGTCAGTTGGCGGCAGGCTATCCGGACCGCCACGCAGGCGGCCGAAGGTTGCGACCTGATAGTCGATGTCACGCTGAATACCTGGGATAAGGCATATTCTTCCTTGCACAAGCGGCCAGCATCGCTTCCACCAGTCTGGATGCTCCATATGCTCGTGAAGTACCCAGTTCCACCACAGTCAGCTTGACGAGACAAGGAGTGTTTCTCCGGGGCTGCTGGATGACTGATGCTGTTGGTTGCTGACGGTCGACTCACAGGCGTTATATTTCCTGTTCCAGCCTGGGCCTGTCGTTCGCGGCTGCGCGCCGGATGGCGGCTTCTGGCCGATAGTGACCAAAGGTCAACGACAGGCTACCTCAGGAAGTGAAATGGTCATTCGTTACGGATAAAAGTGGTTAGCGCGAAATCCCTAATGTAATTCGACTTCGAAGACAATCACATGATCTCCAACACTCGAGGACTTGTAAACTAGCTTTCATTCCCATCTAGTATTTCGTTCGGTTCCGTTTGGCCAGCGATGCGCCGCTCATATTGGCGAATAAGCTTGCTTATGTCGGGATCTCCGATATCTGCCTCTGCCTTTTTCAGAGAACTCATTGCGTCGTCATACACACTGAAGCTTCCAGTCAATTTATAAAGAGCAATGCCAACTTCACAATACACCCCGAGGATGAGTTTATGATCCGGGTACCGCGAAGTCGCAAGGCGAGCCGCATCCCGAGCCTGGTTGAGTATTGCGATTCGGTCCTCTAGTAAGATTTCCCGCGTATCGAGCGCTCGACCCATCAAAATCTTGATGCGATAGCGGGTTGTGGGAGCATCACTGCGAAAATCTTTCTCAAAAATACGTATCTCCGCATCGGCCTTATCAAATTCGCCAGCCTGGATCAGATTACGTATAAGGCGATGCCTGGGCACACGTTCCCCCGGAGCGATCGACATCATCTTTCGCAACAATCTATTTTGTACGTTCTTGTCTGGTATACGTGGCAGTCCGGTTTCGATATTGCAGAGCTCACGAATGCTTCTAAGCTCAATGTCAAATGTCGGCGAGATGCAGTCGATCACACGCTCAAATAACTCGACGATTTGAGAAGGGTCGTGATACTTGTACTTGGTTAAGATCGATACGATTACGCTATGGCGACCGCGCCATCCATATAGACCTTCGCGCGCATTGATAACATACTCATTAATGATATCAGTCAGATACGTTAGTGCCGCCGAAATCGTTTCTGCTGGAATTCCCAGCAGCCGGATAACTAATTGTCGGTGCACTCTGATTCCGGCGCTCTCCATTGCCGCAACGATTCGGTAAATTTCTTGATGTTCGGGATGGAGGGCGGCGTATTCTCTGAGAATAATCTCGTCGAACTTTTCAGAGGAGAAAATGTTCTTTAGGCAAACGAACGTTTCCGATTCACACTTATCCACTAGGCGACGACGTTTCTCGTAACGGGAGAACCCATTGAACGCTTCGCCAACCAAATTCCGAACGTCAGGGTTGGAGTCAACAAGATTGAGTAGGCCATCGATTTCCTGCGATGTTAGCCGTCCTACCGGGAACTCCTTGCCTAGCTTATAAATAGCTGGTGTCTTGACCCGAGGGTTCCAATGATTGCGCGTACTGGCAAGAACGATCTTCAGATCGGTCACGCGTTGTGCATGAAGGGAGTCCAGAAGCAGATTCAGCTGGTGCAGGTGTGAGTGTGCTTCATCGACAAAAAGCACCCCTTTGATCTTACGTTCTGACAGTGATTTGGCGACTGTAAGCCAGTCCCCCGCCGACAGCTCGAAATCCTCTTTATGCTCCCAACAGGCATGTCCCTTTGCTTGCATTTGGAGAAGTACTTGGCGTGCTGCGGTAGTTTTACCAACCCCGCTTGCGCCTAAAACTGTGGCAACAACAGCGTCTGGTTCGTCAAAGAACTTTTCGATGTCGGCAGCAATGTTTCGCCGGAACGTAAGACCAGCCTGTATATCAGCATACTTAGCCGGCCACCCATTGAACATTCCGGTTACGTCGTCGTTCCTTGTAACTTCATGTGCGACGTCAACCGTAATAGGCACGAGTGCCGGACACGCGTCGAGAGGCTTCTCGGGGTCAGTGTAGGCTCTAGTGGTATCAGGAAGATTCTTTGCGATAGCGGAGAAAAACTCGTCTAACCCGCCAAAACAAACGTTGAAACCTCGCCGTTCCCAAAGACCTGCCCGGTTTATATCGGCGGTGTACATAAGTAGAGTTATCTTATTAGTTCCGCCAACCTTTGTCGCCATCTCGGCAGCATTATTTGCCAAGTTCTTTATGTCTTCATCAGCAAGGGAATGACCGATGATAATTAGATTTGCTCCATGGAGATCAGCGCGTAAACGGTCGTACAAGCCCTCGCGAAAGGGTTGGGTATGGTCGTAGTCGGTGTCCGTAAGGATGATTCGGCTTTGATGCCCATCCGCGATATCGTTATCGATGGAACCATGCAGCTTGAACAGCTTCGCGCAATCAGCGCTAGTCTGGACTGTAAAGTCGAAATTTGATTGATACACTCGCAGTTCGATCTGTTTCTTGCGGTAGCACTGCTCGACCAGTGTGTCATAGTTCGTCGTGAAAATGGATTTCCACGGATACAGCGGGATATTAAGCATGCTCCCAGTCGGACGCAGGTTTTTGAATGGCCTACGCAACGCTTCGACAAGTTGTTTCCTAGAGAATTGATTCTCCAGGATCGCAGTGAACTCGCGAAGGGTGTACCCCTCACCTGATACGTTGAACTCCTCTTCAAAGAGTTTTATGAGCTTCTGTACCGAAGGTGCATGGGAGGAAACGCACGCGCCTGCGCCAAGAAGCAAAATCGTTCGCTCAGGTTCTAGCTCTGCTGCTAACCTGCTGAGTTCCATCGGCATAAATTGCTTGCTCCGTTCATTCTTGTCGCGCTGTTAGCTTAAGCATTCGGAAACCATAGCATACAAATTGATTTATTTAGATATCGGAATGCAGTGGAGCACCATGGGCAACTAGGGTTTAGCGGAGGAATGAGTGACCGTGGCCGTTTCGAGATGACACTAAGATATTTAAGCGAGACGAGAGCGTGTTAAATGCGTCATTTATTAGATAAATGAAGGGCGTCCGCCTCAGAGGTCGCCAAAGTCCGCTTCTGGCCGATTGTAGTCAAAATTCGGGGCTGAAACCGACCCAAAGCGGACACTAGCGTGGGAAGGGACCGGCGGATCATAAACACGCCAGAGTCTCACAGTTCCGCGTCAAGCTCAATAGACCGCACCGCGACATCTCTCCGAATGACTTGGCCTGACCGTCGATGCCGGACCTTGAACTTCAACATGACCTTATCCGACCTGCTATCTCGTTGAACGTCCTGATTTGAAACGTCGAGATTCGGATCGGTGAGCTCGATCTTGAACTTTGGCGCCACTCTCATTGGTACAGAAAATATTAACTTAATCACGCCTTCGCCATTTGGCTGATAAAGGATGGGACCCGTCGATCCGGTAAGCGCCTGATGGTAGGAAATCAACGCTTGATCTTCTGCCATCTGCTGTTGGTCAAACGGACCCTTTTCCGGAGTGAGGGTAGTAAAGTGATCCTCATAACCTACCGGCACCATAAAGGGTGCTTGATCGACGCAGATTCCTATCGCGTAGCCTTCTGCTTCATAAGCGAGCTTGACCGCCCTTTCTGGAGGAACAAGGTCTTTAGGACCAAGAAGTACGGAGAAGGTCACCGGTCCGTTCAGGTCCGACAGATCAATCACAGCGTCGTCTTCGCCGATCGGTTCCGTGTGCAAGTCCAGCTTCGACAAAATTGGGACACGATAGCCGTAAATTGGAAAGGTGCGCGTGACACGAGTTAGCGGTTCGACGAAGATGGTTCCGCCATTCTCGTGATAGTTGATGCGGCCAGATTGATGGATTGTGATCCGCTTGCTCTTCGGGCGTGGTGCCTGGAACTCAATCTCTTGAGGGCTCTGCTCTCTTGGCCTTGTACTCCAGACCGCTCGAGAATGACTTACGCCATCCCGTCGCATCACGAGCGTCAAAGACCCATCTCTATCGCTAGACTCGAGAACGACAAACTTCCTCATAGCCCCACCGTGCTGGACGAGGATTCGCATGACGCTTACGCCTAAATTGTCTTAAACCGTCAATCTAACATGGAGCAATCCGATATAACGCCGAGGCCAGACTCTTTGGAAACGTGCTCTGTGCTGACATACAGGTAAAACAGAATCGTTAAAGCACGCACTTCTAGCGCGTAGCCGGGCTTGAACGTCCACTCCTGGCCGGACAGCGACCAACTTGGTTACTGTTCCGCTCGATTGTAAGTAAATATCACACCTCTGTCTGCTCTGCCATTTCCAGCGCGTCATCGACTTCGATACCGAGGTATCGCACCGTACTTTCGAGCTTGGTATGACCAAGAAGCAACTGAGCTGCTCTCAGGTTTTTTGTACGTCGATAAATCAATGATGCCTTTGTTCTTCGCATTGTGTGTGTTCCGTATGCTGTGGGATCTAACCCAATAGCAGTCACCCAGGCGTCGACTATCCGAGCGTATTGCCTAGTCGACAAGTGCAAAGAGGCGTGGATCCTGCTTGAGAAAATGAAATCATCAGCGCGGAGCTGTTTGTAGCGTATCCATGCAATCAACGATTCGCGTGTTTGCTCAGTAATTTCAAATTGCACAGGGCGTTGGGTTTTTTGCTGCATAACAATCGCACGAGGTGCCACATGCCCTCCGTGTCCGATATCTCGGACTCGTAGTTTCACCAAATCGCACGCTCGTAGCTTGCTGTCAATCGCGAGATTGAAAAGGGCAAGATTACGGATATCATTTGACAGTTGTAGTCGGATACGGATAGCCCAGATGTCCTTGAGCTTTAATGGTGCTTTTTGCCCAACGAGTTTGCCCTTGTTCCAAGGCTCGTGCGTCAAGGTGGTGTGTATATTCGGTTTCATGACAAACTCCTTTTTTAGGGAAAGGAGTTTTAATTTGCTGATACTCACGAAAACCCGATAGGGAGTCGAATGAAAATATGATCAGACGCTATCGACCCAAAGGCGACGGTCAGCCTATGGGAAGCGGATGTGTGACCGTTTGATTTTACTGGCATTGCGCGGCTTCATGCGTAAGGTCCGGTGGAATGATGTGTTGGTCAAAGTCTTATTCCCTCTCACCAGCAACTTTCTTGATATCGCGTAGCAAATAGAGCCACCCATTCTCTTGATTCCTCTTGTACGTGGCCGCTATGTCTCTGATGCCAAAAAACAGACTAAATGGGTTTACAACCATCCCAGGCAGGTTTGCCAAGATTGACTCAATCGCAACGCGCTTCACCTTAGGACGACCAATCTCAACCATAGCGTCAATGGCCTCCTGCTCGGAACTATCAAACAGTGATTTGGCCGCCTCTAGATCCGCTCCGGCGCTTGCCACAGACTGTGCGATCTTGTCTCTCAAAGACTTTAGACTGCCATTCATTCGGAACTGAACCACGTCACTCCACGTGACATCCCGAAGAGATGGAATGGCGACTTCGAATAAGCTGAATGGAGCATTCTGAATACTCGAGCCAGAGATAAACTGTTTAGCGGCCGTCATCGCCGATTTTTCATCTTGATTTGCTTGAAACATGCACGGAAGCTCTGCATTCACACCTTCCCACAAGACAACAGCGTCTACGGCAACCCGTGCGCGGCCTTCAGCATGCTCAACGTCATATCCATCGTCAAACTTCGTTACGCCGTGTTCTTGTGCGATTAGCCCTAGCAAGTGATTGTGTGCATATTGCTCCGCGTTCTCGGGCTCTGGGTAAGTGTAGTTCTCGTGGTTGGCCCCCCAGCGAGGATAGCCCCTCTGCACTTGGCTCAGCAAGTCGCCGGTGATGTGTTCCTGTAACTGCTTGTCGAGCGGACGGATTACATCGGACAAGACATGGGACAAAGCTCGCGGAGGACACTCTGTTTGCAAGAGCCTATCAATAAACCTCTTTTCATCATATTTGCCAATTGTTTCGATGATGACTTCGTCGTACCAAAGAAAGCAAAGCTTGAGGTGGTCAGCCCTAAAATCTTCATCCATGATCGAAGTCAAATGGCTGACAAGTGCGCGTGACGTATTCATTGGTGGAGTAGTGCCTCGGTTGCTGTTGTCATTTGAATTGATGCGGAAACCATAGATTTTCCCAGCTCCTTATGGGGCGGCGAGTTTACCCTTGATCACGCTCGTGTGCTATCCAATATGACACGGCAGAATGGCGAAGACTGGCTTGTCGCCTGGCTTTTAACTGGTCTGCTGTATGAATAGTCAGCATTAACAGAATCGACAAAAACTCACTCTACAGATTTTAGCCCAGCAACTCGTTATGGCTACTGTGAGGCTCCAAGGCCGAACGTCCGTTTCTGGCCTATTGTGTTGAAAAACTCCAAGTTAACAGCTTTTGGGCTATCCAAAGAGGTGCTTGAACCCTTAGTTGATGCCCGATCGTCGCATACAGGCGATTTTGGAAGGCCCGTTTTGTCAATCTGAGTTCGAACAAGATTAAAACAGAGTTTTTCAACACAATTGGCCGAAATCAGACTCAACCTCGGTTGAAAGAAAAACGACATGCACAAACGACTGAAGAAGGAATCATTCCGTTTCGAATTCAGTGATATCTGAATTTACGTCATCGGCTTCATCTGAGCGGAATTGTTCGATTATCCTTTGGTTATGATCGTCAAGGTAACCTTGCAATTCACGGCGCCCGATCAGACGAACTGTCACAGCATTTGCAAGCTCTATTGCTGAACGTGTAAAGCTCGAATTTGTGACAACCATGGCTTCGTCGCACCCATAGAAGTTTTTCGCGGCAATAGCCTCTTGGATAGCAGAGTTGCCAACTGTTCCAGAATAGTTTTTTGCCTGAATAACAATCTTTTTTCCAAATCGCGTTACAAATAGATCAGCACCTTGATCGCCACTTAACTTTGTCTCCTCAATGTCATAACCAGCAGTTTGAAAGAGCTCTACTAAGAATTTCTCAAAATCATAGCCGCCCATTGCATCAACTTGGTACATCGTTACGAACCGGTTAGGATTGAAATGTTCCAGTTTAATTGCCAGACGCTCTACAAGGATATCGAAATAAATCTGTTCGCAAGTATGCAGCCAAGCCAGAAAGGCATCCCAGGTTAAAAGCGGGGTGCCAAAAGTCGACGACGCATCCTCAGCATACTCAAGCTCTGCAAACTTTATGTCCTCCTCCCACAGAAAGTAGAAAAATAGACTGAGATCGTCTCGAAACGTGGTGCCTGACTCTTCAATCCAAGATCTTAAGCTTTCATACACCGATCCTTGGATATGTCTGGAAATTTCTTTAGAGAAACCAAGGTAGGCTTCGTTGAATCCCGTCGTAAACAATAGTTTATCTAGCAGATGCGGGAGCTCTTCCAATTCAGTAAATCCCTTCCGAATCAGAACCTCTCGAAATAGCTCTCGATTGGAATATGACCCGTTGTGACGTGCGCCAGGTCTGTTTGCTTCGTCGAAATCATTTCCTTGATGATTGATAGAGTGGAAAAAATTAGCGAAATAAGGCTTTTTGAGCTCTGAATATTTTTGTAGAACACTTCGAAGAAGGTCGTTTAGCTGCGCTTGTTCTTTTTTCTTTCCTAGTAGGTCCTTAAAGAACCCTTTGGTTTGATACTGAAACTCTGGATAGAACGAAGGATCAAGCGGCACCTGTTGGGCCGCTGCTAGTTTTTGGTCAGAATCCTCCACTGAGGTGGGCGGACACCAAGGACACGTTGTTTCGAATGAATTTTTATGACAATCACTGCACTGATAAATCATTATGTTTCTCCTTGGCTGACCTTGTGGTGTGCCTTCCCGCCTAGCTGTCATCTTTATGTCAGGGGTAGCTTCTTGCTAAGCGCTCTTCTGGGTAACGAGACTCCCGCCCCACCAAACCAAAACTTATAACAATCCTCCCCCATGCGCAACCCCAAGTCGTTGTGGGAGTACCGGGCGGCGGGGCTTTGAGCACGCCGTTGGGTGCGCCTGGGTCGGAGAGTCAAGGGCGCGGCTTGTTCGAGCGGGGCGCTTTCGACCCACCGGGTCGATCCCGCGAGTTCCGCGCCCGCTCCGAGCCAGGTGCAACCAGCGGGAAGCCCCGAAGGGGCCGTGCGATGGCCCCGCCGCCCGGCACCCCCACAACGACACCCAAAAAAATCGGGCCACCCAAAAAGGCAGCCCGACTCAAACAAAAACCACTCAACAAACAATCTGTAGGATCCGATTTGTCCTTATATTGCGAACACTAGAAATCAGGAACTTAGAAAACAACAGCGATACAAAATTTTCCGCCTGTCTGAGATAACTCTATATTTCCCTAGGGGGTATCTCGACACGCAAATTACGCAAATACTCTAGAAGCTCAGGAGTTTTTTCGAAGAACACTTTATAGCATCCTTCTATGCCAGTTCCTGATGCTGGATATAAGCCTTCGTCACCGAGCAATTCAACTAGTTTCCTAGAGGACGTTTTCAGCTGCTCTGCAAGCTCAGAAGCAAAAACATAAGAAGCATCAAACCTCTTAATCTCATCTCGAGAAACCCTGGCACCACAACCCTTACGTTTTGAGATTGGCCGCGTCAACTCAATAAACCCGTTACGTGCCAGCCAATAAGCCACTTCCTGTTTAACACCAATGAGCTTAGCAAATTGCGGAATACTCACGAAGCTGGCAACCTCAGGCGTATGCCGTGCTCGCCAAGCCCTTACTCTACCTCGATCAAAAACCCAGCGGGAAAAGCCTCGGACACCCTCAATCTGTCCTTCAATCTCAAGCTTACCATCGCAAACATCAAGAATGAAGTCAATAACTTCTACTTGATCCCAATTCCAATATCTCAGAATATGAGCAAAATCTACTTGGTGCTCATCAGGAACCGACATCAGCTTGGAATCCTTACCTACAGCAAGATACCGCTCGACATCTGCTCTATCGATTCGCCAACTAGCATTGCCTCGAACAGAGGGATTGCGAGTCGCGGCAGGAAATAAATGAACCACCAGCCCCCGTGTCCTGATCTTGCCCAACCCCAAAAGACTCATCACATCATTAAGATTGATCTCGTTGAGCGGATTATCTCGCAGGCGTTCCATCTCCTCGCTGGGAATCATCAAAAATTTTCGTTTGCTTTTTGGCGCTATGTGGATACTACCTTCTATTGCCCCATCAGCGACCAACTGCCGTAAGCGCTTCACGCTTAGACCGAGCTTGGTAGCAGCTTCGTTACCTGGAATCCAGCGCATGCGTTTCCATAACTTTTCGCTAAGGCGTCGATTTCTTTTTCCAAAAGCACCGATCCAATTCGAAACAAACCAGTGTTCAAACTCCTTGCGAAGCCAGTCAAACTCTGGTTCTTTAAGGCCTCGGTATATATAGGTGTAGGCCTTCTGAAGCTTTGGCGCCAACCCGTTGCGTTCGGTGCTAGCAGACCTCTGCATTGCAGTGAAGGCTTTCTCAAATGCCTTAGGCCAACTACTCAAGACACTTGCGGCATAGGTACTGATAGGCCAGGAGACTTCCATTCGACTCAGATTAGCCACCTTGATAGAACCATGCGGTGTCTGAACATCCAAATGGATACCTAAATAACGCACAAGCCTGCAAAGCTGCTCCAAATCAAGCCCTTGTAGCATAGGCAAAATATCTATATCACTCTCTTCATGCAGCTTTTGCCACAATAATTTGGATAGTGCGCACAATTCAATCGGGGCAGGCCGCGCCGGTTCGCACCTAAGATCCGCGCCACATACACACCTTACAATTTGACTGCGCTTCCATGATATAGGCTGATTGCAGCTGGTACAGGTATCGATCATCCAAACCTGATGATGATGACACGCATCGTAGAAAAACAGTTCCCAGCTGGCATGCCAAGTGCCCTCCTCGGTGAGGCAGTGCGGGCAAAAGCGAGCTTGCCTTATATTCCAAATACGTGCTTTTTCTTTGCGCAGTTTTGCTTGGCGCGACACCCACGCCCATAAGTCAGGATCAAGATCGAATGACGGCATTAGGCCATTGCTATGCAAAACAACCGGGTCGAAAGACAAGCCTTGCTCGACAAGGTCCCTGACTCTCAGATAATTCTCTTGGGCTAGCCTGAGCAAGTAGCCCATTTCACCCTCATCACGATAGGGGGCAATTTTAAAAATAAGTTCGCTCATAGCTATCGTCCTTTTGGTACATGCAATCGCGTACGCGTTGTCGCCACACTAGACCGTGAGGGGTCTTTCATGTGCAGGTAAAAGGCCTCGCCTGGCCGATCCAGTGGCTGAAGGTAAGCTTGAGAATGGAAGGGGTTTTTTCTGTCGGGAACCTCACCCCAAACACGTTCTCGAAACGCAGCCTCTAAAACCTCCTGGGTGATCTGAGCAAGCCCCAGTCGACCACAGATACTGACCGCGCCCTCAAGCACTTTGCGCACGTAGTCCAACAATCCATAACTTGCCAAATGCAGACGCCGCGCCAAGTTTGCCTCGTGCAAGGGTGTGCAGGGTGGGATAGGCAGGTCTTGCTGCAGCCGCTTCAAAACGGCTCGAAACTCCTGAAAATCAGCCTCGTCCTGCAACTGGAAGGGCAACATTCGAAAATGTGCCGAGAATCGTCGACGCAGTTGTTCATTAGCCTGAACAACCGAGTTCGCCTCAAGCAAACCGCAAGCAACAACGGCCACATTCGCCTGACTGATCAAGTTTTTTAACCAATCCGTCACGTCGCGGAAATGCGCATTCGTGGGCGAGTAATAAAGATGCTGGAACTCATCGAGGATCAGCATTTCTACGCCACAACGAGTAATTAAATCAAGAATTAACGCCGTTTTCTCAGGAGCACTACCTCGGTGCGCCTTCGGATGCCCAAAAGACATTAGGATCGTCTCGCTCAAGCTCTTGACGGTCGGAGCAGATGGCACCGTGACCATCAGCACGGGCACGAAAGTTCCCTTTAGAGAGCTTTGGCGCGCGAATTGGTGAGCGTAACTCGATACCAACACAGTTTTGCCAACACCAGACGGACCAGTGACCAAAATGCCGCCGCCTTGGCCATGCAAACGACGAGCGTGGTGCAACTCTCCAATATATTGGATCCCGCGTTTAACGCGCTGATGCTCAATTGTGCCCGTAGCCAAGCGGTAGCCAAATCCTTCAGGTTGTTCAATATGAAACCCTTGCGGGATCTTATTATCAAAATCAGGCTGCATTATGAGCCCTCCTTTGGATAAACAGTCAGGACAGGCAATTCGTCCTCCAAACCGCTATCAAGTGGCGCAATAGGCGGCGCCTTGCTAGCAGAAGATACAGACTTAAACACTTGCGCTAAAGGGTTCTGACCTTCGACAACGGCATTGCTATCGTGCAAAAGAGCACGCGCCGCATTCTTGCGCTCTACAGTCTTCTTTGAACCAATTGCCCCTTTAATTATCTGTCCAAGTTCCTGCTCAGCCTCGTATAACTGCATTACGTTGTAGCTGTCTCCAAAACGATTTCGAGCGCGCTCACGGATTAGACGATGTACCGGTCGGGTGTGACTTTCCGCGTACTCCTGGTCTTTAGCTGGCACGCGAAAGTACTCTTTGGCGAACTCGTCATAGACGTACACATATGCCAAAGTGTCCTCATAGAACTTGATCTTGACCTTATGGCTACTACCTACTCTGCGCAGCAAGCTCTGCAACTGGTCACTGTTGTACTGCAAGCTTTCGAGTTCAATTCCGTAGTGAAAGAGCGTGCGCTCGGCACTCCGGCCGCAGATTACCTCAATCTGTTCAGGATATGCGGGCAAGTCAATGAAGCTTTTGTCGGCAAGTTCGAGCCACTTGCTCAATGGCGTGCCGCCCAAACCTCGGTGATGCTTGTTGTGATAAACATCAACGATCCACTTGACCAGCAGATGTATCAAATCTCCCAAAGTGATGGCACTTTCGACTTCAGATTTGTAGTCACCTCGGTGTTTAGGATTCGAAAATGTCGTACCCGGCAGGCGATGAATCAGCCCCTGCGCAACCGATCGCATAAATCGTTCGATTTTGCCTTTGTGCTGCGGGGTACGTGCGCCACAAAATTGGGTCTCGATCCCAAGCTCTTTGCATAATTGCTCAAGCGATGACGCGTGTAGATCCATGCCGTTGTCTATTGCTAACAAGGTGGGAATGCCCTGCGCGGGCCAGTCTCCTTTAATATCATCGAATCGCTGAAGCCATTTCGTCTTGGGAAGTATCGAACAGCGCAGTGCCTGAATCACCCCATGAGCACTCGGCGCGTTAAAGCTTATGTAAAAGCCCATAATCATGCGACTGGCACAATCAATCACAAACGTAACCCATGCACGACCCAGCACTGCACATCGAGACTCATCGATGACCATCAGGTCCAATGGTGTATGGTCCAACTCCCAACGTTCATTAATCGCATTGACTTTGAGCGTTGAAAGCGCTGCCCTATATTTCATTCGGGTAACTTCCGCTCCTAGCCGTTTCATGTCTACCGTCTGTTGGTGCAACTCATCAATCCAGCGATAGACCGTGGAGCGTGCTGGCGGCTTAAGGGCTACGCCTTTAGATGACATGCCTATAGTGCGTATTCTGTGGTCGACCCGTTCGTAAACCTCGGACTTTGGAAATTTCTGCTTTTTGAGATATACCTCGTCAATCACATCCAGGAAAACCTCATAGCGCTCACACGCCTGTGGTCGCACGCGCCCCTTTGGCCTTGGAACTAACGCGTTAATAGATTTCGTGACTCGATAGCGACGCCACCAGTTTTGAACGCTGGCAGGGCATGGCGGCTCCTTGTCGCCTATTTTCTCTGCGCAAGCCACAATCAATTTTTTCCACTGCTCCAGGTTATAGGGGTTGCTAGCCGGATCCACAGCATGCAGATACGCCTGACGTCGAAGGGCGACAGCTTGTTGGCTCGCTGTGAAGGTGCTCAGATCCCGAGGCGCAACCAGATAGTTTGCATTTGCTGAGCTAGCAAGCGAGGCTTGGTCAAGCAACCAGGAGCCATCCAACCATTTCAGATCAATCTCTTGACGAGACAAGGCAAGCTCCTGTCCCGCGTCCGACAAGAATTGGTACTTATTGGTGACCAGCAAGCGTTCTAGGGTCCAGCGTGTCTGGCCCTCCACAAAGACCAGTCCCCGCTTATAGGTAAAGCGAATCATGAGTGACCTCCTCGGCAGATTGAACCAGCAGGTCTCCCTCTAACGGTTGCTCAAGATCGCACCGCCATATACCCAACGCAACGCGTTTGGTCAGGGCCAACACACCCACACGCGACTGAAGACTTGCCCAACACTCGCCCTGCGCTGGCAACTCCAAGCTATCTAACTCTCCGATAGGGCGTGCTCGTAAACCACTCAGCCGGCGAAGATTTGAATACAGGGGGTCGCGCCGAACCATCGTGTCCGTAATTACCCGGTAACTCTCGCTGCGATGGGCTGCGTAGTGTTTGGCAATGTTGCTAAGTTTGGTACTTAATACCAATGATTCAAGCTGTTCTTGTGGCTTGGCCTCAAGATGAAGCACTTCACCTGTCACAAGCTCTGCAGCGAAGTCCGGGAAGTACTCCCGCATTTTTAGGCCATCAAAATACTCAAGTCGCTCGGGCTGCTCCTGGAATGACACAACCCCTGTAGAGAACTCCAGCAATTGAATCAGGTCTCGCTCGATTAGCGATTCGTACTCAACCATCCGCCCCATCTTGCGTGAAGGGTATCGGCCACGAAAATGCCGGCCACTTCGCGTAATTACGCGTCTAGACATCATGATTTCTATCTCCTGGCGGCGGCAACAGGAGTCCCTGCACCGGCTCGCGTATAACGTTCTCAATGAAAGCCATGCCCAGATCGCGGGCAAAACAGAACCCCTCGCGGGTATCAAAATCCACGATCATTGGCATAACACTGGGGATAAGGCCTTGACGCCTGAGGAGAAGAAATGGATACTTGGCATGTCACTGCGGTATCCATCTCTTTCCGAAAGGCGGGCCTTATGGCTCGCTTTTTCGTTTACGGCATACGGTTCTCCTTTTGGTTTTGGTTTTGTGTGCCCGTGCTGATCTTGGGCGGCTTGGACCCTAGGCAACGCCTATCGGCCGCCATCTGGCAACTGGATAAAGAGGGGGAGAGCGCAATTTGAATCAGCGTAATTTGCTCAGCAGAAAGCTGCCCTAGCTGAGGCTCCAAGGCATGGATCAGCTCATACTCTTGTAATGAGGCAGCCGCTGGTAGTGCGAACTGTCGACGGGATCGTTGCAGCGCGTCGTCCAGCTCGTTTTTTTCACTCTCTGAAAGCTCAAGATCTCGAACTAATCGTGTCAGAAAATCCTGCCTGGGCGGGCCTTTAACGCTTCGCTCAAGCGCGGACAGATAGCTCTGCTCATAGCCGAGCCGATCAGCAACGTCCTTTTGCTTCAAACCACGCCTCTGGCGAAGCTGACGCAGTAGTAACGCAAAGGGGCTCATCTCAGTACCTATACGGTAATAAAAGTACCGCTTTCGGTGCGTTACTGGGCCTTAGCCCACGTTTCAGCTACGTTGATCATACTTATCCCCCATTGTCGTTTTTGAACAAGAGAGGATACCCTATTTCGCTATGAAAATCTACTTTTTTCTTTATAAATCAATAACTTAGCTATTATGGGTGTATAATCTCACTGGAATTTATTGAGCAATACACTGATCACGAACGCTCCAAACGATGCCAGCAAGTTTTGAGAACTCTGGATCACTAAGTCCAAGTTGAGATGCACTAATACTCGGGGCAGCAGTTATTAACGCAACGTAGTCTATATAACGAAGCCAAAAGGGGAGCTCATCATTTAAACAGGTGCATGTTTTGAAATCCCCTGTTGACATCATGCAATCGACTTTCCTGTGTATGTCTTGAATTCTCGAATCCCCCCAAATCGTTCCGGAATTTTCCTTTTCAATCAACTCTGAACGAGCTTGCTCTAACTGGCGCGCAGTCAATGCCTTACCCTGATTCTTAGTTTCGTCAGTCAATACGCGGCACTCCATTAATTTCAATGAAACAAAGGACTTGGAGTCCGACGACAGACTACACTCATCAGCCTTGGCGTCCCAGAACCAAAGCAAGCAAAGCACTACCAATAAAAGGCTATGTTTTTTCATATGATGAATCGCTTAATTCAAGCACGAAAATGTTGAAAAAATATCGACTAACTTTTTCATGCGATACGCTGCTAATAACAACACTAGAGAAAATTATTCCAGTAGGCTATGACCTTCTCCAATACTGGCAAGAACTCGGCACTGGTTCCGTCCTTGCGACGAAATACAACCACTGAATCCGTTTCACGATACTTTTGCTCGACCTGAATCACCTCAGCGCTAGCTTCTAGGGCTAATGAAATAATTGATCCGCATGAGTCAACGGTAGACTGGGCAGCCTTCCGCTGGTCATTATCGGTATAAAGGTGCTTGTACACATTGGCAAGGCTTCTTATATCCCGAAAGGCGCCTTCGGTTTCTATATTCAAATGCTTAATAAACTGAGCCAAACTAGGATAGCTTGCTACCAAATCAGGATCATGACGTGAGTAAAATGCGTGATAATGATCCGCAAGATGAGACGCTGTCACTGAAGCATTGAAAGCTCGGCGAATACAGCCCGGGTTTTCTTTGTAATCCCAGGCATTACCCTCAACAAATGATTCTAGAAACTGTATGGGGGTCAAGCCCATAAAACACCTCCAGTCGGTCAGAAGGACGCATCACAACCCAACTTTACCTGCTTGTCGTTGGGTTTGAGCAACATCCTTAAAGGTGAGCACTTACAGGATAGACTCACCACTCGATGACCGCTCTAAAGGTGAGAACTTACAGGGTCGGACTCTATGAGTCACCGTTGCGAAAGGTGAGAACTTACGGGATAGGTTGATTGAATTCAAAAAGCAGCATAATACCCGCCAAAAAATAACGTTACTAAAAAATAAACGCTCACAATCAAAATTCGCTTGCCGGCCTGCTGATCCCTTGATAGTCTGAATATACCGTTTGGGATTATTAACGTTCACCAAATAACTTGATGCGCAACGCTTCAACGTTAATACCCCTGCTCTTTCGGAGTCCTCTATGCCTGCCGCAACACTCTTAAGCCGGCGAATACACACGCGAACCAGCTAACCCGCCACACTCGCGCGGGTCATCTTAATTTCCCTATTTTTTATCAGCTGTATGCATGAGCAGGGCCAGCGCTCGCCTGTTGGTTGTGCTCGCGTGGAGAAAACACATGAGTTTTAGAGTATTTGTTGACCGAGTCCATAAAGCACCTGTCATTGATCGAAATATTGGAGCCACCGGTTGTCGAAATTATGG